>ERZ827498.3156-NODE-3156-length-14395-cov-3.792050_pt1 | contig 14395 bp, 9 predicted proteins | sample MGYA00519865_ERZ827498 | MGnify/ENA primary metagenome ERZ827498 (study PRJEB31778, sample SAMEA3449328) | human gut metagenome | biome: human gut; feature: human-associated habitat; material: faeces | place: United Kingdom | collected 2010/2012 ...
TCCCGGCACGGCCATCACCGTCCGGTCGTAGGAGTCGGCGCAATGGGCCGTTACGAGCGACCCGCCGCTGTCGGGCGACTCGACGACGACGCATCCGGCGCCGAGCGCGGCGATGATGCGGTTGCGCGCGAGGTAGAACGACCCGTTCTGCTTCGTCTGCGACGGCAGCTCGGTGACCAGCGCGCCCCCGTGGTCCAGAATGTCGCGCGCCAGTCCCGCGTGCTGGGCCGGCGTGACCCCCGGAAGCGGATTGGCCAGCACCGCCACGGTCCGCACCCCTGCGGCGAGCGCGGCCCGGTGGGCCACCGCGTCGATGCCGAAGGCCAGCCCGCTGACGATGCAGAGTCCCGGAACCCGTTCGGCCAGCCCTTCGATCAGCCTGTTGCACATGTGCTGGCCGTAGGGCGTCGCGTCGCGCGTCCCGACGACCGCAATGCAGCGGGCCGTCAGGGCTTCCGCATCGCCCTTGATGTACAGGACATGGGGGTAGTCGGGCGTCTCCCGCAGCAGGGCGGGGTATTGCGGGTCGGTCGATGCGACGGCTGTCAGGCCGTTGCGGCGGCAGTGCTCCAACTCCCGCTCCGCGGCCGGAAACCCCTTGCGGCGCACGATCTGCCGGGCCGCTTCAGGCCGGAGCGCCGCCCGGCCGGTCAGTTCCTCCTCGGTCGCGGCGAAGATCCGCGCGGCGCTGCCGAAACAATCCAGGAGGTGCACGGCGCTCTTCACGCCGATTCCCGGGGTCATCTGCAATGCTATATCTTCGGGGGACATGGCTCGCTGGATTCTTTTGACGAAGTAAAGGTACTGATTTTTGCGAAATAACATGAATCCTCGCACGAAATAACGTAAAGTTCGGCGGAAGTTTTGCAGATTCTGGAAATGTTTGTATATTTGCACTCCCGATGCGCCGAAGCGTTCGGCCGTCCGAGTTCCGAAGGAGCGGTTTTTGCCGGTCCGGGAAGGGCGGATCCGAAGAAAATAGGTTGGGTTTGTGTTGTAATTGTAATCGGCCGCACGGGATGGAACGAGTTGGTCTGATGGCCGAGTGGCTAGGCAAAGGTCTGCAAAACCTTGTACAGCGGTTCGAATCCGCTTCAGACCTCAAAGAAGGCTTCTAAGTAGCTAATTTAGCATCACTTAGAAGCCTTCTTTCTTTTGGAGGGGCGGATATAGGGGCGCAAAAGGAGTTGAAATGCTAACTATTCTTTGAGGTAACAATCAGTGATTTAATATTTTTGAGTATATTTGAGAGTATAAATACCTTCAAATATGAAACGCAAGACCCGTTTAATATTCCTTGGACTATCACTTATAGCCTTAATTGTAGTGGGAAGAAGTGTAATAGGGAATTATAACTTTCTAATCAATGATTTTTGGTTTACCTCAGGTCTTTTATTGATGATATTATTATCATTAATAGACCAACCCCACTTTTCTAAAGATTCAAACATATTTGTTAATGCTGTTACGGCAGGATTATCATTACTTCTTGTAAATCCTAGCTCGAGAGATTGGCTATTTTGGCTATTTTTATCAATTACTCTTTATCTCTTGATAAGTAGCTATACTATAATGCTATTAAGAAGTAAACCATTACTTTATGAAAATAGGATTATTCAATTCTTTTCACGAATTAATAGAGCAATTGGTAATCCACAAACTTTATTCTCTTCCTTTTTTCTCTGGGGAATTATTATACAATTTGGGACAAATAGTAATGAGTTTAAGGCTCTATTAGTTTATTGGGCAATTTTTATGATTATTTCTTTACCTATGGTTGCTTCTGCAATTGGCGGTCTATTTGAAAAATCTCAAAATACTGAAAAAGAAAATGCTCTAGGACAGATATTTGGTGTTCAATCTAGAAATACATTTTTGGTAAGATTATTCTCGGATAGAAACGAGGTTTTAAGGCATTTTGATTGGGTAGAATTTGTTTATTCCATAGATAATACAAAAGGAGTAAGAAAAGGCTTGATACTTGATTCTTATCTGCTTAATGAGCAGCAATGGGTTAAAGTGCTGGCATCAAATGAAATTGATAATATATTTGGTAGCAAACCAATATATTCCAATCATATAAAAGATATTATATACAAAATCAAAGATATTCCTGAAACAGATTATCTAAATAAGTTTGTTGGGTTGATTACCGAGAACTCAAATATCAATAAGATTCGATTTATATACAATTCTAGAGTTGCTATTCAGGAGGGACAGCTTTTACAAATTCACATACCCCAATTTAATTCAACTGTTTATTATCAAATAATTGACGGAATTACGAAAATTGAGCAGTTAGAGCAAAAAAATGAAACCGGTTATATCATTGGTGAAGCTATAAAGTTGGGAACATGGGATCAAACAAAATCTTGTTTTGAGCAATTTGGGTGGGTTCCCGAAATAAATTCACCGTTATATATTGCAGCGGCAATTTCAGAGTCAGTTATTGAAGATGGAGAACTATGTATAGGTTCTATACCTAATACGAATTTCCCTGTCATTATCAATAAAAATCTTGCATTAACGCATCATACGGCAATACTTGGAGTTACTGGAACAGGCAAATCCGTATTCTCACGAAATCTTATAAGAGAATACATAAAGGACAGTAATACCAAGGTAATTTGCATTGATTTTACAGGAGAGTATAAGGATAGGTTCTCAGATGTTTCAATTAAAGAAATACTTTCAAGTTTAGCACAGAAACAGGTTTTTGATTACATAGACCAAATTTCTTTAGAATTAGAAAAATTCCCAAATCAGCAAAATAAAACATTACTGTCTGACAATGATGCTAATATTAGACGGGCTATTGGTGAAGGGTTGAAAGAATTCTTTGAATCTGATTCAAAACTTTCTATAATAGAGTTGCCTGAGGTCGCTAATACAGGAAGTATTTTGGATTACACTAAGAGGTTATTTCAAGTGTTATTCAAAATAGCAAAAATCAAAAAATGTTACGGGAATAAAGTTTGTATAGTACTTGAAGAAGCTCATACGGTTATCCCAGAGTGGAGTTTTGTTGGGGTCGCTGATAAATCTTCTCAATCATTATTAAATAGTATTGCTCAAATAGCATTGCAAGGGCGCAAATATGATGTAGGACTACTAGTAATTGCCCAAAGAACTGCTAATGTATCAAAGACAATTCTTACGCAATGCAATACGATAATTGCTTTTCAGGAATTCGACAAAACAAGTAGTGACTTCTTATCTAATTATTTCGGAGAAGGAATCTCAACGGCTTTATCAAATCTTAAATTCAGACAAGCAATTGCGGCAGGAAAAGCCCTTAAATCAAATATTCCAATGATATTTGAAGTACCATATATCGAAGAATCCAGTATTGCTATTACAACAACTGAAAAGATTGAGCAAGCTGATCAGGCTGATGATGCGAAGGTTCAATGACAATTTTACTTCGCTTCAGCTGAAAATATCCTGCCACCCAACGCCTAAAAAACGTGACTCGTTTATAAATATCTTCTCAGATTAAAGCCAGAGAAGATATACATAGCATACAGCCACCTATGCGCTTTCATAGCAACAACGAACTATTACGTTTGCACTTCCCTATATCCAATAATGATTCGACTGCGGATTTCACCATTTACAAAAGAAGCGCAATAGCCGCCACCATAATACTGGAGGAATTGGAGATTTGGGTTTGCAATTCAACGCAGATGTAATAGTACATTGCTTGTGATTAGTAAAGAGTCAAAAAGAAGTGGAAGCCGAAAATCAAAAACGCCTCAAAATATCTTCGATATTCCTCTTTAGGGGTTAGGCTTACTTCTTCTGCTTATTATTAGGAGAAATGCCCCATAAATTACGTATCAGAAGAGGTAAATCGAGTTGAAACCGCTTACTTTTTCCGATCAGGTACTTTGCCACGTCAATTCTCAAAGTGAATTTGTTATATTCTTTACGGTTGAAATATTTATCCAGAACTGAACGAACATCTCTGAAAGCATCGCTTTTAGCACTTTTAGCGCTTTTGCTGGTCGTGGTTCTTAATATGCAAGAATCCTGATAGCTATCTACAAAATCAAAGTACCCGAACTCCTCCAATCCCAAGATGATTTCTTTTTCCTTATTGGATAGTTCTGCTTCTTTGTATTGCAGTTTATTGTAAACGACAATTCGATTAATCTCTTTTGTCCAAAAATCGTAAAGTTCCGCATAGTGGTCTATCAAATCTCCAACAGTCCTGATGTGATCCATTCCACGATTCTTGAATGCCCGATGGGTTTTCATCGAAAATTCTATACGGAGGTGATGAATGCCTTTTAGCTTGAGTCTGTCAAACGATCTCTTTTTAAGCTCTCGTTTTTCCTCAGGGAATGAATGAGCCGCAATTTCATCATCCTTTACATAGAGTTTCAGCAAGCGGTCTGCTCCGTCAAAATACAAAGTTCCCTGCTCAATAAAGTCGTCAATCCGTTTATAATGACAATAATCGACTACTAAAGGCAAAACATTAATGGCAGGGATTCGGGTTCTGATATTAGCTCCTATCTCACATTGAGTAAATTTTGCTCGTTTTAATTCCTCAAACGGGATATGTAAATCTTTTGCAATACCCTTTAGTGTGCGGGCAAAGCTACTTTGAGGCATATCGAGTAAAGTAACCTGATTGTACGTTCGCTTTCGCAAACTGCCTGTCAAAGTAACCGTCCCCGTTCTCTTGTTATGGCTGACTTTTAGTGAGTGTTTTGCCGATTGACGATGATTGCTTAGTCGGTAATTGTCGTAGTCGTATTGTTTCTCTGGAATATCTTTGATAAGTTTTTTGGGCTGAATAAAAGTGCAATTATCAAAATTGCCCGAAAAATTCTTCAATATTATTTTGATACTATCTATCATAGGTTTGTTACTTAACAAGCTCAAAGATAATATATATTCCAATCAGAACTTTACTTTAGGAGCTGCTTCTTTAGGTTGGGGTTGCACGGCTCTGATTGTCCGTTTTACCCAAGCACCTTTATCCGGACTATATACGATGCCATTCTTCTCCAATACTTTGTCAAATGCCTTTTGAGATTCTTCATCGTCTATGGAGGTAGTATTCCAGTCCACATTATTGTCCCAACCCGTACTGGAATTGAAATAGTCATTCAAATCAACCACTATGTCAACTGCTTCTTTGGGTTGAACTTCTACTGCCGATTCTTTTTCGAAGATAACGGGTGCTTGCAACTCTATGCTGGTTCTAATTCGTTGGTTTCTCTTATTCGAGTAGGAATAGAAAAAGTAAATCACGGTTCCGATTATTAAAACCGACACGATAAACGGAGGCATACACCCCCACTTCTTTTCGGTTCTTCCATATTCATCGGGTTGCAATCTGTCAGACAGAAGAACGGCTATCAAACTGACAATAGGAGTCAGCCAAACACCCAAGAATAGCGACCATCCGAAACCGATTTGCCGTTTTGCTCCTGCATTGGCTATAATGAATGACAAAACCAAGGAACAAATAATGCCGAATATTCCAATTAACTCCATAATGCTATACCGAACCTACCACGACCACCGCAGGCATTATACAAAAAGAAGTGGGCCGCAGTCCACATTAGTTAGGTATCGCCAGACACCCGTACACGCGCAGACGAACGACCCACTATAAGTGAGCGTTCGTGCCTACGTGTAATTTAAAACTGGCGATTTTAACTAATCGGCACTTCTTACAATATGTTATGTCCCGAAAGACGCTACAAAGATAGCGATTTCACAGGAACTATTTCTTTTTCAATAATTCTTTCAAATCAAATAGTTTCACCTTCTTTGCCGATTGTTCGGCAAGTGTCGGACTCCATTTGATATAACGTTCGGTGGTTTTGCTACTGCTATGCCCCATGTATTGCTTCAAGTCTTGCAGAGGCACGCCCTTTGCGCTCGCAAGAGTGGCGAACGTTCTACGTGACGAATGATAAGTCAGACGCTTGTCTATCTCGGCCATTTTCGCAAGCTCCTGTAATGTTTCGTTTACGGCTTGCTTGTCGTAGTGATAAAAGATATGATTTTCTTTTTCTACGTTGTTTAAATTGCCTTCTGGGGCAAATTCCAACATCTCTTCTGCCAATGGCGGCAATGGAACATATAGCGGTTTTTTGACCTTTTGCATCTTTATTCCCAAAACAATGGGATTGCGGTTTACATCCAAATCTCCCCATTTGACTGCCAATGCATCGCTGATTCTTAATGCCGTAGCACAAGAAAAGAGGTACATCACTAATACACGATATTGCTTGCTTCCCATTTCAACTTTATGCAACAAGAGATAGAGCCGTTTTACCTCTTCCTCTTCCAAAAATACATCGTTGATAATATCTTCAGGCAAAGCCAAATCGCCCGTGCGATACGGATTCTTGATAGGGATATTCTGAGCCTCAATGTATTTAATGATAGCTCTGATATGCTTGATTCGGTTGTATCGGCTTCCTTTCACATCCCCTTTGCCGCTTTCTTCGCCACGTTTGATAAGGAACTTTTCAAAGTCCAAAAGCAACTTTGCGCTCACGTCCTTAATCCGCATCTCTGCGCGAAACTCCCGCAATGATTTAAGCGTGGTTTCATACCCTTTTAACGTGCTTTCTCCGATTTTGCCGGTCTTCGTCCGCTTTGAGATATAATCATTGAAATAGGCATAAAAAGATTGGTTTTCGGGTCGCTCCGCTTTGGCCTGTTTCTGAGAAACGATTTCCCGTAATATCTCTTTGGTTATCTCGATGCCTTCCAATTCCAGTTTACGGACTTCTTGCCGGATGCGGGTTATCTCTTTTTGAAGAATCAGATCAATGTCAGGGTCAGATACGTTTTGTCTTTCGCTATCCCATTCTTCGGGCAGCAAATCAATCCCAATCGGAAATTTAGGCTCTTCGCTGTCAATCCTACGGAAACGGACATACAAAGGCATTCTGCCGTCTTTCTTTTTCTTATCGACACGCAGATATAAAGTCGCCCGTTGTAGTCTGATCGCCATACTTGCCTATTTTCTTCATGCTAAGATAATCAATATTATCCGTTATCGCCTGAAAATGTGCTAATGTCTTTTGCTGACTCCTTGGCGATTGAGAGGTCGTATTTCAGATAGCGTTGGGTCATATTGACCGACTTATGCCCTAAATACTTCGAGATTTTATATATATCGACACCATCCATGACGAGCAGGGTAGCGAAAGTATGGCGGCTTGAATGATAGGTTATATGCTTGTCGATTCCCGCTATTCTGGTATGCTTTCGGAGGGTTTGATTTACCGTTGGTTCGGCGTATTGGTAAAATATCTTGTCGGTATCTTTGATAGCCTTGTTTCGTATCTTTTCCAATAGAATCTCACGAGCCATCGGGAATAACGGAGTGATAACCTCGGTTTTGGTCTTAATCATCACTTTGCGGATCAGATTATTTTGAAAGTCGATATGTCGCCACTCCAGATCCATTGCGTCTGAAAATCGAAGGCCGCAAAAGCAAGAGAATTGGTACATCTTCAAAATTTGGTATTCCTTGGAGGTCGGAGCAAAGCGTTTGGTATATTCTATCAGCGTATGAAGTTCCGATTTGTCAAGGTAAATTTCCTTGACCTCTGAATTAGGCATCTTGAAGAACCGATATGGATTCTCAATCGGGATATTATGTTTCTGAATATCGAGAATGACCGTCCGTAGGTTTTTGTGCTTGGGGTTACGACCTCCTGATGAGTTGCCGTTTACTTCCCGCATATAGTCATCGAATTTCTCAATAAGGGATAATGACATATCGCAGATTCGGAACTCCTTGCGAAATTCTTTCATCACATTGTAGGTCGTCATATATACCCGTATTGTTTCAGGATTGATGCCCTCTTTGCGTTTCCTTTCTACAAAATCAAGGTAGTAGTTATAGAACGAACCGAGTTCGGGTTTGACCTTTCGCTTCCCCGAATAGAAGTCCCGCATCAAATCCAACGTCAATTCCTGCCCGTCTGCCAAACATCGGTTAATATGGAGGTCTAGCTCTAATATCTTCTTATTTAACTGTATTAGCAATGCCTTATTTCGTGGCTCGTTCTTGCGTTTGTCCCATTGGTCGGGAAAGGCATCGAGGTTAGTAGGTATCTTGGTATCACGGAACCCAACCCGAACACGCAGGTAGATTGGATATTTACCGTTCCGCTTCAACGGCTTATCAGTTCTGATACACTTACAAATTGAATACTCTGCCATACAATAACTTAATTCGCATGAACTAAGTTAGTTGGCAGTTTGGAGACGGCGAAATATTTAACTGTCTATTTTCTCGAATTCATTCTGAATATTGACAAATTCATCACTAATTTGTTTTACCATTCGTTCTCTGATTGATGAATAAACAACATCTTCTAAGTAGGGGTCGAAATCAGATAAAGTAGATGATATAATATGTAAAAACAATGCTGTATATTGAGCGGGATCAGCAAAACCATAATCACTTGGTCCTGCCAATAGGACCTCCTCAGAATCTCTCAAACCCAGCTTAAACATAAACCCTTTTGCACCACAATGAACATAATTATTTGCCAACTTGTAAAAAGATTTATACTCGTTAAAAGAACACATTTCCTCCATGCCTGAAAAATTACACTTCCCTTTTGGTAAATAATCGCTCGCCCACCCATAGGGTTTTAAAAAATTGGCTCCATATTTATCTTGTTGTTTATCTTTGCATTGTACGATTTCTTCAAATTCCTTTTCGGGAAGAGGTTCATAGGATAACATTGTACAATTTTTTTGATATTCAATAGCTTCATAATAGTTTTCAACGAAATAATAATCTAAGTATTTTTGGAACAATTCCGTCGGCTTGTCTGATAAAAATTCTGCTAAAACTGCAATCTCGTATAAACTCCTCCATCTCGCTAATGCCCCGTCTGCAAAACCATTACAAATCAGGGTATAAATTTCATCAGCTATCTGACAGGCTCTTGCTTGTAAGCGAAGTAATGTTTCAAATTTTATATCACTACTATTTTTTTCTCGATAATAATATGACACCACCTCTGCATATTCTCTATTAAAGCCAATAAATAATTCCAGTAACTGAAATGCAGATTGCCATTTTTTATTTAGTCCTTTCTTAAATGCGGTTCTTGTTCTTTGTTCTCTATTAAGAATCTTTTTTGATTTAGATAAGATATCTGCCTCAATCAGATCAATGATAGCAGGTAAAGTTTTATCAACTATTTCAGTTATTTTCTCTTGATTTAAATCAACATCCTTAATGTCAGGTCTGATTCTAAAGATGGCTTGTTCTATGAGTTTCTCAATCCAATCTCGATCTGTTATCATTTCTTCTTTTTTATTTAAAACTTATTATAACCAATAGATTCACATAAATATACAAATATCTTCGATATTAACCACACACATAGCTATTGGGTGCAACATATGTTCTATGTTATGGTATAGAACAGGGGCGCAAAAAGGGGCTTGTATTTTTCGATGCCGAGCAAATGACTACAAACACCGGATTATTGAGGGAAATTTAGTGACCTTAAAACCAAGGAACTAAAATATAACTGTCAGATAATCAGACATACAAGCCTTTCGCTTCAGACCTCGCATAACCCCCTCTGCATTGCAGAGGGGGTTTTCATTTTCACCCCCCCCCGCATTTTTCCGGAGCCGTGCTTTTTCGGGATTCCGCCTTTTCCGTGTTTTCAGGGGACGGGAAGCTCTTCCGGAACCGTTCGGGCGGGGATGGCTGCCGGTCTTCTGCTCTCCGCGTGCGGTTCCGCGGATGCGATTTCGGGCGAAACGGGTCGAAGGATGCCGTTCGGCGTCGTCCGGTCCCGGCGGGGGCGGAGCGGGATGTGTCCGGCCCCGCCGGCCGTATTGCGCGGCGGCGGGAAAATCGAATGCCCCGGGCCTGCAAGGCCCGGGGCATCGGAATTCGGGGAGAGCGGGTCGTCAGTGCGCCTCAAGGAGGAAAACGGCGCTGTCGTAGATCCTGGAGAGTTTGGGGTTGAGGCCCATGCGGGAGAGCAGTTCGCCGCTGAACGTGCCGCCGTCGAACCAGAAGCGGGGTTCCTCCGTATTCATTTCGCGCACGGTGTACCGGGTGTCGGGATCGAGTCCCCGGATGCGGAACTGCGGGACGGTGCGGCTCTGGTAGAGCAGGCAGTAGGTGAACACCACGGCCCGGCGCTTGTCTTTCGAGACATAGGCCAGTCCGTAACAGCCGTTCTCGTCGTAGGGCGAACCGATCCGGTAGAGGTCGCCCTGCATGACGATGTCGCGGTACTCCTTGTAGTCGGCGATGGCGCGGCGGGCCTCGGCGCGCTCCTCTTCGGTCATGTGCTTGGGCTGCAGCTCCATGCCGAGGCGTCCGGCGCACGCGATGTCGAACCGGAACTTGAGCGGCGTGGAGTTGCCCGTCTGGAGGTTGGGCGTCACGGAGACGTGCGAACCCATGACGAGCGCGGGGAAGAAGAGGCTCGTGCCGTACTGGATGCGGGTGCGCGAGAGCGCTTCGGTGTTGTCGCTCGTCCACACCTCGTCGAAGTACCGGAGCGCGCCGTACTCCACGCGCCCTCCGCCCGAGGCGCAGGACTGGATGAGCACGTCGGGGTATTTGGCGCGGATGCGCTCCATCACCTTGTAGAGTCCCTGCGTGTATTCGATCCAGAAGTGCGACTGTTCGTCGGGCCGCTGGAATGCGGAGCCGATGCTGTTCGCGCAGCGGTTGGCGTCCCACTTGATGTAGTCGATGTGTTCCGAGAGCCGCATCGTGTTGTCGAATACCCCGAAGACGAAGTCCTGCACCTCGGGGTTCGAGAGGTCCAGCAGCCATTGGCTGCGCGTCAGGGGCGCTTCGCGGCCGGGCGTGCGGACGATCCATTCGGGGTGCTTCTCGGCCAGCTCGCTGCGGGGGCTGACCATCTCGGGTTCGATCCAGATGCCGAATTTCAGCCCCTTGTCGTGGGCGTAGGAGGCGATGTGGTCGATGCCTTCGGGCAGCTTCTCGCGGTTCACCTCCCAGTCGCCCAGCCCCGCCTTGTCGTTGTTGCGCGGGTATTTGTTGCCGAACCAGCCGTCGTCGAGCACGAACATTTCGAGCCCCATCGAGGCCGCGTCGTCGATCATCTGTTTCAGGACCTTGGCGTCGAACTTGAAGTAGGCGCCTTCCCAGCTGTTGAGCAGCGTGGGGACGGCCTCGTGGCCGTGGTAGACGCCGTAGTTGCGCGCCCAGTCGTGGAGGTTGCGCGAGGCGCCGCCCGCGCCGCAGAACGAGTGGGTGTAGATCATTTCGGGCGTGGTGAACGACTCGCCCGGGCGGAGCCTGTACTCCGAGGCGTTGGGGTTGGCGCCGGCCAGGACGGTCAGCACGTCGAATTCGTCGACCTCGAAGTTGAGGCGGAAGTTGCCGCTCCAGGCCAGCGCTCCGGCGATGACTTCGCCGCAGGTCTCGCTGAACGAATCGCTGTTCAGCGAGAGCAGGAACGCCGGGTTTTCGGTGTGGGTCGTGCGCACCTCGCGCGTCGACTCGATGCTTTTCGATCCGTGGGTCAGCAGCGTGTGGTCGACCTGCGCTTCACGCGCCCAGGCCCCGTAGAGGTGCGTCAGGAGGTATTTGTCGGCCTTCAGCGGGAGCGACGAGGAGTAGAAGCTGTGCAGCGTGACGGGACCCTTCTCGCGGTTGCGGATCACGGCGTGCGTGGTGATGACGTTTTCGCGGGCGTAGGCCGTGAAGACCAGTTCCACGTCGAGCGCCTGACAGCAGTCGGTCATCTTCACGACGGTCTCCGTCACGTTCTTGTCGGAGAGCTGTTTCGAGGCGTGCGACACGTAGCGCAGTTCGGTGTTCATGTCGCCGTCGGCATGGGTGACGCGCAGGGCGGGTTCGCGGAAGTTGCGGCCTCCCGTCGCGGGATAGGCCAGGTCCTCGGTTCCGTGGTCACTGCGGCGGTTGCTCTTGTAGTCGGCCAGCGGCGCCGGGTCGTCGATGCGTCCGCCGAAGTGGCGGAAATAAACTTCGCCTCCGGGGGCGGCGGTGAGCACCATCGAGACCTTGTCGGTGCTGATGTCGATGACCTGCTGCGGCGCGGCGGCCGATACGGTGTTCGCGGCAAAGGCGGCAATCAGGGGGATCAGTAGTTTTTTCATACGCTTTAAACGGTTTCTGCGTCCAAAGATACGAAAATATGCGAAACTATACGAAATAAACCGAAATAACACCGTAATTCCGGCGGCTTCCGATCAGAACGTATAGGCGACGCGCAGGTAGCCGTAACGGCCCAGGTAGGAGATCGAGGAGGTGCGCATGTAGTCGGTTTCGAACACCGTCGAAGCATAGTCCGGACGGTTGAGGATGTCGATGACGCCCACCGAAAGTCCCAGCCGGTTCTCCTTGCCGAACTTGCGCCCCGCCGAGGCGTTGAGGATCACGTTGTGGCGCGTGAGCGTGTGCGAGCGGCTGTTGCAGTAGAATTCGTAGAGCGTGCCGACCGACCCGAAATACTTGCCGAAGCGCAGGTCGACGCGCGCCGTGAGTTGTTCGCGCAGCTCCTGCGCGGTCTCTTTCTGCGTGGTGTAGGAACTCATCGAGGTGTTGGAGCGGATGTTGAGCTTGACCTTGCTCGAAAAGCCCGAGTCGAAGCCGAAGCCGAAGCCGAGCGAATGGCGGACCGAGTGGAAGAGGTCTTCGCCGGTGAAATAGGGCGTCTGGCTGAAGCCGTAGTTCACCGAGACGTTCAGGGTCGAGCGCAGCGGGTTGATCTGCTGTGAGTAGGAGACCCTGCCCCCGAGGTTGTAATTGCCCCCGACGTTGGCCTGCGTGGTGAGCTGCGCACCCTTCCGTGCCGTGTAGTCGTACTGGGGCAGGTAGGTGTCTTCGAGGAAGAGCGTGCGTCGCTGGGCGATGTAGTTGAAGGTGTAGCTGCCGTTGAGCCGCACGCTGAAGGAGAGGGCCTTTTTGACGTCGGTGAACTGGAATCCCGCCGATCCCGAGAGGTCGTTCTGCAACTTGAGACCGGGGTTTCCGGCCTGCAACGAAAGGGGGTTGGTGGCGTTGAGCGTCGAGCGCAGCGCGTCGAGCGGGATCATCTGCGGGAAGGAGGCCAGGTTGAACGAAAAACGCTTCCGCGACTTGCCGACCGAGAGGTAGACCGTCGGGTTGAGCTGGAAGAACAGCCGCGGGAAGCGCTCCTCCTTGGGGAAGCGCTCGCTGCGGGCGATGTCGTAGAGCACTCCGCCCAGTCCGGCCATTATCCAGACGTCGCCGCTCCGGTATTGCAGGCTGGTTTGCAGGCTGTGCGTGTAGGTGTCGGTCGTGTAATGGTAGGAGTTGACCGTGTCGACGACGCCCTGCGGGTCGGAGAGGAAATCGACCGCCAGCTGTTTCGAGCGGGCGTAATCGCGGCTGAAGTTGTATGAGGCGTTGACCGAACCCTTTTTTCCCAGTTTGTAGCGGTAGCCCAGATTGGCGCCGAACGAATAGTTGCGGCTGTCGCCGTCGTTGCGCAGTTTGACCTGCAGGCCGGGTGTCGAGGCCGTCGTGTCGACCCGCCAGCCGTCCCGGTCGCCGGGTGCGTATTTGCCCGAGACGTTGAACGACAGGGTCGACCGTTCGGAAATTTTCGAGTGGAAGAAAATGCTGACATTCAATCGGATGTTGCGTCTGTCGGAGTTGCTGTTGAGGTTCGTCCGGGTCTTTTCGTCGTCGATCCGCTGCTGCGTGCGGCTGTGCCCGAGTGTGGAGCCGTCGTCGATCGAAAAGGTGGTCATGGCCCCGAAAACCTTCTTCTTCCGCTGGATGTTGACGTAGTTCGAGATCTCCGCCGAAAGCGATTTCGAGAGCGATTCGTTCCGGCTCTCCTCGCTGCGCAGGGCATAGGCTTCGGTCGGGAAATATTCGGTCTGCGAGGACCCCGTGCTGCTCTGGCGGCTGCGACCGAACCGGACGGCGGTCGATACGTTGGTCGAGTCGCCCCGGCGCAGGGTATAGTCCGCCTGGGCGTCGGTCTGTTTCGTGGGGGTCGTCTTCGAGTCGAACGAGACGCCAGTTGCCCCTTTCGGTGTTGCGGTAAAAGCTTCCGGCCTCGGAATGGCGGATTTCATGCCGACCCGAGTAGTCCCTTTCGAGGCTCGCGCCGAGCGTGCCCTCCAGATTCCCGCCCAGGATGTAACCGCGCTTCGACTTGGTTTCGACGTCCATCACCTTCTCCTTTTCGGCCGTGTTGTCCCCCAGGCGCTTTGCCTCGGGGCTGAAATCCTCGTAGACCCGCACGCTCCGGACGTCCGAGGCTTCGAGGTCGGTGAGTGCGTAGGAGGTTTTCGAGCCGAAGAGGTTTTTCCCGTCGATCAGCACCCGTTTGACCTCCTGCCCTTCGGCGTAAATCTTGTTGTCCTTGATCTCGACGCCCGGCAGCTGCTT
>ERZ827498.3170-NODE-3170-length-14311-cov-4.163861_pt1 | contig 14311 bp, 10 predicted proteins | sample MGYA00519865_ERZ827498 | MGnify/ENA primary metagenome ERZ827498 (study PRJEB31778, sample SAMEA3449328) | human gut metagenome | biome: human gut; feature: human-associated habitat; material: faeces | place: United Kingdom | collected 2010/2012 ...
GGGCGAGGTGCTGGCCACGCTGCAGGACGTAACGCCGCAGGCCTCGGCCTACAGTGTGAACGAGGAAAACCTGCAGGCGCTTGTGGAACTGGCCGGGTTCTGCCGCCAGCGCGGCATCGAGCTGACCTTTGTGTTCCCGCCGGTGGACGGCGCCGTGCAGGAATACCTGCTGGACGCGCTGGGCATCCGCAGCGAGCTTGTGCGCGTGAAAGAGACGCTTGCCGCCACGGGCGCGCAAATACGCGATTTCGAGTGTCAGCCGGAGGCCACGTTTAAAAACGACATGTTCTACGACGGCTTCCATCTGGACGCTGTGCGCGGCCTTGGCGCCTACACCGAAGTTCTGTTCGAACAAAATGATGCAAAAGAGGGGGGCGCTGTGCTTGGCGCTTGATTTTCTGTTTCTGTATGAGCATGTGGTGCGCGAATACGAGAGCCTTCTGCTTTTGAAGGCAGAGCTGGAAAAGCGCGGCTATTCCGTGGCCATTCACCAGCTGCTGGACCGCAAGAAGCTGAAATACTTCACCTGGAAAAAGCCGAAGGTGCTTGTGGCAAGCTGCATGTACGACGATGAGGCCATCAACAGCCATGTGTACAACAACGTGGGCGTGTGCCGCAAAGTGGTGAACCTGCACTGGGAGCAGATGCTCTCCGACACGCAGGAGGAGGGCGATTGGTTCAACATGAACGGCAACGCCAAGCGCTGCGTGCAGACCTGCTGGGGCAAGCGCACCGCCGCCCGCCTGCAGGCCCACGGCATGGACGCCAAAAACACGCCCGTGACCGGCGCGGTCATGATGGACTTTCTGCGCCCGGAGTTTGACGGCTACTTTAAGGACAAGGAAACGCTCTGCAGGGAGTTCGGCCTTGACCCGGCCAAGCAGCTGCACCTGTACATTTCCAGCTTCGGCTATGCCAGCATGAACGACGACGAGGTCGCCGAGCTTTCCAAAATGGCGGGCACCGATTTTACGGGCTTTGCCAAAACCAACCGCGTTTCGATGCAGGAAACGCTGCGCTGGTTCGATGAATATCTGGGCGCACACCCGGAGGTGGAGCTTGTCTACCGCCGCCATCCCAGCGAATGGAACAGCCCCGCGCTGGAGGAGCTGGCGAAGAAGCGCCCCAACTTCCACGTGATCTTTGCGGACTCAGTCAAGCAGTGGATCGTCGCGGCGGACTCGATCTCGATCTGGATGAGCACCGCCATTGCCGAGGTCTACATGGCCGGCAAGAGCTGCCACATCCTGCGCCCCGTCCCCATTGAACACGAGTACGACCCGGTCATTTACAAGGACGCCCATTACGTGACGCGCTACGACGAGTTCGCCGCCGCTATGGCCGAGCCGGAGCCGCCGTTCCCGATTGCGAAGGACGTCATCGAGGGCTATTTTGACCCCGGCGAGACGCCCGCCTACAAGCGGATGGCCGACCTGCTGGAGGACGTGTACAAGAACCCCCCGCGGGACGAGCCGATGGGCGACGGCTTTACGCCGCATTTCAACAAGCTGAAATTCTGCGCGCTGGCGGGGGTACACTTCCTCTACCGCCGCGGCTGGGAGCCGAAGAAGCTCTTTGCCTTCTGCCCGCCGCTGGCCAATTTTGCCCAGCGCATCTACGGCTACGTGGACAAGGCGCATGTGACGCCGGAGCAGGTCGCGGCGATGGAAGCAAGGATCAAGCCGTTTGTGAAATAACGACCACCGCGTAGGGGCCGGGCATGCCCGGCCCTGCACTGTACGGCAAACGCGCGGCAAAGGCAAGGCCGCGGGCCGGGCATGCCCGGCCCTGCACTGTACGGCAGACGCGCAGTAAAGGCAAGGCTGCGGGCCGGGCATGCCCGGCCCCTACAACGCTATGATGGGACACACATATGTCAGAAAACAAAAAATCCTCCGGTGAATCCTTCGCCGGGAATGTGATGAAATATTCGGTGGCGACCTATCTGGGCTTTGCCATCACGGGGCTGGCGCTCATCGTCAAGGGGCTGCTGCCCGCTGAGGTGCTGGGCGCACCGGTCACCTTCATGACCTACACGGCCACGATCATGAACATCGGCATTCTGGGGCTGGATCAGGCGCTGCTGCGCTTTTACCATGAGCCGCCCGCCGGGGCCGAGCCGCGGCAGCTGTTCGCGGCCTGCACGCGCATTTCGGCGGCGTTTATGATGCTGCTGGGCGTAGCGGGCAGCGTGTTCCTTGCACAGCCGCTGGCAGCGGCGTTCGGTCTGGGCAGCACCGGGCCGGGCATTGTGCCGCTGTTGTTCCTCAACGCGGCGCTGTATATGCTGGTGCGCTACTTAAATGTGCTTCTGCGCTTGGAAAACGATCTGCGCGCCTACACGGCGGAGACGCTCTGGATGCAGGGCTGCTACAATCTGTTTTACCTGCTGCCGGGCTTTTTTACATCCAACGTCTTTGTTCTGGCGGTTGCGGCGATTCTAAGTTTTGGTGTTGTGGCGATTGCGTTTGGGTATAAATACCGCGCCGCCGTGTTTGCGCCGCTGCCCGGCGCACAGCTGGGCGGCATCGCGCGCCAGACCGTGCCCTACGGCGTGGCGCTGGCTCCGGCGCAGATTTTGTTCAGCCTGTCCAGCGGCATCTGCCTTTCGTTCGTCGGCAACGCCAGCGGCGAGAACGCCCAGGGCCTGTTTGCCTTCGGCTACAGCCTGGCGCAGCTCGTCACGGCCATTCAGGCGGGCTTTTCCACCTACTGGGGGCCCTACGTCTACAGCCATTACCGCGACGAGCAGGAGCGCATCTGCCGCGTGCATGACGTGCTGAATTTGCTGATCTTCGGCTTCTTCTGCGTGCTGGTCATGTTCGAGGACATCGTCTTTGTCATCTTCCCGGACAAGCGCGGCTGCCTTGCCATTTTCCCGCTGCTGATGCTGGCCGTTGTGTTCAACATTCTGTGCGAGGGCACGGTCTACGGCAACTCGATTGCCCGCAAGCCATGGCATGACACGATTGGCATCGGGCTGGGGGCGCTATCCAACTTTGGGCTCTGCGCCCTGCTTGTGCCCGCGTTCGGGCTGACCGGCGCGGCGCTGGCGCTGGCCGCCAGCAACGGCCTTGCGTTTTTGTACCGCAGCATCACAGGGCAGATGTACTACCGCACGGTGGCCAGCTACCCCAAGACGATCTCCGGCTTTCTGCTGGCGTTCGCGGTCACGGCCATCGGCACGCTGCTGTGGCAGCATTTCTTTATAAAATTTGCGCTGGTAGGCGTAATTTTGTTTATCTACTGCACCCTCTACCGCGCACAGCTCGCCAGGCTCTGGAGCATGGGCCTTGGCATCCTGCGCGGCATCTTCCATAGAAAGTAAGGCGACAACATGAAGCATTGCGGCACACAAGAGCTGGAAACGGAGCGGCTGGTCCTGCGGCGGCTCTCCATCGACGACAGCGAAATGATGTTCAACAATTGGGCCTGCGACAGGCAGGTGACCCAATACCTGCGCTGGAACGCCCACCGCAGCTGGGGCGAAACCGCCGAGACGCTGAACGAGTGGGAAAAGCACTATGATGACCCGGCCTTTTACCAGTGGGGCATCACCGACAAGCACACCGAGGTGCTGTTTGGCACGATCAGCCTCTTCCCCGCCCCGGCGCTGAAGATGGGCTGGCACCTGAACACCGAACGCCTTGGCCCCGCCTGGGAGGTCGGCTATGCGCTGGGCCGCAAGTGGTGGAATAAAGGCTACGCCACCGAGGCACTCTGTACCGTGCGGGACTACTGGTTTGACACCGTGGGCGCAGACTGGCTGGCCGCCGTCCACGCCAATGAGAACATTGCCAGCAGCGTAGTTTTGCAGAAGGCAGGCTTTGTCTACGACCATGACGTGACGGACCGCAAGTTTGACGGCACGCCGGTCCCCTGCCGCGCCTACCATCTTTTGAAAGAGGAATTATGACCGATAATACGACAGAATTAGACTTTGGCACCACTGCCCAGAAAGCCACCGACGCCGAGAAGCTGCCCGTGGTGCTGCTGGCGCTGGATCAGGGCAGATACGATATGGCGCGCAGCCTGGACGAGCTGCGGGCGCTGGCCGACGCCAACGGCATGGACGCCGTGGCCGAGGTCGTGCAGAAGCGTGCGACGCCCGAGGCCGCAACGCTGCTGGGTGAGGGCAAGGTCGCCGAGGCGCGGCTTGTCTGCCAGAATGTGAACGCGGCAGCCGCCATCTTTGACGGCGAGCTGACCGGCAGCCAGATCCGCAACCTGTCGGCGGCACTGCAAGTCGAGGTGCTGGACCGCACGATGCTGATTTTGGAGATTTTCCGCGCACGCGCCACGACGAACGAGGGCAAGCTGCAGACCGAGCTTGCCACGCTGCGCTATCAGCTGCCGCGTCTGCAGGGGCTGGGCGAAGCCCTGAGCCGCCAGGGCGGCGGCGGCGGGGGCGGCGGGGGTGCCCGCCGCGGCGCCGGTGAGACAAAGCTCGAGCTGGACCGCCGCCATCTGCACCACCGCATTGAGCATCTCGAGGGCCGCTTAAAGGAGCTGGAAAAGCGCCGCGGCGAGACCCGCCAGAAGAACAATGTGCCTGTGGTCGCGCTGGTCGGCTACACGAACGTCGGCAAGTCGAGCCTGCTGAACGCGCTGTGCGGCGAGCAGATTTTTGAAGCCGACATGCTGTTTGCGACGCTGGACCCGACGGCCCGCAAGCTGGTGCTGCCCAGCGGTCTGCAAATTATTCTGGTGGATACCGTCGGCTTTGTCAGCCGCCTGCCGCACCATCTTGTGGAGGCGTTCAAATCCACGCTGGAGGAGGCCGCGTTCGCGGATGTCATCGTCAAGGTGGCCGACGCGGGCGACGCACAGGCCGCCGAACAGCTGGCCGTGACCGATGAGGTGCTGGGCAGCCTCGACTGCGCGGACATCCCCCAGCTGGTCGTCTACAACAAGTGCGACACCGCCAACACCGTGGCCTTTGACCCGGATATCCTGCTGACGAGCGCGAAAACCGGCTACGGTCTGCCCGCACTGCTGGCAAAGCTCGACGAGGTGCTGAACCACCGCGTGCGCACGATTGAGATCGTGCTGCCCTATGACAAGCTGGCGCTGGCGGACATTCTCCGCAGCCGCGGCAGCGTCGCCGCGGAGGAATACCGCGAGGATGGCGTGTATTACCGCGGCACAGTCAAAATTGACGACCTGCACCGGTTTGAGGAGTTTTTGGTTTGATTGCCCGTGCGCTTTGCCTTCCCCCTTGGGGGAAGGTGGCCCCGCAGGGCCGGATGAGGGAAAAGCTTGTCGTTGCTGCCTGTAAACAAATCACGGTAGCAAGGTTTCCCCTCATCAGTCAGCGGTCAGGGCCGCTGACAGCTTCCCCCCAGGGGGAAGCCTTTTCTCCCATTGACACCGCCTTTCCGTCCGCCTATAATAAAACCAATTGAATGTCTTATAAAGGGGTAATAACTATGTCTACCGTCCGCACCCGTTTTGCGCCGTCGCCCACGGGCTATATGCACGTCGGCAACCTGCGCACCGCACTGTACACCTATCTGCAGGCCCGCCATAACGGCGGTACCTTCATCCTGCGCATTGAGGACACCGACCAGGGCCGTCTGGTCGAGGGCGCTACCGACATCATCTACGGCACGCTCAAGGCTACCGGCCTGACCTGGGACGAGGGCCCCGACGTGGGCGGTCCCGTCGGCCCCTACGTGCAGAGCCAGCGCATGGGTATGTTCAAGCAGTACGCCGAGCAGCTTGTCAAGGCGGGCAAGGCCTACTACTGCTTCTGCACCGAGGAGCGCCTGAACGAAATGCACGAGGCCCAGCGCGCTGCGGGCGAAATGACCCACTACGACGGCCACTGCCGCCACCTGTCCGCCGAGGAAGTTGCCGCCAAGCTGGCCGCGGGCGAGCCCTATGTCATCCGCCAGAAGATTCCCGAGAGCGGCGTGGCGGGCTTTGACGATGTTGTCTACGGTCATATCGAGGTCGATGTCAGGGAGCTGGACGACCAGATTTTGATCAAGACCGACGGTATGCCGACCTACAACTTTGCGAACGTCGTGGACGACCACCTGATGGGCATTACCCATGTCATCCGCGGCAGCGAGTATCTGTCCTCGACGCCGAAGTATAACCTGCTGTACGATGCGTTCGGCTGGGAGAAGCCCGTCTACATCCACTGCCCGCCCGTCATGAAGGACGCGCAGAACAAGCTGTCGAAGCGCAACGGCGATGCCAGCTATCAGGACCTCGTGGCGAAGGGCTATCTGCCCGCCGCCGTGCTGAACTATCTGCTGCTGCTGGGCTGGGCACCCGAGGGCGAGCAGGAGATTTTCTCTCTGGACGAGATGATCAAGATCTGGGACCCGGCCCGCATTTCCAAGTCCCCGGCTATCTTTGACCCGCTGAAGCTGCGTGCCATCAACGCTGCCTACATCCGTGCCCTGCCCGCTGAGGAGTTCCGCCGCCTGGCCGACCCGTTCATCGACAGCGCTGTGCACTGTAGCATTGACCGTGACCTGCTCTGCGCCAACCTGCAGCCCCGCTGCGAGGTGCTGGAGGACATCCCGCCGCAGCTCGACTTCTTTGACGCCGTGCTGCCCATTGACGCTGAGATGTACCGCAACAAGAAGCAGAAAACGACCCCCGAGTCCGCGAAGGAGGCCCTGACCGCCCTGCTGCCCGTGCTGGAGGCGCAGACCGATTGGACCCGCTACGCGATCTTTGAGGCGTGCAAGACGCTGGCCGAGAGCATGGAGAAGAAGAACGGCTGGCTGCTGTTCCCGCTGGGCATCGCCCTCTCCGGCAAGTCCCGCACCCCGGGCGGCGGCACCGACCTGGCCGCGATGATGGGGAAAGAGGAGACCGTTAAGCGCGTGAAGGCGGCGCTGGAGAAGCTGTAAATCACAAGCCGTTTCTCTTGCCTCCCTCTGGGAGGGAGGTGCCCCGTAGGGGCGGAGGGAGAGAACCTTGCCGCGGCCCGAAGTTTCGGATAAAGGCAAGCTCTCTCCCCCACCGCCTGCGGGCGGAGCCCCCTCCCAGAGGGGGCCAAGGAACCCTTTCGCAATATATAAAAACGGCGCAGCCACGTACAATGTGGCTGCACCGTATTTTTGTTTTCGCCCCGCGGGGCGAAAACTCCACCATATTTATTATTTATTATTTTTTATCTATTATTTATAGTATCGTTCCTCCGCCGACGACCACGTCGCCGTCATACAACACCACAGCCTGGCCGCGGGTGATGGCGCGCTGGGACTCGTCAAAAACGACCTTCACAAGGCCGTTTTCCAGCGGGTAGGCCGTCGCGGGCTGCTCGACCTGGCGGTAGCGGGCCTTGGCCTTGACGCGCATCGGGGCGGTCAGCTCGGGAACCGAAATCCAGTTGAAGTCCCCGGCGATCAGCGTCGTCTTGAACAGCTCGCTCTCGGGGCCGACGGTGACGGTGTTCTTCTCCATATCCTTGCCGCAGACGTAGACCGGCGCGCCCAACGCCAGCCCCAGCCCCTTGCGCTGGCCGCAGGTGTAGCGCACCGCGCCGTGGTGGCGGCCCACAACGTTGCCGTTCACGTCCAAAAAGTCGCCGTCCGGGTAATATTTGCCAGTGTAGCGCTCCATAAAGCCGACGTAGTCGCCGTCGGGCACAAAGCAGATGTCTTGGCTGTCGTGCTTGCGCGCGTTGCAGAAGCCCTGCTCCTCGGCGATCTTGCGGATGGACGGTTTGTCCATGCCGCCCAGCGGGAACTTCGTGTGCGCCAGCTGGTCCTGGGTCAGAACGTAGAGCACATAGCTCTGGTCTTTATCGGTGTACAGTGCTTTTTTCAGCAGCCAGCGGCCCGTGGCGGGGTCCTGCTCGATGCGGGCGTAGTGGCCTGTGACCACATAGTCCAGGCCGTGCTCCCGGGCAAAGTCCAGCATTTTGTCAAATTTCATCGTGCGGTTGCAGTCGATACAGGGGTTCGGCGTGCCGCCCGCCTCGTAGGTCTCGATGAACTTGGCAATGACCTTTTCGCGGAATTCCTCGGTGTAGTTCACGACCTCAAACGGGATGTCGAGCTGGAACGCGACCTCGGCGGCGTCCTCGACATCCTTCGCCGAGCAGCAGGTGTGGAACCCGCTCTGGCCCAGATCCTCATTCTGGTACAGGCGCATGGTCGCGCCCATGCAGCGGCAGCCCGCCTGCTTCATCAGGTAGGCGGCGACGGTGCTGTCCACGCCGCCGCTCATGGCGATCAACGCGCCGGGGGTATTTGACATAGGGGCCTCCTTGGTTAAAAAAATGTGCAGCACGGTTTTTTCGTGCTGCACATTTTTGCTTTTGAGTTGTAGGGGCGAGGCATGCCTCGCCCGCGGCCTCGCCTTATCAGGGCATTGCCGGAAAAGCTGCGGGCCGGACATGTCCGGCCCCTACGGCCTTCACTTCGTATGCAACAGTACCCTTATTATAGCAAAGGTTTCCTGTTATTGCAATCAGTCCGCAAACAGCGGGGTGGACAGATAACGGTCACCGGTGTCGGGCAGCAGGGCCACGATGGTCTTGCCCTTGTTCTCGGGGCGCTTGGCCAGCTGGATGGCGGCCCAGATCGCAGCGCCGGAGGAGATGCCGACCAGCACGCCCTCCTTGTGGCCGACCTGCTTGCCGGTGGCAAAGGCGTCCTCGTTGGTGACGGGGATGATCTCGTCGTAGACCTTGGTGTTCAGCACGTCGGGCACAAAGCCGGCACCGATGCCCTGAATCTTGTGTGCGCCCGCAGTGCCCTTGCTCAGCACGGGGGAGGAAGCCGGCTCAACGGCCACGACCTTGACGTTGGGGTTCTGGCTCTTCAGGTACTCGCCGACACCGGTCACGGTGCCGCCCGTACCGACACCGGCCACGAAGATGTCGACCTTGCCGTCGGTGTCCTCCCAGATCTCGGGGCCGGTGGTGCGCTTGTGGGCATCGGGGTTGGCCGGGTTTACAAACTGGCCGGGCACAAAGCTGTTGGGGATCTCCTTCGCCAGCTCGTCGGCCTTGGCAATGGCGCCCTTCATGCCCTTGGCACCGTCGGTCAGCACCAGCTCGGCGCCGTAGGCCTTCATCAGTTGGCGGCGCTCGACGCTCATCGTCTCGGGCATGACGATGATGATGCGGTAGCCGCGGGCGGCGGCGACGGACGCCAGACCGATACCGGTGTTGCCGGAGGTCGGCTCAATGATGACGGAGCCGGGCTTCAGCTTGCCGGTGGCCTCGGCGTCGTCGATCATGGCCCTGGCGATACGGTCCTTGACGGAACCGGCGGGGTTGAAATATTCCAGTTTAGCGAGAATTTTTGCCTCAAGGTTCTCGGCGTTTTCAATATGGGTAAGCTCCAGCAGCGGGGTGTGGCCGATCAGCTGGTCTGCGGAAGTATAAATTTTGCTCATGGTAGTTTCCTCCATCGTCATTTCTGTTTATTTGTAAATCGGTTGCGGTTTTACAGCTCATGACGGCGACATCGCGCGTATGGCACAAATCCCTTTCGCATATCAATTCATACCTTTCTTGTAGGTTGATAGGATTGTACAACATATTTCCCCGTTTGTCAATAGGGTAATAGGGAATTTTCCAAAATTATTTTGCAAAAAGGTGTTGCCATCCTATTTACCAACCTGTATAATAGGTTATAAGAACAGTAAGGAGCATACCACTATGATGATTTCAACGAAGGGCCGTTATGCGCTGCGTGTTATGATCGATATTGCCGAGCACCAGCACGACGGCTATATTCCCCTGAAGGAGATCGCCGCACGGCAGGAAATTTCCGAAAAGTATCTGGAGGCCATCGTGAAGAGCCTTGTCAAGGAGCGCTACCTGACCGGTCTGCGCGGCAAGTCGGGCGGCTACCGCCTGACCAAAGCGCCCGAGGAGTACACCGTCGGCAGCATCCTGCGCCTGAGCGAGGGCAGTCTGGCCCCGGTGGCCTGCCTGGAGCAGAACCCCGTGGAGTGCCGCCGCATGGCCGAGTGCCGCACCCTGCCGATGTGGCGCAAGCTGAATACGATGATCAACGACTATTTCGACGGCATCACTCTGGCGGACCTGGTGAACACCAGCCAGCCGGGGAATGATTATGTGATTTAAAATCAAACGCCTTCCCCCTCAGGGGAAGCCTTATAATAAAAAGGAGCTATGCCCGTGGGCATAGCTCTCTTTATTGCTGTCAGACGATCTCGACCTTTTCCATGACAACCGGCGTGCGGGGCTTGTCGTTCCAGTCGGTGGCAACATTGGCGATCTCATCGACGACCTCAATGCCGTTCACAACATGGCCAAAGGCGGCGTAGCTGCCGTCCAGATGCGGGGCATCCTGGTGCATGATGAAGAACTGGCTGCCGGCGGAGTTCGGGTCCATCGAGCGGGCCATGCTGATGACGCCGCGGGTGTGCTTGATGGGGTTGGCAACGCCGTTCTGCAGGAACTCGCCCTTGATGTGCCAGCCGGGACCGCCCATGCCGGTGCCCTGCGGGTCACCGCCCTGGATCATGAAGCCGGGAATAATGCGGTGGAAGGTCAGGCCGTTGTAAAAGCCGTCCTTGACGAGCTTCTCAAAGTTCTCGCAGGTGATGGGGGCTGCGCTGTGGTCCAGCTCAATGTCGATGGTCTTGCCGTTCTGCATGGTAATGCGAATCATACGGTGTTCTCCTTTTCGGTTTGATTTGTTGTGTCAGGGTCGCTCTCGGGGGTGGCGATGCCCTGCAGATAGCTCATACTGCCGAGCTTTTCGGCAAATTCTGCGGGGGGCAGCCGGTTCATCCAGTACAGCAGCGCCGCACCCATGAACTGCTCACTGCGAAAGACTGCCTTTGGCAGCAGCGCAAACAGGCCGCCGTCGTGATGCTCGCCGGTAAACGGGTCGGTCCAGTCGTCGGGCAGGCGCTTGTCCAGCTGCCGCGGCGAGACGTGGCCCGTGATGAAGCCGCGCCCGCCGAACAGCGGCTCCACGAGCCAGAAAAACACCCGGCGCAAGCCGTGCTTACTGGGGAACAGCCCGCGCAGCCTGTAGGTGTGCCAGAACGCATCGGCCAGGTACTCCACGGGGATGTCCTCGCCGTAGGTTTCCAGCAGACAGGTGTGCAGCAGCGCCGTGATGTCGGCCAGCTCCTCCCCTGTGGGCAGGGGGCTGACGTCGTCAACGGGAACCAGCGCAGAGCCGGTGTCCTCGGCGTGGAGCGTCGAGTCGAGCGCGATCTCCAGATAGCCGTGCCCGCCCTTGCCCGCGTAGGGCTGGCCGGGCGCGCACATGGCACAGATGAACGGATGCACGACGGTATCCGCGGCGTAGTGGCTCAAAAAGCCGAGCGTGTACTCGACCTGCGGGCGGGTCTTGACGTTGGCGCAAAGACTGCGCAGGAACGCGCCGGTCTTTTCCTCGTGCATGCGGTTGCCGAGGCCGGGCAGGTCATAGCGGCGCTTGGCGCGCTTTTTCCAGATTTCAAAGCAGAAAAAGCTGTCCGGGCCGTTGGCACCCGCCGCAAACGCCGCCGGGCACTGGATTTTGTAGTGGATGGTTTCCGCAGCTTTTCTTGCGGTGCGCACATGGGTATAGCCTTCCGGCATGTAGGGTCCCCTTTCGTATCAGCGTAGGTATAATTGTACTGCGTGGAAGGGAAAAAGTCAAATTTTCAAAAAGGCTTCCCCCGAGGGGGAAGCTGTCCGCGCAGCGGACTGATGAGGGCAGAGCTTACGGTATTTCCCGCTTACGGGCAATATCCGGCAATTCGCCCCTCATCCGACCTCGGGCGGGGCCTCGGCCACCTTCCCCCAAGGGGGAAGGCATTCTGCTTCAAATCTTCCTCTCGTCATTCGTCATAACTTTCGGCAGCACGCCAAAGTACAGCACGGCACCGACAATGATGATGAGGATGACGGACAAAATGCCGAACGGTCCGGCGGCGGCATTGATGGCATCGACCTGCTCGGCGGTGGCTGTAGCGGCGGTCAGACCCTGGTCGGCCAGCATTTTGTTGGCGGTAAAGGCACTGACAAAGCCGACGAGCGCCGGGCCCATGATGGACGAGAACTTGCCGAAGATGTCAAAGAAGCCGAAGAACTCGCCGCTGCGGGACTTGTCGGGAATGAGCTTGCCGAACATCGAGCGGGACAGCGCCTGAATGCCGCCCTGGCTGGTGGCGCAGAGCACGGCCAGCATCCAGAACTGCCATAGGCTGTTCATAAAGAACGCAAATACGCAGATAAACATGTAAACGCAGATGCCGACGCCGACCATCGTGCGCGCGCCGAACTTCTCGGCCAGCTTCATGTAGAGCAGGCAGAACGGCAGGCCCAGCACCTGCACCAGCAGCAGCGCCAGCAGCATACCGGCGGAGTCCAGCCCCAGGTTGGTGCCGTAGCTTGTAGACATGCTGATGATGGTATGCACACCGTCGATGTAGAAAAAGTACGATATAATGTAGATCAGCATGGGTTTATCCGCGCCGATCTCCTTCATGGTCGTGAACACGTTTTTAATGCTGGCCCCCACGTCGCCCTTCTTATAGGGCTTGCCGGAGGTCTGCTCACAGTTTTTGACCAGCGGGACACTGAACACGAGCCACCACACGGCGGTCAGGCCAAAGATGAACCCGAGGCAGGTCAGCATCGGCACGCCGACGGCGTTCATGATGAGGAAAATCAGCAAGGGGATCGTCGAGCCGCCGATGTAGCCGAGGCCGTAGCCCAGCGTCGAGACCGAGTCCATGCGGTCCTCCGTCGTGACGTCGGTCAGGAAAGCATCGTAGTAGATGCAGGACGCATCAAAGCCGATGGTGCTTGTGATGTAGAGCACCAGCACCATCGCCGCGACCCTGCCCGCCGCTTCCGGCGAGGCGGTGAAGTCCATGAACGGCGTGAAGGAAAGCCCTGCTACCGAGACAACACCGATGAGCATAAATGCCGTGAACAGCTTTTTGCGCATACCACGGATGTCGCCGAACACGCCCAGGAACGGTGCGCTGAGGGCGACAATGGCCATAGCCAGGCTGGTGGCAAAGCCCCAGGTGGACATGCTGGACACGCTGTCGGCAGTGTAGCCCGCAACGGTGTCGAAGAAGATGGGCAGGATGGTCACGACGATGACCGAGTGGGCGCTGTTGGCCCAGTCGTACATCATCCAGCTGATCTCCTGCTTGGTGAATTTTTTCAGGAAGCCCATGGAAGAAAACCTCCGCATTTGTTATTGCACGCTTTTTGCGTGCTTGTATAATTATTGTAACATTTTGCTCCGTCAAAAACAACAAGCCCCGCCGACGTTTCGGTCAGCAGGGCGTAAAAGTTTTGTAATATTTTTGTGGCAGATTGACGGAGGAAGTTTGCGGTGCAGCACACTGCCGGGAAATACCCGTAGGGGCGCATTCCATATGCGCCCGTGGAATTGTGCCAAAGGCAGCGCGGCACGGGCGGATATAGAATCCGCCCCTATGATGTTCGCTATTTTTTATCTTGCCCGCAGCTCCCAGAACGCCACGGCCCCTGCCGCGGCCACGTTCAGTGAATCTACGCCGTGCTGCATGGGGATCATGACGGTGTAGTCACAGTGGGCAATCGTGGTGCGGGCCAGGCCGTCGCCCTCTGTGCCCAGCACGATGGCAAGGCGCGGCTCGGCGCGCAGCGCGGGGTCATCAATGCTGACGGCGCGGCTGTCCAGCGCCATGGCGGCAGTTTTAAAGCCGAGCGCGTGCAGGCGGGCCATCCCGGCCTCGGGCCAGTCGGCAGGGCTGTCACCCAGCGTTGCCCACGGCACCTGGAACACCGTGCCCATGCTGACGCGGACAGCACGGCGGCAGAGCGGGTCGCAGCAGGACGGCGAGAGCAGCACCGCGTCCATGCCCAGTGCGGCGGCCCCGCGGAAGATGGCCCCGATGTTGGTGGAATCCACGATGCCCTCCAGCACCGCGACGCGGCGGGCGTCTCTGCACAGTGCCTCGACGCTGCGCGGCTGCGGACGGCGCATGGCGCAGAGCACACCCCGGGTCAGCGCGTAGCCGGTCAGGGCCTGCAGCACACTGCGGTCCGCGGTGTAGACAGCGGCGTCGGGGCAGCGGGCCAGTACGCCAGCGGCGGGGCCGTCGATCTGGCGGCGCTCCATCAAAAAGGAGAGCGGTTCGCACCCGGCGTCCAGCGCCGTGCCGATGACCTTGGGGCTTTCGGCGATGAAGATGCCCTTTTCGGGCTCCAGCTTATTGCGCAGCTGGGCCTCGGTGAGCTTGGTGTAAGGAGCCAGCTCGGGGGCGGATAAATCTGTGATTTCGATGATATTCATGTTTTCATTTTTCCTTGTAGCGGTGTAGGGGCCGGGCATGCCCGGCCCTGCAGTAATACGGCAGG
>ERZ827498.3177-NODE-3177-length-14300-cov-2.449070_pt1 | contig 14300 bp, 11 predicted proteins | sample MGYA00519865_ERZ827498 | MGnify/ENA primary metagenome ERZ827498 (study PRJEB31778, sample SAMEA3449328) | human gut metagenome | biome: human gut; feature: human-associated habitat; material: faeces | place: United Kingdom | collected 2010/2012 ...
TCCTTCATCGCACGCGTAATGCCGACATAGGCCAGCCTGCGCTCTTCCTCCAGTTCACTGCTGGCATTGTCTGACGTGATCGACATATAGCTCGGAAACAGACCGTCTTCCATTCCCGCCAGAAAAACCTTCGGGAACTCCAGACCTTTGGCGCTGTGCAGTGTCATGAGAACCACATAATCGTTCTCCTCGCCGACGCTGTCAATATCCGCCACGAGTGCAACCTCCTCTAAGAAACCGCTTAATGTCGGCTGTTCTTCGCCCTCCTCGTAGGCGACCACCTTACTTAACAACTCATCGATATTCTCGATCCGCGCCTCCGCCTCGTCGGTGCCTTCCACTTCAAGCTCCTTCACGTAGCCCGTCTCCTCGATCACCTCTCTGAGCAGATCCGCCACACCGATATACGGCAGCTTGCTGCGCATCGTCTGAATAAACGTCACAAACGGCTTGATTTTCGCTGCACTCTTGCCAAGGGACGGTATCTCCTCCGCACGCTTTAAGGACTCGTAAAAACTGATGTCGTACGCCTCCGCATAATCGGATACACGATTTAGCGTCGTCGCACCAATTCCGCGCTTCGGTACATTGATGATTCTTCGCACCGCCAGATCGTCCCTCGCATTGTCGATCGTCTTTAAGTATGCCAGCAGATCCTTGACCTCCTTGCGCGCATAGAAATTCACACCGCCGACAATCTTGTACGGGATATTGGACACGATAAAACGCTCCTCAAACAGACGGGACTGCGCATTCGTGCGGTAAAGCACCGCATAGTCGCCGTAACCGTACTTTCCTTCCCGGACGCCGGACGCAATATCCCTTGCGACATAATCCGCCTCCTCGTAGGCAGTGTCAAACTGCTCAAAGTCGATCTTCTCTCCCTCGCCGTTTGCCGTCCAGAGCGTCTTCGCTTTCCTTCCGACATTGTTCGCAATCACACTGTTCGCCGCGTTTAGGATGTTCTGCGTCGAACGGTAATTCTGTTCCAGCTTGATGGTGACCGCATCCGGAAAATGCTTTTCAAAATTTAAAATATTATAGATATTTGCTCCGCGGAACTTGTAGATCGACTGATCGTCATCACCGACCACGCACAGGTTTTTGTATTTGCCCGCGAGAAGACGGATCAGTTCAAACTGCGCCGTGTTCGTATCCTGATACTCGTCCACCATGATATAGCGGAAACGCTCCTGATAGTAGGCAAGCACCTCCGGATCCGTCTGCAGCAGCTCCACCGTCTTTACAATGAGGTCGTCAAAATCCAATGCATTGTTCTTCTGCAGCGCTGCCTGATACTCCTGATAGACCTGCGCCTGCTTTTTCTTCGCAAAATCACTCGATGCCGCCGCCTGCAGGGCAAACTGCGTCGGACTTACAAGCTCGTCCTTTGCAGAGGAGAGCGCCGCCAGAAGGCTGCGCTCCTTGTAGATCTTGGTATCGATATTCAGGCGCTTGCAGATCTCCTTCATGACGCTCTTGGAATCATCCGAATCATAGATCGTAAAATTCGTGTCGTATCCGATGCGGTCAATGTGTCTCCTTAAGATGCGCACGCAGGTAGAGTGAAACGTCGACACCCAGATGCTCTCCGAGCCGTATCCGACCAGCGCATCGATTCGCTCCCTCATCTCGCCAGCCGCCTTGTTGGTGAACGTGATCGCCATAATATTGTACGGATTGACGCCCTTTTCCTCGATCAGATATGCCGTCCGGTGTGTCAGCACTCTCGTCTTGCCGGAACCCGCTCCCGCGAGAATCAGCACCGGTCCCTCGGTGGTTATAACGCCGAGCTTCTGCTGCTCGTTTAATGTATCATAAATACTCATGCCTGTTTTTCCTTTTCCGTTTATAGTGATATGAGAAAGTATAACACATTTCTCTCTGTTTTTCGATACCATACAGAACATATTTTCTATTTTTCATGCTGGGACACTGCCATATACATTTCCCAACATTTGTCTCTTGTCATCTGGTTTTGAAAACTATATAATGTGATAAGAGGTGACACATATGGACAACGATACAAAAAAATTTCTGAGTGATCTGTTAGCAGAATTACAGAGAATTGATTATGTCAGACCGGAAGATATTCCGAACATTGATTTATATATGGATCAGATTACCACATTTATGGATTCCCAGTTAGAGACATCCAAGCGGCATGCGGATGACAAGATTCTGACCAAGACGATGATCAACAACTACGCCAAGAACAATCTTCTTCCTCCTCCTGTAAAGAAGAAATATTCCAGAGAACATGTCTTTCTTCTCATTATGATTTATTATCTAAAGAGCATGTTATCAATATCAGATATCCAAAGCCTGTTAGAACCTCTCTCCGAGAAGTATTTTCCAAAGAATGAGGAAAATGGTCTGACCCTCTCTGATATTTACCAGAAAATCATTGACGATAACACCGCTAATGAAGAATACATTTCAGAAGACATTATAAAAACATGGGAACGAACTCGTAATTCTTTTGCAGAGCATTCGCCTTCCACCGAAGAATCAGAATATCTTGATGATTTTTCTTTTATCTACCAGCTTGGATATGATATTTATATCCGAAAACAGATTATCGAAAAACTCATTGATAAGAGAAGAAAAGAAAATCCTCCTAAGAAGAAAGGGTCGAAAAAGAAATAGCACTATCCTCCTAAAAATAATCCATATCTGCGGCCTCGGAGCTGCGATTATACAACATTGGTAACAGTATCTCATTAAAATAATTGATTTTGCGACTTTGTGTTTTTTACAACTGAGTCAAAATCAATATTTGCAAGGAGAAACTTTTATAAGATACTTTTCTCACAAAATTGAGAGATACATCTGCGGGATGCAGCTTCTTTCAGGTTCGTCTGTTTATTTAGCAAAATTAAAGTGTATTCAACACTTCCATTACACCATTTTCATCGTTGGTCTTCTCTGTTACATATTTTGCTAATGCTTTTAAGGTAGGATGTCCGTTTTTCATACAGTAGCTTTCGCCGCAGCTTTCTAACAGAGACATATCATTTAAATAGTCACCAAATCCCATAGCTTCTGTATGTGCAATGCCGTACTTTTCACATATAGCTTTGATTGCATTCCCCTTGCTTTCTGTTTTGTTGGCAATGTCAATCCAGCTTGCTCCGGATAATACGGCTGTAAGTTTCTCACCGATATTTTCAAAATATTTCATGAATTCTTCAGCTTTTTCTTTCTTAAAATAGATAGCGACCTTTACGATTGTATCATTGTCTGCCACTTTTCTTAAATCTTCTACAATCTGTCTTCTCTCGTAGTACATTTCTACATTATAGTAGATTTCCTCATCCACATCTTTTTTTGTTATGTAAGCAGACTTCGCACCGCAGATAACAGGTGTTGCATACGGTACTTTATCTATGATATCAAGACATTTTAACACGTCCTGCTTGTCTATCTCATCTTTAAAAATAATCTCGCCTTTTTCGAAAACAAGTCCTCCATTTTCTGCGATAAATGCAAGGTTATCTCTGATTGGAAGAAAGTCTCTTTCTAATGTATAGTACTGTCTTCCGCTGGCAATGACTGTCTTTATCTCTGGATGGCTTTTTACCCACGGAATAAATTCTTCCGGCATTTCTTTTTTACTGTTAAGCAAAGTTCCATCCATATCTACGGCTACTAATTTTATATTCATCTGTTCTCCTTATCGTAATCTTTAACGTAATCCCTAATTAAATTTATCTATTTCCTAAATCAATCCCTGTTCTTTGCAATAATGATAAATGCCATCTTCTGCAACATGCCCGCAGATTGCATCGGCAACTGTTTTTACATCATCGGTTGCATTGCCCATTGCAACACCAGTGCCTACAGCTTCTAACATTTCAATATCGTTTGTTCCATCACCAAAGGCGATTGCATTCTCTTTATCTAAATGATAATAGTCAAGAATTTTTCTTACGCCGACACCTTTATTTCCATTTGCCGGTGTAATATCTGCCGCTCTTGTCCACCATGCAGTAATTCTCGCACCGTCGACATCTCTTAAAATGTCTGCATATTCTTCTTTATAACAGCCGACCATCATCTGGTAAACTTTTTTATCCATGAGTTTTTCAAAATCAAAGTTATCAAGGACATTTACTTTACTCTTTGCAATGGCAAAATAATCTGCCAAATCTTTATCACAACCGTTTGCACCGCCGCCTTCTACTCCGGCAAGGAACACCGGGCGATGGATTTCCGATGCATTCTCAACAATTGCCTTTACATCTTCTTTTGGGATAGGATTTGAAAAAATAACCTCATCCTTTGTATAACAATAAGACGCATTATAAGATAAAAAGACATCAAAATCAATTTCTGGAAAAGATGGAACAAGATATGGGCCGCGTCCTGTTGCCATACATAAAATAATTCCATTCTTTTTCAGGTGTTTTAATGTCTCGATCATTGCAGGGGCGATTACCTTTTTTTTCATATCAACTAACGTTCCATCTACGTCAAAAAAAGCAATCTTTATATCTTTTGCAGAATCTTTTTTCATATATTCCTCCACTATATTCTGTAATTTTTCTTTTCATAACACACCCCTACTATTCTACAGCTTTATGTTTTTCTGTCAAGGTCAAATTATCCGATGAGCAGCTTTCGAAGCTCTCTGCGCCGTTCAATTTCTAACTTGGAAAAGATACGGGCAATCACATTTTTCACATATCCATAGGAATAATTCATCTGTTCCGCAATCTCACGGTTTTCCATTCCCTGTGCAACTGCCAGCGCAATCTTCCATTCAATTGGTGTCAGCTTCTTTTGTATTTCTCCACGATTTTTTTCAATTGCTGCATCTGCAAAAGACTTTCCTGTTTCTTTTGCGCTTCTTTCAAGATGCATTTCGACTCTGGCAAGCAGGACCTCTTTTACAAAAGGTTTTACAATATAGTCTACTGCTCCTGCCTTTAACCCTTTTACTTCATAATCTGACTCCGCAAATCCAGTGAGAAATATTACAGGAATATCCTGACAATTCGGAATAGATTTCATTTTTTCCAGAGTCGTATATCCATCCATTTCCGGCATAGCGATATCTAACAATATCAAATCCGGCACAACACCCTTTTTTAGTAATGTAATTGCCTGTTTTCCGCTTTTCGCTACGCTAACCGTATAAATACTCGACAATATTTCTTCTGCTGTTTTTAATAAGATTAAATCATCGTCTACAATTAATATGCTATTTTTGCCCATTTCTGTCCTCCCATTCTGTCGTAACTTTATTCGTCCAGTAAGTACCTTTCATAAGTGATTCTGCCTGTTCGAACTCCAAATTCTGCACCGATTTTTGTACCTGTCTCAAAATCTTCTTTTTCTTTGGATTCTTTTCTAAAGACAACAATTTCTCCAGCTGTTCTTCTGCATATTTCCCTTGATATTTTCCTATTGCCTCCAAAATCCTGTCATATATTTCCTCATATAACTTCCCCTGATTTACTTCTTCTGTCATCTCACCGTATACCTTCTGTTTCCCATTCTCTTTTTCTTTCTTTTCTGATTCCAGAAGAAATTTTTTTGTATTCTCTAAGAAAAAAAACATCCCATCTAACGCTCTTTCCCACTCAAAAAACAAAAGAGGAATCGCCTTTTCTATATAGCTTTCATCCTGCATTTTCCCTCTTATTTCAAGTGAAGCGGCTAATTCATAAAGTGACATTGCTCCAATCGCGCGGGCATTACTTTTTAATGTATGAATCTGTCCTGTCAATATTTTTATTTCCTGCTGTGTTTTTCTCGTTGTCTCAAAACTTTCCTCTAATTTTTTTCTATTTGGCTCATAATATTCTACAAAGAGCTCGGAAAGTTTTCTGTACTGCACAATACTTCCACCTAATAAATGAAGCCCTTCGGAAAGTTCAATATCCCATTTTTTTAAGTTTTGCTTCAAATCTAAAAGTTGTTTTTCCGTTATGTTCCAGTCTTCTCCCGCACCGTTCTTCATTGAGACCAGCTCAGCTGGAAGCCATTGTAACAGCAATTCTTCTAACTTCTCCCACATTACCGGTTTGGACAAATAATCAGAAAATCCTTCTGAAAGAAAATGCTGGTGAATTCCCGTGGACACATCCGCTGTAAGTGCAATCACCGGAACACTCTGCCCATTTACCTCTTTTTTCAATCTGTGAAATGTCTCAATTCCATCCATTTCCGGCATCATATAATCAAGAAAAATCAAATGGTATTTTTTATTTCTAACTTTTTCGATACATTCAAAACCACTGGCCGCCGTATCTAACTGTACCCCTGTTCTTCGCAAAAGTGATGTAATCACCTGAATATTTTGTTCACTGTCATCTACCAGTAAAATCTGTGCTTCTGATGCAAAAAACTTCTTCCTTTTTTCTTGCACAGGTTCCCCTTCCACAACTTTCCACTGTCCAATTTTCTCTGTTCCTGCATCTTTTAATGGAAAATATACTGTAAAGTTACTTCCTTTTCCATAGATACTTTCTGCCTGAATATGCCCTCCCATCTGTTCACAAAGTTCTTTTGCTATTGTAAGACCCAGTCCACTTCCCTCAATATTTCTGTGGCGTTTGATATCTGCCCTCATAAACATATCAAAAAGCGCTTCCATATCTTCTTTTTTAATCCCGATTCCTGTATCCTTCACAGAAAAAGAAATCTGCTTTTCCTCCTGACAAACTTCAAGAAAAACCTTCCCTTTTTTTGTATATTTTACCGCATTATTAATTAAATTGAGGATAACTTGTTTGATATGCAATGCATCACCTTCCAGATATTTCGGAAGAGTTTCCTCTACATCTACTACAAACTCCAGATTTTTTGCTTCTGCCTGCTTTGCTCCAATCAGGCAGACTTCCTGTACAAGTTGTCTTAATGAAAACTTTTCCTCAATTATATCTAACTTTTTCGATTCAATTCGCGTAATGTCCAATATATTATTAATAAGAGATAACAGATAATTTCCCGCCCTTTCCACACTCTTTGCATACTGAACGACTTCCCTTGACTCAGACTCCCGTAAAATCATCTCATTCATTCCAAGCATCACATTAATCGGGGTTCGAATTTCATGACTCATATTTGCAAGAAATGTACTCTTGGCACGATTTGCTTCCATAGCTTCTTCCCTTGCCTGCGTGAGAAAAATCTGCTGCTTTTTATATATTCGAAAATGTAGATACATCGCAACGCCAAGAGAAGCACTCGATACAACAACTCCCGTCAGCACATCCACAACAATCTCTTTTTCCGATTGAAACCAGATTACCGTATCTGGATAATAATAGGCAATCCCAATCGTGAATATATAGATTATCAGTTCCAGCCATACACAAAAAAACATTAACCAGCCTTCCAGCATAAAAATAGTAAATAAAATTCCAAAAATATAAAAAGACGGCATTCCCCCTTTATCCCCGCCACTCTTAAAAAACATAATTGGAAATAAAAACATAAAAATCACAACGATTGTTATAAAGTAGCATCTTTGATATTTTTTACTGTGGTATGCGTAAAAAAGGAGCGACAAAGATAGCAAGGCAATCCCTGTATTTATTAACAGTAGTTTCCTATCTCCATTATTCCAATAAGAAAGAACTCCATTACACAGACTGATGATGAATCCAAGTGAAGCCAGTATATTAAATAATCTCACTCGAAAGGGAAGACCCGAGTGATACAGCACTTTTCCTACTTCCAATACGCTTTTCCTATCCATGACCTATTCCTTTTCTATATCTATTTTCAATTTATTTTCATTATTTTCTGTATCTATTCTTTTCTATTTCTCTTATTATATCCAAACACAAACTCATGCGATGAATAAAAATCGTACAGTCCTGAATAAATATAGTTTATCACAAAAGCACTTATCTCTTCCAGTATCCGACAGTCACTATTTTCTTCATTTATGGCACAAATCATAAATTTAATTTATAAGTTAACTTATAGATTTATTTACAGAGAACACCAGATCGTGTTTAAAAAATGCTTTCTGTAAGATGTGCATTATAATTTGTGGGGGATTTAAATACACTCTAAATCAAAATGGTGACTGTAAGGCACTATCTTTCTATGTGAATTTTTATATAATAAAAGTGTAAGAACTATTTTATCAAATTACTATGAAATGATTTATAACTATACATCTTCTTACGATCTGCATTATCTAAACGAGGGTGTATTCTAAAAGCGCTCTATTTACATACGGCAACTATTTTTACTGATTTCCAGAGTACATGATGCAAAACGGAGGAAAATTATGGAACATTTTTATATTTATTCTTTTACATTAGCAGTAATCCCACTGCTTTTGGGATTGCTATTTATTTGGTTTGGGAAAAAATTATGGGACAATGCAACGAAAAAAAATGAGGAATATCAGCAACGTTACACCGGACGTACTACTTTGCGTGTAATCAAAGTCGAAAAAAATGAATGGGAAGAAACCAATTCCAACGAACAAGGTCCAGAAAGCAGGATTTCTGTTACCTCTTATACTCCGGTCTACGAATATACGGTAAATGGGCAGCAATATGAATATCATACCCGCCTGGGAAGTTCTACAGATCAATATCCTATTGGAAAAGAATGTCCTGGATATTATAATCCAAAAAATCCAGCAGATGTGACAGAAACCTTGAAAGAGATAACAGGTGGAGGAAGCCATTTTCTTAGTTTGTTGTTTTTTGGAATTGGCGTACTGGCTATTCTGTTTGCTCTGATAAGAGTATGGGCAGTTATAACACTTATATAATCCATCTTTCTTTGCTATAAGACCACAACAATGAAGTTTTTACTCTCATCTAAATATTTCATAAAAGGAGGAAATGAAAATGTTAAACAAAAAAAGAGAACAGAAATTAAAGAACCAATTATCCTTTGCCTTTCGGATTCGGCGAATCTTTCTACTTATCCCACTTTTACTTCTGTGCCTGAGTTTCGTTATTCCAACACAGGTTCACGCCCAGACAGATGACTCTTACTTTTTAAATATGTGGTTAAATACGAAAAGCCTTGCTGATTTAAAAAATGTTTATCCAGGACACACAAACATTATTGTCGCTACAATTAGTGATCCTGACCTTTCAAAAATCCCTGCATCAAAAGTATCTGCCACATCTTCTAATCCTTCCGTACTAAAAGTTATTGACAAATATAATATTGATTTTGCCAACTATCATCCAAATATGGATATCGGTATTGAAATAGAGGCGATGAAAGCAGGAAAGGCAACACTAACCATCCAGTATAAAACTATTGTCAAAAAACTTGATATTACTGTAAAAAAATCAACTGCTTTTATAAAGAAAAAGAAGGGGACAATGCTCATGGGTTATCACTACTTCATGAGAGATTTTGTAACCGTTCATGGAAAAGAACCAAGTATTAAAAAAATTAAGTCCAGCAATAAAAAAATCATAAAAGTATCTGGTCAGAAATTAATTCCAAAAAAGCCAGGAAAAGCAACTATAAGTGCTGTTATCAACGGCAAAAAACAAAGCATCCGAATAACTGTAAAAAGCCCAGCCCCTACCTATGACCAGCTAAAATCTAAAAAAGCCGGGTTAATTTATGACAGCTACAGCGGTAAATGCTATGTAAAAATAAAATTTACAAACAAAAGCCAACGCACTATTACAAAAGTACAGCTTAAAACAACGCTGTTTTTTGATGATGCATGGGACGATATGAAACCAGTAAAGAAGAAAAACGTCAAAGTAAATATCAAACCAGGTAAATCTCAGACTGTTAAAATTTATTTTGGAAAATATCCTGTGTTAGCACCAAATCGATGGAAATATGAGATACTTCAATTTTGGTATAGATAAGAATTAAGATTGCCATAGGTAAAGATACAACTTCCCCTCTGGAAATAAAATTAAAATAAAAAAATCCTGATAGCCTGTATCCAGACTATCAGGATTTTTTCGGTACGGCTTATGCCTTTTACGTTCTTATGATATTGTACTTTATATCATTCTCCCGGATTACATGAAATTACCTTACCGGCATTCCATAAATCTACAGTCTTTTTCGCTGCTTCGAGACGCTCTTCTTCAGAATGGAAGTCAATCGTTACGGACTGGCATCCACATTCTAAACACATTACATAATAACCACAGCCGCCTTCTTCTTCTAATAACGCACCACCGTCACATAATGGACAGTCATGAATCTCTAACTTTTCTTCAATGTTCATAATTTGCCTCTTTCCATTTTATCTTTTTGTTTTCCAAGCACATTATAACATTATTTCTTATAGATAAAAAGAGAAAATGTTCTTCTTTATGCAAATTATTTAATTCTTCAACACATTTGCAGTCATGGCAACGATTGGAATATTGGCCTTCTTGTTGTTCTTTAGAGTACGAATTTCTCTGGTTGTCATATAACCATCCATTTTAGGCATCTGAATATCCATGAAAATCAGATCATACCTGTCAGCATCCACTTCATTCATCCGTTCAACAGCATCTGTCGCATCAAACCTATTTATTACTATTCAGTGACCTGCGTTTCGATACCCCCCTTCACCAAATTTTATGTTTCTTATTGTCTTTTTTAAAACCTTCATCTCCACTGGTTTTGAAATATGTGCATCCATACCGGCAGCCAAAGAATGTTGTATATCCTCTGAGAATGCATTGGCGGTCATGGCAACGATTGGAATCGTCTTTGCCAGTTTATGTGTACTTCTGCGGATTGCTTTCGTTGCCTCATAGCCGTTCATGACAGGCATCTGCACATCCATTAAGATCATGTCATAATCCCCTGGAGCAGACTGTTCAAATGTATTAAGAAGTCTTTCTCCATTTTCACAGATAGTACACTCTGCCCCCTCAATCTTTAATAGTTCTATCAAAATTTCTGCATTCAGCTCATTATCTTCTGCACACAGGAATCGCATTCCTTTTAGGATATTTTCATCCAACTCCTCTTTTTCTGCCTGTGGCTCCAGAGAAACTGATCGGTTTTCTACAACTTTCAGATTCATAATAACTTCAAAACAACTTCCCTGCCCCAGTTCACTTTCTACTTCAATTGTTCCGCCCATCGACTCAACCAGATTTTTGGTGATAGCCATTCCAAGACCGGTTCCCTGTATCTTGTTTGTAAGAGAACCTTCTGCACGGGTAAACGCATCAAAAATCGTATCTTTGAAATCTGCCGACATTCCCATACCATTATCACAGACTAAGAAGCGATACTTTGCATAGGTGGAGGAATTTGACTCACATTCTTCTACTAAAAACTGAATTGTTCCACCCTTCTGTGTGTACTTCACTGCATTAGAAAGCAAGTTACTGAAAATCTGCATCAGATGAACCCGATCCCCATTCACCCACTCATGCCTGATGTTTTCTTTTGTAATTGTAAAAGTCTGCTTTTTTTCAGATATCTGAGAATGAAATATCGTGTCGAGTTCCTGTATAAAATCCAGAAGAGAAAAATCAGAATACTTGAAAACCGTTTTTCCGGCTTCAATCTTGCTCATATCCAGAACATCATTGATAATCCCTAACAGATGCTGTGAGGAAGTGTCGATTTTATCCGCATACTCTATTACCTTGCCTTTATCACCGGCATCATATCTGATTAATGACGTAATACTAATCAGAACTGCATTAGAATAACTGCATCCTTTTTCTTCCAGTTCCGCCTTTGTTTTCTCAAAAGAAGAATTGTGAAGATACTTCATGTTCTGCAAAACAGAAAATACATTATGCCCCTTGATCAGTTCCACCTGATTGCTGTTGAACAGTTTAAATCCATTATCATCCAGTACATACACACTGTTGTTTCCATTATATGCCTCGCAGTTAAAATAAGGATTCAGCTGTTCCATGTCCTGAGCAATTCCAAAATAGAGAATTGAAGTTTTCTTTTCTCCATTCTGAAGATCTATGGGTTCCTGCAGACGATTCAGAAATATCATCTTTGACTGGTTGTCCGTCATAGAATCAAAAACAAAACTGAGCTTTTCAGGATTTTCTTCAAAATAATCCAGATCCCGGAAAAGTCCCCTGTTTCCGGATTCTGTATAATATCCGCCTTCTGAATCCACTGCCATCAACATGATCTTATGATCTGCATATGCTGATAATTCATATTTCTTTTTCATATGTCTGCATAGCTCATCTGTAGTCTGTATATTTGCATCTTTCAGATAATTACATTCTTCCGTTACCCGGTCCCAGTGGGAATCGATTTCATCCTCCAGATTTTGAAACATCTGATGGGTAATCTCTTCCATCTGGTTTAATCGTTCCTCATAGATAATATCCTGGATATAAGTATGATACAGGAAAAAGAATGCAAGAAGCATCGCTCCGCCAGCCATACAGCAGCCCAATATTAAGTTCCGGTAACTCTTTGCCTTCTGCATCCTTCCCCTCCGCTTATTTCCATTCAGCGTCTGCTTCACTTAAAGTCTTAAATTTCCCCAAAAAGTCTTTTGCCGCATCCAGGCCTACAATACCACTGTCTGTCACTTCTGTTTCTGATGCCAGTTTTTCACTGATTCCGGAAATTGCGACCTGATAAGTCTTTCCTTCCTCCAGTTTCAGATTTTCAGGATTTACCAGCATATATGGATAATTTTTGCCTGTACCAACTGCATCATAACCTTCTTCATACAATGCCTGAATCTGTTTTCCTGTCAGTCTGATTGTATTAATCGTCCGTGACCAGCCAGTCGGAAGAATGGTACAGACATCATAATCTGTAATATTCTTTGCATACAGTTTTCCGCTCACGCCATCATTGTTCTGGTTCGTGCCATTTCCACTGACCCATGTTCCAAGGGATATAAGAGCAATGTCACTTCCGGTCGCCTCGGCAAAACATCTGCCCACCAGCTTTGCACAGCTTTCCTGTGAGATTTCCTCTGTGGCTGTTGTGATCACTTCCGGCTGGTTATTTACCACGCTGTTCTGATCCTCATCCAGCTGGTCTGCCACATCCTTTATTGATGCCTGATCCTGCATGAATTCCAGCATTTTTGTTCCGGTATTTACAATCGTATTTTCCCATCCGGAATAAATAAGCGGTGTCGTATTCCCTGCATTGATCATATCTGAAATATCTGCATAGAAGGTTTCATCCGCCTTTGCATCTTTGAAAGGAAGTAATCCTGCTTTTAATGTGCTATCCGGATACAGGGCGCTGGTTCCTTCTACCGTAGACAGCACCTTCATGACTTTTAATGCATCTTCCAGTTTTTCAGGATTATTCTCCAGCTTTTTACTCAATCCATAAAAACGGTTTACATTTAAAATAAACACATTCCTGCTTCCGTCTTCAGACAGATATGGCATCAGACCAAATTTGTCCGTTGTATCTTCTGCGTCCATAATGCCATTCTGTGGTCCCAATAGAAACAGCGAGTTTCCTTTTATAAAAGCTTCTCTTGTTTTGCCATCATCTGCCGGATCACTATTGCTGCAGTCAAGCATCCCAAGGTCTTTCCATTTTTGGATATATTCCATACTTTCCATCATGCCTGGTGTATTGCTTACATTTGCCTTTCCTGACAGGTAATCTTTCTGCCACTGCTTTCCAGACATGGTACTAAGGAATCCCGCATCCGCAATATTACATACATACTGAAAGGCGGAACCAGGGTACTGAATCTGTGCCATACATAACGTAACTCCTGCTTCTTTTGCTTTGTCTGCAAGTTCTTCAAGCTCTGTAAAAGATGTTGGCAGCTTCCATCCATTTTTCTCAAGCAGTGTTTTATTATAAGTGATTCCATAACAGTTGTACAAAGATGGAAGCATATAAAGTGCACCCTCATCGGATACCTCTTTCAGACGTGATTCCACATAATTATCTGTAAAATCGTATCCAGAGAGATCAATCATCTTATCACTGACATCCACCACATCTGGCTTATAAAAAGTTTGTGTGCAGATGTCCGGAAGATCATCCGCCTCTAACATATTCTGCAGATAGGTTGTTGTATTTGCTCCGCTGTACGGGACTACTTCAAGATTCACCTCCGGATATGTTTTGTGCACTTCTTCTATAAAGCTGTCCACATCCAGATAAGGAGCCATAAAAGTAATTGCTTCGTGTTTCTTTGGTGTTTCATCTGTTTTCCCACACCCTATAAGTCCTGTTGCTACTACACATGCCAGAATAAGACATACACTTTGTACTTTTTTGATTTTCATATTTTTCTCTCTTTCTGATAAAATCATTATTGTTACGTCTGTGAAATAACACCGTAAAAAAGCACCGTCAGACAGACAGTGCACCTCATTTCATGCAACTGGCTGCCATTTTACAGGCCCTGTAGC
>ERZ827498.3182-NODE-3182-length-14294-cov-3.880891_pt1 | contig 14294 bp, 14 predicted proteins | sample MGYA00519865_ERZ827498 | MGnify/ENA primary metagenome ERZ827498 (study PRJEB31778, sample SAMEA3449328) | human gut metagenome | biome: human gut; feature: human-associated habitat; material: faeces | place: United Kingdom | collected 2010/2012 ...
GAACTCGGTGCAATGGTGCTGGTGGATGCGGTATCGCGGTTTGTGCCGGGTGTCTTAAGCAACGAGGAATCTTCGCAGTTTGAGTCACTGCAGGACAACTTGCTTGAGTATCCGCATTACACAAGACCGGAGACATGGCACGAGAAAAAAGTTCCGGAGGTGCTTCTTTCCGGTGACCACAAAAAGATCGAAGCATGGCGCCATGAGGCCTCTCTGGTGCGGACAGCCGAGCGGCGGCCGGACCTTCTGGAGAATGCATTCCAGCTTTCCTGCGCATGCAATGAAAAAGAGGAATCGTCTGCCTGGGCGCACGATCTTTTGGCAGGCATGACACGCTATGGTGTCAGCCTTGATCTCGGACGAAAGAAGATCCGGAAACAGAAAAATCTGTTTGATGACCATGATCTGCTGATTCTGCAGCTTCCGGGAACGCTTGAGGAGGGTATGAAAGCAAAGAGCGAATATATCCGCAGCTTTGCCGGAAAAGAGACACCGCTGGTGTTTTTATGCCCGGACGGATTCTCGGAAGAGGAAGAAAAACTCGAAGAGCAGCTGGAAAAAAACGGTTTCCGTCTGGTCGCACGGCTTACCGGCATACCGTCCGCGGACGGCCTGCAGCGGTTTTCCTTCGCGCTTCGCAGTCTGCTGTACAGCGGCGAATGGAAAGTGAAAAAAATACTTGCATCTGCGGATGCATTATAGTATAATATATCTTGTTGTGAGTAAAGAGATGGTCCGCTGTTGCAAAAAGGCATTAAGAACATCCAGGGTAAAAAAAGGAGATAAAGAAATGAACGACATTATTAAGAAAATCGAAGATGCACAGTTAAAAGCAGAAGCACCGGAGTTCCGCGTTGGTGATACCGTTAAAGTTTACGGTAAAATCAAAGAGGGTAACCGCGAGCGTATCCAGGTATTCGAAGGCGTTGTCTTGAAAAGACAGGGCGGCGGAAGCAAAGAGACCTTCACTGTTCGTAAGAGCTCTAACGGCGTAGGCGTTGAGAAAACATGGCCGGTACACTCTCCGAACGTTGAGAAAGTAGAAGTTATCAGACGTGGTAAAGTAAGACGTGCGAAACTGAACTACTTAAGAGACCGTGTTGGTAAAGCAGCGAAAGTGAAAGAGCTGGTAAAATAATAAGTCGTTAAAAGGATGGCCGGAGGAACATGAGCAATTGTGTTTCTCCGGTTTTGTCTTACGGAGAATTACACTATGGGTATGAATACCAGATATGTAAAAGAATATTTCTACAAGAAAAAGATCCGTTCCATGTTTGTATGGAATCTGGAAATCATCGCAGCGATTCTTCTTGCGGCGGCATTTTCCTGGTTTTTCTGCAGAAGTGTCGTGGTGCAGGAGGGCTCGATGGAGCCGACTCTCGTGCCGGGGGAGCGTGTGCTGATGGACTCCGCCTGGTACCGCTTAAGTTCTCCGAAACGCGGGGATATCATCGCGTTCCGGACGAGTGAGGACAAGAAGGCGAGCATCCACATCAAGCGTGTGATTGCGCTGCCGGGCGAGACGGTACAGATCAAAGACGGGCAGATCCTCATCAACGGGGAAGTCTATAATGAAAAAGATGAATTTCCGGCCATCACAAACGCGGGACTTGCCTCCGAGCCGATCACGGTCGGGAAGGGACAGTACTTTGTGCTCGGCGACAACCGGAACAACAGCGAGGACAGCCGCCACAACGGCATGGGACTCGTGAATTCGGACCGCATTGTCGGAAAGCTCTGGTTTACGATTTCGCCGTGGAAGAAAATCGGTTTCGTGTAAACGCAGCATAGAAGGAGAAGAAACATGAATTATCAGTGGTACCCGGGTCATATGACGAAGGCCCGCAGACAGATGCAGGAAGACTTAAAGCTCATCGATCTGATGATTGAGCTGGTTGATGCGAGGGTTCCTGCAGCGAGCCGCAACCCGGATATAGATGAACTTGGAAAGAACAAAGCACGGCTGATCCTGCTGAACAAATCGGACCTTGCCGATGAGCGCGGAAACGATGCCTGGATGGAATATTTCAAGGGAAAGGGATATTCTGTTGTGAAGGTCAATTCCCGTTCCGGAGCCGGTATGAAAGCGATCAACAGCGCCGTACAGGAGGCCTGCAAAGAGAAAATCGAGCGCGACCGCAAACGCGGCATCCTGAACCGTCCGGTCCGCGCGATGGTTGTCGGTATTCCGAACGTCGGAAAATCGACATTTATCAATGCGTATGCGGGCAGAGCCTGTGCGAAAACCGGAAACAAACCGGGCGTCACGAAGGGAAAACAATGGATCCGTCTGAGCAAACAGCTGGAGCTTCTGGACACACCTGGTATCCTGTGGCCGAAGTTTGAGGACCAGCAGGTGGGACTGCATCTTGCGATGATCGGTTCCATCAACGATGAGATCCTGAACGTGGAGGAGCTGGCGCTGTCCGTCATCGATTATCTGACGGCAGAGTATCCGGGAACGCTGGAGAAACGCTTTGGTTTTGAAGGTATGACGGATCGTGTGGAAATCCTGGGTGAGATTGCGCGTGTGCGCGGCTGCCTGAAAAAGGGAAATGAGCTCGATTATGAAAAAGCAGCACGGCTTCTGATGGATGATTTCCGGAGCGGAAAGCTCGGCAGAATCACGCTGGAAAAACCGGAATAAATGGATTTATCAAAATAAAAAATGCGGAGAACAACGATGACAGAGAAAAAACAATCGATATCCGCCATACGGGAAATTTTTGCGGCAGCTTCGGAGACGGAGCTGCCCGCCCTTTATCTGGAATATGAAGAGGATTCCCGTGCCGGCGTACAAAATCTGATTCAAAAATACCAGAAACAGGAAGAGGCCTTAAAAAAAGAGCGTGAGCGCACGGAACAGATGAAGATCTACGAGCACAAATATGAGGATCTTGGCTGGATCTGCGGCATCGACGAGGTCGGAAGAGGCCCTCTGGCGGGCCCTGTGGTCGCAGGTGCGGTCATTCTGCCGCGCGACAGTAAAATCCTGTATCTGAACGATTCCAAGCAGCTGACGGCCAAAAAACGCGACGAGCTGTACGATGTGATCATGCGCGAGGCAGTGGCCGTCGGCATCGGCTATGCCTCCCCGGCGCGGATCGACGAGATCAATATTTTACAGGCAACGTACGAGGCGATGCGGGAGGCGATCAGCAAGCTTTCCGTGAAGCCGGATGTGCTCTTAAACGATGCGGTGAAAATCCCGCAGGTGGACATCCGCCAGGTGCCGATCATCAAGGGAGATGCCAAGAGTGTTTCGATTGCGGCGGCAAGTATTATTGCGAAGGTGACAAGGGACCGCCTGATGGAAGAGTACGACAAGGTGCTTCCGGGCTACGGTTTTGCATCGAACAAGGGCTATGGTTCGGCAGAGCATATCGCTGCTTTAAAAGAAATCGGCCCGTCACCGATCCACCGGCAGTCGTTTATCGGCCATTTCGTGTAAAAGCACCGCATCAAAAAAGGAGAGGGTATCGCATTTGAACCAGCGGGAAGTAGGAGCGAGGCAGGAGAGCCGTGCGGCAGAATATCTGGAAAGCCTGGGATATCACATCCTGGTGCGGAATTTCCGGTGCCGCTTCGGTGAGATCGACCTGATCGCAAAACAGGACGACACATACATTTTTATCGAAGTAAAATACCGCACCGGCCGGACAGCCGGAGACCCGACAAGCGCCGTGGATGGAAAGAAACAGAAGAAAATTTCAAAAACAGCAGATTACTACCGCATGCTCCACCAGATCCCGATGGATGTGCCCTGCCGTTTCGATGTCGTGGCAGAGACACCGGAGGAGATCCGCGTCTATGCGAACGCGTTTTATTATCAGGGGAGCGGCTGGTAGGAAGGGAGTTTTTATGATACCAATTCAATGGAAACAAAACGATAAAAAAACGATGCATGTCAACGAGGCGGAAAACGGCGTGGTCTATCTGACCTGGCCGGCGATTGAGAAAATTGAGGGCATCCGCCATGCATTTTCCACACGGATCGGCGGGGTGAGTAAGGAACATCTTTCCAGCATGAATCTCAGCTTTTCGCGCGGCGACGATCCGGCGAATGTGCGGGAGAATTACAGAAGATTCTGTGAGGCGGCGGGGTTTGAAGTGGAAAACATTGTTACCTCCGATCAGGCACACACAACGAAGGTCCGTTATGTGACGAAAGCAGACTGCGGCAGCGGCGTGACAAGAGACCGCGATTTTCATGATATTGACGGTATGATTACTGACGAGCCGGGCGTCGTACTTGCGACATTCTATGCGGACTGCGTGCCGCTCTACTTTGTCGACCCGGTGCACCGTGCAATTGGACTTTCACATTCCGGCTGGCGTGGAACGGTCCACAAGATGGGACAGGCAACGCTCGATGCGATGCACGAACGGTTTGGAACAGAAGCAAAAGATGTGATCGCAGCCGTCGGCCCGTCGATCTGCCAGGACTGCTACGAGGTGAGCGGTGACGTGATCGAAGAGTTCCGGGCAGCATTCCCGGAAACACTGCATGAGAAACTGTTCTACGGAAAACCAGATGGAAAATACCAGTTAAATCTCTGGGAGGCGAATCATCAGATCCTTCTTGCGGCAGGAGTGCCGGAGAAGCAGATTCATCTGCCGAACCTCTGCACCTGCTGCAACCCGGATTTCCTGTATTCCCACCGTGCGTCGAAGGGAAAAAGAGGAAACCTCGCGGCATTCCTTTCCCTGGTCTGAAAACAGGATCGAAAACAGAATAGAAAGCATCAAAAAACGGACCTGGAAAAAACAGATCCGTTTTTTGCTGTATGCATCCGGCGGACACAAAATCGACTATCTGTGTTTTGCCAGCAGCTTATTGATTTTCTCTGTCGTAGACTGTACTTTTGCAACGGATACGTCGTGGTTAAGCGTATCGATGATGCTTGCCATATATTTGCTCATCTCAGCCGGCTCATACCAAGGACGGGAAACGAGTTCCGGTGTACGGTAGGTCAGGTCGGTGGTGATGACTTTGCTGATATAGCCTTTCTCATAGTAAGCATCGAATTTCTCCAGACCATCGGTGAAGAGGCCGAAGGTGGTGCAGACAAAGACGTGGTCAGCGCCGCGCTCTTTGACCTGTTTTGCAACGTCGAGCATACTCTCACCGGAGGAGATCATATCGTCGATGATGACAACATCTTTTCCTGCTACGGAATCGCCGAGGAACTCATGTGCCACGATCGGGTTCTTTCCGTTTACGATGGTGGAGTAATCTCTTCTCTTATAGAACATACCCATATCGACGCCGAGCACGTTGGAGAAGTATACGGCACGCGCCATCGCTCCCTCGTCCGGGCTGATGATCATCAGATGATCGTTGTCGATCGTCAGATCCGGAACGGAACGAAGAAGGGCTTTTAAAAACTGGTAGGTTGGCATGAAGTTGTCAAAGCCGCCGAGCGGAATTGCGTTCATGACACGAGGATCGTGTGCGTCGAAGGTGATGAAGTTGGAAACACCCATATTCATCAGCTCCTGCAGAGCAAGTGCGCAGTCGAGAGACTCACGTTTGGTGCGCTTATGCTGTCTTCCTTCATAAATGAAAGGCATGATTACGTTGATCCGGTGTGCTTTTCCCGTTGCAGCAGCGATGATACGTTTCAGATCCTGATAATGGTCATCCGGTGACATGTGGTTCTCGTAGCCGCAGACCTTGTAAGTGATGCTGTAGTTGCAGACATCAACCAGGATGTAAAGATCGGCACCGCGGACGGATTCGTTGATCTTTCCTTTTGCTTCGCCGGAACCGAAACGCGGGCACTCGCAGTCAATCAGAAAAGAATCCTCGGAATATCCGGAAAAGGGAACTCCGTTGCGGCGCTCGGAGAGCTCTTTACGGAACTGAACCAGATACGCATCGACTTTTTTTGCCATTTCCATGCTGCCCGGCAGAGCGGCGAGCTTTAACGGGGCGACCGGAATGGAATTTTCAAGTAAATCTAAATTAGCCATACAAACCTCCAGTAATCGACATATTTTACAAAGCTTTTTCTTCCTATTTATATCATCGAAACAAAGGGCGCGTCAAGCAAAAAACGAAAGAATCCTTGCTTTTTGTGCAGGTTGTTGTTATTATAATGAATGAATGTCCGCTGGCTATGCAGAGTTCTGCTGCCTTTCGGACAGAAAATGAAGGAAAAGGAAAGGCCATAACGTAATATCTGTGAAAAACAAAACGAAACACATCATAAAGAAAATAGAACCGGGCAGTATTGCCGAAGAGCTTGAACTGGAACCGGGAGACGAACTGCTTCGTGTCAACGGGGAAGAAATCGAGGACGTTTTCGATTACCATTTCCAGACCAACGACTCCTATCTGGAACTCACGATCCGAAAGAAAAACGGGGAAGAATGGGATCTGGAGATTGAAAAAGAGTACGACGAGGAAATCGGAATCACGTTTGAGAATGAGTTCATGGATCAGTACCGTTCCTGCAGCAACAACTGCATTTTCTGCTTCATCGACCAGATGCCGCCGGGAATGCGTCCCACCTTGTATTTTAAGGATGACGATTCGCGTCTGTCCTTCCTGCAGGGAAATTATATCACACTGACCAACATGAGCGACCATGACATTGACCGGATTATCCGCTACCATCTGGCGCCGATCAATATCTCATTCCAGGCGACCAATCCCGAGCTTCGCTGCAAAATGCTGCATAACCGTTTTGCGGGAGACATTTTCCCAAAGGTCCAGCGCCTTTATGAGGCAGGGATTGAGATGAACGGACAGATCGTGCTCTGTAAAGGATACAACGACGGTGCGGAGCTGGAACGAAGCATTTCGGATCTGACCAGGTATCTGCCGCATCTGAAGAGTGTTTCCGTTGTTCCGGTCGGGCTTTCCAAGTACCGTGACGGTCTGGCGCCGCTGGAACCGTTTACCAGGGAGGATGCAAAGGAAGTCCTTGCCGTGATCCACAGATGGCAGAAAAAACTGTATGAAAAGTGGGGACTTCACTTTATTCATGCCGGCGACGAATGGTATCTGCTGGCAGGAGAACCGATCCCGGAAGAGGACAATTACGATGGCTATATCCAGCTGGAAAACGGAGTGGGAATGCTCCGGCTTCTGGAGGACGAAGTTGTGGAAGAACTTTCGAAACGAAAGGGAGACGACCGCCGCCGTCATGTAACGATTGCGACCGGAAAAGCTGCGGCGCCGTCGTTAGAGAAACACATGCAGAAAATTCGTGAGAAATATCCGAATATACAGGCGGATGTCATCACGATTATCAACAATTTCTTTGGAGAATCCATTACCGTATCCGGTCTGATTACCGGAAAGGATCTGATGGAGCAGTTAGAGGGAAGAGATCTTGGCGAGTGCCTGCTGCTTCCGTGCAATATGCTCCGTTCAGGAAAAAATGTCTTTCTCGACGATGTGACGGTGGAACAGGTGGAAGAGCGCCTTGGAACACCGGTTCAGATTGTCGATGAGCCGGGCAGCGATCTGGTGAAAGCCGTTGTGGAGGAAAACCAGGAGACGATACACAGAAGGAGAACAATGTATGAGCAAGCCGATTGTAGCAATTGTGGGCCGGCCGAACGTGGGTAAATCCACTCTGTTCAATGTATTGGCCGGAGACAATATTTCAATTGTAAAAGACACACCGGGTGTAACCCGTGACCGTATTTATGCCGACGTAGAGTGGCTGAACCACAAATTTACGCTGGTAGACACCGGCGGTATTGAGCCGGAATCAAAAGATATCATTCTCTCTCAGATGAGAGATCAAGCGCAGATCGCCATCGACACGGCAAACGTTATCATCTTTATTACCGACGTGCGCCAGGGTCTTGTAGATGCCGATGCAAAAGTAGCTGATATGCTGCGAAGAAGCCGCAAGCCGGTTGTGCTGGTGGTCAACAAAGTCGACAACTTCGACCGTCAGATGATGGATGTTTATGAATTCTATAACCTTGGCATCGGAGAGCCGCACGCCATTTCCGCATCCGGAAAGCTTGGCATCGGCGATATGCTCGATGAGGTGACAGGATACTTTGATCCGGAGATGGAAAACGAGGAGGAGAGCGAGATTCCGCGCATCGCCATCGTCGGAAAGCCGAACGTGGGAAAATCTTCTCTGGTCAACAAACTGCTGGGCTCGAACCGTGTCATCGTATCCGACATCGCCGGAACGACGCGTGATGCGATCGACACCACGATCGTGCACAATGGAAATGAGTATGTCTTTATCGATACCGCAGGTCTTCGAAAGAAAAACAAGATCAAAGAAGAACTGGAGCGGTACAGCATCATCCGTACCGTATCTGCCGTAGAGCGCGCCGATGTCGTCGTTCTTCTGATCGATGCAACCGAGGGCGTCACCGAGCAGGATACCAAGGTCGCAGGTCTGGCACATGAGGCAGGGAAGGCCTGCATCATCGTCGTCAACAAGTGGGACGCCGTGGAGGGTAAGGAGACCAACACCATGGAGCTCCAGCGCCGCGGCTACGCCGAGTGCTTCAGCTTCATGGGCTATGCTCCCATCATCTTCATCTCCGCGCAGACGGGCTATAACGTCAACAAGCTGATGCAGCTCATCCGGGATGTGGACGCCCAGAACGGTGCCCGCGTGCCCACCGGCGTGCTGAACGAGATGCTGGCCCGCGCCACAGCCCGGATGCAGCCGCCCAGCGACAAGGGCCGCCGCCTGAAGATCTTCTATCTGACTCAGGCATCCACCCGCCCGCCCACGTTCGTGGCCTTTGTGAATTCGAAGCAGCTGTTCCATTTCAGCTACCAGCGGTATCTGATCAACCAGATCCGCGAGAACTTTGGTCTGGAACACACCCCCATCCGTCTGGTGATCCGCGAGCGCGGCTCCGGCGAAGTGGGCGCAAAGGACGTGTAAGCGCCCGCAAAGGAGGCATCCGTTTCTATGATGAAAGCGATCCTGATCGCCGCAGCCACCATCCTGCAGGCGTACCTGCTGGGCAGTGTGGATACCGGCATCCTCGTCAGCAAATTCGTATATCATGACGACGTGCGCAATCATGGCAGCGGTGCGGCCGGCATGACCAACATGCTGCGCACCTTTGGCAAGAAGGCTGCCGCCATGACCGCGACAGGCGATGTGCTCAAGGGCGTGCTGGCCGTGTGCATCGGCCGGTGGCTGTTCCACATGCTGCCCGCCGATGCCGGCGTTTCGCCGTATCTGGGTGTCTATCTGGCCGCTATCTTTGCAGTGCTGGGCCATCTGTACCCGCTGTACTTCGGGTTCAAAGGCGGCAAGGGCGTGCTGGTGGCAGCTGGTGCCATTCTGGCCATCCAGCCGGTGCTGCTGCCGTTTCTGGCCATTATCTTTCTGGTGTGCCTGATCCCCACCGGCATGGTGTCGCTGGGCAGCGTGGCCATGGCAGCACTCTACCCGGTGCTGACCATCATTTACGGTTCCCTGCAGGGCTATGCCGCCGGTGATATGCTGGTGTGCGCCATTGGCTCCGGCTTTATGTCCGGCATGGTGATCTATATGCACCGCGCCAATATCCAGCGCATCCGTGAGGGCAAAGAGTACCGCTTCGGAAAGCACAATAAAAAATAAAAGCATTATAAAATGCCCCGCAGCCTGCTGGTTTTCCGGCAGTGCTGCGGGGCATTTTGTTTATGTTATTTTGGTTCCGGGGCGGCCTGCTCAAAATCGTACTCGTCAAAAGTCTCTTCTTCGGAAGGAATGGCCTCGGCCACCTCGGCCTTGGCGCGCTCCTTCAGGCGGGAGAGAAACGCATCGGCGGGGATGCCGCTCTGGCGAGGTGAAAGATCCGGTGCCGGATGGCCGTCCGGCAGGTGGGCACCAAAGGCCGGCACAAAGAAGAACTTGCGCACAATGAAGATCAGTGCGATGGCTCCCACGCTGAGCAGGTTTTCTACTGCCGAGTCATGGCCCACTACCAGATGACGGGCAATGGCGTAGAGCAGCACTTCCAGACTGCTGCCGGGGCTGTGCTTGGCCAGCATTTTGATGAACTCGATGCCGATCACGATGTCAAGGCTCCGCTCCAGAAAAATGCGGATCTCCACTTCGTTGCCGTCAAACAGCAGGCCGGGCATCCACTTGATGAGCGGCACAGCGCTGAGCAGCAGGCCGATGAGCACAAGGCCGGAGAGCAAAATTTCCAGCAGACTGGACGCCTGAATGATGCGGTTGCGCAGCTGGGTGCGCCAGTGGCTTTCCACATGGTTTGCGGTAGAAGAGTGCTCTGCAGGGTGTTCCATACAATGGTCTTCCTTTCGGTAAACTGCTGCAAAACTTTTGACAGAAGTTTTTCTTTATTGTAGCAGAAACGCAGAAAGGTGTCAATTCAGCAGGGTCAATCCACCGTGGTTCCGGTGGCGGGTGCCACCGCTACATAGCCGGATTTTTTGATGCAGTCCTGTCCGGCGGCGGTATCCAGCCAGTCGTAAAGCTGGCGTTCCGGGCTGTCGGCGGCAGCGTCCGCATGGAGAACGGCATAGAACTCGTTGCACAGCGGGTAGCTTTCGCTGGCGATGGTGTCGTTGGAAGGGGTCACGCCGTCCACGGCCAGCAGACGCAGGCCGGGCTGGGAGTACATCTGGTCGATGTAGTAGTAGACCGAGAAGCCGATGGCATTGGCGCTGTTGTTGTAGGCGGCGATGCTATCCACCAGCTCACCCATGGCAGCGGGAGCCAGCTCGGTGGGCGGGTCCATCAGTTCGCCGCCCTGAATGAGCAGCTTGCGGAACAGGGTCTGGCTGCCGGAGTCTTCGCCCCGCTGGAAGGGCACGATGGCAAGATCCTCGCCGCCCACTTCTTTCCAGTTGGTGATCTTACCGGCATAGATATCCTTCAGCTGCTGCCGGGTCAGGCTCTTGACCGGATTGTTCTCGTTCACGATGAACACCAGTGCGTCCCGGCCAATGGGTTTCTGTTCCAGCTGGGCGTTTGCTTCTTTCAGCTCTTCCTTTACGTAGTCCGGCGCTTCGTAGACCACCAGCATCCTGGCAGTGTACTCCTCATCCGGGTACAGGCCGAAGTTTTCCCACGCATAGGCCGTGGTGCTGACCGAAATGCCGCTCTGGGCTACTTCCAGATCGATGCCGGTGGTATCGGCCATCATCTGGGCCATCAGCGGGATGCAGGCAGTGCTGCCATCCAGCTTGGGAAAATCTTCCACGGTAAACAGCCCGATGGGTTCAAGCTCGCTCACGGAAGAAGCGGGTGCTTCCGGCGAGGTGGAAGCGCTGCTGGCGGGGGCGTCAGCCCCCTTGCAGGCAGTGAGAATGCCTGCGGCAGAGCAGGCGGCAAGGCCAAGCAGAAAGCTGCGGCGGGAAATTTTAGCATTTTTCATAAGGCGTTCCTCCAAAGTCTGGCTCAGTAGCCCATTTCATCGTCGGCGTTGATGGAAGAGAAGATGCTTTGGCAGTAAAGCCATTTGCCGTTCGTATCCATCCAGCCGTAGTAAAAGCCGCGTTTTGCAACGAACACGTGTTCTGGCAGCTGGTTCAGGCTGTTGTCGTAGTAGCTGTAGCAGCTGCCAAGGCCATAGAACACAATGTTGCCGTTTTCATCCAGCACGTCACACATTGAGCCGTTGCTGCTGGGCGCATTGGCGTTGCCACAGTACAGCGGCCTGCCCTCCGGTGTGGTGATGAGATAGTTCAGGGCATAATACTTGTCCTGCAGATGGGTCAGGTCGGAGACAAGGCCCTCGGGGCCGTACACGCGGGTGGCGGTGGTCTCAAAGTTATCGTTATCCCGCAGCTCCAGCCAGACGTAGCCGTCACCCTTGTTATCCATCATCACGCTTTGCTGGCCCTCCACTGGCTCCACGGTGGTATCGGTGATCAAATCGCCGGTTTCGGTGTTGAACACCTTCAACCGTCCGTCCTCATAGTAAAGGGCGATGGTGTCGCTCATGACGCTGGAAGCGTACAGCGGTGTCACCTCACCGGTAACAAGGTCGTGCAGATCATAGCCGAAGTCGCCGCTCGTGCGCCATGTGACCACATAGCCCGGGAAATAGCTGCTGGGCTGGTCGTCGAAGGTGCCAATGAGGGTGCGGTCCACGGTGGCGAGATCCCGCAGCTCGTAGCGGCCATCGCTGGTCTCGAAGCAGGCGGTGCCGCTGCCGCATACCTGTCGGAAGCCGGTGAAGCCTTCGCCGGTGGCGGGGTTATAGAGCGTTTCGTCCGTTGGTTCGCCGCTGGCGTGGCAGGTGTCCAGCTCCACCCAGTCGGTCAGGTTGTCCGGTGCATAGGAAAGGCTCAGGGCAGTAGTGGCATCTGCGCCGTAAGTCTGTGTACCGTCCTTCGTCTGTATAATGATCCAGCTGTGCAGGGCGGGTTCATCGTCCCATGCGTCCTCGGCAAGGTCTGCTGGGCGGGCATAGCAGGTGAACACCAGCCTGTCCCCGCACACGATGCAGCGGTATGCGCCATCCGGCACGGGCAGACGTTCGCCGGTGGAAAGGTCGATCACCTGACAGGTGCCGTAATCGTCGTAGCCGTTTTCGTAGCTGCCGTTCACGGCGTGGGCTTCCTGCAGCACCAGCAGACCGTTCTGCATGGAGGCGTTCTGCTCCCCCTCAAAGGTCATGACTTCATTGCCGTCTTTGTCAAACAGGCCGCTGCGCCGTCCGCAATAAGCGTCCGGGTCGGCCCAGGTGCGGAACCAGTAGTTGGTCTCACCGGTCACGGTGTCCTGCAGAAGGTTCACGTTCTCGCTGCGGAAGGACTGGTACAGCACCTTGCTGCCGCACAGAACGGTGCAGGCACCGCCGGAATTGTCGTAACCGTAAAGAATCCGCAGCTTTCCGTCGTCCAGCCGGGAGCTGTCGTAAAGCGGATCCCCATGTGCATCGGTGGGCACTGAGAAAGCAGGAGCAGCAGGCTTGCCGGAAGCGGGCGGCAGCACGCTGCAGCTGCAGCCAAGGGTAAGGCACAGGGCAGCGCATACAGCAGCGCTGCCTATGCGGCAAACGTTACGCTTCATAAAGATCACTCCTTACAGTATGGAAAGGAACAAAGTTTAAAAGAAAGCCGGAAAGGTTTTCCAGTTCAATTATAATACGAAACAGCCGCGCATTCCATTGCAGGAAAACGCGGCTGTTGATTACAGTTTTATGACAGACTTTCAGGACTGTGCTTTGGCTTTTTCAGCATCGTCCATCCGGTCCAGCTGCTTGAGGAAGGCCAGCAGGAACGGCAGGGAAACAATAAAGGTGAGCGCATCCGCAATGGGCTGGCAGATCTCTACGCCCACAAGGCCGAAAGTGCGGGGCAGAATGAGGATGAGCGGAATGAAGAACACGCCCTGACGGCAACAGGCCAGAAAGGTGGCGCGCCCGGCTTTGCCCACGCTCTGGAAGGTCATGTTTGCCACCACAATGACCGGCTGCAGCAGAATGGCAAGGCACTGATAGTGGAAGGCGGGCAGCGCCACGGCGGTAACTTCCGGGTCGTCGCGGAACAGGCGGATGAGGGCATCGCTGTCCACCCAGCACAGAGCGACCAGAACCACCAGCATACAGAAGGCGGCACCCATGGTGAAGATGGCCGCCTGCCGCACCCGGCGGAACTTGCGCGCACCGTAGTTGAACGCGGCCACCGGCTGCAGGCCCTGTCCTACGCCGATGGCGACCGAAATGATGAACATGAAAATGCGGGAAACGATGCTCATGCCGGCCACAGCGGCATCGCCGTAGCTGCGGGCGGCAATGTTCAGCAGCATGCCGCCGATGCTCTGCAGGCCCTGACGGCCAAAGCTGGGCGCGCCGCCCACCAGGATCATGCCGAACTCCCGCGCTTCACGGGTGACGGCAGCAATACGGAACTGACTGACGGTTTTGCCCCGCAGGATGGTGCCGGACAGGATCTTTGCCCCGGGGGCGATGACGACGCTCTCGTCGATCTCCACGGTACGGCTCTCGATCATAACGCCGTTTGCAATGTGGCGCAGCAGCACTTCTTCACGCTTTGCCTCGGCAGCATCCAGCCGCGCGCGGGCGGCGGAAAAATCGGAATTCATAAAAATACCTCCTCCGGAATGCCCAACTGAGCGACAAACTCGGCCAGAAAGGGCAGTGAGACGGAATGCGACAAATTGAATGGATAGTAAGGTGTATCCAACAAGCGAGAAAAACAACGAAAAATGAGAAAATACTCTCGAAATTCTTCCCATTCTATATTAGCGTAAAAGTGAGTGAAATGCAAGAGATTGCACAAAATTTATCAATTAAATTTGGCGCTTTGACCGATGGAATGACCCGGGATTTCTGGTATAATAGTTTAGCATTCACAAGACAAA
>ERZ827498.3189-NODE-3189-length-14282-cov-3.347368_pt1 | contig 14282 bp, 13 predicted proteins | sample MGYA00519865_ERZ827498 | MGnify/ENA primary metagenome ERZ827498 (study PRJEB31778, sample SAMEA3449328) | human gut metagenome | biome: human gut; feature: human-associated habitat; material: faeces | place: United Kingdom | collected 2010/2012 ...
CTATACCGGCATATAAGAACTTCTAAAAAGATAATCAAAATTCATATCTAATTTTTCCTTAAAAATTTTAAGTGAAGACGGACTGACCTTTAACGATTGTATTATTATTGTAGTTCATGCTTTCGGTGCGATATGGATGCTCAAGGCATTGATTTTTACGTTTTCCAGTGGAAAAGTTTCTGTTGATCGCAGTGGGTGCATAATGTATATCGGCTGGAAAAAGTATTGCTATGCCTGGGATGACCTTCCCTGCTGCGGTATGGCGGACGTGGATGTCGGTTCTGTCGGAAATGCCGTAGATACTTACTGGGTCTACCTGAGCAGCCGAAATCTGTCCGTCAACGAACGGCGGCGATTCATTCAAAATACGAACCGTTATGTCAAAACCATGGTCTTCTTTCAGTATGACCCGGAGCTATTTGATCTCGTGCTGCAATATGCGCCGGAACCTCTCCGCGCGCAGCTCGAGCAGCTTCCTCGTCCGCAGAAGTGGAAGCGCTCGCCCCTCGCTCTGCGCAAGCGCTGATTTCACCAAACGCGGAGCCGGAGCAATCACAATATGGAAAGAGGATAGAGCATGGTCAAGCAGGAGTTTCTTGCCGCGATTCGTGAGCCGCTGAAAGAGGAGGAAAGATATGAAGAAGCGATTGGAAAAAGACGAAATTCGCGTCATGAAGCTGTCCCGCGAGGCGATCGCCGAAATGCTGTGGGAGAGTTTCATGGAGGTGTATCATGACCGGCTGGACGTTCCGAATGACGATCACCACGTCTGTCACATGACACTGAACGAGGACATGTCCGAGCTGACCTTTTACAGCTGCTATTCCTCCAGCACCCAAAGGCCGGACTTTGACGCGATCGACGCGTTCCTAAAAACGGAAGCCGTGGGCGCGGCAGATTCCATCTATACAGACCTTAAGCCCCATAAATACTCAGCGCTTCGATTCGCCGACGGCTTCCGCAAAATGCCCCCAAAGAGAACGCCCTCCGGCGGATGACGGACTTTGATGCTTCTATGAGGTGCCAATGAAAAGACACTTTATCTCCAAATTCTACTTCAACCTTTTTGTTCTCTGTGCCTGTTTCCTTTTTGGTGCTGACAGCTCCTTCCCTGCATATAAAAACCGGCGCCGGAGTTCATCACGCTCCGGCGCCGGTTTTTAAGAAAGAGAGGCATCATCGGAAGAACTGCTTTCCGATGGTTTTATCATAAACCATTTTGCCGCTGGACAGGCAAATAGTTTTTTCGCCCGATTTTCGGGGCGCTTTTTGTGCGAAAAGACGGCATCCGAAAAGCAAAAACCGCCGCGATCGCCGGAAAACGCAGGCTTTCCGGCGATCGCAGCGTTATAGCGGCTTTAGCCCTGCGTTTCACGGACGGGCAGCCACACTTCATAATAGCGAAGCACCGCGCCGTCGGAAGCGGCGTTTACGATGTCGCGGCCATAGACCGTCCCCTCCGGCGTGAGATCTTGCTGCGCGGCAAAATCGTACAGCGGCCGGAGCGCCTCGCGGCGAAGGAAGTCCATGCCCGGCGTTTCGACCACGGTGTACAGGCAGTACCGCGCCGGGACAAACACCGCGCCCGGCAGATCCGTGAACCCCAGCTCCTCGGCAAACGGCGAGGGCATCGTCACGTCCCAGTCCACGCAGTCGTCCGTCTCGCCCACGGCGGGCAGCGAGAACGAAAACGCGAACGCGCTGCCGCACCTGGAGTGCGCTGCGCGGCTCGCCTCTTCAAAGCAGATGTGCCCGTCGCGGCTGTAGGGTACATGCCAGCACGCCGGGCGCTCGAGATACATCACCCGCCCGCGGCAGACGCCGAGCCGGTCGAGCTGCGCGGACAGACGGTCAAGATTGAGCTGCGCGAGCCGGAGCGCGCGCTGCTTTTCCTCGATGTCGGCGCGTTTTTCCTCCAGCAGCGCGCCGAGCCGCGGCGTGATCGCGCCGGAGAGCACCTGCTCGGTTTCCTGCAGGGAGAAGCCCTGCGCCTTATAAAGACTGCGCCGGACAAGATTGAGCACATCGTAATACGAATACAGCCGCTGGCCCTGCGCGCCGCGCTGCGGCACAACGACGCCGATGCTGTCGTAGTACCGGATGGTCTGCGGCGTGAGACCGGTCAGCACCGAAACGTCGTGCACCGTGTACTGCGGATAGGACATGTCATAAAAACGGGAACTCATAACGACCCCTTCTTTCGGGAAACGGATAAATTACTGCGCGGAGGCTTCTGTTTTGGATGCGGTATTCTGCAAAACGATGCCCGCGAGCACGAGCACGATGCCGACAACGCAGAGCACGCCGAACGGCTCACGGAACACAAAAACGCTCACGAGCGTTTCCACGACAGGCTCGCTGCTCGCAAGGATGGATACCGTGCCGCTCTTGCAGCCGTGCAGCGCCAGCGAGAAGAACCGGTAAGCCAGAAAGCCCGTCGTGAGCGCCATGGCGATGCCCACAAGGAATATCTTCCAGCCGGAGAAGAGCACCGCAAACGGGCGGGAAAACCCTTCACGGAAGAGCAGCAGATCCATAACGATGCCGAACAGAGCGGCAAACGCGCAGATCCAGAAGTTGACAGCCTTGCCGGTATAGCCGCGGCCAAGGAGAGCGCGCGTGAGAATATTGATGAGCGCGAACGCGATCGCAGATCCCAGCCCGCAGATGAGACCGAGCAGCGTCATCGTGCCGCCGAAGCCGGACACGCACGCGCACCCGGCAATGCAGAGAATGATCGCCAACACCGTGCGGCGGGAAATGCCGTCCTTGAACACGAAGTGCGCCATAATGGTGACAAACACCGGCGAGAGATACATGAGGATGCACGCCGTGGAGATGGACATCATGTTGATCGCGTTATAATAGCAGAACGAGAACATGCCCTGCCCGAGAATACCGACAGCGGCGAAGAGCCAGAAGTCCTTCTTGTGCATTTTGAGCTGGCGGATATCGCCGAGAGCGGTGCAGAAGAAGCAAAGTGCGGCCACGGAACAGCGGATGGAAAGAATGCCCATCGTGCTCAGTCCCGCGCCGGTCAGCGTGCGGGTAAAGAGACCGGTCAGGCCGAAAAATGCGCCGGACAGCACGGCGGCGACGGCGTAGCGATTCATAAAGTTCCTCTCTCTCGTTATTCTATAATAACAGAATATGGCATGCAGCGGCTATAAGGCAAAGTAAAAATCCGGCAAAGATTTTTGCCGGATTTTTGGCGTTTTGACGAATCGAATATTGAGAATAAACCGAATTATGCGATATTTTATTTGAGGCATTCTGCCGCCGGGTTATTCTAACTATAATCCACTCCGCGAGGGGATGGGATAAACCTCTCCGTCAAAACCTTCGGTTTTGCCACCTCCCCTGTTAGGGGAGGCAAGACCGTTTTCCGCAAATCGACTTTGCCTCCTACGAAAAAGCCTCGCAGAGTTTGCGTCCGCAGACGCAAATAAAGTTTTAACCATTTTCTCCGGCGGCGTGTACGTCGGAGAAAATACTTCTCGGCTCGCAAACGTGCGAGCGTAAGCGAGTGCGCTGCGGCGAGCCGCAGCCTTTTCAAACGGGAGCCCAACGAAGTGAGTCTCGTTTGAGAGCTTGTCAAAAATACTTTTTGACAAGCTCAACCGCCCTTTCCGGGGATATTCCGGAAAGGGCGGTTTTCTGTCGCTTATTCTCTTACCACGGGCGGTTGCTCTGGAATGTGAGCCATTTGAGCTCGGTGTAGTCGTCCATGGAGAACTGACCGCCCTCGCGTCCGACGCCGCTCTCCTTCCAACCGCCGCAGGGGGCGGTCGTGGAGCTGAGGTACGTGAGATCGTTGATGTGTACCATGCCCGCCTCGATCTTCATGCCGAGCTCCATGGCGCGGTCGAGATCGTGCGTGAGCACCGCGGCGGAGAGGCCGAACACGTTGTCGTTGCACTTGGCGAGCGCTTCGTCGGCATCCTTCACGGGAATGACGCTCGTGACCGGCGCAAAGCTCTCCTCATAGAAGATGCGCATGCTCTCGTCCACGTTGCAGAGCACCGTCGGGCGGAAGAACGGCCCTTCGTGCGTGCCGCCGCAGAGGAGCGCTGCGCCCTTCGCCACGGCGTCGTCCACCTGCGACCGGACAAAATCGCAGTGGCGCTCGTCGATCAGCGGGCCGATGAACACGTCCGGGTCGGTCGGGTCGCCGACCTTGAGCGAGAGCGCGTAGTCGCGCAGCTTTTCGCAGAACGCTTCGTACAGCGGCTCTTCCACAAGGATGCGCGATGTCGCCATGCAGAGCTGCCCCTGGTTGCTGAACGCGCCGAGCCCCGCGGTCTTCACGGCCTCGTCGAGATCGTAGTCGCGCAGCACGAGCAGCGGGTTTTTGCCGCCGAGCTCCATCGCCGTGCGCTTGAAGTCCTGCGCCGCAGCCATGGCGATCTTCCGCCCGGCGTTTCCGCCGCCGGTGAACGACACCATGCGCACGCGCTTATCCTGCGCGAGCACCGCGGAAAGGCTCTCGTCTGCGACCGGGACGACGTTGAGCACGCCCGCCGGGAGACCGGCCTCGTGCAGCACCTCGCCAAGCAGCAGGCACACTGCCGGGGTGTGCGGCGACGGCTTGAGAATGAAGCTGTTGCCCGCGGCCAGCGCGAACGCCAGCTTTTTCACCGAGAGGATCAGCGGATAGTTGAACGGGAGTATTCCCAGAATGACGCCGAGCGAATGACGCACGGCCAGAGACATCTGCCCCGGCTTGCCCGCCGGGTACATCTCCGTCGTGTGGCCGCCGCGACGCGGAAGAGATTCACGCTGCCGGCAAATTCGCCGCGCGCGATGGACTGTGCCTTGCCGCCTTCGCGGACGAGCAGCTCCAGAAATTCCTCCGCGCGGCTCTCCATAACGTCCGCGGCGCGCAGCAGCACGCGCTCGCGCACGTCCGCCATCGCCGCGGCCCAGCCGGGGAACGCCGCCGCGGCGCTCGCAAGCGCGCTCTCCACATCGGCAGGGCCGGCGCGGTGCACCGTGAAGAGGGGCTTGCCCGTCGCGGGCTCGATGTCCTCGCGCACGCAGCCGTCGGTCTGCGGCGTCCATGCGCCGTTCAGATACAGGGGATACTCGTTTCTCATTGGGTCACTCCTATTTTAAATAATAACAGAATCAGGTCACAACGCCGCGGATGAACGGCGGGCGGACGGGCGCTTCGTCGGAGAAAGTGTAGCACTTCAAAAGCTCTTCCTCCGCCGCGGCGGCATCCGCTTCGGTTTTGGCGTGGATGGTGGCGAGCGTGTCGCCCGTATGGAGATATGCCCCGTCCTTCGCCGCGAGCACTACGCCGACGGAAAGGTCGATCACGTCCTCCTTCGTAGCGCGGCCGCCGCCGAGATGCATGGAGACAAGGCCGATGTCCTTCGCTTCCATCGCGGCGATGTATCCGTCGCATGGGGCCTTGACCGTGCGCACGACCGGGGCCTGCGGCAGCAGGGACGTATCGTATACGGCGGCGGGGTCGCCGCCCTGCGCGCGGACCATAGCCGCGAGCTTATCGAGCGCCGCGCCGCTCTCGATGGACTTTTCCAGCCGCGCGCGGGCTTCCTCTTCCGTTTCGGCGAGACCGCTGCGGACGAGGATGTTCGTGCCGAGCACGAGGCACAGCTCGCGCAGATCCGGCACATCCGCGCCGCGCAGGACGGAGATCGCTTCCTTGACCTCCAGCGCGTTGCCGACGGCGAAGCCGAGCGGCTGATCCATATCGGTCACGACGGCGGCCATGTTGCGCCCGGCGTGCTTGCCGACGCTCACCATCTGCCGCGCGAGCTCAAAGGCGGATTCCTCCGTTTCCATGAACGCGCCGGAGCCGGTCTTCACGTCCAGCACGATGGTGCGCGCGCCGGAGGCGAGCTTCTTGGCCATGATGCTCGAAACGATCAGCGGGATGGAGTCCACCGTCGCGGTCACGTCGCGCAGCGCGTACATCTTTTTATCCGCCGGGGCGAGATTCGCCGTCTGCCCGGCGATCACAAAACCGACGTTCTCGGCATTTTCGAGGAATTTTTCGGGCGTCATGGCGGTGGAAAAGCCGGGGAAGGATTCGAGCTTGTCGATCGTGCCGCCGGTGTGCCCGAGACCGCGGCCGGACATTTTCGCCATTTTGCCGCCGCACGCCGCCACCATCGGGCAGAGCACGAGCGAGGTCTTGTCGCCGACGCCGCCGGTCGAATGCTTGTCGGCGGTGTGCTCGCCGAGCGGCGAGAGATCGACCACATCGCCGGAGTGCTCCATTTCTATGGTGAGCTGCGCCGTTTCCTCCGGCGTCATGCCGCGGAAATAGATCGCCATCATCAGCGCGGACATCTGGTAATCCGGGATATCCCCCGCCGTGTAGCCATGGACGATAAAATGCAGTTCCTCCTGCGTGAGAGTCTGACCCTGTTTTTTCTTTTCAATGAGATCGGTCATATGCATGATGCAACACCTCTTTGGAAGGATTTTACCATATTCTGTGCGCGGAAACAAGGCTTTCCCCCGCGGGAGAAAATTGACGGAACAGGAAATTTTTCTGTTGACAATTCTGAGCGTAAATGCTATTATAGGCAAGCTGACAGCATGCGCGAGTGGTGGAATTGGTAGACTCGCTAGATTCAGGTTCTAGTGTCCACTCCGGACGTGGGGGTTCAAGTCCCCCCTCGCGCACCAAAACCCCGAAGCCTCAACGGTTTCGGGGTTTTTATTATGCCTTTTTTGGTGCGATTTGCTCTAGATTTTGTCTACTGTACAGTATCCAGATTTTATAGGGAGGAAAAATCTATTATGGGGCATCGCACGAGTATTAAAAATCCGAGACTTACGAAGCGTCTTCCGTTAGAGGAAACCGAGACCGTTTTCCTTAACCATTGCCGGATCAAAAACCTCAGCCCGCGGACAATTCAGTATTATCAGGAAGACCTTGAATACTTCTTCGCCCATCTGGACGGCATCCGGTATGCGGACGAGATCACCCGCGAAGTATTTGAAGATTTCCTCATAAAGCAAATCAACGCCGGGAAGAAGATTACCTCTCTCAATACCCGTATCCGCGGTCTGCGAGTCTTCTTCAAGTTCTGCGCAGAGCGGGAGTATATGGAGCCTTTCGCGGTCAAATTGATGAAGGAGGACGATACGGTCAAAGAACCGTATACTGACGCCGAGATCGCGAGACTTCTTCAAAAGCCGAAAACCAACAGGTGGGTGGAATGGAGAAATTGGGCGCTGGTTAACTACTTTGTCGCTACGGGGAACCGCGCCAGCACCGTTGTCAATCTGCGCGTCAAAGATATTGATTTTGAGAAGATGACGATCTTCCTTGCGAAAGTGAAAAACCGGAGGCAACAGTTTGTCCCCCTCTCCGGATCGCTGAAGGATGTTCTGCTTGAATATCTCCAAACGTGGGAGGCAATGCCGGACGATTATCTCTTTGCCTCTTTCAGCGGGAAGCAACTCTCCGTCCAAACTCTTCGGTGCGTTATCAAGGATTACAACACCGAGCGGGGCGTTTCAAAAAGTTCTATCCATCTGTTCCGGCACTACTTTGCCAAAGCCTTTGTCCTCAACGGTGGCGGGATGGTTCAACTTCAAGCTTTGATGGGACATTCTACGATGGAAATGTCCCGCCACTATGTCAATCTATACGGTCAGGATCTCCACCTGAATTATGAGATGTATAACCCTCTGGACACATTCCACAAGCGAGCCGGAAGCAACTCTCACACCGCTTTTAATTATGCAGGAAGCAACTTTCAAGCAAAACGGAAGCAACTCTCACACTTCTATTCGGCAACTCTTTTTGAAGATAAAAAAATTGAGCAGGTTCGGTTGAACCTGCTCTTTTGCTACTTGTGAGATTGTATCAAAAATCACTCTTCGATTTTAACAATATCCAGCGCCGATAATACGAGGAAATTGATCAGTTCGTTTCGGGAACGATTTGTTTCGGCAGACAGTTTATCCAGCCGTTCTATTGTCTCATCCTTCATCCGGACAGAGACGATTTTATATCCGTCCTCTCCTCTTTTATTGTTCTTCTTCGTTATCGTTATATCTTTTGCCATATAATCACCTCTATAAGGCAAATAATACATTGACTTTTGTAGTTTTAGTATATTATAATAGTGTAGTAGTTTTTTAACTACAAATTATAGTTAAGGAGAGATATTATGAAGCGTGTCCTTTCGTTTATTCTTGCGCTAACGATGACCCTGACCCTTTGCGCCTGTGGCTCTGGTTCCGGAAAACTATCCCCTTATCTGATGGACTTTCAATTTGGTGCCGGTGAAGATGCAACAGAGAAAACGATTCTTGATCTCGAAAAAAACGACACATTCACCGTCAATGGTATAGAGTTTTCAAGTGTCTCCGCCGATTATTCTGATGGATATATGTCAGGGATACAGTATACGGCGGATGACGTAATTACTCTCGGAGGCTGTGCGACGAGTTCTGACAATCCCAATATTGATGTTGATATATCCTTAGCAGAAACCACAGTTTCAGATTTAGTTGAAAAATACAATCAGGCATACGCGATTTTGGTAAAGAGTTTCGGTAAACCTGATAAGGGGAATACCGCCGAACAGCTCCTGACCCAAGAGGATTTTGAAATGTATTATACGTCTAATGACGTTTCTGCTCTGTGGTACTATGACGGTCATACTATTATCCTGAAAGCAGAAGGAACTATAGGCACCTATTCACAGCCTATTACCGACTACGCATTGGTATCATACTTTCGCTATCTTATACCCACATTAACACTATCAATAACAGATCATTTGGAATAATCCCTGATTTTCCTTCGCATAAAGGTCTTTGAAAAACCGGATTGTATTTTGAAAACAACTTATATTCACTTGTTATTTTAAAGAAAGGATACCCTAAAAAACATTAGATGTTATATTTAGTGGAGAGAATGGGTGAATCAAAATGAAAAAAGAAAAAACATTTAATCTGATCGGAATTGTTCTTGGTATCGCAATAATCATTGCCGGAATATCCATTATGAAAAACCCGGCAGAGACTTGGTCTACCTCCTCTGTAGATTCTTATCGATTTGGCGCAGATTTTTATACGGAACAATACGCCGCTACAAGGGCAGCCGCGCACAACGCCGCGACTACCGCAAGGAATATTGACAGTCTTGGTGAAAAGCTCGCACAGTATGCCGGTCTTGCTTTCATCTTTTCCGGCGCTCTAGTTTGCCTTACCTATGGGAAAAACTATGTATGCTGTAGTGCTTCTCCTGTTGAACAGGCAGAGACAGTTGAAGCAAAGCCGACAGAGGAAATAACGGATGAAGGCAACGCGTCTCAGCCGTTGGATGTAAAGGAAACGGAATGAAAAAGGTTATAATAATACTAACGGCAACTATAACGCTGTTTACTCTCTGTTCCTGCAACAAAGATACAAGAACGCCTTTACAGAAAGCGCAGGATGATCTTGCCGAGGCACAGTCGCAGACCCAAAATATACAGCAAGCCTACAATGAGCGAACGCAGGAAATACAAGACTTACAAGATACTTACGACAACTACATCAATGCGCAGAACCGGCTGGGCAACTGATACCTCCCCATTAAGCAGAAAAAGGGACGCACTACGCGTCCCTTTTCTATATCAACAGCATTTTCGGGAAAAATACATTTTTCCTTACTTTTCATTTTTCGCATTAAAAAATCCAAAAACGTCCTCAAAATCGTAAACCCTCTGCGAGGCACGGAGGCGACTTCCACGCACGGACGGGTCAAAACAATTTCTCTTTTCCAAGAGGAGCGAGAATTTTTTCAATCTCCTTCTCAATAAAAAATCCGTTTCATCATGAAACGGATTTATGAAACAGAATGTCCTTCTCTTGTGTGCTTCTTGAAAAAAAGCAATTCATATTGTATGATTATGTTGTAAAGGGGTGAAAGCTATGAGTTTCTCAGTGATTCATTTTTCTGATATTCATATTCAGACCGCTTCAGATCTCATTCTAAATAGGGTAGATAGAATTAAACAGGCTTGTGTTAGTGCACTGCCAGGCGAAGGGATTGTCGCAATCGCAATCTCTGGTGACATAGCTTACTCTGGTAAAGATGGTCAATATGCTTTAGCAAAAGCTATGATTGACGAGATAAAAGAATACATTGAGGCACAGACAAAATCCTCTGTGGTTGTAGTTTCTGTACCCGGAAACCATGACTGTGACTTTGATAAGGATAACTCAATTCGCAAGACACTTATTAGTTCACCTAAACCGGAAAGTATAGATAATACTTATTATTCTGGTGCCCTTTGCGTCCAAGAAGAGTACAGAAATTTTGCAAAAAGCTATAATATGGATAAGGATCATGTATTGCCGTATAAGGAAATAGCAGTTGGAGAAGACAGAATTCTTTTCCTTCTGAGCAACACAGCATGGATGTCTGCCATTCATGAGACTCCCGGCACGCTTGTAATGCCTTGTCCTTTGTTTGAAGAAATAAAGCCTTGTGAATACAAGATAGTATTCTATATGCTTCATCACCCGAGCAGCTGGTGGAATCCGGACTATAAGATGGCATTCATCGACCATATTAGGAAAAACGCTGATATGGTTTTGTTAGGTCATGAACATTGCAGAGATAAATATCAACAGACGGGAGAGTCCTTTTCAGTCTTCTGCAATCACGGAAAAGAGCTACAAAACACCGAAAATGATGAAAGCGCATTTTCAATAATCTGTTTTGACAATTCATTTCAAAACTACAAATTAATAGATTTTGTGTGGGAGAACGGGCTTTATCGGAGATCTTCTGAAACTAACAATCAATACCATAAAAACACTTCTTCCTTGCAAACAGTTTTTTATCCAAACGAAGACACCATAAATGGTGCCAATGATCTTGGAATTGCAGTAAATCATTTCAGTAAGGAAGACGTCTCCCTCACCGATTTGTTTGTATGGCCTGATCTTAATAAGGTGGATTTTAAAAACGAGCGTATGAAAACAATTCGGGTGGGGTTGCCGAATGAAATCACAGATAACAATGTAACTATTATTGTTGGAGCGCCAGCTTCTGGAAAAACAGCATTAGCAAAAATGCTCTTTTTACAAGAAAAATATAGCAATACTAGCTGTATTCTATTAAACGGAAGCCAATTTCATCCATCAAGTGAATCAAAGATACAGCAAACAATAGAAAATGTTTTCGCTACCCAGTATTCACCTGATCTTATCGAGGAATTTAGACAACTTCCCAAAGAAAAAAAAGCTGTAATCGTCGATGATTTTGACCAAATTAACTTTAAAAGAAGAGAGCTAATTTTTAATTACCTTTGTACACACTTTGATCATGTTGTACTTCTTATTTCTTCGGGAATTGAAATTACAAGTGTTTTTCCTACTCAGGCGTTACGAGATGAAGATTCATGGTTTTACTATGAGCTGCTTCCGTTAGGAAATAAAAAAAGATATGAATTGATTTGCAAATGGTATAATTTGGGAGCGGATGATCTACCAGAAGATGTCTTAAACGATAGGATTGAGAAGAGCAGGGCGCAAATAGACACACTCTTAGGAAATGGTGCTGCTTTTATACCTGCCATGCCCATTTTCCTTATAGGGGCACTACAGAATATCGATGCAACACAAAATAATTTAGCTGGCAGTAAATATGGTCAATTATACGAATCATTAATCCTAAGTAATCTCTCTAAGGTATCGCCTGACTACATTGCTTCAGGCGCATTCAACATAGATTCTACTGTATTGTCACACATGGCATATCAAATGCTGTCAAATAAAATCGCACACTTTAATGAAGTCGAATTAGCAGCAAACGTTCAAAGCGTTAGTGAAGAATATCTTTTACCAATATCTACGAAAGAATTATTGGAGAAGATGACAACGGCAAACATTATATGCAAAGACAATAGTCAGGGAGAGGTCTACAAATTCAAATACCCGTATATTTTCTATTATTTTGCTGGAAAGTACATAGCATTCCATGCTGGTGAGACAGATGTTAAAGGCATTCTTGCACATATGAGTGAAAAACTCTACATTGAGACATATGGAAATGTAATTGTATTTGTTTGCCATTTCGCAAATAATAGAGACATTATTGACGATGTACTTCTAAGTGCATATGGAACGTTAGAGTCGTATTCCGAGTTTGATTTTGTCAAAGAAAACCCGGTGTTTGAGAAGATTCAAGATGTCATTGACACACTTGTTCCGAAACAAATTGGAGGAAATGAAACCATTGACCGCAACAGGAGCCGAGCCCTAGTTGAACTTGACAAGGCCGGAATAAATGATGGAATAGCTTCTGAAGGAGAAAATGTTATTGACGATATTGATGAAGATCTTTCAGACAAGGAAAAAGATATCATCTCTATCGTTTCTGCTTTAAAAACAATTGAAGTATTGGGTGAAATACTAAAAAACTATCCTGGTGAAATAAAAGGCACAGATAAAATAGATATCATTACTGAGATTCATAAACTTGGTATGCGATCTGTTCAAGCTATTATTAGTACCATGGGTTATTTAGAGCAAGCATTGGTTGAATTCGCCATGGAAAGAGCTGAAAAACAAGTTAAGCGTTACAGCAAAGATGAAATAGTTTTAGCGACACGTCACTTTGTCGGCATCCTAATTTCAAGTATGGCAAGAGGGATGATACATCAAATTGCATCTTCGATAGATAGCCCCTACTTATTATCCGCAGCAGAAAAAACTTTTGAGAATGATCCATCTATTTCTTCAAAGCTGATTCTTTTAGACTTGAAACTGAACTGCCTCAAGAAGGTAAACTTCGCAGAAATCAATCATCTAAAAAAAGAATTTGATGATTCAAATGAAAAGTTTGCATCACGGATACTTGACTCTATTGTAGGACAATATCTTAGCTTCAATAGGTGCAACTATTCTTTGCGTTCAAGATTGTGTAGTCTTTGCGGTTTTTCAGAAAGAGAAACTTTAAAAGCAAGTCAGCAAGAGCTATTAAGCTAGATAGTTTACTGAAAATGCAGATCGATAACTTAATCTATCGATCTGCATTATTATAGACTTATTCTACAAGCTCCCAGTTGTATTCATTTAGTTTCAGTACCACTTCTTTATCCTTTGCTATACAATCAAACTGAAATGAACTAGGATAATTAGTTAACCTTTCTGACCGGATGACTTTATCAATATAAAGTGTACTGCCATGCTCATCTGTGATACCCAAAGGTATGATTGCACCATTAGGATAAAAATCTGCCCGAACAATGTATTTGCTCACTATAGGCTCCTCCCTCAAGCATAATACTATATTATATTCACCTTGGGGCAAAGTAAGACGTGATATAGTCCAGTGTTGACCTGCCCCCTTTTTTAGGCAAAGTAATTACCAATAAATTTACAACTATCCCCATAAGTCCACGCTATGTGTATTTTACGCTGCAATAATTAGCTTGTCAAGCTAATTATTGCAGCGTAAACCGTTCTTAATCAATCCGTTTCATTATGAAACGCAAAAGCCGCTCTGGCACAAATGTGGTCAGGGCGGCTTTGGATATAGCAATCCAGAGCTCCTTACATCAGCAAGCAGCCCTGGATCACGGTATGAAATTGTGGTCTGATATGTTGAACTTCTCCCCCTTGTGGGGTATGAGGGGAGAACGGAAGTGTCCTCTGTCATCTATAAAAAGTGCTTGCCCGACGAGCAGGCTTTTCTAACACATTTCTAACGCTTTTGAAATATCGAATGAAATTGGGTTCCGTTTTACCGTGTCGAACACGGTAGAAGACCTCAAAACTACCGGGATTATCTGGGATTGAGGTACAATTTGGACGGTGGAATCAGCGCGAAAACCTTTGTCGGTGATTCAGGTTCTAGTGTCCATTCCGGACGTGGGGGTTCAAGTCCCCCCTCGCGCACCAAAAAGGAAATGACCGCCTACGGGCGGTCATTTTTCTTTTTGTATCCGGGGACTTGAACGGGAGCGGGAGTGAATGGAGCGCCGGGGGCGCTCCCGCCGCCGCGCACGGCCCCCCTCGCGCACCAGTAAAAACAGTCGTCCCGCATGGGGCGGCTGTTTTTTGCTGTTGCGTTTCTCTCCGCGGCATGTTATGCTTTTGGTGTGTATACCAGAGCGGAGAGAAATATATTATCTCAAGGAGGGTATGAGGATGAAGAAGAAATTCTGGATCGCGATCCTTACCGCCGTGCTGCTGCTGAATCTTCTGCCGGGGATGACGCCGGCGGCGGCGGCGGACGATACGTCATCGACGGTGATTAGTACCTGGTGCTACGGATGCGGAGCGTTTAA
>ERZ827498.3198-NODE-3198-length-14258-cov-17.367317_pt1 | contig 14258 bp, 7 predicted proteins | sample MGYA00519865_ERZ827498 | MGnify/ENA primary metagenome ERZ827498 (study PRJEB31778, sample SAMEA3449328) | human gut metagenome | biome: human gut; feature: human-associated habitat; material: faeces | place: United Kingdom | collected 2010/2012 ...
GCGAATGGGGTTCTGAATATTACGACTATTCAGAGCCATGTAGCTTCAGGCAGGGTATTCGGCAGATGCTTGCATACGCAAGAATATCTGCCTGAAGTTATAGGGCGAATTATCGTTCTGAATCGTCGGTAAGCCCGGATAAGCGTACTCACTTCCGTAACATCACTACCAGCTCATGAGCCAGCAGTGGAAATGCTGCCAGTACATTCAATAGCAGCCATTCCTGTCCGGACAGATGGGAGGTTCCGAACGCTCCGATGAGAAACGGTACTTCCGTTACCGCAAACTGCAGCGCAAATCCAATAACACAGGCCAACACCATCAGCGGATTATCCCAGGGTCTCATGGCAAATACGGACTTCTGCATATCCCGCATTCCCACTGCATGATACAGCTGGCACATTCCCAGTACTGTAAAAGCATAAGTCTGGGATCGGGCAAGTATTTTTTCCCGGGACAGTAATTCACGAAGTCCCTCTACCCAGTCAGACAGATTCCAGGACAGTTCTCCCCTGCCTGCCAGGATCCCACAGGGCAATACCAGAAATGCCGCCAGACCGATACCGGTGATCAGCGCTCCATAGAGTAAGGTACAGGCCATTCCGCCCCGGGCGAACAGACTCTCCGCTGCTTTTCTTGGAGGACAGCGCATCAGGCTTTTTCCGTCATTTTTATCCACTCCCAGTGCCAACGCCGGAAGGGAATCCGTGATCAGATTGATCCACAGTATATGACTGGATTTTAGAGGGGAAGCCAGCCCCAGAGCCACTGCTGCGAACATGGTCATCAGTTCCCCGAGATTGGAAGACAGTAAAAATATCACCGACTTGCGGATGTTTTCATAGACGCCTCTGCCTTCCTCGATTGCCTTTTCAATCGTTGCAAAATTATCATCCGTCAATATCATGTCCGCCGCCTGTTTAGCCACATCCACGCCGGTTCCCATGGCTACACCGATATCTGCTGCTTTCAGAGAAGGAGCATCGTTCACACCATCCCCTGTCATGGCCACAATCTCCCCATTCTGCTGCAGCCCCTTCACGATCCGTACCTTCTGGGCCGGAGTCACTCTGGCATAAACCCTGATATTCCTGATCCTCCTGGCAAAAGAAGCATCATCCAGATGATTCAGTTCTTCCCCTGTAATACACTGACTGCGATGCCCTGCAATCCCCAGCTGTCTGGCAATGGCATAGGCGGTATCCACATGATCCCCGGTGATCATTACTGTAGATACACCTGCACGGCGGAAAATCTCCACCGCTTCCTCCGCCTCCGGTCTGGCAGGATCACGCATCCCCACGATTCCCAGGAATGTCATACCTTCTTCCCCACACCCGGGAGTGTTTCCGCTCTGTGCTGCCGCCAGTGTCCGAAGCGCCAGGGAATTCATGAGTTCTACAACCTCACTGATCCTTTTTCTCTGTCCGGCTGTCATTGGCACACTTCTTCCGTCCTGTAAAATATGAGTGCAGTGCTGTACGATCACATCCGGTGCCCCCTTCGTATAGGCAATGCTTCCCTTATGCCCTCCGTTTTTCGGGATTCTGTGATAGGTCGTCATCATCTTCCGGTCCGAATCGAAAGGCTTTTCATCATAGCGGGGGTACTGCTTCTCCAGACGTTCTCTATGCATCCCCATCTTCTCTCCGAAGTCTAAGAGCGCCAGTTCCGTTGGATCTCCGATCCGTTGCTCTCCCTGCAGGGAAGCATCGTTGCACAACAGCATTCCCCGGAGCATCTCCTGTACGCATCGGGATTCTCCCCTGCCATTGCTGCCGGCAGCATCCTCCAGCACATCATACCACCAGCATTTTTCCACCGTGAGCCGGTTCTGGGTCAGTGTGCCGGTCTTATCCGAGCAGACCACGCTGACCGCTCCCAGAGTCTCAACGGAAGGCAGTCTGCGGATGATCGTATGTACTTTGACCATTCTGGTCACTGACAATGCCAGACAGATCGTCACCACTGCCGGCAGACCTTCCGGCACCGCAGCCACCGCCAGGGAAATTGCAACCAGCAGCATTTCCGGAATATTTCTGTGTTGAAATACCGCCAGCAGAAACAATGCCGCACATACTCCCAGAGATAAAATACTAAGAAGCTTTCCCATATCCCCCAGACGTTTCTGTAACGGTGTCATTTCCTCTTCCGCATCTGTGATCATGGAGGCGATCCTGCCGATCTCCGTGTCCATGCCCGTAGCTGTCACGATTCCTTCTCCGTGGCCATGGGTCACCACAGTAGACATATATACCATATTGACCCGTTCAGCCAATGGAATCTCGTGTCTGCAGTCTGCCAGAAACAGCGCATCTTTTTCCACAGGTACCGATTCTCCGGTCAGGGCGGATTCCTCTACCTGCAGATTGGAGCTTCTGGTCAGCCGTATATCCGCAGGTACCTGTGCCCCTGCCTCCAGGTCTACCAGATCGCCCGTCACCAGTTCCGCCGCCGGAATCTCCTGACGGATACCTTCCCTGATCACAATGGTCTGTGGACTGGTCAGCTTTTTCAACGCTTCCAGTGCCTTTCGGGCTTTTCCCTCCTGCAGCATGCCCACCAGGGCATTGACCACTACCACAGTGCCGATGATCACGGCATCACTGAGCTCTCCCAGAAAGACGGATACCACAGCTGCGATCAATAATATGTAGATCAGCGGGTCCTTTAACTGCTCCAGAAAAAGCTGTATTTTCGTCTTTTTTCTGGCAGCTTTCATTTCATTTCTGCCATTTTGCTGTAAACGACGAAAGGCCTCACCATCGGTAAGGCCCTTCACTGCGTCACTTTTCAGTTCATTTACGGTTTCCTGTATATTCTGTTTTTCGAACACGGCTGCCTCCAATGCTTGTTTCTATTAAGCATTGTATGTCATATCTTCAGAATTCATTACACCGAATCATCGTACATTTTAATCTCTTAACTGGAATGCTGCGGTCAGCTCGTTCATGTTGGTGGCCTGCGCAGACAATTCCTCACTGGTGGCAGAAGTTTCTTCTGCGGTCGCAGAGTTGTTCTGCACCACTGTGGATATCTGTTCAATGCCCTGTTCGATCTGCATCATGGCATCTGCCTGTGCCTTGGATTCTTCCATGGCTTTCTTGGACTCGTTGGCCAGATCCTCAATGCCTTCCACGACCTTCTGCAATGCTTCGGCTGTCTTGTCCGTGATCTGGTTGCCATGCTCAATCTCCTGCAGGGAAGTCTCAATCAATTCTCTGGTATGTACCGCAGACTGTGCACTGTCATCTGCCAGCTTACGGATCTGATCCGCAACCACTGCAAAGCCTCTTCCGGCCTCTCCTGCTCTGGCTGCCTCAATGGCTGCATTCAGGGACAACAGATTCGTCTGGGATGCGATATCCTCAATCTCACCGATAATATCGCTGATCTGCTTGGAAGTATCGTTGATACGCTGCATGGCATCTGTCAGACCCTTCATTTCCTCTCCGCTGTCCTTCGCCTGCTGCTGGTAATCCATAGCCTTCTGGTAAGAACCTCCCAGTGCCTTGGCATTCTTCTCCACGATCTCGGTTACATTCGTGATGGTAGCCTGCAGTTCCTCTACGGAACCGGCCTGGTCAGTAGCACCTTCCGCAAGTCCCTGGGCAGCATCTGCCATCTGGTTTGCCCCCAGAGATACCTGTCCCACTGCCGTCTTGATCTCATTAAGTGTCTCACTGAGCTTATGGTTCAGCTTACGGATAGATTCCAACAGTCCCTGAAAGTCTCCCACATAGGCTTCTGCACACCCTGAAGTCAGTGCGAAGTTTCCTTCCGACATTTCTCCCAACAGATAATCCGCATCGCCGATGACCTTCTGCAGATTGCCGGATAGTGCTGCGGTAGCCTCTGCCAGGATCTGTGTCTCATCCTGTGTCCGGATCACAGGTGCCGGAGTATGCAGATCGCCTTCCGCCAGCTGACGTATTCTTTCGGTACATTCCGCCACCGGTTCACCGATCGCCTGACCGATCTTTTTTGCCCTGCGCACACTGAAACATAAAGCTGCAGCACCTATTGCTACACCAATGACAATACATACAACGGTAGAACCAAGGAAATCTGTCAGTGGTGCATTTACTGCCACGCTCCATCCATTGGTTCCTTCTATTGGTGCATAAGCCTGTATTGTGATGGTTCCGCCTTTCATATAAGTGCCATATCCGATTGCTCCGGTCATCATCTTCTGCTCTACCTTTGCAATTCCCCGCAAAGATCTGTCCGTCTGAGACAGTTCAATGTTGCTCTTCTGCTCCTGGGCAATCGCAGAATCACAGTGAGCAATGGTGATACCTGTTTCTCCCAACAGATAGCACTCGGAATTCTTACTGACAGAGACTGCCGCAGCAATATCATTTAAGAACTCCGGATCCGGCACAACGAATACCACGCCGACAATATCACCATTCTTATCTCCGTCTGCATATACAGGTGCGGAAATGATAACGCTGAGCTTACCGTCTGTCTTTGCAATCACGGGATCCGATACCACGACCTCTCCCTGCATGGATCTCTTAAAATAATCACGGTCACTATAATCGGTTCCGTCATAAGCACAGATACCGTTGGCGCCGATCAGCTTGCCTCTGACCATTCCATAAGCTTCCACACGCTGGTTGATATACTGCTGCTTCTGCTCCTGGGTAAATACTGGAGAAGACAGCTGATAGCTGCATCCGAGTTCGGATACGATCGTTGTTGTCACCCGTAGTTCCTCTTTGATACGGTCTGCAGAGATCTCTGCCACCACCAGCATATCGTCTTCCAGTGTTCTCATGGTACTGGACAGATTCAGGATCACGGTAAGGGTGGCCAACGGAATAATCGAGAACACTACCAGCCTGCTGATTGCCTTCTGCAGACGTTCCCGGATCGTCGTCATGCCGGGTGTCTGCCCCTTTGTGCCCTTCTGTGATGCTTTTGTACTCATATGTCCTCATTTCTGCGCTGCATTTTTATTATATGCTTTATTTTCCTGTACTCTGTGAAGTGACCACTTGTCCGGCAGCGCCCGGATATCCCATGCATTTCCTTCATTTTGGAACAGTGATCTTCTGCAGAGATACTTAATTTTATATGTTGATTTTATTTTACCATGATTCAGAAAAATTTTCTATCTTTTGAAGCCCAAAAAGAGAGTTAATATTCCGTTAAGAATATCAACTCTCTCCTGTCATTTATCTCTCTATCCCCTCATGATAAGAAATACCCTGTTAATAGCCGAACTCCTGGGCAAAATACAACTTGCCATTGGTCTCATAGACCGCAATGCTGCAGGTGGTAAAATCGTCTGCCAGGATATTCGCTGCGTGTGTAGGAGAAGCCATCCAGGCATCTACTACACTCTGTGCGGAATCATAGCCCTTCGCCAGATTCTCGCCCCACATCAGTTCACTGTTCACTGTGTACCAGTCCTTACCGTTGGGTCTGGTATGGGAGAACTTGGAAGCTGCTTCGGTTGCTCTTACCATAGCGCAGGACTCCAGACCGTTGCTCCAGTTCAGTGCTGCCAGGCCGTTCTCTGCTCTCTTCGCGTTTACAATATCCAACGCATCGATAGCCATGGCACGAAGTTCATCTGCACGGGCCAGCTCAGCTTCACTCATACCGGCTTTTCTCACAGAACCCGCCAGTGCCACTGCCTCTTCATCGAACCAGACAGTTCCGTCATCCGTGGCAGGATCACGGCTTACAGAGGATAATTCTGTACTCTTGCCGCAGCCTGCAAGGCTCAGCACCATGATGACTGTCAGAACAAGACTCATCCATCTTTTTTTCATTTGTTCTACCTCTTCTTTCCTTGATTGTTTATAGTAAATATATGTTTATTCGTTATGATTGCTTCTTCTTAATAATAAGCCATGCTCCCAGCCCTGTCAAGGAAAGGGCAAAGCCCCGATTCCATGTATTGGAATCATCGCCGGTCCTGGGTCTTCTGGAAGCTCCCAGGACTGCTCTGTCCGCCAATGGTGTAGGATCATCGGTAATGCTTACAACCCGCTGACGTCTTACACCAAGCACCTGAGGTGTTACCGGGGTTGCCGGCTCAGACGGTGTACCGGGAGTATCCGGGGTATCGGAATCATCCGAATCGTCCGGAGTATCCGGGGGTGCGGTCGGAGTAGTGGTCGGCGTCGTGGGTGTGGTATCCGGTGTGCCTGTCGGCGTAGGCTCCGGAGTAGCACTGGGAGTCGGTTCCGGGCTGGTAGTCACGGGCGGAGTAACCTCCGGCTCTCTGGACAATTCAAACTGCATTCCGAAGCCGTATCTGGTCATCTGATAGCCGTTGTTGGCCAACACACCGTTAAGGTTAGTGGTGATCTTCACTTCTCCGTCCTTTAACAGGTCGGATACCCGAGTATCTGCATAGGAACCTTCCTGTCCGTTTTTCAGCATCCGGTCATACAGACCTTCACCGTCAAAAGTATATACATTATGATATGTCGTGTAATATAAAGCATCTGCTACTGCAGAACAGCTCTCCGCTACTGTGGTATCGGCGGTTCCGTTGGTCAGGATTGCCAGTTCCTCTGCCGTAAGTTCTGAAAAGCCGTAGACCTTATTTCCTTCTTCTCTGGAAGTATTGTTGAACCAGTCTAAGTAATACTGTGCCAGGCAGCTCTGCGTAACCTCTTCCGGCTTCATTTCTTCGCTGCCATATCCTTTTTTCAAAAGAGCCTCTCCGACAATCGCATCCGTAACCTTACCTGCGGTGATTCCGAGATCCCGTAACGGAGCATTTAAAATACGGCGGGGCAATGTACAGAACGCTCCCACTTCACCGATCTCATAACCTTCAAAACCACTGGACAGAACCGTTACTTTCTCTCCTGCCTTAGGCGCTGCCGGGATCGTACCGATCGTGGCCTTTGCAGGATCATACTGATACTCCTTATTACTCTCATTTACCAGCTTTATGTTGTAGTACAGGGTATCTCCGGGCTCTGCCGCATTTCCTCCTGCCACGGTACCGTTCAGATAACCGATGGCATCGGACAGATTGATTCTTACCTTGTCCGGGGCATTGCTGTGGATCGTAATGGTGATCGTTGCATCATAGGTCACCCTGCCGGTGCCGCTTTCCCAATGCTGTTCCAGTTCCGGAGTTGTAGTAATGGTAATACCTTCGGAAATATAATGGAACACTGCGCCGTTCTCATTCTGTTCAAAAGTTACCGTTCCCGTGGGATATTCATAATAATCTACTGCGGATACCCCGGGAATCCTGTAATCGTATCCGTCATAATTGATCCAGGTCTCTGTGGGTGTGGTCACATACCATACCGTGGCAATGGTGACTCCACTGAAGGATCGACCGGTGGTGAGCAACTGATCCATAAAACTTTCCGTTACATTTTCACCATACAAGACGCCGTTGTTGTCATTCACATACTGTTTTACATCCTCAAGGGTTTTTCCGCAGTTTTCTTTATAATAGGAAGTGCCTTCGCTGTCTCCACCGTAATAAACATAGTGTAACAAATCTGCGGGCTTGCAGTCAGAATATTTGTTTACATCTAATGCTACGAATCCAACGCACTGCCAGCTTGCCCCGTTACTTCCGGTTAACTTTCCTTCGGCATCTACCCCTGTATTATCCACAGAAAGATATTTAAAGGTTTCAGCATCATCCAAAGTCATCTTATGACCTGCAAACAATGAAAAATCTCCGTTTGCCGGCTTGTAATTATTGGGCCATACGTTGGGGCTGGCTACCTGTCCTCCCACATATTTTGCCATGGTGCCTCCAGCAAGAATCACCGTTTTGATGGTGGGATAGGTTTTCTCTTTTACAGCAACAACGCTGTCGTTTCCGCTTACACTTGCCATTTCAACAACATCGTTCTGCTCATTCTGCGTTGCTTCTTCCGCCTGTACCGTAAATCCGGTGTTGGAGATGCTGCCGATCATCAGTGCCGCTACCAGAGTTTTTGCCAGTTTGGTCTGTATTACGTTTTTTAACTTCATTTCTGTTTCCCCTCAAAACCAGTATTTCTGTTTTTATTACTTCTTTTTACTCTCCTAATAAGGAAGACTGCGCCAAATGGAAAAAAGGACCAGAATTTGAAAATTTTTTCAAGATTCTGATCCTTTTATACTTTTACAGCTAAGATCGGCTGTCGTTCCGTTCCTGTTTAATGTTCTTTTCGCTTAAGAACAAGCCATGCTCCCAGACTCGTCAGGGAAAAGGCAAAGCCCAGATTCCAGGCATCGGAGTCATCGCTGGTCTGCGGTCGTCTGGATGCTCCGAGGACTGCTCTGTCCGCCAAGGGAACTGTCTCATCCTCGATGGTCACCATTCTGCGGCGTCTTGCACCAAGTACCTGCGGGGTGTCCGGGATTCCACCGGCCGGTGTGCCGGGATCTGCCGGGGTACCGGGATCACTCGGGGTGCCGGGATCATCTGGTGTATCGCCCGGAGTATCGGGTTCATCCGGGGTGTCAGGTGTTGCGGTTGGTGTTGCTGTTGGTGTAGGTTCCTCGGTTACCACCGGTACCGTCGGCGTAGGCGTAGGCTCTTCGGTTACCACCGGTACCGTCGGTGTCGGCGTAGGTTCCTCGGTTACCACCGGTACTGTCGGCGTCGGCGTAGGCTCCTCGGTTACCACCGGTACCGTCGGCGTAGGCGTAGGTTCCGGCTCATCCGGTTCGCACGGACAGTGAATCTCTCCGCCCTGCTTATACTTATCCGCTATGATGCCTCCGACAACAGTTCCGCCATTATAGACAGTTGCATTCGGAGCCAGAATATATCCGAAAATAGAATTTACATTAACTTCTGTTGCATTGCCAAAGTTCCAAATAATTCTGTCTGCCCACAGCTGATGTTCCAATGCTTGCTTTTTTGCACCATGCGCATTCATCCAGCCGGTAATATTCACAGTTCCGGAATCACTTACATTTACCACAACTGTTTTTCCATAAAAAGCAGCACCGGTGATCTCTTTGTCATAGTCTTCCATCCTGGTATTTAACTCAGCACTTGTTACATTCAATACCAGTTGTGTATCGTTATTTTCATCCGCCAAAGCATACAAGTCGTTGCTTTTCTGTACCATATTACCTGCCAGGACATTGCTGATCTCAGATGCAATATCTGTATCCCATACCTCACAGTTCTTCAGAAGATTTCCAGTATATAATTTATTTTCACCAGCTATAATATTATAACCCTGTCCAGTCACTTCCCGCTCAACAGAGTTCTGTGTTCCGTCAGAATTAGTAAGCGGAATTATCAGTTCCTTTTCGTCTGTTCTGCCTGACGCTGTATATTTAAGAATCTGATTCGGAGCAGAAAGATCTCCCAGATAAGATTTTCCCCCATAGCTTACCATGGAAACCTTTAATTCTTTAATTGCGGCATTTCCCTCAATATGGTCCAGATTTGAGGATACAAATTCATTTGTATATAATACAAATGAAAATGGATCATTTAAATCCGCACCTGCTGCCTGCACAGTAATCCCCTCGTTCCCTGCGACGGAGCCTGCTACCAGTGCTGCTACCAGAACCTTTACTACTTTTTCCCTTACATACCTACCAAATCTGCTCATCTGATTTCTCCCTCAATGAAACTGCGTGTTTCAACGTCTTTAAACGTTTTCGTTCCTCTTTACAATTATTAAGACTGACGCCATTTCAAAAAAGGTTCAGATTTTTATTATTTTTTTGGTCTTTTCAGTATCATTTTTTATTTTTGTAACACAAGCCTTAGTATGCAGCCGTTTCTGTCAGGACTCCATGGATCAGAGCGCGCCTTTTTGTACCGGATGAGCCGTAGCAGGTAGACAGGGATACGATGTTTCCTCTGTCACTTAAGTCCGCATCCGAAGCATACAGAGAATGTTCCGTGGCCCACTGCACATAATCATCATAGGAGGCATCTGAGGTAAACGTGGCAAAACGGTCACTGGTACTCTTTGTTTCATAATAGGAAAAAATCTCATAAATGTAGACTTTATCTTCCGTGTATATATAGAAGTAAGGATTCTCCTCGCAGCTTGCCGTCCCTTTTAACAGATTTTTAAAAGCCCCAAACATGCTCTCATCCCGCATATTATGTCCGAATACAAAGGTATTCCTGTCTGACCAGTCTGCTGAAGCCCCACAGTCCATGAAAATGCATCCAGCATTCACACTCTCCCCCTCGAAGGAATGCTTCAGATAATAGTCATTGTCCTCCCCCTGTACCACCGGATAACTGATGTCCAATGCCGGGAAATAGAGCCATCCACGAAAATCCGGGTTGGTCCTGATAAGTTCGGCAAAGTCGATCTGCAGCTCCGGATAATTTTTCTCCGCAATCTCTTCCTGTGTTTCCCCCGCTGCCGGCTCTGCCACCACCTCCTGGCGGATGGCATCGTATTCATTTTTTGCTCTCTGCTCTGACAGATAAGAATGCAGACTCATTCCTCCGGTCACCAGTACCGCTGCCGCCAGCACTGCTGTGATCGCATTTTCCGCTTTTTTATTTTTCATGCCAGTTTCCCCTTCCTGCAAGAATCGTTATAATTTGTTAATGATTATACCTTATTTTTCCGCATTCGTCTTTACGAAAGAGTTATTTTTTGATATTTTTAAGGTATGACTTTAAATAAGAAACTATTGGGGGAATAAAATCTTATGATACATCTTTTTGCACTGCTTTCACTGCTTTTGTGCAGTGTCTGCTATACAGGCTTTCAGAACAGTTCTCATTTCCACAATACAAGCAACCGGCGTTCTCTTCTGTTGCTTGTATTTGGTGGTGCCCTGCTTCTGCGCCTGCTCCTTGCATACACCACTCACGGCTTCAGTAATGATATCGCCTGTTTTGCAGCCTGGGCTGACCGGATCTTCACTTTAGGTCCCGGACAATTCTACTCCGCCGAGACGTTTACGGACTATCCGCCCGGTTTCATGTATGTATTGTATCTGGTCGGAGCGTTACGCTCTCTGCTGCAGATTCCTTATTATTCCGATCTGCATATTTTACTGTTAAAAATGCCGGCGATTCTGTGTGATATTGCCTGCGGTTTCCTACTCTACAGAGAGGCGGTAAAACGGCTGCATTTTTCCGAGCTGCAGGGAATCTTTGTTTCCTCCGCATATCTGTTCCAGCCGGCAATCATTCTGAACTCTTCCTGCTGGGGGCAGGTGGATTCCGTATACACACTGATGGTCATCCTCATGTGTCTGTTCCTCATGGAGGGAAACATGCTTCCTGCCTATGCGGTCTACGGTCTGGGTATCCTGTTGAAACCACAGATGCTGATCTTCACGCCGGTACTCCTGGCAGGGATCTGGGATCATGTATTCTTACATGATTTTTCCTGGAGGAAATTTTTCTATAACTTATGTGGTGGTCTGTCTGTCATCTGCGGAATGTTCCTTCTGTGCGCTCCTTTCGGATTAACCGCTGCGATCTCACAATATACTTCAACGTTGGGATCCTATGAATATGCAGCCATCAATGCCTACAATTTCTGGGGACTATTAGGAATGAACTGGATCGACCAGAACACGATTTTCCTCTTCCTGCCCTGTAAGACCTGGGGCACTATCGTGATCCTGCTGATCGTGCTCTTTACCTTCCTTATTGCAGCCCGCTGCCGGAAAGAGCCTTCAAGATATTTCTGTCTCGGTGCCTTTATCATCCTGACGATGTTCCTGTTCTCCGTCCGTATGCATGAGCGTTATATGTATCCCGCTCTGGCCCTGTTGCTTTTCTGCTGCCTGTACCGGCCCTCTACACCTCTCTGGAAATGTTTCAGTGGCTTTGCAGTGCTGCATTTTTACAACACCGCCAATGTGCTGTACCATTACGATCCGCAGAATTATGACCGCAAGGCTCCCATCATTCTGCTGGTATCTGCCGGAATGTTGTGCTGCCTGTATTATTTCTATAAGATCATCTGGAAATATTATGTTCACGATGCAGCAGGGACTGCCACCAATGCGAAGACGCAGACCGCAACAGGCCGCAAAGCTTCCGGGCATAATACTCCTGCCGGCCCCGCCAGAGGTCTGGGGCAGCGGCTTCGGGAACATTTTCTCTCTCCCCTGGAGCCCATTCCTTCCGAAGAGAGAATCCGTTTCACGAAACTGGATCTGTGCCTGTTGCTGGCAATCGGTATTCTGTACAGCTGCTTTGCCCTCTATGATCTGGGAGACCGCAAAGCTCCGACAACGACTTATGATATGTCGGGAGAATTACAGGCCATCGAGCTGGAATTCCCCGAAGATGCGCTGCCTGTGACTATGGCCAGTTATCTGGCTCCCTGGCACCAGCGACATTTTGGGATGGATGTCAAAAGTAATGCCGAAGACTCCTGGACTTATCTCGGTGAGATCATTTTAAACAATGTCTTCACCTGGCAGGATGTCTCCCTGCAGGATCTGCTGACACAGGCCACAGAAAGCGGTACTTCTGATGTGTCTGCCACAACCAGATATCTGCGTCTGTCATTGACGGATAATGATGCCTCTCTGATTGAACTGGTCTTCCTGGACGCGAATGGCAACATCACACGCCCGTTGAACGCAGATGCCTACCCTACACTGTTTGACGAAAGCGATCTGTACCCGGAACGCTATTCCTTCCGCAACAGCATGTATTTCGATGAAATCTATCACGCACGCACGGCTTACGAGTTCCTTCACGGCCTGCCGACCTACGAAAATACCCACCCGCCTCTGGGCAAGATCTTCATCGCCCTGGGTGTTGCCATCTTTGGAATGAATCCTTTCGGCTGGCGTATCATGGGTACTCTGTTCGGCATTGCCATGCTGCCGTTTATCTACCTGCTGGGGAAAAAAATGACAAGGAATACTCCTGCGGCAGCTCTGGCCTGCTTCCTGTTTGCCTTTGATTTTATGCATTTTACGCAGACAAGGATTGCCACCATCGATGTTTATATCACATTCTTTGTGATTGCAATGTACTATTTTATGTACTACTATTGTTCTATGAGTTTTTACGATACACCGTTGTATAAGACCTTTGTGCCTCTGGGCTTATGCGGCATCTGCATGGGACTGGGAATTGCCAGCAAATGGACCGGTATCTATGCGGGCTGTGGACTGGCACTGCTGTTTTTTGCGCATCTGCTGCGACGCTACCGGGAATACCTCTATGCCAAAGCCCATCCCGGAAAAAGCACCAACGGCATGGAGCATCAGCAGATTGTAAAGAAATTCCCGGATTATACGGTAAAGACGATCGACTTCTGCCTGACCTTTTTCGTGCTGGTTCCGGCAGTGATCTATCTGTTGTCCTACCTGCCATTTGTAGACAATTCCCATCCGGGACTTTTTGACCGTATGCTGACCAACCAGACTTCCATGTTCAACTATCACAGCGGCCTGGAGGCAACGCATCCTTATTCCTCTTCCTGGTATCAGTGGCCCACTATGGTCCGCCCGATCTGGTACTATTCCGGATATCTGACCGATGCAGTCAAAGAGGGAATCAGTGCTTTCGGCAATCCTGTTGTATGGTGGATCGGTATTCTGGCATTTATTTACATCCTGTACCTGTTAATTCGCAACAATGCGTTTCTCTGTTCTCTGACAGGACACACACAAACAGAGTGCTCCACAGATACTGCGACCACCCTGTCCCACAGAGAATATGCAGCAGCTGCTTTCCTCGCAGTCGGCTACCTGGCGCAGTACCTGCCCTGGTTCTTCGTCACCAGAATTACCTTCATCTACCACTATTTCCCCAGTGTTCCTTTTGTAGTGCTGATGATCGTGTACAGCCTGATGCAGTGGAAGAAGCATATGTCTGACCGCACCTTCATCATCGTCTGCTGCGCTTATGCTGCGGTGGCGTTTGCCCTGTTCCTGCTGTTCTATCCGGTATTGTCCGGGCAGCCGGTGGATGTGGATTTTGTAATAAAATACTTGCGTTGGCGGGATACCTGGGTATTGATCTCAGGTTAAGTCCTCTTTATAAAATACTTCATATAAAAAACAGTGCCAATCCAGGCACTGTTTTTTATAGTATATCTATTCACTTAGCCTTCTGCGATGGCATTACCGGTATACAACTGGTAATATCTGCCCTTCTGGGCGATGAGTTCATCGTGGTTGCCGCGCTCGATGATGCGGCCCTGTTCCAGAACCATGATGCAGTCACTGTTCTTGACAGTGGACAGTCTGTGGGCGATGACAAAGGTGGTTCTTCCTTTCATCAACTTATCCATGCCGTCCTGTACAATTTTCTCAGTACGGGTATCGATGGAGCTGGTAGCCTCATCCAGGATCAG
>ERZ827498.3200-NODE-3200-length-14254-cov-4.066413_pt1 | contig 14254 bp, 8 predicted proteins | sample MGYA00519865_ERZ827498 | MGnify/ENA primary metagenome ERZ827498 (study PRJEB31778, sample SAMEA3449328) | human gut metagenome | biome: human gut; feature: human-associated habitat; material: faeces | place: United Kingdom | collected 2010/2012 ...
GATGCTGCCTGTACCAAATTGAAAACACATCCCTGGTATGGAAATATCCGTGAACTGGAGCATGCCATAGAGAAAGCAGTCATTATTTGCGACGGCAACGAACTGCCGGCAGAACTGTTCCAGTTGCCTAAGCGTCCCGAAACCTCACGCACCGGAAGCGATACCGGTACAGAAGCAGCCACCCTTGAAGAAATGGAACGGAAAATGATACAAAAAGCTCTGGATACCTGTAACGGCAATCTATCCGCTGTTGCCGCGCAACTCGGTATCACCCGGCAGACTCTCTATAACAAAATGAAAAAGTTCGGATTATGAAACATTACTACCGATACATCACCGACCGCTACCTTTTCCGCATCATCATCTCTCTCCTGTTGGCAGGAGCTGTCACGGTATCCATTATTTATAAAGACCTTTTATGGATAGTCATCTCTTCCTTGCTGCTGCTGACGAGTCTGCGCTGGCAATGGAAACTGTATCGCCGGCATACACAGGAGGTCCTGTTTCTGCTCGATGCCATTGAAAACAACGATGCATCCATCCATTTCTCCGAACACGAAGACATTCCGGACAACCGTATTGTAAACCAGGCCCTGAATCACGTTGCTTCTATATTATATAATGTAAAGAGCGAAACGGCACAACAGGAAAAATATTACGAACTCATTCTCGACTGCATCAATACCGGTATCCTGGTACTGAACGATGCAGGTGCTGTTTACCAGAAAAATAATGAAGCCCTCCGCCTGTTAGGGTTGGAAGTCTTCACCCATGTTAGCCAACTAAGCCGTATCGATGCAAACCTTATGGGACTTTTCACCCATTGCCGTCCAGGAGATAAGTTACAAACCCGCCTATCCAACGAACGCGGTACGGTCAATCTCTCCATCCGCGTCTCCGACATAACCATCCGTCAGGAGCATTTCCGTATCCTTGCCCTAAATGATATCAATAACGAACTGGACGAAAAGGAAATCGACTCCTGGATACGCCTGATCCGTGTACTGACACATGAAATTATGAATTCCGTCACTCCCATCACTTCACTGAGCGATACATTGCTGACACTGATACAAGGAAGCGAAGAATTAAAAGCGAAAAGTGAATCCATTTCTTCCGACAAAGAAACTGCTGACGAAATCCGCAATGGCCTGCACACCATCAGCACCACGGGCAAAGATGCGCGCCCAGATCACCGGCCTGGACAAGGCCCAGGACAACGCCAAGGACGGTATCTCCCTGGTGCAGACCGCCGAGGGCGCGCTGACCGAGGTCCACGACATGCTCAACCGCATGGTGGAACTGGCACGGCATCAATATCCTGATTCCCATATCACTTTCCACTCCCACATCACTCCAGATGATCTTATTCTTTATGCAGATGAGAACCTTATCTCACAGGTACTCATCAACTTATTGAAAAATGCCATTCAGGCCATCGAAGCAGCAGAAATTCCGGAAGGCATTATCACCTTACACGCTTATTGCAATGAAAATGAAGCCGTACTCATCGAAGTATCCAATAACGGTCCTGCCATTCTTTCTGAAGTAGCAGAACACATTTTCATACCTTTCTTCACCACAAAAGAAGGTGGCAGCGGCATAGGTTTGAGCATTTCCCGTCAGATTATGCGCCTGTCAGGTGGTAGTCTTTCCCTACATCCCGGAAAGGAAACCATGTTTGTACTAAAATTCAATTAAGAAAATTTGTAATGAAGGATTATATGAAAAGAAAGTAAAATTCAATCTGAACATTTTACACCTTGCAATTGTTAAAAAATAGACGTAACTTCGCCTTGCGATAACTAAATCCTTGAATAAACAACTTAAATAATACCTAATTTATGATTTTTACAGCAGAAAACATTCTTTTAATCGGTTCTATCTTACTTTTCATTAGTATTATTGTCGGCAAGACCGGCTATCGATTCGGAGTCCCTGCCCTGTTACTATTCCTTGTCGTCGGCATGATTTTCGGTAGCGATGGTTTCGGACTACAGTTTCATAACGCTAAAGAAGCACAATTTATTGGTATGGTTGCTCTTAGCGTTATTTTGTTTTCCGGCGGCATGGATACTAAATTCAACGAAATTAAACCGATTCTCGTTCCGGGCATTGTTCTCTCCACAATCGGCGTACTGCTAACTGCCATCTTTACAGGACTTTTCATCTGGTGGATTGCCGGCATGAGTTGGTCAAATATTTATCTTCCTATCACTACATCCCTACTGCTTGCCTCCACCATGTCATCTACCGATTCCGCTTCTGTATTTGCCATCTTACGTTCGCAGAAAATGAATCTGAAACATAACCTTCGCCCCATGCTGGAACTTGAAAGTGGTAGCAATGACCCGATGGCTTACATGCTTACCATCGTGCTGATACAGTTCATACAATCCGGTGGAATGGGTGTTGGAGGTATCTTCAGTTCGTTCGTTATTCAGTTCATAGTAGGTGCGGCTGCCGGATACCTTCTCGGCAAACTTGCCATCCTCATGCTGAATAAGCTTAATATTGATAATCAGGCTCTTTATCCCATTCTTCTACTTGCATTTGTATTTTTCACTTTCTCCATTACCGATCTTCTGAAAGGAAATGGCTACCTTGCCGTTTACATTGCCGGTATTATGGTAGGCAACAACAAGATAATGCATCGCAAAGAGATTTATACTTTCATGGACGGATTGACTTGGCTGTTCCAAATCATCATGTTCCTTTGCCTCGGTTTGTTGGTAAATCCTCACGAATTACTCGATATCGCTTTGGTGGCAACGCTTATCGGTGTATTTATGATTGTTATCGGTCGTCCGCTCAGTGTCTTCCTCTGCTTGCTGCCTTTCGGCAAGAAGATTACAAACCGTTCGCGACTCTTCGTTTCTTGGGTAGGTTTGCGCGGAGCAGTGCCTATCATCTTCGCAACTTATCCGGTAGTAGCGCAAGTACCGGGTGCCGACGTGATCTTCAATATCGTATTCTTTATCACTATTGTTTCTCTCGTTATCCAGGGTACTACCGTTTCCTTAGCTGCCCGCTTACTGAAACTTTCTACCCCGTTGGAAAAGACCGGTAATGAATTCGGTGTGGAATTGCCCGAAGAAATTGATAGTGATCTCAGCGATATGACCGTTACCACGGAGATGCTGGAAGAAGGCGATACCCTGAAGGATATCACTCTGCCTAATGGAGCACTCGTAATGATTGTGAAACGAGGCACGGAATTCCTGATACCGAACGGATCGCTGAAATTACATTTGGGGGATAAGTTGTTGCTGATTTCGGATAAGAAGAGTAGTGATTAATATGTGTGTACTTTTTCTTTCGTTTGCCCGAAAGAAAAAGATACCAAAAAGAAAGGGCACGGGCTACGTCTACGGTGCTACTCCGATACCGCCATGCGCAGACGGGGCTCAAACTCGCTACGCTCAGACAGATCGCCCCTTACCTGCGCCTGACAATATCTCCGCCTGACGCACCTACGCCTATGCCCGAAGGCTGCGCGGTAAAGCGCTGCGCGATATAGGACTATGCATCACAGATGCTATGTAATACAACCACGTAATATTTCCCCCATTTACGCCGCATGGTTTCCCGGCCTCACTGTAGGGGTGTTAAGCGTAGAAAGTGTTTTCGGCGTTAAAAAGGGCAGGCTGTTTGAGCGAAGCGAGTTCCTGCCCTTTAGCTGAAAATACTTTCGGAGTAGCCCCGGAAGTGCAGCCTCGATCTTTTCTTTGGTATCTTTCTTTTGCATCAAGGCAAAAGAAAGTACAATTGGTTATTTTTTCTTTTTCTTTCGCCTCCCTCCAAAGAATAAATATATAAACTTGCACGACATCACATTTAGCTCTATATTTGCGCAGTTTTAATTAAAGTGTGCAAATTTAACAGATGGAACAGGAACAACACTTCATTGATTACATTGAACAAAGCATCATTCGGAACTGGAACTTAAACGCCTTGACTGACTATAAGGGTGCTACTCTCCAATATAAAGACGTGGCTCGCAAGATTGCAAAATTCCATATTGTACTGGAAAGTGCCGGTATCCAGCCGGGTGATAAGATTGCCGTCTGCGGTCGTAACAGTGCACACTGGGCAGTTACTTTCCTGGCAACCATCACTTATGGAGCTGTTATTGTGCCTATCCTTCATGAATTTAAAGCGGATAATATACACAATATCGTCAATCACTCTGAAGCCAGACTGCTTTTTGTGGGAGATCAGGTGTGGGAAAACCTGAATGAAGACGCCATGCCGCAATTGCTGGGTGTTATTCTGATGACTGAATTCACCCCTGTAGTCTGTCGCGACAAACGATTGATGGAAGCTTTCGAGCACCGCAATACTCTCTACGGACAGCGCTATCCTAAAAACTTCCGTCCCGAACACATCTGCTATCGGAAGGATGAACCGGAAGAACTTGCCATCATTAACTATACTTCCGGTACTACCGGATATTCCAAAGGTGTTATGCTCCCCTATCGCAGCCTTTGGTCCAACGTGAATTACTGCCATGAGATGCTTCCGGTGAAACCGGGCGATAACATAGTTTCTATGCTTCCTATGGGACATGTATTCGGAATGACTTACGATTTCCTTTACGGTTTTTCAGCCGGGGCACACATCTACTTCCTCACTCGCATGCCGACTCCTAAAATTATCGCACAGTCTTTCGCTGAAATCAGGCCACGTGTCATCTCATGCGTGCCTCTGATTGTAGAAAAGATTATCAAGAAGAATATCCTGCCCCGTGTAGATAATAAAATTGGTAAGTTACTGCTCCATGTTCCTATCATCAATGACAAGATCAGAGCTCTTGCCCGCAAAGAAGCAATGGAGATATTCGGCGGTAACTTCGATGAAATTATCATCGGTGGAGCCCCGTTCAATGCAGAAGTCGAGCGTTTCCTCAAACAGATAGGCTTCCCCTACACCATCGCTTATGGTATGACGGAATGTGGTCCGATCATCTGTTCCAGCCGCTGGGAAACCCTGAAGCTGGCATCATGCGGTAAGGCAACCACACGCATGGAAGTGAAGATAGATTCGTCTGATCCGGAAAAGGTGGCAGGAGAAATCATTTGTCGGGGTACCAACCTGATGCTGGGATATTATAAAAACCAGGAAGCAACTTCACAAATCATTGACGTAAATGGCTGGCTGCATACAGGCGATTTAGGCACAATGGATGCGGAAGGTTATGTAACTGTGCGCGGGCGCAGCAAGAATATGTTGCTCACTTCCAGCGGACAAAACATCTATCCGGAAGAGATTGAAAGCAAACTGAATAATATGCCTTACGTTTCCGAGTCACTCATTGTGTTGCAAAAAGAAAAACTGGTAGCACTGATTTATCCGGACTTTGATGATGCATTTGCCAATGGACTGCAACAAACGGATGTAGAGCGTATGATGGAAGCTAACCGTAACGAACTCAACCAACAATTACCGGCTTATTGCCAGATATCAAAGGTAAAGATACACTTTGAGGAGTTTGAAAAGACAGCAAAAAAATCTATTAAACGGTTTATGTATCAGGAGGCTAAAGGTTAACAAAGATGTAAGATTAAGTCTATATTTTTAATTAATGTTATAGAACATACTTTTTTATTTGGATAATTTGCAGTTATCCCGAAAGTACGTATCTTTGCATTGTGTTTTTCATAGTATTAGATTTAAGGTTAACAAAGGTTGGAGTACAGCGGTACTCCTTTTTTTATGTTCGTACTTTCCGGAATATTTATATCAGAAGCGGAAGTTGCCACAAAGTATCATCTTCTCCTTTCACTATCTGCACAAAGAAAAAACAAATAGGAAGAAACAAGAAATGCGTGTTTTCATAATCAATATGGAATTATAGTTTTCTATGCAAAAATAAGTAAAATCCTCAATAATCTGGCAATCAATTGTTATCTTTACTTCCAAACCAAAACTCTGTTATCATGGATATACATACTTTTATGACTAATTATCGGGAAGCATTTGGTGAACGTGCTGAACTTCCCATCGCCTTCTGGTACTCTGACAAACAGGAAAACGAAACAGAAAAAATCAGCGGTTGCTTCTTCAAGGGCCTGCAACAGGTAAGGGAAGGTAAAACCATCAGCCTGAACAGCGACGTCATAGGATGTGGCGGCGGAAAATTCTACACCGGTTTCACGGAAATGCCTATACACGTACCTAACTTCGTATCCCTGAAAGAGAAGTACAAAAAGACTCCTGAAATGGTAACAGATTTCATAAAACAAATCCAGGTACCACGTACAGAAAAAGCCTATCTGCATTTTGCCCGGATAGATAAACTTGCTTCTTTCGATCATGTAGAGGGTTTGCTGTTCCTTGCTACGCCTGATATCCTGTCAGGACTTACCACATGGGCCTTTTATGATACGAATGCATTCGATACCGTAGCTGCTCCTTTCGGTTCCGGTTGCAGTTCCGTTGTAACCCTCACTGTTCTCGAAAACCAAAAAGATGGTAGGCGCTGTTTCCTCGGCTTCTTCGATCCGTCCGTGCGTCCCCACTTTGAAGCCAATCTGTTGAGTTTCACTATTCCCATGTCCCGCTTCAAAGAAATGTATCACACCATGCGCGAAAGTTGCCTGTTCGATACACACGCCTGGGGAAAGATAAAAGAGCGTATCAATGAATAAAACCTTGAAAAAAAGTAAAGAAACAACGCCTATCTTTTAATTAGTGTTATAAAAACACTTATATTGGCCTAATCATTTGGAAATACGCAGAATGTCCGTATCTTTGCACTGTGTTTTTCATAGTATTAGATTTAAGGTTAACAAAGGTTGGAGTACAGCGGTACTCCTTTTTTTTTCCATACGTTTGGAATATCCTCGTAAAAGGCTTTTCTTTGCCAAGAAATACTGCCTCTATCCCTACCTATTGAACAATTGGGATTCAGGAAAGAAGCTAATAATAAAAAATCGTAATGATAACCATATCCCCAAAAAGTATTGCTCTGCAATTCAACGAATGCATTACAAATGCCGATCTGAAAGGATTGGCAAATCTAATGACAGAAGATCATGTATTTTGTGATACTGCAAATAATCGAATTAAAGGAAAGGATAACAATATAGTTCAGGCATGGGAGCCGTTTTTCAATTTTTATCCTGGATACCGGAATATATTTGAAAATATTGTAGCAAGAGGTTCTACCGTGATTATGCAAGGCTACTCGATTTGTTCTGATGAGATACTTAATAATATTTGTGCCATCTGGGTTGCAAAAATTATAGATAATAAGGTTGGTTCATGGCATATATATCCTGATACAAAAGAAAATAGAGAAATATTTGACTTGTAATCTTTTATATCTAAACACAAAGTTTTATTCCTCAACCGATGGTGTCAAACCAATGAAAATCTAAAATAAGAATAATAGAGGTGGTGTCAAAAGTCTGATTATTGTTCTTGTCATGCTTCGGCTACGCTCAGCATGACAGAACAAAATGATAGCTAAATTTACTTTTGGCACCACCTCTAATCATTTATCAGATATTACCGGACAGTTTTTTCAATCCTTTCAATTCCGCCTTATCTTTCACCTCCATAATGCTGATAGCGTAACCACCACCCGGAGCCGCTTTCAATTTCAGTACGGTTTTAGGAGAAACAATCCCTTTACGGATTACGTAAGCCTGCGGATTCGTTTTATAATCAGCATCCTTTGCGTCCGCATAAACAGTAGCTATATACTGTTTATCAGCATCCAGAAAATCCAGTTTCAGAGTAGAAGCATGTCCCTGCTCACTGCTGGTACAACCTATAAACCAATCATTCGTACCTTTCGCCTTGCGGGCAGCCGTGATATAGCGTCCCGGTTCTGCTTCCAGGTATCGGCTGTCATCCCAGTCCAGAGCCACATCTTTAATGAACTGGAAAGCATCCATAAAGCATTCATAGTTCTCAGGCAGATCGGCTGCCATTTGCAGAGGGCTGTACATCGTGACGTAGAGTGCCAACTGACGCGCCAATGTAGAGTTTACATGAGCGTGACTATTCGGATTCAGTTTATTCATATCCATTTCAAAGACACCCGGCGTATAATCCATCGGTCCACCTTGCAGACGGGTGAAAGGAAGAATGGTCGTGTGGAAAGGCTTGCTGCCTCCGAAAGCTTCATATTCCGTGCCACGGGCAGATTCATTTCCTATCAGGTTCGGATACGTACGGCACAAACCAGTAGGCCGTACAGCCTCGTGGGCATTCACCATAATTTTATGCTTGGCAGCTTCGGTCACGGCATACAGGTAATGGTTGTTCATCCACTGCCCATAATGATATTCACCGCGCGGAATGATATTGCCCACATAACCGCTTTTCACGGAATTGTAACCGTATTGGTTCATCAAGTCATAGGCGGCCTCCATGTGGCGTTCGTAGTTGCGTGCGGAAGCTGATGTCTCATGATGCATCATCAGTTTGACACCTTTGGAGTGGGCATACTCATTCAGATATTTGATGTCAAAATCAGGATATGGAGTGAGAAAGTCGAAAACATAATCCTTACTGTTGCCGAACCAGTCTTCCCAACCGGTATTCCAGCCTTCTACCAATACCTGGTCGAAACCATGCTCCGCAGCAAAATCAATGTACTTCTTTACATTCTCCGTATTGGCGGGATGAATACCATTCGGTTTCACTTTCGTATAATCCGTTTCATCCAGTTTTACAGAAGGGAGATCAAATGTATAAGCCCACGGCTTGCCTGCCGCAATCATTTCCCACCATACGCCTACATACTTCACAGGCTTAATCCAGGAAGTATCCTCATACTTGCAGGGATCATTCAGATTCAGTATCAGATTGGAAGCCAGCATTTCACGGGCATCATCACTGACTATCACCGTACGCCACGGAGTGTGACAAGGTGACTGCATATACCCTTTATCACCCTGTGCATCCGGTGTCAGCCAGGATTCAAAGACAAGGTTCCTATCATCCAGATTCAGGTGCATACACGAATAATCCACCAAAGCGGCTTCATGGAGATTCAGATAGATTCCGTCAGCCGTTTTCATCTGGAGGGAAGTCTGTACACCTGTCGGTGAAAACTGGTTTTGTGACGCATTATCAGTAATGGCTCCCTGCATCAAACCGCGAATTTCCGAAAGTTTGGATTCCGTATAATCATATTCCTGAGTATCGTAATCACCGGGAATCCACCAGGCGGTATGATCGCCCGCCATAGCAAACTGGGTATGTTCGTCCTTTATCACAAAGTAAACCAGGTTCTTCTGTTGTGGAAACTCATAACGGAATCCTACGCCATCATCATATACACGAAAACGAAGGTTCATATAACGATCTGTAGCGGGCTGTTTCAATTCAACCAGCAATTCGTTGTAGTGATTACGAATATCTTTCGTCTCTCCCCACACCGGTTGCCAGGTTTCGTCGAAGGTAGAGGTAGAAGCTTTCAGGACTTCAAAACCATCCAACAGATTATTGGCATTCTTCAATTCCAGTCCCAAGGTGCTGGGCTTAATCACGAATTTCCCTTTATACTCCACCTGATAGGTTGGAGTGCCATTCTTTGATAATTCGAAATCCAGCTTCACCTGGCCCGAAGGAGACGACACTCCTTCCGCTTTCCCCGCTAAGGCAAAAAGAAGACAAATTGCACTAAGCATTAACTTTCTCATAACTATACTTTTTATGGTTGGTATTAATAAATAAATTCAATCGTGTGTTTCACCCCGTCATCCGGCAATCTCAACATACAAAGATTCTGTTTCTTATCCGGACACCATGCGGTAACCTTGAACTCCGTTTCCATCCCTTCATTCAGTTTTTCCGCTTTCATCTTCCTTACTTTCTGTCCGTCAATAAGCGCTTCCTTCGGCATCTGCCCGGTATAAATGCAAAACATTAGGTTGCGTTCTCCCGGAAGGGCATACTTTTCTCCCATCTTTTCCCCGACTTCAAATACATATCCCTTTTCCGTTGTCCGGCAAGATACAGGAGTACGCATAAATTCTCCACGCTGATACCCCAGATCAGTTCCTGCATCTTCATACAGGGAGAAAGACGTTTCACCGCCCACCGCAGCCGGAAATACCTCAAATGTAATCGGATAAACCGCTTTTTCATCCGTATAATTCATCACAGGCATCTGAGGGATGATACTTCCTTTCCGCACAAACATAGGAATGGTATTCAGGGGAGCATTTGCCGTAGTCCACTGTTCACCGCTATATTCCGTGCGCTTGTCATTATAATCTATCCAGATACCTTCGGGCAGATAAACATTCTTATTAGTTGCCCCCTTCTTCACCACCGGAGCCACCAGCAGTTCGCTACCAAACATGAATTGTGCATCCGTAGAGACCGTTTCCAAATCCGCCGGATATTCCATAAACATAGGGCGCATAATCGGCAAACCCGTTTCATACGCTTCGCGGGCATAAGTATAAATATAAGGCAGCAAGCGATATTTCATTTCTATGGCAGCTTTAACGTTCTTCTCCGCTTCCTCCCCAAAGAGCCACGGTTCTACCGCCACATCTCCTTCATGGTGAATACGGCTCAGAGGATTGAACGCTCCCAACTGTACCCAACGGGTATAAAGTTCCGCCATAGCGGGATAATTTTCAATGTCCCCGCAATAACCGGAAATGTCACATGCCACGAAAGGAATTACTCCCAGTCCGGCAGATAAAAGTACCGGGATCTGATTAGCCATCTGTCCCCAGCCTTGCAGCACATCATCTCCATTGCCGCAATCTCCGGTCCAGCCGAAGGTGTAACGCTGTAATCCTGCATAGGCGGCGCGTGTCATCTGGAAGACACGAAGATCCGGATTCCGTTTCTCAAACTGTTCCTTTACCACCTTGTCCCAAGTCAGACCATACACGTTATGAATTTCATCGTGCATACCCAGATGGTGTTTCATTACAAGACGTTCCGTTTGTTCCTCATTGCTCCAGGCAGGTTCACCCATATCCGTCCAGAAGCCGGCAATGCCGTCATCTATCGGTTTCTGCTGATAGGCTCCCCACCAGTCCGCCACTTCGGGAATGGTAAAGTCCACCACACCACAGTTGCCACCCCACGGCCAAGGCATATCATAGCTTCTACCCGTGGTGGAGTCTTTCACCAGATAGCCGAGGCGGTCCGCTTCTTCCCATTGCTTTTTATTGGCCTGGGAGATGACAGGGTCTTGCGAAACAATCACCTTGAAGCCCATCCTTTTCAGGTCGGCAAGCATCTTCTTCGGATTCTGATAGTTTTCTTTCCGCCAGTTGAAATCCTGTAGGTATTGTGTCCAACCGATATCCTGATAGATGATGTCACAAGGAATGCCACGCTTGCGATATCCTTCGGCTATTTCATAAGAGAGCTTCTCGGTAGTCAGCAGACCACGGCATTGTGCAAAGCCCAGTGCCCACTTCGGAGGCATGATGGGTTGTCCGGTCAATGCGACATACTGCTTCATGATTTCCTTATAATCCTTACCAAAGATAAAATAGTAAATCATCTCCCCACCGGGAGCTTCAAAGCTGTAATAATCACGGCTTTCAGTACCGAATTTAAATTCTGTCTTATACGTGTTATCCAGAAATATACCATAGCGATAGCTGCTCATAAAGAAAGGGATACTCTTGTACAGGGGATCCTCCACAATGCTGTAACAAGGTTTATCACTGTTCCACATCTTATAAGATTCGCCTCGGCGGTCCAGCTTGCCAGTCTTTTCACCCAAACCGAAAAAATGCTCATCCCGACGTAGAGTCTTATACTCCACTTTACGCTCTCCGTCGCTGATATGTCCCTTGTCGGCATAGTCACTGAATAAAAGCTTCTGATACTTGTCGAATATCTGCAAGCTGAACGGAGCCTTGTTGACGCGGATACGCAGTTTAGGCGTAAATATCTCATAGCAGGCATTCTGTTCGTCCACCCGAACAGTGCCTACATCTTCCAATTTTTCATTAATCACCGCAAAGGAAGGATTTCCCCGCTGCAACTTACCGTCCGGCGAAAACCAGACGCGCACAACGGAGGAACTGCAAAGTTGCAACTGCACAGCCGAATTATCGTCTATATGAAACGTAACATCTCTCCCTTCCTGCGAATAAGAAGTACAGTTTCCCGTTACATTTCCGCCATATAAATGCAGAGACAGGCAACACAGCATTAAAAATAAATATATATATTTTCTCATGGTTCTATATCTTTTATAATCTGTTCTTTCTGTAGCGATTATGAACTGAAAAAACAGGGTAGTGGTGTATATTGTTTACAAATTATGTATATTCCCAAAATAGTCGTATACTGAACCTAATTCAGTCGTATACTGAATGCCATTCAGTCGTATACTTAATAGGGTTCAGTCGTATACTGAATAGGGCGTGGTTTAGTGGTATTGATAATCAGAAAGTTACAAAAGCCACATTGCCGTTAATAAATTCTAACAAATCTCTGCGATATATAACGCAGCTACTTTATCGCCCTATCACTTTACCCCCTTACCACTCTTTTCTTTCCAATTTATTTTGAATCAACCCCAATAACCGTTTATTCTATTATAATCATGCTCCAGTATTTCAGTGAAGGAAGCGTAAAGGTTATCGTTCCGTCTTTCTGTTCAAAAGCTAATTCCTGCGAAGCTCCGGCATGTGCGTCTGGAGTAGCCACCCACACTTTGCTCACTTTCCCCGCAACATTCAACTTCAAGGGCACTTTAGTCACCAACCGTGGTTCGGGCATTGTCCCGTTCAGGTCTCTCCAACTTAAACTGTTTGCACTAAGGAAGTTCAGCAGATGAACCACCTGTTTACCGTTCACCCTTCTGGCGAAAGAAGTAATGGCTGATTTCTGTGGTGGCCAAGTGTTCAGATTCAGATTCTTGCTCGCATCCGTACATACCAAAGTTACCTCGTCTTCCTTCCCGCCATCGCGAAGAAGATTCTGATAAGCAGTCATAAAGTCATAATAGCGCACAACAGCCGTCTTCAAGGCATCACTCATCTGCAAACGGGTATTCGGGAAGTATTCGCTGCACAACATGTGGTCGCCTCCCAATTCTAGGTGCGAACCGCCCAGAGCAAACATCACCGCATCCGTCAGCAAGATTCCCGGCATATTGAATTCACCGGAACTCTTCTCATAATTCATATAAGCCGCAAACACCGTCTTCAGTGCCTGATTTCCGTACTGATGGTTCGCTTTCAGGATCGTATATAAGTCCGTGAAATCAGCTTCATCCCCCCAAACTTCATTATACAGGAAATCTACTTTCCCCGTACCTGCAATCTGAGACGCCCCATAGCTACTTACTGCATTCATCACCAGTCGTTTATCAGGATGTTTCCCCTTCATGGCTTCAATAAACGAAACATAAGTCTTAGGCAGATTCACCTTATTCCCCTTGTAATCATAGCGGTCGCCACGGTTGCCCAACTGGTCTATCTGATAGCCATCAAAGTCAAGATTGGCATAGACATCATCGTTGCGCTGGGCAATATATGCCTGCCACTCGGCATTACCCGGATCGAGCAAATAGATATTGCTTTTCCAACTGTCGGGCAACGTATGGGCATCCTTATCCGTATGTCCTGTGCCTTTAAAGATGTACCATTCTTCTTTCACACCGTCACCCGCTGCATCATCGAGCGCACCGAAGCAAAGATTATAGAACATCGCCTTCATTCCATACGAGTGCTGGACGCGGATATAATCCTTTACCGACTGTGTATAGATATCCCGGTTGGCAATATCCTTATATACTGCATCGAGATGTTCGCGCGTACCGCCCAACGGCCAGTGGTGCTTGTTGTGCCAATCCTGAAACTGCACACCATTGATATGGCAACGGTTCAGAAAAGCCATTTCCTCCTGAATTTTACTTTCCGTTTTAGAAGCGTCGAAAGTGGCGACAAAGCCATAACGCGGGAAGCGTGTCCAGTCGCTGGATACATCGACGGCAATAGTACCGAGAATAACTTCCGTACCGTCTTCTTTAGTGCGATAAACGTCCGCCAGATATCCGGTGAAATCCGTTGCAGGGGCAGTCCACGTCCAAGAACTGCCTGCAGCTGCCTGTTCGGAGATTACCTGGTTCAAAGTGCGGTAACGTACCTTTGCTCCCGCAGGCAGGACATCGGCTGTGAAGGAAACGGTTTCACCCGGTCGGTAGCAAGCCTTGTCAGTGGTCAGGTTCACAGTCAAATCGGAGGTAACGAGGTTGTGTCAAAACTCTGGCACAACCTTTTTTATGCACAAAGCCCGGACTTTC
>ERZ827498.3203-NODE-3203-length-14247-cov-6.970899_pt1 | contig 14247 bp, 12 predicted proteins | sample MGYA00519865_ERZ827498 | MGnify/ENA primary metagenome ERZ827498 (study PRJEB31778, sample SAMEA3449328) | human gut metagenome | biome: human gut; feature: human-associated habitat; material: faeces | place: United Kingdom | collected 2010/2012 ...
AAATGTAAAATTATGCGGTTGACAATCGGTGCAGAGGCTCTTATACTGATGGCAACAAAGTTCCACGAACGGAGAAACAACACAAGATGAAGAGCATTTTCGTTTTTGCATACTATTATTACTTTACTATGGATTCGTAGTAAGGCTAATTTGTGATGCAAAGATGCAAAAAGGCTCTGAAAAGAGATTGCTTGATGCGGCACAGGTTAGACCTGTGCCGCATTTTTTCGTTGTGGCGATATTTCACGGTCAATAAGGAGGAAATTATTATGATCGTCGTACTCAAGCGTGGCGCAGAACAGGACAAGCGCGAGCAGCTTATCAACTGGCTCAAAAATCAGGGCCTTGGCGTGCACATCTCCGAGGGCGAGTACCAGACCGTGCTGGGCCTGATCGGCGACACGGCGCGCGTCGACATGGACCTGATCGAGAGTTTGAGCATCGTCGACTCCGTCAAGCGCGTGACAGAGCCCTTTAAGTGCTGCAACCGCAAGTTCCATCCCGACGACATGATCGTGCAGGTGGGCGACGTCAAGGTCGGCGGCGGAAACTTCTGCATGATCGCGGGCCCGTGCTCGGTCGAATCCGAAGAGCAGATCGTCGCGGTCGCCAAGGCCGTGAAGGCCTCGGGCGCGAACATGCTGCGCGGCGGCGCATTCAAGCCCCGCACTTCTCCTTATGATTTCCAGGGCCTCAAGGCCGAGGGCATCGAGCTGCTGAAGATCGCCCGTCAGGAGACCGGCCTTCCCATCGTCACCGAGATCATGGGCACGAATTACCTGCCGCTCTTTGAGGATGTGGACGTCATTCAGGTCGGCGCGCGCAATATGCAGAACTTCGACCTGCTGCGCGAGCTCGGCAAGCTGAGAAAGCCCATCCTCTTAAAGCGCGGCCTCGCCAGCACGCTCAAGGAGCTTTTAATGAGCGCGGAGTACATCATGGCCGGCGGCAACGAGCAGGTCATCCTCTGCGAGCGCGGCATTCGCACCTACGACGACTACACGAGAAACACACTCGACCTTGCGGCTGTGCCGATGCTCAAGGAGCTCACGCACCTGCCGGTCATCGTCGACCCCAGTCACGCGACCGGCATTGCGCGCCTCGTGCGCCCGATGGCACTGGCTGCTGCCGCCTGCGGCAGCGACGGCCTCATCATCGAGGTGCACAACGACCCCATTCATGCGCTGTGCGACGGCGCGCAATCCCTGCGCCCCGAGCAGTACGATAACCTCGCCAAGGCTGTGCGCCGCGTGAGAGAGGCGGTGGCAGAATGACCGCCGGCATCGTCGGCCTCGGCCTGATCGGCGGCTCGCTCGCCAAGGCATACCACGAGGCGGGCGAGCGTGTGCTCGCCCACGACATCGACCGCGATGTCTTGTCGTTCGCCGTCATCAGCGGCGCGGTGGACGAGGCGCTGACGGACGAGACGATGGCAGAGTGCGATGTCATCCTGCTGGCCGTCCGACCCGCGGCGGCGGTCGAATGGCTCAAAAATCACGCGGCAAAGATCGACAAGCACACGGTCGTCATCGACTGCTGCGGCACCAAGCGCAAGGTATGCGCGGCGTGCTTCCCAATCGCCGAGCAGTACGGCATTACGTACCTTGGCGGTCACCCGATGGCGGGCACGCAGTTCTCGGGCTTCAAGTACGCCAAGGCGAATCTCTTCGTGGGCGCGCCGATGGTGCTCGTGCCGCCGCGCTTTGACGACATTGAATTACTCAGCCATGTGAAAGACCTGCTCTCGCCCGCGGGCTTTGGGAGCTACTCCGTCACAACCGCCGAGCAGCACGACGAGATGATCGCCTTCACCTCGCAGCTGGCGCATGTGGCGTCCAACGCCTACATCAAGAGCCCCACGGCGAAAAAGCACAAGGGCTTTTCCGCCGGCAGCTACAAGGATATGACGCGCGTTGCTTGGCTCGCGCCGCACATGTGGGCGGAACTCTTCATGGAAAACAAGGAATTCCTGCTCAAGGAGATCGACTGCTACATCGAGCACCTGAGCGAATACAAGACCGCCATGGAACATGACGACGAAGAGACCCTTATCCGACTTCTGGACGAGGGCAAGAAGAGAAAGGAAGAGGTGGACGGCTGATGCGAAGCATCCATATCAAGGCCTCGCGCGAATACGACGTGCTGGTCGAGCGCGGCTTACTCGACCGCGCGGGCGAGCTTCTCCGGGAGGTCAGCGCCCCTGGCATGGCCGCCATCGTGTCGGACGACACGGTCTACGCGCTCTACGGCGAGCGCACGGTCAAGGCGCTTGAAAAGGCGGGCTACCGCGTGCACTCCTTTGTCTTCCCCGCGGGCGAGGGGAGCAAGAACCTCTCGACCTACGCCGATGTGCTGCACTTCCTCGGTGAGCACCGCTTCAGCCGCAGCGACGTGGTCGTTGCGCTCGGCGGCGGCGTGGTGGGCGACCTCGCGGGCTTTGCCGCGGCGACGTATCAGCGCGGCATGGGCTTTGCCCAGATCCCGACGACGCTGCTGGCCGCGGTCGATTCGTCCGTCGGCGGCAAGACCGCCGTCGACCTGCCCACGGGCAAGAATCAGGCGGGCAGCTTCTATCAGCCCTGCATCGTGATCTGCGATCCCAACACGCTCGAAACGCTGCCCGAGGAGCAGTACCGCTGCGGCTGCGCCGAGATCATCAAGTATTCGATGCTCGGCAATGCGGCGTTCTTTGAAGAACTCTACAAAACGCCCGTGCGTGAGCAGTACGAGCACGTCATCGAGGTCTGCGTGCAGATGAAGCGCGACATCGTCGGCGCGGACGAGTACGACCTCGGCCGCCGCCGCACGCTGAACTTGGGCCACACGTTTGGTCACGCGGTGGAGCAGTGCAGCGATTTTTCTCTTCTGCACGGCGAGGCGGTCGCCATCGGCATGGCGACGGTCACGCGCGCGGCAGTCAAGCGCGGCATCTGCGGCGAAGAGACGCTGGCGCGCCTGCTCGACATTCTGCACCGCTATGGTCTGCCGACCGAGACGGGCTATGAACTCGACAAGCTCTATGAGGCCGAGCTCGTCGACAAGAAGATTTCCGGCGGCAAGATGCACCTCATCGTGCCGGAAAAGATCGGTCAGGTGCGCATGGAGACGATCCCCGTCGAAGCCCTGCGCGACTGGATGCAGGACGGTGGCATCCGATGAAGAGAACTATCACGCCCGGCGCGCGCACGGGCCGCGTGCGCATTCCAGCGTCGAAATCGCAGGCGCACCGGCTGCTGATCTGCGCGGCGCTCGGCGAGGAGAAGACCGAGGTCGTCTGCGACGGCATTTCCGCCGATATCGCGGCCACGGCGAAGTGCCTGAGCGCGCTCGGCGCGAAAATTGAAGAAATGGAGACGGGCTTTCTCGTCTCTCCAATCAAAAAAGTGCCCGAGGGGCGCTGCGACCTCTACTGCGGCGAGAGCGGGTCGACGCTGCGCTTCCTGCTGCCCATCGTCGGCGCGCTCGGCGCGCAGGCGGTATTCCACCGCGAGGGGCGGCTGCCCCAGCGCCCGCTCGCCCCGCTGGATAGCGTTTTAAAAGAGCATGGCATGACGCTCCGCGAGGACGGCGACCTGCTGTATTGCAGTGGACAGCTGATCGGGGGAAACTATACGATCGCAGGCAATGTGTCCTCTCAATATATTTCGGGCCTTCTCATGGCGCTGCCGCTGCTGATCAGAGACAGTCTTCTTATGGTGTCCGGCCCGCTGGAATCCGCGGCTTACGTCGCCATGACGGAGGATGCACTTCAGCTTTCCAAGCTGACCATCCCCAAAATGGGGGCGATGTGGGCGATTCCCGGTCAGCAGAGATGTCATCTGCCGAAGCGCACGGTCGTCGAGGGCGACTGGTCGAACACGGCGTTCTTCCTCTGCATGGGTGCGCTGTCGAAAGAGGGCGTGACCGTCGAGGGGCTGAATTTGCACTCCTCGCAGGGCGACCGCGGCGTGCTGGACGTTTTGCGCCGGTTCGGCGCGGAAGTCACGGAGCACGGCGACGCCGTGACGGTCAGGCGCGGCACGCTGCATGGCGTGATGATCGATGCCGCGCCCATCCCCGACCTCATCCCCGTGCTGAGTGTCGTTGCGTCGGTCGCAGAGGGGAAGACGCGAGTCGAAAACGCCTACCGGCTGCGGCTCAAGGAGTCCGACCGCCTCAAGAGCACGGCGAATCTCCTGCGCGCGCTCGGCGGACGAGTTGAAGAGAAGGAAGACGGCCTTGTCATCACGGGCGTTCCCGCGCTGCACGGCGGGAGCGTCGAAACGCAGAACGACCATCGCCTTGCGATGTCCGCCGCCACGGCGGCCTGCGCCGCGACGGGCGAGATCACGGTCGACAACGACGGCTGCGTGGCAAAGTCCTACCCCCGCTTCTGGGAGGACTTTGGCAGCTTGAAAGGAGAGGGCTTATGAGCAGCACCTACGGCGAAAATCTGCATTTGACCATCTTCGGCCAGTCGCATTCCCCTGCCATCGGCGTGACGGTCGAGGGCATCCCCGCGGGCGAGAAAGTTGATCTGGACGAGCTCCAGCGCTTTCTGAATCGCCGCGCGCCGGGCAAAAACGTCTGGTCGACGCCGCGCAAGGAGGTCGACGCGCCGGAGATCCTCTCCGGCCTTGTGAACGGCTATACCTGCGGCGCGCCGCTCACGGCCATCATCCGCAACACGAACACCCGCTCGCAGGATTACGCGAATCTTGCTGTCACGCCGCGCCCCGGTCACGCGGACTACACCGCCGAGGTCAAATACGGCGGCTATCAGGACCGCGCGGGCGGCGGACACTTTTCAGGCCGCTTGACCGCGCCGTTGTGTATCGCGGGCGGCATCTGCCTGCAAATTCTCGCGCGCGAAGGCATCACGGTCGTGAGCCGCATCGCCTCCATCGCGGGCATTTCTGACGAAGGAGAGCTGACAGGCTCGCTTGCAGGCAAGGAGTTCCCCGTCGTCAGCGATGCGCGCGGCGAGGAGATGCGCGCAGCCATCGCGGCGGCGCGCGAAGAGGGCGACAGCGTCGGCGGCATCATCGAATGCGCGGTTTTCGGCGCGCCCGCGGGCCTTGGCGATCCGATGTTCGGCGGCATGGAAAATCGCATCGCCGCGGCTGTTTTCGGCATTCCGGCGGTCAAGGGCGTCGAGTTCGGCGCGGGCTTTGGCGTGGCGAGCCTTCGCGGCAGCGAGGATAACGACGCCTTTACGGTCGAAAACGGCAAGATCATCACTGAGACGAACCACTGCGGCGGCATTCTCGGCGGCATCACGAACGGTATGCCCATCGTGTTCCGCGCGGCGTTCAAGCCGACGCCGTCCATCGCGCGCGAGCAGCAGAGCGTCAATTTGCAGACGATGACGCCGGAGAAAATGGCCGTCACGGGCCGCCACGACCCGTGCATCGTGCCGCGCGCCGTGCCTTGCGTGGAGGCGGCAGCCGCCATCGCGGTCTATGACGCGTATCTGTCGCGCAAAAAGGAAGTGAGGTAAGGGAACATGGACTTAAACGACTATCGAAAAGAGATCGACCGCATCGACGATCAGCTCATTGCGCTCTTTGCCCAGCGCATGGAGACCGCTGAAAAGATCGCGGAATATAAAAAGGCCAACGGCCTGCGCGTGCTCGATGCGCGCCGCGAGAGGGAGAAAATGCGCGAGATTCTGGACAAAACGCCGGCCGACCTGCGCGAATACGTCTCCTCGCTCTACTCCCTCATTTTCGAGCTGAGCCGCAGCCGCCAGAGCTGTCTTCTCGGCACGAAGGGTGATCTGCCCGCGAAAATTGCCGAGGCAATCGAAAAGACGCCGCAGCTCTTTCCCGAGGACGCCGCCGTCGCCTGTCAGGGCGTGGAGGGCGCGTATTCCGAGCAGGCATGCGAAAGGCTCTTCAAGCGCCCGAGCACATTCTTTTTCAGCTCCTTCGAGGCGGTGTTCTCCGCCATCGAAAAGGGCCTCTGCCGCTACGGCGTGCTGCCGCTGGAAAACAGCACGGCGGGCAGCGTGAACGCGGTCTACGACTTGATGACGCAGCACAACTTCCGCATTGTGCGCTCGGTGCGCATCAAGGTTGACCATAATCTTCTCGCCAATCCCGGTGCGAAGCTCGAAAACATCCGTGAGATCTACTCACATGAACAGGCCATCAGCCAGTGCGCACACTTTTTACAGGGGCTTCCCAATGTGAAGGTCATCCGCTGCGAAAATACCGCGGTGGCGGCGCGCATGGTGGCCGAGTCCGGCCGCGACGATGTGGCGGCGCTGTCGTCCCGCGCATGCAGAGAGCTCTACGGCCTTGACTGCCTCGCCGCCTCTGTGCAGGATCAGGGCAATAACTTCACGCGCTTCATCTGCATTGCGAAAAACCTCGAAATTTACCCCGGTGCAGACCGCACGAGCCTGATGATGGTGCTGCCGCACCACCCCGGTTCGCTCTACAAGGTGCTCTCGCGCTTCAACGCGCTCGGCGTCAACATGAACAAGCTCGAGAGCCGCCCGATGCCGGACCGCAACTTCGAGTTCATGTTTTACTTCGACCTTGAAACCTCGGTCTATGCCCCGCAGTTCACCCAGCTCATGGGCGAGCTGCCCGAGCTGTGCGAGGAGTTCACGTATCTTGGCTCTTACAGTGAGGTGGTTTGAATGAAGCGCTGCGGATTACTCGGTGAAAAGCTCGGCCACAGCTATTCGCCCGCTATCCACGCGGAGCTGGCGGACTATGAATACCGGCTTTACGAGGTCGCGCCCGAAAAGCTCGGTGAATTTCTGACGGGCGGCGGCTTTGACGGCATGAACGTCACCATTCCCTATAAAAAGGCCGTCATCCCGTACTGCGCGGAGCTCTCGCCCATCGCGCAAAAGCTCCAGAGCGTGAACGTGCTGGTCAGGCGCGAGGACGGCACGCTGTACGGCGACAACGCCGACGCCTACGGTTTTGCCGGTATGGTCAGGGCGAGCGGCATTGCCATTGAGGGCAAAAAGACGCTCGTACTCGGCTCCGGCGGCGCCTCCTCGACGGTCTGTGCCGTGCTCGAGGAGATGGGCGCGCGCAGCGTGACCATCATCTCCCGCAAGGGCGAGGACAATTACAACAATCTGGACCGCCACGCAGATGCGGAGGTCATCGTGAACACCACGCCCGTCGGCATGTACCCGAACTGCGGCGTGTCGCCCGTCGACCTGTCGCTCTTCCCGAAGCTCGAGGGTGTGCTCGATATCGTCTACAACCCCGCGCGCACGGCGTTTGTCCTGCAAGCGGAAAAGCTCGGCATTCCTTATATGAGCGGGCTCTACATGCTCGTCGCGCAGGCTAAGCGTACGGCGGAGGTCTTTGAAAACCGCGACATCCCCGACAGCGAGACCGAGCGCATCTGGAAAAAGCTGAGCCTTGAGATGCAGAACATCGTGCTCGTCGGCATGCCCGGCAGCGGCAAGAGCACCGTTGCCGCGCGCCTTGCTGAGAAGCTTGACCGCATCGCGCTTGACAGCGACGCCGAGATCGAAGAGAAAAACGGCGCGACCTGCGCCCAGCTCATCGAAAAGCACGGCGAGGCGGAATTCCGAGAGCTCGAGAGCGAGGCCATTGCCGAACTCGGCAAGCGCTCCGGCGCGGTCATTGCCACGGGCGGCGGCTGCGTGACGAGAGAGGAAAACTACGACCTTCTGCACCAGAACGGTATCATTTTCTGGCTGGAGCGCGATGTCAGTAAGCTGCCGCGCGAGGGCCGCCCCCTTTCCACGGGCGACCTTGCGGCGATGTACGACAGGCGCAAGGCCTGCTACGAAAAATTTGCCGACCATATCGTCGACAACAACGGCACAGTGGAGAATACCGTGCAGGCAATTTTGGATTGCCTGAAATAAAGGACAAAACTGCCCGCCGCAATTTTGCGGCGGGCAGTTTTTGCGCGATGGCGGCAGCTACGGCAGGGGATGGCGGGTGCGCTGCGCAAGCGTTTTGTCGTAGCATCTCGCGCAGCGCCGCCAGTCGATCACCTGCACACGCAGGGCGAGGGACTCCTCGCTGCACGGCACCACCGGCGCGGTCAGGTCGAGCAGCACCGCGCCGAACGAGATGTCGGGGTCCTTCGTGCCGGTGAGCCGGAGTGAGCCGTCCGCCATCAGCGAGAGCAGGACGCGACCGCCGCAGCCGCGGCGCAGCGCATGTGTGAGCACGCGCTCAAAGTCCTCCCGCTCGCCGAAATCGCGCAAAATCGCGGCCTCAAATGTATTCAAAACAGACCACCTCGCCACAAGGTATGCAAAAAGTCCATCAGACAGCACAAAAAAGCGGAAAGTCCTGCGACTTTCCGCTTTTCATTTCAATTTGGATTGACTTAGATGTGGACGACCTTCAGCTCGCTCGCCTCGAAGAGACCGAGGCGCTTGCCGACGTTGACATATACCTGCGGGTCGCCGCTCGTGCAGATGACGAATTTGCCCTTTTTCTGCGGGTTGAGCGCGTTCTGCTCGGTGAGGTATGTCTTGACGGCGTTTGCCTGCTCGAGCGCGGGGTTGATGAGGTGCATTTCGGGATAGCACTCGTGGAAGTTCTCTTCCACGATGGGATAGTGCGTGCAGCCGAGGATCAGGTTTTCGACCTTTTCGCGCGCGAGAATGTTGTCGACCTGCGTACGGATCTCGGTGTTAATGTCGTGCTGGTTGAAGTCGCCGCGGTCAACGAGTGCCGCGAGCAGGGGAGAGCCCTTGCCGACGACCTTGCACTCGGGATCACCCTCATGGATGAGCTCGGCGTACTTGCCGGAGGCAACAGTGAACTCCGTCGCGATGAGGCCGACGCTCTTGAGATGCTCGCGCAGGACGTATTTGGCGGCTTCCTCCACGATGCTGACGATCTTGTAGTCGAAGCAGGGGCGCAGGCGGTCGGCCATGGTGGAGATGGTGTTGCAGGCGATGGCAGTGCACTTGACACCGTTGTCGCCGAGGAACTGGAGCATGTGACTGCTCAGCTCGAAGATCTGGTCAGAGGTCTTGTTGCCGTAGGGGCAGTTGGCACTGTCGCCAAAATAGATGATATCTTCGCCGGGGAGGATGCGCTGTAATTCGCGCACGACGGTGAGACCGCCGATGCCGCTGTCCATCACGCCGATGGGGTTGCCTGCGTTCAACATGGTTGAAAGCCTCCTTTTTTTGTCTATAAATATTGTACCACGCGCACACAAAAATGCAAGGGATAAATCATTTTTGCTGTTTGTAACAAATCTTGGGAAAAGGATTGCAATTTTGCCCTCACCTGATAAAATAGTATCTGGTGAGAGTTGGGTATTTTACAGCCCGAAACCTGCGCCGCGCGGCGGCATAATACAGAAGAAGAGGTTTGAAACGCTTATGACGATTTTCAACTTGATCACCCTCTTTGGCGGTCTGGCGCTGTTCCTGTACGGCATGCGCCTGATGGGCGACGGACTGAAAAAAGGTTCGTCCGATGCCTTCAAGCGCGCGATGGAAAAGGTGACGAACAATCCGCTCGTCGGCTTTCTGCTGGGCCTTGTGGTCACGGCGGTCATCCAGAGCTCTACGGCGACGATCGTGCTGACGTCGGGCCTTGTCGGCGCGGGCGTGATGTCGCTGCACCAGTCGATCGGCGTCATTCTGGGCGCGAATGTCGGTACGACGATCACGGGCCAGATCATTCGCCTTCTCGACGTGAACGCATCGGAGACATCGCTGCTCAATTTCTTCAAGCCATCGACGCTCGCGCCCCTTGCGGCGATCATCGGCATCCTCTTTCTAATGGCGGTCAAGACCCGCCAGTCCGATACCATCGGCTCGATCGCGATGGGCTTCGGCATCCTCTTCACCGGCCTTCTCAGCATGACCGCGGCGGTGAGCCCGCTGTCGGAATCTGAGACGTTTGCCAACATGTTCTACCAGCTCTCGGGAAAGCCGGTGCTCGGGTTCCTGCTCGGCGCGGGCGTTGCGTTCCTGCTGCAGAGTTCGTCGGCGACCATCGGTATTTTGCAGGCCATTGCCACGACCGGCGCGCTGACATTTTCGTCCGTTTACGCCATCATCATCGGCGTCAACATTGGCGACTGTGTGACGACGGCCATCGTCTGCTCCATCGGCTCGAAGGCCGATGCCAAGCGCACGGGCGTGATCCATATCCTCTTCAACATCGCCGGTTCGATCCTCGTGATCGTGGGGCTGATGCTGCTGCACTCGTTCGGTGTGCTCAATGCCCTGTGGGACGAGGCGCTTTCCTCCGGCGGCATCGCGAATGTGCACACGGTGTTCCGTCTTGTTTCGGCCATCGTGCTGCTGCCGGTGTGCGGCCAGTTTGAAAAGCTCTCGCGCAAGCTCGTCAAGGACGATGTGCGCCTTGGTGAAAATGTCGACCACGAGCTTTCGCTGCTCGATGAAAAGTTCTTCACCTCTCCCGCCATCGCGCTCTCGGGCGCGGGTGAGGCCATCACCACCATGGCGCGCCTTGCGCGCACAGGCGTGATGAGCGCGATGGGCGTGCTCGAGCAGTACGACGCCCACACGATCGAGGTCATCAACGAGAATGAGGAGCACATCGACAAGCTCGCCGACCATGTGGACAACTACCTCATCCGCCTGTCGCCGCACATGCCGAGCGGACACGGAAGCGACATGCTCAACTACTATATCCAGTGCTTCGGCGAGTTTGAGCGTATCGGCGACCACGCCGTGAACCTGACGGAAAATGCGCAGGAGTTCCTTGACCGCAGCGCGAGCCTGTCGCCCACGGCACATCAGGAGCTCATGGTGCTGCGCGAGGTGCTCGGCGAGATTTTAGATTACACCTACAAGGCCTTTGCCGCCACGGACTACGAGGCCGCGCGCCACATCGAGCCGGTCGAGGAGGTCGTGGACGACCTTGTCGCCACGCTGCGCGCCAATCACATCCGCCGCGTGCGCGACGGGCAGTGCACGGTGTACGCGGGCCTCACGTTTCTCGATATTCTCGTCAATGTGGAGCGCATCGCCGACCAGTGCTCGAATGTCGGCGTTTTCACGCTCTCGATGTTCGACGAGCACATCATGAACAACCACCACGACTACATTCAAGCGCTGCATCAGGGCAAGGACCCGGTCTTCAACCGCGCCTATCAGGAGGCGCACGACAAGTATTTCGGCGAGCTCAAGCGCATCGAGCGCAGTAAGTGAACCGCACCGGATATGCGCGCCCCTGATTTAATGGAAAATAACGATCAATGCGACTTTTGTGCGCCGCGGCTTGCGTTTGCCGCGGCGCTTTGCTATAATGCAGTGCATAATAACAGCGTGATTCTCTGCAAAGGAGCATGAAAATATGAAAGCAATTCTTGATGAAATGCTCGCGGCCCTTTCGCGCGGCGAGCGGGTGGTATTGTGCAGCATTCTGGCGTCTTCGGGCTCTGTGCCGCGCGGCGCGGGCGCGAAGATGGCCGTCTTTGAAGATGACCGCGTGCTCGGCACGATTGGCGGCGGCGCAGTGGAGCGGCTGAGCATCCAGCGCGCGCAGGACGCGCTCAAAAACGGCGGCAGCAACGAGCTCAAGTCCTACAACCTGCACCCGAGTGAAGTGGCCAGCACGGGCATGATCTGCGGCGGCGCGGTCACGGTCTACTTCCAGTTTTTCGCGCCCGAGCAGACCGCGGATGTCGCGGTGCTCAAGCGCTGGCGCGAAATGCTCGACAGGGACGTCGACCTCTGGCTGCTGCTGTCTCTCGACGGCGACGGCGTGAACGAGTTCCATGTTGTCACGCGCGAGGAGATCCCGCAGGACAAGGTAGACTATTTCTCCGCCAAGGCTGTGTGGAAAGACGGCATTTATGTCGAGCCGCTGTGTCACGCGGGCAGCGTGTATATCTTCGGCGGCGGCCATGTGGGCCGCGCGCTCGTGCCGGTGCTGGCGACGGTGGGTTTCCGCGTGGTGATGTACGACAACCGCGAGGAGCTTGCGAAGAAAGAAAACTATCCCATGGCGAGCGAGGTCATCTTCGGCAGCTTTTCCGACATTTCCGGCAAGGTGGCGCTCACGGCGAACGACTATGCCGTCGTGATGACGCCGGGCCATCAGGCAGACTATGAGATCCTCTCCCAGGTGCTTAAGAGCAGCGCGACCTATATCGGCTGCATCGGCAGCCGCACAAAGGTCGCCAAGACGCGTGAGCGCCTCAAGGGCGACGGCTATACCGAAGAGGACATCGCGCGCGTCCACGCACCCATCGGCCTTCCGATTCTGGCCGAGACGCCGGAGGAGATCGCCATCAGCATCGCGGCGGAGATGATCGAGCACCGCGCGCGCCTCGCCGGACAGCGGCACTGAGGGCGCTCACATGCAGATCGCACCGCTTTTGCACATCGGCCGCGGCGTGACGGCCATCATCGGCGGCGGCGGAAAGACGACGCTGATAGAAACGCTCGCCGGGGAGCTTTCGAAAAAGGGTAAGGTCATTATCACGACCACAACGCACATCCGCCGCCCGGAGCAGTATGAAACGCTGCTGGACGCTACCGAGGCCGCCGTTTCGGCGGCATTGGAGCGGTCGGGCATCGTCTGTGTTGCCTCGCAGGCGGAGAGCGGCAAGCTCTGCGCGCCGTGGCTCTCAATGGGCACGCTGGCGCAGCTTGCGGATTTTGTACTTGTCGAGGCGGACGGTGCCAAGCGCCTGCCGCTCAAGGCGCACGCTTCCCATGAGCCGGTGATCCCGGAGGAGGCGCAGCGTGTCATCATGGTCATCGGCATCGACGGCGTCGGCAAAACCATCCGCGAGACCTGCCACCGCAGCGCGCTCTACGCGCAGTTCGCGGGCGTGGATGAGGAGACGGTCGTCACGCCGCAGCTCGCCGCGCGCGTTGTCAACGCCGAGGGTTACGGCGACCGCGTTTATATCAACAAGGTGGAGTCTGCCGCCGATTATGAAGCGGCGCAGGCCATGGCAAATGAATTTTCCTGCCCGGTCATCGCGGGCAGTCTGCATCAGGGGGTATATGTATGCTTGCATTGATTCGCGGCGCGGGAGACATCGCGAGCGGCGCGGCCATGCGCCTTTGGCGCTGCGGGATCGACGTGGTGATGACCGATCTCGCCCGCCCGACGGCCATCCGCCGCACGGTGGCGTTTTCCGATGCCATCGTCCACGGAGAGACAACGGTCGAGGGCCTGCGCGCCGTGCGCGCGGAGAATGCCGCGGAGGCGAAGAAGCTGCTGCGCGAGGGTGTGCTGCCTGTTTTAGCTGACCCTGAGTGCGCCTGCCGCGAGGAGCTCGCGCCCGACGCGCTCGTGGACGCGATTCTTGCCAAGCGCAATCTCGGCACGAAGATCGACGACGCGCCGATCGTCGTGGGCGTCGGCCCCGGCTTCACGGCGGGGGAGGACTGCCACGCGGTCATCGAGACCATGCGCGGCCACACGCTCGGCCGCGTCATTTACTCCGGCCGCGCCATTCCGAACACAAACGTCCCCGGGCTTATCGGCGGCTTTGCCGGCGAGCGCGTGCTCCGCGCGCCTGCGGACGGCGCGTTTCGCTCCGTGCGCAGGATCGGCGACCTTGTGAAGACCGGCGACGTCGCGGGCTATGTGTCCGGCGAGCCGATGGTCTGCACCATCGACGGCGTGCTCCGCGGCCTGATCGCCGACGGCATCCCCGTTCGCAAGGGCATGAAATCCGGCGACGTCGACCCGCGCGGCGAGCTTTCCTACTGCTATACCGCCTCGGACAAGGCCATCGCCATCGGCGGCGGCGTTTTGCAGGCAATTCTGGAATACACCGGCGTTCTGAACGCCGCGACGGGGAAAAATGCACTGGGGGTATAACCATGAAGGACGAGATCAAGCTGACAAAGCTTGCAAAATGCGCCGGGTGCGGTGCGAAGGTCGGCGCGGGCATTCTCGCGCAGCTGCTGGGCGATATCCGTGTGCGGCAGGACGAAAATCTGCTCGTCGGATTCGACAAGAGCGACGATGCGTCGGTCTATAAGGTGTCGGACGAGCTTGCGCTCGTGCAGACGGTCGATTTCTTCCCGCCCATTGCGGATGACCCGTACACCTTCGGCCAGATCGCCGCGACGAATGCGCTGTCCGACGTGTACGCCATGGGCGGTGAGCCGAAGCTCTGCCTCAACATCATGGCCGTGCCGGAGTCCATGCCGAAGGAAGCCGTGCATGACATTCTGCGCGGCGGCTATGACAAGGTCTATGAGGCGGGCGCGCTTATCACCGGCGGCCACTCGATCTATGACGACGAGCCGAAATACGGCCTGGCCGTGACCGGCTTCATCCATCCTGA
>ERZ827498.3207-NODE-3207-length-14232-cov-2.740848_pt1 | contig 14232 bp, 14 predicted proteins | sample MGYA00519865_ERZ827498 | MGnify/ENA primary metagenome ERZ827498 (study PRJEB31778, sample SAMEA3449328) | human gut metagenome | biome: human gut; feature: human-associated habitat; material: faeces | place: United Kingdom | collected 2010/2012 ...
AACATACCTTTCTTCATTTCACCGCCGTACCAAGTACCACCGATTAATTGGATACGCTCAGTTAAGTTGAATGCAACGAAGTTTTCAGAGTTCAAACCTTGTTCTTTCCAGTTCGGGTTGGTGCATTTAGAACCATTCATTACCACGAAATCAGGTTTAAAGGTTTTTAATTGTTCTTCTGTAGGACGAATGAACATATTTTTCACAAAGTGTGCTTGCCATGCGACTTCCGTCACAATACGCACTGCGATACGGTCTTTTTCACTTGCACCACAGAAACCATCCACCACAAATAAACGTTTACCAGAAAGTTGTTTAGTCACAAGACCTTTCAAGCTTGACCAAGTTTCTTGAGTCATTGGTTTGTTATCGTTTTTCGCCACATCAGAAGTCCACCACACAGTATCTTTTGTGGTATCATCTAAAACGATGTATTTGTCTTTCGGGGAACGACCGGTAAAGATCCCTGTATCAACAGCAACCGCGCCAGTTGTGGTAAGTGTACCTTTTTCAAAGCCTTCTAAACCTGGTTTTGTTTCTTCTTCAAAAAGTTGTTCATAACTTGGGTTATAAACCACTTCTTTTACATCATGAATACCAACGGCTTCAAGTTCTTTAATTACGTTTTTAACATCAGTCATAGTTCACCTCTTGATTAAAGTTTAAAAATTTTTCCTATGCTTATTGTATGGGAATTGTCAAAAAAAAAATGTTAAGTAGATCTCATTTTTGAACATTCATTGGAAAATTCTACCCCTTTTTAGGTGGTTTAAAAGGCTAGGATACAACAAGGTTGATTTACCCATCACATTTTCGATATAGTGAGAACTATTATCAACTCAAAACTCGATAACCATGTTCTCATTTCTGCGTTTACCCTTTTTATTTTGTCTGCTGATGTTTACGCAAAGCACGCAAGCAGAACCCGACTTTAAGATTCCTCCTATTCAAGAAAGCATGAAAAAAATGTATCAAATTCAACAAAAAGATTTTACCTTTGAAGACAAACATTACCGTTTGTTCATTGCGGTACCGCCAAAAACATCGCAAAAACTGACCGCACTTTACACGTTGGATGGCAATGCACAATTTCCAATAGCAGTGAATGCTGTCAATCCTCATAAACCGCTTCCTCTTATTGTCGGTATCGGTTATGTATCTGATAAAGCTTACGTTATTGAGGAACGAATGAGAGACTACACGTTTCCTGTAGAAGGAGCTGAATTTGCCAAAGGAGGGAAAGCTGCTGATTTTCTACGTTTTATTCAAGAAGATGTAAAGCCTTATATTGAACAGCATTTTGATATCAATAAGGAAAAACAATATTTCTTTGGCCATTCTTTTGGTGGGTTGTTTGGATTATACGTGCTCTTCCATCAACCGGATTTATTTCAACATTACACATTGGCAAGCCCTTCTCTTTGGTGGGGAAATGGCTCATTTTTACCTCAAAATGAGCCATGGATTAGCCAAAAACCATCACATATTCTGATTACATTAGGCTATTATGAAGAACATCCTGAACAGGATCCGAATATGACTGAAGAACAATTACAGCGTATTAATCAACGGAAACAAATGCGAACAATCAATGCGCATCAATTGGCGAAAATATTGGGAAAACAAGGTAATTCCGTAGAGTTTATTTCCATTCCCAATAAAAATCATGGTGGCTCGATTCCGGATGCTATCAAACATTGCTTAGAACAAGTTCAACAATAAAAGAGCATAAAAAATCCCCGTCATCATGAACGGGGATTTTTCTTATTGGGCTTGTTTGAGTTTATCAATCGCTTCTTTATTGAAGAAGTAATGTGTGCCACAACATTCACACTGCATATCAATGCTGCCTTTATGCTCTTCTAAGATTTCATCAATTTCAGCTTCTGGAATCAGTAATAATGCTGCCCCAGAACGCTCAGATGAGCAACCACAGAAGAAAGAAACTGATTGCGGTTCAAAAACCTCCACAACTTCTTCGTGATATAAACGATAAAGCAATTCTTCTGCAGGTAATCCAAATAACTCCTCATCTTTTACGGTTGCTGCCAATGTGGTTAAATGCTCGAAATCCTCTGGCGTACCTTGGCCATCAGGCATGATTTGCAACAACATCCCAGCCGAAACTGGTTTGCCTTCATATTCACCGGTACGAATAATAAGCTGCGTTTGTAATTGCTCTGAACGAACGAAATAATCTTCTAAACATTCCGTAATGGTTGGTTTATCTAAACCGATAACGCCTTGATAACGCTCACCTTCTGTTGGTGCGATCGTAATCACTAATACGCCTTTGCCGATCATATCATGTAGGCTCATGCCATCTTGAATATCACCTTGCACACGGGCTAATGCACGGATCTGTTGTTGGTCATTACCATTTACTAAAGCTAATTTTAATGGGCCGTCACCTTGAATTTGAACAGTAATATTACCGTTAAATTTTAATGTTGCGGTCAATAAATTCGTTGCCACCATCATCTCACCCAATAAGTTTTGTACAGCTTTTGGATAATGATGGGTATTCAAGGTATCAGTGAAAGTTTGGTTTAATCGCACCCATTCACCACGCACTGCTCGGTTTTGAAAAAGGTAACGGTAAAGTTTGTCATTATCTTGAGTGTAATTCATTATGTGTTCCTATTTATTCTTTGAATGAAAAGTGCGGTTAATTTTACGCATAAATTGTGAGTGGTTTATCTGATTTTTCGTCTCTAGTATTGAAGTCAATATTCAAAAACGGCGTTTTTTGTTACCGCACTTTTAGCCTGTGCAGTATTATGGGGATGAAAATCAAAATTACAAGCAAAAAGAAAAGCGGATAGCTTTCACTATCCGCTTTATCAGATTAAACTGATAAATTACCAGTATGCACGTAAACCGATAACCGTTTTGAAATCACGGCTACGATCAAGCTGTTTACCTGAGTCTTTATCAAAGGTGTTCTCGTATTTAGTACGAGTCGCTTGCCATTCAATAAATGGTTTCACTTTTACTGAACCTTGTTTAAATACATAGTACTCAGTACCCACTAAGAACTGGCGATCAGTTGATTTTGAATATGCAGAACCTACAGGTAAAGTTTTCTCTGTTTTATAAGAATACATTGCATATACATTCCAGTCTTCATTTAAACCTTGGCGAATCACTGCAGTTACTTCATTATTTTTTACTTTGTTACCTGCACCACCTTTATTTTTAGTATCTTTGTGAGCAAGGTCTAAACCATAAGTAGTGTGAACAAAGTTATATGCTAAACCTAAAGCATAAGCATTGCTGTAATATGCTGTTTTATTAGCATTTTCAGAAATTTGACGAGTGAAACCCGCTGCTACAGTTACATTTTGGATACTATCAATTTCGTGATTGAAGATAAGACCTGTACCCCAAGTGTTTTTACGGTTATTTTTTAAATCTACATTTTTGATGTTACGTTTGCTTGAACCACCGTAATACGCACCAAATTTCACTTTATTTGACCCATAATCACCGTTATAAACATATTGTGTTACACGACGAGCTGAAGTCTCTAATAGGCCATCAGTCAAGCTGTAAGTATTTGCTAAGTCACTTTGTTTTACTTCATCAGTGATAGTCACCATGTTACCGTAAGTTAATTCACCGAATTGTTTGTGGCCAAAACCAGCATAAAGTTGGTGAGTATAAACATGGTCAAAATCATGTTGTGAAGGTGCTTCACCACGCATACGCCATTCAGCACGACCTAAAGCATAGAAATCGCCACCCAAGCTTTGTTTTAATTTAAAACCAAAACGTGAACCGTTATTATCAACTGCGTGGTTGATGTGTTCTTTAGTTACATCACCATTTACATAGTTGGTTTTGTTAGAGGTGCTTTCCCATTTAACACGTAAAGAACCGTAAAAATCAACATCAGTACCAGTTTGGTCAATGTGGAAATTATAAGCTTGTGCAGAACCTGCTGCTAATGCAGCTACAGATAAAGCAAGAAGTGTTTTTTTCATAACGCTTTCCCTATTATTTAATGGAGTTAATAAAAATTGAACTTTTTTAATCTATACATCACAACCCAAATGTGTCAATCTTAAATTTTTCCAACTATCAGAAAATAGACAATATTTTGACTAAAATTAATCTAGATCAATACATTTCCAATTATGCTACAAATTATTTAATTAATGTACTTAGGCTAGAAAGAACCTGCTCTGAAGTAATATTTCCCATTGAATTCGCCGTTAAATAATGCTGATTTTTACCATAACAGCCAATTAAGGTCGGATCAGTTGCGCCATAAAGCGTAATATTAGGTTTATCCAATGCTGCAGTTAAATGAGCAAGCCCTGTATCTACGGATACCACCGCTTTCGCATTAGTAATTTGATCAGCCAATTCATTTAATGAAAGTTTAGGCAAAACGACTACATGAGATAAACCGACTGCTAATCGCTCTGCTCTCGCCTTTTCTTTTTCATTTCCCCAAGGTAAACGAACTTGAACAGAAAGTGCGGTCAGTTTTTCAATTAAATTTCGCCATTCATGTTCTGTCCAATGCTTTTCATCTCTTGTCGTAGAATGAAAAAAGATCACGTAAGATTCGATAAAATCTGCGGAAATAAAATGACGCGCAATATCGTAATCCCCTTTCTCTTTCGGTAATGGATAAGATAAGGCTTGTGCAAAAAGTTGACGAATACGTTCTACCGCATGTTGTTGATAGGATATGGCATATTTCTTATCGTAGAAGAATGAGGCAATTGGCTCTCGAATACTTTTCCAATCATAGCCATGTTTAACACCATTGGCTAAGCGTGTCGCAAAAAAGGCACTTTTAAAAAGCCCTTGTGCATCAATCACAGCATCATATTGATTAGCTTGCAATAAAGTGCAGTAAGATTTCCACTCGTTTTTTGTTTGAACCGAAAAAGGTGATTTTCGCCAACGTCTTAAGGCAATTGGAATGATTTGTTTCACGGCAGAATGCCAACGTGGAATTTCGGTAAAATTCTCTTCCACCACCCAATCAATAGAAAGATTAGGAATAGCTATTTGCGCATCAGTTAATGCCGGCAAAGTATGGATTATATCGCCCATGGAAGACGTTTTGATCACGCATACTTTCATTTAATTAACCTTCTTCCCCAGTGCATAATACCGAGCCCTGACACAGCTAAAATACCACCAATAATCAAGGAAAAATCCACTTGCTCATTCAACCAAACAGCTGAGAATAAAATTCCTAAAATCGGTACCAGGATAATGTAAGCCGCGGCATTACCTGCTCCTAAATATTTCACGCCATCAAAATACCATGCATAGGCCAAAACTGTTGCACCAAATGCAAGGCCAAGCAAGCTTATCCACTCACCTTGAGATAAATTCAATACCGTAAGCCAATCGTCAGTACTTTCCACGCATAACGCACTCATAAATAACAATAGAAACCCAAAAATAGAAGATAATGTGGTTGCGGTGAGAGAATCAATGCCCGCGAGTACTTTTCTCGCCAATAAGGTGTAAACGACCCAACAAATTAGCGCACCAATTAATAATATTTGCCCAAAGCCAAAGGAATCCATCATCTGTAAAAAATTCCCTTTTGTGAGAGCCAATAATGACCCACTCATGGCAATAATCATCCCAAGTATTACCCATCGATTCCATTTTTCTTTAAATAAAAAAATCGCCAAAAGCGTGGTAAATACAGGGTTTGTTGCCACAATAACAGCCGCTTGTCCTGCTGGAAGATATTTCAGCCCCCAGATAAAAAACGTGGAATAGGCAAAAACACCGAAAAAGGCAGTCACAAACAAACCTATCCACTGATTCGCGCTAAGTTGTTTTGCATATCTGAAGCGATTCGCCGCATATAGCCAAATAATGAGTGGAATAATGGCGAAAAAAAATCGCAAACTTGAAGCCACAAATGTCGGCATGGCCTGAGCAACCATTCGCCCCCAAGGCCAAGAAGCCCCCCATAAAATGGCCATCCCAATTAATTGTAAGTGTATGCGGAGAGGGTTCATATCATTAATATATCCTGGTTAAGCCTTTTCTATTTGCTTAAAGGCTCTACTTGGTAAGCGTTGATTTTTTCTTGCAAAGCAGATTCAAATGCTTCTCGATGAGCATCATTTTGAAAAGCAGAATGAGGAATATCTAAAAACAATCCAGAACCAACTCGAATTACTAAATAGCCATATTTATTTTCAATATGATGAATATAATGATAACTATATAATGTTTGGCAGAGATCTATTTTAATATATAAACCATCTTCTTGAATTCGTATGGTTTGACTTCCTTTCTCCATTTTGTCGCCTATTTGGTTTTTAATCATACACATATTCAAATAAGGTCGTATTATAAGAGCATAGAAAAAAGAAAGCATTGAGATAACAAACAATATATATCCCGCATAATAGGCCAAAATATTCTCATAATAATCATAAAGAACTTCAGCCCAGTTCATTATATAAAATGCAATAAAAAGACTTGGTATCAAGCAAAATAAATATAATAAAAAATCTCCAATTCTCATTATCTTACGAAATTTATTGTGCTTATAAATATCACGACTTATTTTTTTTACTGCCTTAGTATAATTTTTATCTAATGTGAGTTGATAGGTAATTTCCATTTTATATTTTCTCTTTCTCAAATCTCCAAAAGTGCGATTAGTTTTTCTGCTACTTTTTCAGGTGTAATATCAATCAAACTTTGATGGTACCCTTCCGAGCTATCTGTACTTTTACGCACTTTAATTAAATCGCCTTCAATTAAACGAATAATCACGGCTTTATCTGATAATGGTGGCGTATAAGTTGGGCTCGTTGGGCCATAAAGTGCAACCAATGGACGATCCGTTGCTGCTGCAATATGCATTAAGCCGCTGTCATTGCTGACCACTGCGGTACAGTTAGCGATTAAATCCACGGCTTGATTAAGATTCGTTTGCCCTGCCAAATTCAAACAAAACGGTTGTAACTCAACAGGCAACGCATTGCGAATTTGCTCTCCTGCGTCTACATCTTTTGGTGAACCAAATAATTCTACCGCATAGCCTTTTTCAATTAGCATTTCAGCCAATTTAGCATAATGATAATGTGGCCAACGTTTAGCTGGACCAAATTCAGCTCCAGGACAGAACCCGATAATCGGACGTTCACCTAAAAGTGCGGTCTGTTTTTCAAAGTTTTTTAAGGTTTCCGCTTGTTGAGTTGAGTCAACGGTTAAATAAGGTTTTAGAACAGGAATATCAGCCGCTTTAGGTACCGCATTTTGCTCAAAAGCTAACGCTACATAACGTTGCACCATCATTGGGTAATCACGTTTGTTATTGCGTAAATCATTAAGCAAGAAATAACGACTTTCCCCTTTCCAGCCACGACGCACCGCAATTTTTGCAAAAGCAGGAATAAAAGCTGACTTCAAGGAGTTTGGCAATACGATTGCCATATCATATTGATTGCGTAATGCCTTACCTAAACGATAACGTTCACACAAGGCAAATTTGCCGTGTCCAAGCGGCATTTCAATGGCATGACGCACTTCTGGCATACGGGCTAAAAGTGGTTTACACCAATTCGGTGCCATCACATCAATTTGGCAATCGGGGGATTGCAGTTTGAGTTGTTGATACAAACTGTGCGACATCATCATATCGCCGACCCAAGACGGGCCGATAATTAAAATATTCATGCTTGACCTTATAACAAAAGTGCGGCTAAAAATAAGACTAATTTTAACCGCACTTTATTCATTTTCTAGTATTGAACGACATTATTTGTTCAATATTTTATTTATTTAACCACGCCATGTACTCAGCCACACCTTCCGCTACGGTTTTAAATGGTTTGTCGTAGCCTGTTGCGCGAAGTTTCGTTAAATCTGCTTGCGTATATTCTTGATAGCGAGATTTCAAATGCTCGGGGAATGGAATAGTTTCCACTGCACCTTTACCATGGAATTTAATCACTGCTTTTGCTACTTCTGCAAAAGACTCTGCATTGCCAGTACCGCAGTTGAAGATACCTGAAATACCATTTTGCCAGCACCAAATGTTGACTTGTGCTACATCGCCTACATAAACGAAATCACGACGGAAGTGTTCACTGCCTGCAAATAATTTTGGATTTTCACCTTTCAGGATTTGGTTATTCAAGTGGAATGCCACGCTTGCCATTGAACCTTTGTGGCCTTCACGTGGACCATACACGTTGAAATAACGGAAACCACATACTGGCGATTTTGCTTCAGGTAAAATCGCACGCACATATTGGTCGAATAAGAATTTAGAATAACCGTACACATTCAATGGGCCTTCAAATTCACGCTCTTCACGGAATTCAGTTTTGTCGCCATAAGTTGCCGCACTTGATGCATATAAGAACGGAATTTGACGATCTAAACAGTAATGCAATAACTCTTTTGAATATTCGTAGTTATTATGCATGATGTATTTACCGTCCCATTCAGTGGTCGCCGAGCAAGCCCCTTCATGGAATACCGCATCGATATCGCCTAAATCATCACCTGCAATAATAGACGCGATAAAGTCTTCTTTATCACAGTAATCTGCGATATCAAGATCCACTAAGTTAATGAATTTAGTCCCGTCTTTTAAGTTATCCACCACTAAAATATCTTTGCGTCCCATATCGTTTAATGCTTTAACGATATTACTGCCGATAAAACCGGCGCCACCTGTTACGATAATCATAATTCTGTCCTCTTTAAAATAAGTCTGTGTATTGTAATAGATTTTTTGTTGCTTAGCCAAAAAACTCTGTGAAAAACAACCGCACTTTTAAGCCCCAATAACTTGTCCAGCCCGTTGTGGCCAAATCCATTTTTCCTTTATTTAAAATAATAATAGTTGGCGTCACATTCACCTGCCATTGCTCCGCAATCTTGCCATGAGGATCGTTCACCGTTGTAAACTGATAGTGATGCGTTTGTAAATAATCCTCCACGTCCTTATTTGTCCCCGAACGCAGCGCAACAGAGACTACCGGATAGCCTTCTTCTGAAAGTGAATTAATCGTTGGAGAAGTATAACGACAATAACCACACCAACTTCCCCAGAAATAAATGATCGTCGGCTTAGATTGCTCTAATTGGGGTAAAAAGAAGGCATTTCCCTGTAAATCATAAAGTGCCGTTGCATTGATTTCAGGCGGAATATTGGGTTTACGAATAAAATCGAGAATACTGCTTACGACAATCAAGGTCAGCAGGAGCGAAATCGCATTTTTTAATAATGTTTTAAGTTTCACAATAAAATTTCATGATCTAGGATAAATGAATTGTAATCGATTGGAAAAGTGCGGTCAAAATTGCGGATATTTTGTTATGATAACCCCATCATTTAATAAGGAGAAAAAATATGGATAGTAAACAATTAGCACAATATATTGATCACACTGCCCTTACTGCTGAAAAAACAGAACAGGATATTCTTAAGCTCTGCGATGAGGCCATTCAATACGGCTTTTATTCAGTCTGCATTAATTCAGGTTATATTCCTTTAGCCAAAGAAAAACTCGCTGGCTCAAACGTCAAAATTTGTACGGTTGTTGGTTTTCCACTTGGTGCTAACTTATCTTCTGTCAAAGCGTTTGAAACCCAAGAAGCCATCAAAGCGGGTGTGGGTGAAATCGATATGGTAATTAATGTCGGTTTGATTAAATCAAATAAATGGGATGCCGTAAAAGACGATATTCAAGCTGTATTAACCGCTTGTCATGACGTACCACTTAAAGTGATTTTAGAAACGTGTTTACTCACCAAAGAAGAAATCGTAAAAGCCTGTGAAATCTGTAAAGCGTTGGGTGTGGCATTCGTTAAAACCTCAACCGGTTTCAATAAAGGCGGCGCAACCGTAGAAGATGTGGCATTAATGAAGAAAACGGTAGGCAACATTGGTGTGAAAGCCTCTGGCGGTATTCGTGATACTCAAACCGCACTAGCAATGATTGAAGCAGGTGCTACACGAATTGGCGCAAGCGCAGGCATTGCAATTGTAACGGGTGTTTCTGATAATACCTCAAGTAATTACTAATCGATAATAAAAAAGGAGATTGAAGTGTATGCTTCAATCTCCTTTTTTCATCATCAAAGACTTAATTAAGCTTTAATTTGCCCTTTTAAGAAATCTAACAATTGCTCTTTTGCAATCATTTGTTTTTCACCAGTGCGGCGATTTTTGTATTCGATTTCGCCATTTGCGAGATTTTTCTCACCAATCACCACCATGTGTGGCACGCCGATAAGTTCCATATCTGCAAACATCACACCTGGGCGTTCTTTACGATCATCAAAGATCACTTCTACACCTTGTGCTTGTAAAGTGCGGTACAATTCTTCGGCATATTCTTGAACGCTTTCAGATTTATGCATATTCATAGGCACGACAGCTACGGTGAATGGCGCAATTTCATCTGTTGGCCACACAATACCGCGCTCATCAAAATGCTGTTCAATCGCTGCCGCGACCACGCGCGTTACACCAATACCGTAACATCCCATGGTTACCACCATTGGACGACCATCTTCACCTTGAACGGTTGCATTCATCGCTTCTGAGTATTTTTTACCTAATTGGAAAATGTGGCCTACTTCGATACCACGTTTAATCAATAAGGTACCTTTACCATCTGGGCTTGGATCACCTTCAACCACGTTACGAATATCCGCCACTTTTGGTAAAGCTACATCACGTTCCCAGTTGATATTGAAGTAATGTTTACCATCAATGTTTGCACCTGCACTGAAATCAGACACTAATGCCACTGAACGGTCAATAATCACTGGAATATTGAGATTAACAGGGCCTAATGAGCCTACACCCGCACCAATTTTTGCTTTAATAACAGCTTCGTCTGCAAACTCAAATGGTGAAGCCACTTCAGGTAATTTTTCCGCTTTAATTTCATTTAATTCATGGTCACCACGAATGACTAATGCCACTAACGGTTGCTCTTCGCTTGCCCCTTTTACGATTAAAGTTTTAACCGTTTTCTCAATTGGTAAATTGAACTGTTCCACCAACTCAGCAATGGTTTTTGCATTTGGCGTATCAACTAATTCCATTGCTTTCGTTGGCGCGGCACGTTCACCAATCGCCACCGCTTCTGCTAATTCAATGTTTGCTGCGTAATCAGATTCCGTAGAGAAAATCACATCATCTTCACCGCTATTTGCTAACACTTGGAATTCATGTGATGCACTACCACCGATAGAACCGGTATCCGCTTGTACCGCACGGAAGTCTAAACCTAAGCGATTGAAAATATTGCTATAAGTTTGGTACATCACATCATAAGTTTGTTGCAAGCTCGCATGATCCGCATGGAAAGAATACGCATCTTTCATGATAAATTCACGCGAACGCATGACGCCAAAACGAGGGCGCACTTCGTCACGGAATTTAGTTTGAATTTGGTATAAATTGATTGGAAGTTGTCTGTATGATGACACTTCTCGACGAACTAAATCTGTAATCACTTCTTCATGTGTTGGACCTAATACAAAGTTACGGTTTCCGCGATCCACAAAACGTAGTAATTCTGGGCCATATTGTTCCCAACGACCTGATTCTTCCCATAATTCTGCTGGTTGCACGACTGGCATTTTGATTTCAAGAGCGCCGCTTTTATCCATTTCTTCACGAATGATTTTTTCTACTTTACGGAGCACACGCCAGCCGGTTGGCATCCAGTTATAAAGACCTGAAGCAAGAGGACGAATCATCCCCGCACGAAGCATTAATTGATGGCTCACAATGGCCGCTTCCGCTGGGGTTTCTTTTAATGTTGAGAATAAATATTGACTTGTACGCATTGAATTAACCTTAGATTCTAAGCATTGAGAAAAAAATTGGTGAGAGTATAACAAAAAGTGCGGTCATTTTTAACCGCACTTTTTTCTGAGAAAAGATTATCTTCTCGGTAAGTATCTAACTGGATCCACAGATTTACCTTTATAACGGATCTCGAAGTGAAGTTTCACAGCATTGGTTCCTGTGCTACCCATTTTCGCAATCTCTTGACCCGCTTTCACTTCTTGTTGATCGCTCACAAGGATCTTGTCGTTGTGTGCATAAGCACTTAAGAAATCATCATTATGTTTGATGATGATTAAGTTACCGTAGCCACGTAATGCGTTACCCGCATACACAACACGACCGCTCGCGGCAGCTTTAACCGCTTGTCCGCGAGAACCGCTGATATCGATCCCTTTGTTACCTCCATCGGTATTAGAGAAGCCTTGGATCACATTGCCTTGGGTTGGCCATTGCCATGCCACATTCGATGCCACTGGTGCTACAACGTTTGCATTAACTGGAGTATTGTTTGTGGTTTCCACTTGAGTTGTCGTTGTCACTGGTGTGCTAGGTGTATTGTTGGTAAACGCTGGTGTTGATGCGCCACCTGTTGCGACACCTGATTTAATTGGACCAATTACCGTACCATCAGAACCAATTTGAGTACCGTTTGCACCTGGTGTATAAGTCACTTCTGGCTCAGCAGGTGCCGCTGGTGCGGTAGTTTTCACTGGAACCGTTGTAGTGATTGTTTTTGTTGAACAATTTGAAATTTTTAATGTTTGACCCACGCTTAAGCTGTAAGGCTCTTTCATATTGTTCATGCTTGCCAAATCTTTTACGTCCATACCTGTTAAGTAAGCGATTAAGAACATGGTATCGCCTTTGTTTACTTTATAGGTATTTCCTTTGTATGAACCTTTTTGAATTTGGCTGTAATCTGGTGCGTTGGTGTTTGGATTACGCGGCACGTTGATTGCGCCAGAGCTGGTGCAATCAGAAACCGTTTTGGTTACTGTTTTAGTTTGCGGTTGAACCGGAGCTGGAGCAGGCTGTGGTTGAGTTGCTGTAGGCTGTTGTACCGGTTGATAAGTCGGTTGGAAACTTGGTTGTGGTGTTTGAGTTCCCGTTGGTACACTGCTGCCCATTGTGCTTGGCATAGTATTTTGTTGGATTTCTGGCTGCCATGTACCGCTCGAATTATTATCGACAGGTTGCATTACACCTGGAGAGAGTGTGCCATCCACATTTTCAATTGGCGCAGGGCTATTTGAACTACAAGCCGTTAAAATAGCGATACTCACAGGGAGCAATAAAAACGATTTTTTCATTTATTCTTCCTTTAACATTAAATTTATTTCATTTGATTTGGCATCGAATTCTTTTCAATTTCCGGCATAAAGCTACCACCAGCAATTGCTCCCGTTCCTTCTACTGGCTGCATAATACCATCAGGTAATGCATCAGGATCTTGTTTTTTGGGTTCTCCCGTACAAGCTGAGATCAGCAATGCACTTGAGATGATAAAGAGTAATCTATTCATAAAAAAGTCATCCTGTTATTTCAAAATAAGATACGCAATCACAGCTAGAGTGACCACACTCCAACCAATGATCTCAATGGATTTACGTAATTTCGCCGCGAATTTTTCTCCGCCCCATGCAGCCAATTTTGCCACTAAAATAAAACGAGCAAAACGCGATACAAATGCGGTAATCACAAATGGGATAAATGCCATTTGCATCACACCCGCACAAATCGTGAAAACTTTATAAGGAATAGGACTGAAACCGGCAACAAAAACCACTAAAATGCCCCATTTTTTAAACCATGCCATAGCCTGTTCCCAAGCAGCTTGGTAGCCCCATTGTTGAATATAGCCTTGAACCCAATCAAAAGCATAATAGCCGATAGCATAACCAATCATTCCGCCGACAACCGAAGCGACAGCTGTATAAAGCGCAAAACGAAACGCACTTTTCGGTTTTGACATTGACATCGGAATCAACATGACATCTGGTGGAACGGGGAAGAAAATGGCCTCAATAAAACTCACAAAGGATAGCCAAAACACGGCAAAGCGATGTTTTGACCATTGCATTGTTTTATCATACATCGCACCAAAAATATTCATTCACTTATCCTTTATTGCTTCAATAGGGAAAATTCGTTTCAAAACGGCACATTATTCACTTTCCAGCCAATCTTGTAAAGCAGCAATTGACTGATGAGCCGTAAGATCCGCTTGAATTGGCGTAATTGAAACATAACCATTTTTTACCGCATGGAAATCCGTGCCTTCACCATCATATTCTGGCAAGCCTGACGGGCCAATCCAATAGATATGTTCACCTCGAGGATCCTTTTGTTTAATCACTTCCGCTGCAGAGGTGCGATAGCCTAAATGGCAGACTTTAATGCATTTG
>ERZ827498.3213-NODE-3213-length-14219-cov-3.237151_pt1 | contig 14219 bp, 9 predicted proteins | sample MGYA00519865_ERZ827498 | MGnify/ENA primary metagenome ERZ827498 (study PRJEB31778, sample SAMEA3449328) | human gut metagenome | biome: human gut; feature: human-associated habitat; material: faeces | place: United Kingdom | collected 2010/2012 ...
ATGTTCAGGAGGCACATAATGACAATATGAACATTCCGGCTACCGGCGATGGCTATTGGGTGATGTTTGACTACAATCGCGGTTATCATGACGACATTGAGGCCTCAGGGGTAATGGATATCTTCCGTATCCCCAAATTTGCATACTATTTCTACAGCAGCCAGAGAGACATTACCAACGATTCTGACTGTATTCTTAAAATAGCATCATATTGGGACAAGAACTCCCCTACAGACATTAAGGTTTACAGTAATGCTGAAGAGGTAGAGCTGCGCCTCAACGGAAGACTCATAGGAAGACAGAAACCTGATAATGACAAAAACTCCACAAACCTGAAACACCCACCATTCACATTCAAGATTGACGAGTTTGAAAAAGGAGAACTTAAGGCCACAGCATTCAATAAAGGCGAAAAGATAAAAGAAGAATCCGTATTTACACCCGAGCCACCTGTAAAATTGGACTGCGAAATTGATATAAGCGGTAAAGAACTTGAAGCAGGATGTAACGATGTGGCATTCTTGTACATATCTGCAATAGACCGGAATGGGACTGTAAATCCGGAATACACCAAAAGTATCAATATTATCCTGCCTGACGGAATAGAGCTTATGAATAAAGACGAAGTAAAGGCTGAGGCCGGTATAGCCACAGCCGTAATAAGAATAGATGAAGAAAGAGGCAGTAAAAAGATTTTTGTAAATGACGGTGAGATAAGTGGCGAAATAGACATCTGTATCAAATAACAAACCCTTTAAAACTAAAAACGGAAAACAATGAGTAAAAGAAAAAATCTGACTACGGCAGCTGCATTCTTATGTATAGCCGCTTCAGCGCAAATCAAACAAAAGCCCAATATTCTGTGGATAATGGCAGAAGATATGGGGCAGGATCTTGAATGTTATGGAATGAAGGCGGTCCGCACGCCTAACCTCAACAAAATAGCATCCGAAGGGATACTCTACCGCTCGGCATGCTGTACAGCTCCAATCAGTTCACCAAGCCGCTCGGCAATGATGACAGGAGTGCATCAAACTATTATAAACGCACATAACCACAGGAGCAACAGAAATCTTCCACTGGATGAAAAATTCAAACCCATAACATACTATTTAAGAAAAGCCGGATATACCTGCATACTCGGCAATTCCAATGTCATGAACAAAGGCAGAAAAACAGACTGTAATTTCAAACACACTCCACTTGGAGAATGGAACGGAAAAGATAAATTCGGGCTATTCGACAAATATGATGAATTCACTACAGAAGACCAACCGTTTTTTGCACAAGTACAGCTTGTTATTACACACAGAGGCGACTGGTGGAAGAGAATTACAGCTGAGTCGCAACATCCTGTAAATCCGGACAGCGTTGAACTGCCACCTTATCTGCCTGACGATGCAAGAATACGCCGGCAGTGGGCTTCATACCTTGACCAAGTGGAATATATGGACCATGAAGTGGGCATACTCATGAATGAGCTAAAAGAAAAAGGGATGCTTGACAATACAATAATATTCTTTATAGGAGACAATGGAAGATGCGAAGTAAAGGGCAAAGGTTACCTATACGAGCCAGGAATAAAGATTCCAATGATAGCATGGGGTAAAGGAATAAAGCAATCTGTAGTTACAGACCTTGTAAGTACAGTCGACATATCCGCTACAGTGCTCAATCTTGCCGAAGCAGAAATGCCGGACTATCTTAGTGGGAAACCATTGTTCAATCAAGCTACAGGCACACCGAATCAAGGATATGACACATTCTATGCAGCACGTGACAACTGGGATGAAATTATAGACTGTATGCGTTCTATCAGTACCGACAGATATAAGTATATACGAAACTATATACCGGAAAAAGGATGGGACGAGCATCAACAGTATTTGGAATTTCATCGTCCAGCAATTCATGTATTAAGAGAGTTGAAAAAAAATGGTAAACTGAACAATACACAATTACAATTCATGGAGGATCATAAGCCGGAAGAAGAACTCTACGATTTGAGAAACGACCCTCATGAAACAAGAAACCTCGCTCTATTGCCACAATATCAGAATATTCTGAAAGATATGCGGTTTCGAATGGACAGTTGGCAAAAAAACAATAACGACATAGGTCTGAAAGACTTGAACGACAGAGTGCCGGAAGATATGGGAGATGTAAAAAATTACGTTATGAATAAGTATCCCAATGAATGGAAAAAACTCACTAAAGGTGAGATATGCGACTCTTACAAAAAGTATTCATCAGAAGCAAAGAAGAACAAAAAGAAGAAATGAAACTATCATATTTATGTATAATGTTCTTTCTGTGCCTTTCCAATATAATAACCGCACAAGAGAAAGATACGATAACAGTACTGCTTATAGGAGATAGCACTACTAAAGGAGCGACTCCAAGACGAGTAAAGCCCAATGGCATTCACTTAGAAGAAACCATAGAACAGCTATCAGCTTTGGAACCTTTTATGCCGACAGTGCGGGTGATAAACAGCAGCCAGGGTGGAGAAACCGCCCTGGCTGTAGTGGAAAGCGGAAGGTACAAAAAGGAAATATATCCATTAAGGGAAAGAAGAATTGATTACATTTTTGTCAGATACGGAATAAACGACTGGTTTAAATGCAAAAACCTGAAAAATGAGTTCCCCGAGAATCTAAAATCGCTACTCGAAAAGATAAAAACGGATTTTCCGGAAGCAAATCTCATTCCTATGACAATCGTACCTTTCATGCCGTTTGATGAATGCGAGCAAGTGAACGAACTGATAACTGAAGTTGCACAAGAAATGAATCTTACCATGTTCGACATATATACACCATATAAGAAAGCCATGATTGAATCCGGACCTGATACTTATCATGTAAGAAGGATAGAACTTAATAAAGTGGATAAAAAGTATCACGGATGGCTGAAACCTTATACTTATGACTATAAGCAAAAAGGTAAAAACATGAAAGTTGTATTAGCAGACGACAATTCTTTAGATCCTATTTTGGGAAAGTACAAAGCATGGTATTATGACCGTCATCCGAATTTAGCCGGATATCATCTTATAGGATATGAAACAGTGGAGTTTCTGAAAAAAAATAAATAAAACTTTTAAACAAAAATCGAATTATGAATAAAAAAGAAGTGGTATTATTTCCTTTGCTTGCGGCATCGGCAGTAGTAATGGGGAAAAACGAGTTGCCTAACATTTTGTTTTGTATAGCCGATGATGCTTCAAGAGAAAGTTTCGGGGCATACGGAGGAAAAAACTGTAACACTCCCGCTATAGATGCGCTGGCATCAGAAGGAGTAGTTTTCACTAATGCATATACACAGAACCCTAAGAGTGCTCCGTCAAGGGCTTGCATACTGACGGGTAAATACTCGTGGCAACTTAAAGAGGCTACCAATCACTTTCCACATTTCCCTTCGGAATTTACTCTCTATCCACAAGTATTGATAAACAATGGGTATCACGTAGGTTTTACAGGTAAAGGATGGGGACCGGGAACGTACGACACAAAAGATAATCCGGCAGGACCTGAGTATAACAAACTTACGGTGAAGAAACGACCTGCTAAAGGTATCTTCAACACTGATTATTCCGGCAACTTCAGAATGTTTCTCGACGAAAATAAAGATGGGAAACCATTCTGTTTCTGGCTGGGATGTAAGGAACCGCACAGATTCTACGAGAAAGACTCGTGGAAAAAGAACGGAAAGAACATAGACAGTGTTTATGTTCAGCCTTTCTATCCGGACAATGATATAGTAAGGGGTGATATAATGGATTATGCAGTAGAGGTAGAGTGGTTTGACAAGCATGTAGGCGAGGCTGTCCGGATTCTTAAAGAAAAGAACATGTTGAACAATACTATAATTGTAGTAACTTCGGATCACGGTATGCCATTTCCACGTATCAAAGGTCAGATATACGAAGAAGGGTTTCATGTACCGTTTATAGTGTACTGGAAAGGTAAGGTTATGGCCGGGCGCACTGTGGATGACTTCATAGGATTCCACGACATAGCTCCTACCTTGCTCGAAGCAGCCCAAGTAGACGGTGACTTCGGTATGTCAGGAAAAAGTTTTCTGAATCTTATAACATCAAAAAAGAACGGACGTATAGACAAAAAGCGCGACCATATAATTCTGATTAAGGAGAGACACGACGTTGGACGTGCAAATGAAGATGGTATTAATTTAGGATATCCCGTGAGAGCTATTAGAACGGATGAATATCTGTATGTGGTGAACTATAAACCAGAAAGATGGCCGGTTGGCAATCCGGAATATGACTATAAAAACTGTGACAACTCGCCTACAAAATCTTATCTTACAGGGCTTAAACCAGGAGACAAAGATTATCACTACTATGAAATGTCTTTCGCGAAACGTCCTGGAGAAGAGTTTTATCTTATCAAGGAAGATCCACACTGTATGAAAAACCAGGCGTGGAATCCTGAATACAGAAAAATAATGGACAAGCTGAGAAAGCAAATGGAAAAAGAACTGAAAAAAACCGGGGATCCAAGAATGAATGGCAATGGGGAGATTTTCGACAAATATCAGTATATGGGCAAAGCTATGGACTATAATAAGAAAAATTAAGATACTTGTTTAAAATAAATTGACCTGGTGATCAAGATTGGGATACCACCAGGTCAATTATTATCGTTAATACTCAAAATCTATAAATCTCATAGAACCGGCAGGAACATCTATAGTTACATTGTTTTGGTCGATTTTTATCTTTTCTCCGGTGAGGACATCTATAGCCTTACGAGGTTTAGTATTCTGAAGCGTTACTTTTGCTTTTACCTTTGAAGGCGAAACATAACCCGGATCTATCAGCAAAAGCCTTGAGTGGGTGGCGTCTATTTTATACAAACTCCACGAAGCACCTTCTACAGTAATTGGAAGTTTTTTGGCACATTCTTTAACTGTAGCCGACATAATATCTCCGAACTCTCTTGCAGGGATTTTCTTTCCATTCACTATTCCATGATGCAAGTCGCTTACTACATATTTTTCATCTGATTTCTTTATTTTATCCTCATAATCATACGAAGTAATGGGAACTATACCGTAAGGCATTGGTGGAATGAAATTCAACCATCTGTAATCTACTCCTAACGATAATTTAGAATAGTCGTAGTCAGTTACAGATGTTCCACACCAGTGTACTCCGGCTTTTCCTACAACCGCATCATCGTCAGAAGTTCTGTAAAGAGTAAGATTGTGTCCCGAATTGTTGACTCTCTCAAGATATTCCACATCTATATCTTTTACCAGATGCCATGAATTAACAGACAGTATTTCATCGCGGTTTAACATTGGAATAAGACCGGATTTTATAAGTGCAAAAAAGATGTTATACCCAGGCCATTCGAGATACTGAATTGGGAACAGCACACCATGACTACAGCCATAAGCCGCCATGAGCGCCGCATTACGCAAATATGGTGATACAGATGTCTGTCCTCCAGGAGACAATGGACGCCAAGAGGTGGGATTGTCATCTACAAGACGCATGGAGTAGTCGTCTACATATCCGCTAAGATACATACCGACTCTTCCTGTAAAGTTCAAATCCTGAAGACGGTTGTTGGTATCTTCGGCAGATGGAACGATTATATCACTATATTTGCCTGAAAAGAATACTCTACTCCATAGTTCTTCGTGAGCATCACCTGCCCAGAACATATTTTTATATCTGAAATAAACTTTTGTAGGCGAGTTATTCTTGCGTATGGCAGTTGCAATCCTCGGAATATATTCATCTACAAAATATTTTATTCTCGGGTCACTGGTGCCGTTCATCTCGGCGTAGATAAATCCATAACAGGTTCTAGGCGCAACCTCAAGAATCTTTTCAAGTGTGTTTATCCTTACATAGAAAGGGTCATTGCCATGTCCTACCCACATTTGGAAAGGTTCCCCTTTCTCTTCTTGACGGCGTGCCCATTCCACTATTTCGTCAGGAGTCATATTGTATTTCATCCTTTTATCCTTTTTCAAGGCATCTTTTCCTATAGCAGCTACAAGGTCGTCCCTTGATGTAGACTCACTGAAAGTTACTCCCGTAGATACCATGAGAAGATTTCCACCATTAAGTTTTTCAAGTTCTTCATCCAAAACGAAACCTTTGAGCCATACATCTTTTCTGCCTGCTTTATTACCGTCAAGTCCAAGCGAAATAAAAGGTTTTTCCTTCTTTTTCTGATAGGCTGGAAGTTTGAAATTAAGAGCCTGATGATATAGTTTGTTAAGATTATCCCTTACTTCGGCATAAAGGCCGTCATACTCATGACTTGCAGACATCCATCCCGATTTTCCGAGATTAAAAACATAAAGGGTATTGTCACCACCCACTTGACCGGCACCAAGCAACATTTTACTGTCTGGCATAAATACCAAATTATTGAAAATAACACCTTTATTTCTCTCTCCGTATTTTTCCAACAGTTTTCCTTTGAAGTCGATAAGATATCTAATACCTCCATACTGAAAAACTATTTCGTTCGTTAGTGGAGACAATACAGTTCCTTTGGTATGAGCATATCTCTGCTTGTCTTTACTACCTGAGAATTTTAGTAGTTTTCTGAAATCGGCATTAAAAGCCACAACCTCTGCTGTTTCAGACGCACCGAACAGTATAACATCATCTTTTCCATCGTTGTCAATATCCGCCACGGTATTGTCGGTTATCATCGTACTGTTCTTCACAAATTTGGATATCGAAGAACTGCGGTACTCTTTTTTTGTTTCAGAATCTATAAACCCTATATATTCGGATCTGAATTTGTCATGACTGTATGTAAGAACGAACAAATCTTTCTTACCATTCTGAACAAAGTATCCTGCATCAAGAATACGGACTGTTCCTTTAATAGGGATAAAAGACAAGAGATTTCCGTTTGAATCCAACTCATATATTTTGAAATTATTACCTCCTGCAAAAATTCTCGTTTCATCGGCTTCGCCTACTACGGCTATTTCCGAAAGACGGGATATCTCAGGGGTGGTAAACTTCCATAAAAGTTTACCGTCAGACTTCCATGCATATACAGAACCATTTCCACTTACACCTAACAAATCATCCTGTTTATCTCCGTCTAAGTCATGTGCTATGATTTCAAACATTACAGCAGGATTGTCCGATATATTTCGCCACAAAGTCTTGCCGGCAAGATTGTTCAATGAAACTGTTCCGTTTTCTTCTGATATATATACCATTTCTTCTCCGCTAACTACGGCACGCACGCAGTTACGTATTGCTCCTGTCTGTGGCACTATATTTTTGGGAGCACCACTTAATGGCATTACCACAGACACAGACAACACCAGACATAATGCTATTTGTTTTGACTTATTGTTTAACCAAACCATAAATAAAGATTTTAAAGATTATAATGCCGTTTACTAAACGTTCACCAAGTGTTCATCGGCTGTTTGCTATGAGACAAACTTTGTAGCACAAAGTTTGAAATTTATGAATTGAATTAGCTACACTAAAGTTTACATAAATGCCTTTTGCAGCTCGATATCTATAAATCTGAACATTCCGCACGGAACAGTCACATCAAATGAATTATCTGTAATGTTATACGAAATCCCATCAAGTATGTCACAGACTTTCTTCACCGAGAGATTGTTTAACATCACTTTAACCTTTCTGTCCATCGGTGCCAGGTAGCCTCCGTCAACCAAGGTTAGTCGTAAATGCGTAGGTGAAACCTGAGCTACTACCCAACCGGTCTTCTCTCCTTTTACCAATACCGGAAGTTTCTTCGCACCTTCTTCTATATCTTTTTTTATTTGTTTATAAAATTCGTCAGCCTTGTAACGCTGTTTGCCGTCCGCTGAAAGATAATCCACTCCGTCTGTTATATACTCCTTCAATATGGATTTGTAGAAAGGATGTAAATTGTCGGCCAGATTGCCTCTAACTGAATTATTCTCTCTCAAAGCATTATTCTGAACCGGAGTTATAAGTACCATACCATTAGGATATGGTGGAATTATATTCTGTCGTCTGTCAATTACGCCTGAAGCATAAGTTGAAAAATCCCAAGGAGTAAGAGTACCACCAAGCCATGAAGCATTCATATGGCTGAATACCTTAGGTTGCGTTTCTTCTCTGTTTTTGTCAAAATATATCCACCATTTATGGCCTTCCCCTTCTTGCAGATAGCTTTCTTGAGGTTTATACATGCTTAAATGAACTGGAGAGAAACTTAGTATTTCATTTCTTTTAGGGACATACAAAGCTTCTTTTGCAAGCAATTCGTATGCAAGGCTCGCATGATATTCCAGTTCTTCTGTATCTGATTCAGCCGAATTATGAATATAGTTTGCACCACTCGCAAGACTGTAGACCGTCTTCCTCAGTACATGATTAGAAAGCTTTTGTGACGAGAATTGTCGCGAACGGTCGAAACTTGGATCATCGCGCGAGCAACGTACCCCCCATCCGTCAACACTTCCGGCTGCCCATAACCCCATACGTCCGGCTATACTCAAATCCTGCGTTTTGTCAGTTGTTTCTTCCAAGATAGGAATGACTTCGGCTGCATATTTACCTGAAACGACCGGCTCCCAATCTTTAGTATAAACCTGTCCTTGCCAGAATACATTCTTAGCACGGAAAGCCACGTTAGACTTTATGGTACCCATAAATTCCACCAGCGGATAAACCTGATTTTTCATTACGAACCCAAAATCCTTATCTGTATGGTTCATTTCCGGATATATGTATATGGTCTTTTTCCCATCATGCTCATATCCATACGATGCTATTTCCTTAAGCACGTCAAGAGAATAATACAACGGATCATTCCCATGGCCTGCCCACGTTGAAATACCTTTCACTCCATCATACGACGGAGTGAAATAATCAACTATTTCCTTTGCTGAACGGTCATACTTGTTTCTTCTGTCCCTTGAATTAAGATATCTGTTTCCTTCATAAAGTGGTAATCTCCACGAAGGTTCCTGATTATGTCCCCTATTCCATGGCGAGCCTAAAAGGACGAGGGATTTAGAATCATCAAGTTCTTGGAATATAGGATCTTTTGTACCTTCAAATCCGGTCACACAAACAGGTTCTCGCTGCCAATCAGGTTTCTTAAAGTTCTTCAAATTCTTTCTTATCAATTTAGTGTAGTCCATAATCCGTTGTATATTTCCCTGAGGCATCAATTCCTCATAGTCATATTTCCATGAAGATTTTCCGGTATTGATAATATGGATGCAACTACCACCGTCCTGACAACTTGCAAGAATGATATTGCCTTTATCATCCTGCCACATATCATTGTATGCAAAAGTTGTGAGGAGTTTATCCTTTACTTGTTTCGAGTACCCTTCAGAAGAGAAAAAAACCATTGCATTAGACGACAATACCCCGTAATCGTATCCCGATTTTTCATATAATATAAAGGGCTGGTTCACTCTATAAGATACTTTCCCAACATTTTTTTGTTGAATAGGATATGAAAACAGTTTTGCTTCAGTATAAGAATTTGAGAATTCAATTCTTCCAAACTCATTACCATTTAATACAGATGAACCAAATATCACTTCATAAGTACCATCACCGTCCGGATCTACCACACGGACATCGCCAATAGTCCCCCTCTGTTTCAATGGTTTTACGACATGAGATAGAACTTTATTTTTCAGAGGTTCAATTACATAAAACTCTCCAGAAGACTGCATATGATTATTCGACCCATGCATTAACAATAAATCATTCCCTTTATCCAAAGGAATCGGCCTAAGAAAATTTGCTATATGCTGAAAGTTGTATTTCTTGTCTATCTTAAAGACTTTTGCTTTTGAATAATTCTTGCTTGGCAGTTTTTGAACAAGTTTTCCAGTCAAAGCGTCAAGATAATAACAGTCTGTAGAGAAATCACCACATACGACATATGGTTTATTGTTGCTTTTAACCACACAAACAGAATACATAGGAGTGCGGTGCACACCATCATATGGGGTAAATGTCCATCTTATATTACCTTTTAAATCAAGACAAACTATACTACCGTTTGCATTAGCCGCAAAAACCTCCTGTTTACCATCCGCATCAATATCATCACACCATAAATCATGGTTCATAGTTCCGTTTCCAACGTCAGTCCTCCATAAGATATTACCGCTATAATCAGAAGCAAGAACAACTCCGTTATAATCCGAACCGATAATTATATTATCATTCCCTTGTTTGGCCACACGGACTTTCATCACAGTATTGACCTTTGTGTCTATCGAACTAATATTGCCAGCCAATACAGACAAAGGCATAGCGTTCACAAACAGCGCCATAAATAAAAACTTCTTTCTCATTATCTCTTCCACATTAAATTGTTTTATTTTTGGAATGCAGGAATACCCTCTGCTATCTTCCATGTATCTTTTGGATTTCTTTTAATATCTTCTTTATAAAGAATTTTATTCTCATGATAAGGAAAGCCCTCTGACTTTAGTTCAGATATCGAAACATCATAATAATCACCTGTAGAATCTAAAACCGGCGCAAACGACGGTCCCTCTACCTGCGAATAAGCTTCATCCTTCTGAATTCTCAAAATATACTGATACATATCAGATTCGTAAATCCACACATCTTTTGCTTCTATCTGTGCCTCTTTTCCATATTTACAAGCCACATTATGCACCTTACTGTCAGAACTGTATGTACCTATTTCTGCATAAGGATTATTTTGCGAATCTTTATCTATAAAGCCGCTCCTGATATCTACAGCTGATGCCGAACTCAAAGCTGTAACATTCTCTACAAGAACCTTACCGTTGTGCGATGTATGAGGGGAAAACAGGACAGCAGCTCTTCCATACTCATTATGTATATTATATCCGTAAATGTCATATACACCAACATTATTACCCGCATGCGACTCAAGACGAAGAGTAACACCTCCCTTGGCTTTCAAGTCGCGAAACAAGATATTTCGTGCGGCATGGAGCTGGCACAACCCATATCCCTGACTGGCATTTTCAATTGTACAATTATTTATCAAACCGTTTGTGGGACGCGAGATGTGCCATGAATGTACATCCTCTGCGTCGGCTCCTACGAAAATAATTCCACAATATTTTGTATAGTGGTCAAGAATATGTGCATCAGCAATCTTAAAATTCTTCACCATCCTGCATAATGCAAATCGCACAGGCATTGTTGGCGGAAAATCATCACCAGGATCAGGAGTAAAATGAGAGTAATCTACTGTATATTGTTCACCGTTAAGTCCGCTGATGCTGCAGTCGTGTATAAATGAGTTTTCAGAATCATCCTTCGAGGTAAAATACAACATGATAACATTTTTCGTTTTCTCTCCCCAATATGGTTTGAGTACAGCATCCTTATGTACCAGAATATGTACCCCCGATTTCATATAAACTTCGGCAAAGCAGTATGTCCCTGCAGGTATCAGCAGATTTCCACCTCCATGTTTGGCCATGTCATCTATAGCATTCTGCAGAAGAGCAGACTGATCCTTTCCGGTATCGCTCACCATCCCGTAACTGTCTGTCACACTACGGAGAAGAGCGGTATTATCTATCTCCGTCCCTCTGATATCAGGAATTCCCAATACTGACTGCAACGGATCATATTTTGTTCTATCCTCATATTCTTCCCATGTCGGAGAATACCTATTGCAAGAAAACAGTAACAAAATACATAGTCCAGACAATATATTATAACTAAACAATCTCTTCATAAAATATAAAAAATCATTCTTTCTGGAAAGCCGGAATATTCTTTATAATATCCCAAGAATCTCCTACTTCCCTATCAATAGTTTCCTCATAAAATACTCCATCCGGATGATATACAAACCCCTCGGCTTTGACGTCGGTCACTGTAATATCATAACAATCTCCACTTGCATCAAAAACAGCAGCCACAGAAGGACCGGTATATTGACAACTACCTTCTCTAATCTCTACTTTCTGTAACAAAGGATATTGTTCCGGTTCGTACAGATAGACTGTCTGTTCCCTGATTTGCCCAGTTTCTCCATAGACAGATGTCACATTATGCACTTTACTATCCGATGAGAATGTACCCAATTCACCTTCCTCACCATTAAGAAGAAACCCGTTTTCTATCTCCACCCCGAATGTCGTGTTTTCGGTTTTCACATTCTCTATAAGCACCTTGCCATTATGATTAAGATGAGGTGAAAACATAACAGCAGCATGAGCATCCCTTGCCGAAACATTATACGCATAGATATCAGACACCCCGATGTTGTTACCTGCGTGAGTCTCAAGCCTGAGAGTGACACCACCCACTCCGTCTACATCCCTGAAAAGAAGATTCCGTCCACCGTGCAACTGCGAAAGTCCATATCCAAAGTCGGCATTCACAATCCTGCAATTCCTGATAAGTCCATTAGTAGGACGTGTAACCTCCCATCCTTCGACATTCTCCGTTTTGGCACCCGTAAATTCAAGGGCACTGAACTTAGTATAGTTATCCATTACCTCGGCATCGGCAATTATAAAGTTCTTCACCAGCCTGCACATCACGAACCTCACAGGCTGAGCGTCAGTCGTTGAACTGCAATTAATATCATTGTCGGGTCGCAAGCCACTGAAATCTACAGTATACCGTTCTCCACTCAGTCCACTGATACTGCAGTCGTGAACATATGCGCCAGCAGCTTCCTCTACTGCATTAAAATGCAGCATAATCACATTTTTCTCCCCAGTATGGTTTGAGCACCGCATCCTTATGCACCAAGATATGCACTCCAGATTTCATATACACCTCCGCAAAGCAGTACGTCCCGGCAGGAATGAGCAGATTGCCGCCCCCTGTCCGGCCATATCGTCGATAGCCTTCTGCAGCAGAGCCGACTGGTCCTTATTCTCGTCGCTCACCATGCCGTAGCTGTCCGTCACACTGCGTAGCAGAGCCGCATTGTCTATCTCCGTACCAATGATGTCCGGTATTCCCAAAACCGATTGCAGAGGTTCCTGCTTCGTTCCGTCCGCATCTTCTTCCCACGAAGGGGAGTATCTGTTGCATGCAGACATACCCATCATAAGTAATGTTGCTAATATAAGATGTGATTTCATGTATAGATATCAATAAGGATTAATAATTTAGAGTGAATTTGCTTTCCACATTCCTTTTAATCACTACCGTACCGAGCGAAGCCGAGTATATCTCCTCGCTTACGTCCGTTCCGTCCGAAACAGTCAGTTCGGAAGCCGAAACAGTCATCTCCACTACAGCATTCTCTATCGTCTGAGGATGAAGATAAAAAGATTTGCTTTCAATATTCAAATCCACCTCCGCAGCTTCATCGCTCAGAACAAATTCGTTCACTGAAGGCTTCCATGACTGAATAACCTTTGCGGACGACAATGACAGAGCGGTGATACTATTCTCCTCCGGCAATCCCGGACACTCTACTGAAAATTTACCTAAGAGATGCTCCATGCTGATGGTAATCACACCTTCGGCACTAATCGTTATTATTCCGCTGTTATCAGCCGGCGTGCCTGTTTCATCCCCCACGTTTCCATCCTGCTGTACGTCCACTTCAGATGTGGAAGCATAGATGATATCCTTATTAAAAGCATTGTCCGGAGAAACAGAAGACTCTCTCGAAAGAGTAACTGAAGACAAGCATTGCTCCTTTGTCACAACCATATCCTCGATATCGAATGCCACAGCCTTTATATTGGCCACATCATCCGTCAGTAAAACAGTCTGTTCCGTAGTTGTTATATTTCCACTTACGTCACACTTATATGCCTTCCATTCGCTACCATCACCTTTGCTTAACACTACATAATAGTCTGTTCCCACCGGCTGGTCTATATATAAATAGAAGTCAGACAGTTCCGAAGCGTCCGCGCGGCTTTCAATATTATTTATATCAAATGATGCAACTATGCCGCAGTCCGCATTGTCCTGCTTTACAGTTTCCTTCTGACACGATACAAAAGCCACCGAAAGCACAGCAGCTGAATATATAATCGATTTTGTTTTCATACTCTCTGAATTTATGTTTATTATTCTACCTCCGACACTTCCTTCTTACTTATTATATATGGGAAGATTGGATTGTCTTCTGATTTCACATACTCATAACCAGACTCTGCAATTGCTGCATTCATGGCGGTAATCTTTTCGTCTGTAAACTCCGTTACGGCAGACACTTCCTCTCCCAACTGCAATTCAC
>ERZ827498.3217-NODE-3217-length-14200-cov-3.592153_pt1 | contig 14200 bp, 9 predicted proteins | sample MGYA00519865_ERZ827498 | MGnify/ENA primary metagenome ERZ827498 (study PRJEB31778, sample SAMEA3449328) | human gut metagenome | biome: human gut; feature: human-associated habitat; material: faeces | place: United Kingdom | collected 2010/2012 ...
ATATGAAGCCAGATGCAGGTGTTATAAAAGAAATCTATGCAATCGGACTTCCGGCAATTATTGCGCAGGCTCTGATGTCTATTATGGTTTATGTGATGAATCTGATCCTGAAGTTCAATCCATCAGCACAGACAGCCTATGGATTGTTCTATAAAGTCCAGCAGTTTGTTCTCTTCCTTGCTTTTGGTCTGCGAGATGCGATCACTCCGATCATTGCATTTGCTTATGGAATGAGAAGTAAAAAGAGAATTCAGGATGGTATCAAATATGGACTTATTTATACTATTGCATTAATGATTCTGGGAATTGCAATTACGGAGATTTTCCCCGGAGCGTTTGCAATGCTGTTTAATGCAGGACAGTCAAGAGAATATTTTATTGCCGCGATGAGAGTGATTTCAGTGAGTTTCTTGTTTGCCGGAATTAATGTTGCTTATCAGGGAATTTACCAGGCATTGGATGGCGGCCTGGAATCACTGGTGATTTCACTTTTGAGACAGCTGATTATTATCCTGCCATTGGCGGGAATCTTTTCTCTGTTTGTCAGAAATGGTCAGATGGGAGTTTCGTTGATCTGGTGGGCATTTCCAATTACTGAAATAATTTCATGTTTTGTGGGATATGTATTTTTAAAGAAAATCAGAAAAAATAGGGTTGATGTTTTAAACTAGGAGGAATCAGAGATGGCAAAAAGAATTATTACGATCAGCAGGGAATTTGGAAGCGGTGGACGTTTTATCGGAGAAGAAGTGGCAAAGAAACTCGGAATTGCCTATTATGATAAAAATATCATTGGTCAGATTGCAGAAAAGTCCGGCTTATCACCGGAATATATTCAGGAAAATGCGGAATTATCTCCGAAAAAAGGTTTGTTCGCATATGCATTTTCCGGTCGTGATATCACAGGAAAATCTGTGGAGGACATGGTGTATGAGGCACAGAGAAATATTATTTTAGGATTGGCTGAGAAGGAGCCTTGTGTGATCATTGGAAGAAATGCAGACTATATACTGAAAGACCGGGATGATGTGCTGAATGTATTTATTCATGGGGACATGCCGGAAAAAATAAAGCGTATCACTGGTTTATACAATGTAAAAGAGAAGGAAGCTGTGAAAATGATGGCAGACACAGATAAAAGGCGAAGAACAAATTATAACTTTTACACAGATCAGAACTGGGGAAAAGCCAGCAATTACACACTGTGCCTGAACAGCTCACAGCTTGGATATGACAGATGTGAGATGATAATTATGGAATGCGTGAAATAAAAACAGATTATGTTTTTTATTCAAATTGACTGAGTGGAAGATCCCTTTTTCTATGTAGTGTATCTGTAAAATAAAAGAGGCAGATATAATGAAAAGGAATAAACCAGCTTGTATCATTCAGGTAAGAGTTAAGTGATGGAAGCATTTCAGATAATAATAGTTACTTTGCGCATTTTGTGTTATAATTGAGATTAACAGGAAATGATAAATATCTGCAAAATGAATGTTTATCAGGAACTTACCGGAGGACATTTTAGTTAAGACGTAATAGATTTCGGACTTTGTAAAATGCAAAAGGGAGATCAATGATATGAGAAAAAAAACAGTTCAAACAAGCAGTACCAAAAGCAGTACCAAAGGCAATGCAAAGAGTAATACAAAGAGCAATGCAAGAAACAGCGTAAAAAGCAGTGTAAAAAGCAGTGCAAAAAACAGTCCTCAAAAAGCTGTTAAGACTGTTGCTCCAACAGTAGAGAATGTTTCTGTTAAGCAAGCCGTAATTATTCAGGAGCCATCTGTTGAACAGAATGAACAGAACATTCCAACGAGACAGCCTGATCTGGGACCGCGAAGAAGTGTAGCCTTCATTGGATCAGAATGTTATCCATTTGTTAAGACCGGCGGATTGGGAGATGTAATGTCTGCCCTGCCAAAGAGTCTGGCAAAATTAAACATTGATGTTAAGGTCATTATTCCAAGATACAAATGTATTCCTCAGAAATTTCAGGAAAAGATGGAATACAGGGGTTCCTTTGATATGAATCTCTGCTCTGATGGAAAGCAGTATTATGTGGGAATTATGGAATATCAGGAGGATGGGGTTGTCTATGATTTTATAGATAATGATGAGTTCTTCTCCTGGGGAAATCCATATACGAATCTCATAGATGACATTCCGAAATTCTGTTATTTTGCAAAAGCTGCCCTTGCTGCCCTTAATTATCTGAACTGGACTCCTGATGTAGTACATTGTCATGACTGGCAGGCAGCTTTAGTACCACTTTATCTGAGAACCTGTTTTCAGGATACAGATGTAGGACGTGCAATTTCAGTACTCACAATACATAATCTGAAGTTCCAGGGTATTTATGACAGAAAAAAGATTCAATACTGGTCAGGACTTCCTGATTATGTATTTAATAAGGACTGCATGATCCAGAACTGGCTGGATGCCAATATGTTAAAGGGTGGCATCGCTTACAGCAATAAAGTTACAACTGTAAGTAACACCTATGCCTGGGAGATTCAGACAGAGGAATATGGAGAGGGACTTGCAGAGCATTTAAGATATCACAACAATAAGATTTTGGGAATTGTGAATGGTATTGATACGGATATCTGGAATCCTGCAACTGATAAGCTGTTAGCTGCTGATTATGATGAGAAGTCAGCGATAAAGAATAAAAAGATTAATAAAAAAGCTCTTCAGGAATCTCTGGGGCTGGATGTAGATGAGCATAAGATGGTAATCGGACTTATTTCACGTCTCACCAACCAGAAAGGTCTTGATCTTGTAAATGACGTAATCCCGGGAATTATGGATGAACATACGCAGGTGGTTGTTCTTGGTACTGGTGATTCTCAGTATGAAAATACATTCCGTTATTATGAAAACAAATATAAAGGCAATTTCTGTGCATATATTGCTTACAATGAAAATGTGGCTCACAATATTTATGCAGGATGTGATGCACTTGCTAAGGCAATTGCCGCAGGAGAAGCTCCAGCTAACGCATGTCCAGTTGGTGGCGCACCGGTTGCAGCAAAGATTGGTGCAATCATGGGTGAGGAAGTTGGAGAATCAGTAAGAATGACAGCATTTGTTAAATGTGCTGGTGACTGCGACAAAGCAAAAGAAAATTATGTGTACTCAGGTGCAATGGATTGTACAGCAATGAACGTCGTTCCTAACGGCGGTTCTAAGGCATGTACATACGGATGTATGGGATATGGTTCGTGTGTTAAGGCATGTCCTTTTGATGCAATTCATATTGTTAATGGTATTGCTGTAGTAGATAAGGGCAAATGTAAAGCATGTGGTAAATGTGTTGCTGTATGTCCAAGACACCTTATTGAAATCATACCATACAAGAGTAACTATACAGTTAACTGTTCATCTAACGATAAGGGTAAAGATGTTATGTCAGCATGCTCTGTTGGATGTATTGGATGTATGTTATGTACAAAGCAGTGTGAGTTCGGTGCTATTACAGTAGAAAACAATATTGCACATATTGATTATTCAAAGTGTACAGGTTGTGGAAAGTGTGCTGAGAAGTGCCCTAAGAAGATAATACATCTTCATTGATAATTTAATCACAATAAGTTATAATAAGAAACTGCCGTAGGCTTATGCTTATGGCAGTTTCCTAGTTTAAGAAAAGAGAAGATACACCTATGGCAGAGATGAAATTGAAGTTACAAGATTTTTATAAAAGACTTGATTCCAGAAAATCAACATATTTTCTGGCTTATTCAGTTATTTTTGCAATCCTTGCTATAGGTGTGTTTTCTTTTTATTTTTTCACTAGAAAGACATTCATATGGGAGGTTGATGGCTGGGAACAGCATTATAAGTCACTCATATATTATTCACAGTATTTAAGGGATTTCTTTAAAAATATATTTATCAATCATCAGTTTGTAATACCACAGTGGGATTTTGCAATAGGTGAGGGAAGTGATGTTATAGGAACATTTCACTATTATGTGATAGGCGACCCATTTACATTCTTATGTTTCCTGTTTCCAGCAAAGTACATGTATATATTCTATGAAGCAATGATTCTTTTAAGAATATATCTGTCAGGTATAGCATTTTCAATGCTGTGTTTTTATACAGGACATAAGAAAAGATATGTCCTTCCAGGAGCAGTAGCTTATGCATTCTGCTACTGGGCAATATACAATGCGGTAAGACATCCGTTCTTTCTTAACCCGCTTCTGTATTATCCGCTGCTTATATTGGGTGTTGAGAAGATAATCAGAGAGAAGAAAATGTGGCTCTTTACAATAACAGTAGCTGTTGCTGCAATGAGTAATTTTTATTTCTTCTACATGCTTGTGTTCACAACAATTATATATGTTATTGTAAGATTCATATTCTGTTATGGAAAGAATGTAAAAATGTGGGGCAAAGGAATATTAAGACTTGCAGTTTCATCGGTTACAGGACTGTGTATGGCGGCAATAGTGTTTCTGCCTGTGCTTCACGTTTTCTTAAGTGACAGCAGATTTAATACACCTAATAAAATGGGACTGGTATATCCTTTTTCATACTATGCAAAGCTTCCGGGACTTTTTATCGTTGAGGGTGATAACTTCTGGACATGCATGGGATTTGCAGTGCCGGTTTTACTTGCAGTGCTTTTAATGTTTAAGAGCAGACGTAAGTACACAATGCTTAAGACTTATTTTATTATAAGTGCTGTGATGATATGTATACCGTTCTTCGGACAGGCAATGAACGGATTTTCATATATGTGTAACAGGTGGATATATTCATTTGCATTATTATGTGCATATATACTTGTGTGCATGATGCCGCGTCTTATAACACTGGAAAGAAAAGAAATCCGCTTTATTGGAATTGCACTTACAATATATTTTGTGGTATGTATGTGCGTAAAGTATTCAAGAAATGGCAAGCTTATAAATGCAGTTGCAATTGGAGTAATATTGCTAATTGGACTTAGCATAAAGAATGTTAATGAATATAACAGATGCATGATGGTGACAGTAGCGGTTATGCTGGCGGCATTAGCTAATGGTATATGGAAAAATGCTTCATTTGGGGAAAATTATGCGGCACAGTGCATAAGCGTTAAAATGGCACAGGAAGATGTGTTTGGAAGCGAGAAGGAGCTTATAAGTAAAGATGCTGAAGATACAGATTTTATCAGATATTCAGGCTCTGGACTTTCGTACAATATGAACTGCATAACAGGAATATCATCCTCTAATCTGTATTGGACACTTACTAATCCGTATGTATCGAAGTTCAGATATGATTGTGCAATCAGGCTTGATACGCTGCTTCCGCACAAATACACAGGCTATGATGACAGGTCATCTCTTATAACATTGTCATCTGCCTCAAAGTATCTGGTGAGTAAGACCGGTGGACTTGTTCCATATGGATTTGCTTATGAATCAGAAAATGATGATTATGTAATGTATAATAACGACAATGCACTTCCGTTAGGATTTACTTATGACAAGGCTGTTAATAAGAATGAATGGGAGGGCTTAAGTGCAGTTGATAAGCAGAAAGCAATGCTTCAGGCTGTTGTTATTGACAGGAGTGGGAAGGATACCAGGGAGGCGCTTCCTGACAGGGTATCTGTTAAAGATTTAAGTTATGACAGCCAGATTAAAGATTATACAATGAATTATGATGCCAAAGAAGTACAGTGTACGGATAATACATTTGCAGTAACTAAGGCAGGTGCCAGGGTAACATTTAACTTTACAGGCAGTGGTGCAGGTGAGACTTACTTTAATATTAATGGGCTTGATTATGAAGGCGCAGCACAGTTCCAGCTGTATTTTGGAAAGAAAAAGTTTGACCCGTTAGACTTATATTCTAAGTCAGACTGGAAAGAGCTTTCACATAATGAAAAGAAGAAGATATTTAAGAATTTCATATACTGGACACAGTCTACAAGCAGTGTTAAGCTTGGGATTACGACTGATACAGGAGTAACCAAGTCAATGAATTACTTTACATCTGATTACAGCTATTACAGTAACCAGCATGATTTCAGTGTGAATATGGGTTATTCGGAAGAAAATGTTACATCAGTTACAGTGACTTTCCAGAAGATTGGTGTGTATTCTTATGATGATATACAGATTGTATGCCAGCCAATGGACAGTTACACTGACGAGATTAATACACTTAAAGAAAATGTATTAACAGATGTAGAGCTTGGAAATAATAAGGTTACAGGACAGATAACACTTGACCGTAATAAATATCTGTGTCTTACAATCCCTTATTCAAAGGGCTGGAAGGTATATGTAGACGGGGAAAGACAAAAGCTATATAATGCTAATGGTCAGTATATGGCTGTATATCTTACGAGTGGAACGCATAATGTAACACTTAAGTATTCTACGCCGCTTCTTAAAGAGGGAGCGTTGGTGTCACTTGCAGGTGTGGTCATCTTTGCCATGCAGCTTGTAATTAATAAGAGAAAGAAGAGGGAATAATAATGTACAGAGAAGTTGCGAAACTTATTATATATGGTAATCATGAGGACACTATTCTTATGAAAATGTCCGATATTTTCAAAAAATTTGACAGGGATGAGGAGACTCCTGACAAGCTTATAAGCGATATATATGAGCAGATTAAGAGAATATTGGAGGTTGCCACAGATTATGGCTTTGATAAGAATTTATGGCATAATTACCTTACATTCTATCTTATAACTAATGAGAATCCATTCAGCCTTACATGTGAAAAGGTAGGTGCTAATGATGGAAGCGTTAATGAATTTGCTAAGAATGACTTCAAGGTGTTTATGAATCTGTTTAATTATGATTTCAGACCTATTGAGGCCGCACTTGGAATCAACTGTTTTTCACTTATATCTGATTACAAGGCAATTGTTAAGAAAGAGCTTATGTACAATAAGAATGTAAGTGAGAAGGTACAGGCTTTAAGCCTTAAGCTTGAGACAGCAAAGGACGAGAATGAGTTCTTTAATTATGTTACTGATTTCTATAAAGCATATGGTGTAGGAATGTTCGGACTTAATAAAGCATTCAGAGTAATAGGCGGTGATAATGGCGTTACATTTACACCAATTAACAATATGGATAAGGTTATGTTAGATGACCTTATAGGTTATGAAATCCAGAAGAAGAAGCTTGTTGAGAATACAGAGGCCTTTGTTCAGGGAAGAAAAGCTAATAATGCGCTTCTTTTTGGTGACAGCGGAACAGGTAAGTCAACTTCTATCAAGGCTATTGTCAATGAATATTATGACCAGGGTCTTAGAATGATAGAGATATACAAACATCAGTTCAAGGATTTATCTAATGTTATAGCAAGCATTAAGAACAGAAATTACAAGTTCATAATATATATGGATGATTTATCTTTCGAGGAATTCGAGATTGAATACAAGTTCTTAAAGGCTGTAATTGAAGGCGGTGTTGAGACTAAGCCTGATAATATTCTTATCTATGCAACATCTAACAGAAGACATCTTATCAAGGAAACATGGAATGACAGAAATGATATGGAAAGCAATAACGGTCTTCACAGATCTGATACTATTGAGGAGAAGCTTTCATTAGTGAACAGATTTGGATGCCAGATAAGCTACTCTAAGCCATCACAGAAAGAATTCTTTGATATTGTTATTGGCCTTGCAAGGAAGAATAATGTTAAGATGACAGATGAAGAGCTTATGGCAGAGGCTAACAAGTGGGAACTTTCACATGGTGGAATATCAGGAAGAACAGCACAGCAGTTTATCAATTACTGTCTTGGGGGTAGAGAATGATTTCATACATTAAAGGTGAGCTTGCCGAAATCCTGCCAGATGTAATCGTTGTGGAAGCCAATGGAATCGGATATAATATATATGTTCCGGGTTCAGTTCTTGGAGAGCTTCCATCAGTTGGCAGTGAGGTTAAGATATATACATATATGAATGTCAAGGAAGATGAATGCAGTCTGTTCGGATTCCTTACAAGAGATGATTTAAGCATGTTTAAAATGCTTATCTGTGTCAATGGTATTGGCCCTAAGGCAGCGCTTGGCGCATTATCTAATATCACAGCAGATGATTTAAGATTTGCAGTTCTTGCTGATGATGTGGCAGCAATCAAGGCACTTCCTGGTATCGGACCTAAGACAGCACAGAAGATTATAATTGAGCTTAAGGATAAGTTAAAGCTTGATGAAGTATTTGAATCAGCACTTTCTAAGAATAAAAAGGCAGACAATAACAGTAATGTCATGATGATAAGAAATGACGCTGTTGAGGCACTTGTATCACTTGGATATTCAAGCAAAGATGCACTTGTTGCTGTCAAGGAAGTGGAAGATATAGAGAATAAGGATTCTGAGACGGTTCTTAAGGAAGCGTTAAAGAAGCTGGCTAAATTCTAGAGCAGAATAGTATTTGAGAAATGAGGGGCTATATGGAAAAGAGGATTATATCAACACAGATAACTGAAGAAGATTATGGTATTGAGAATTCCTTAAGGCCATTATCTCTTGATGACTATGTTGGACAGAATAAGGTTAAGAGTAATCTTAAAGTATATATTGAGGCAGCAAAGGAAAGAGGAGAGGCACTTGACCATGTGCTTTTCTATGGACCTCCGGGACTTGGAAAGACAACTCTGGCAGGAATTATTGCTAATGAAATGGGGGTTAATATCAAGGTTACATCCGGTCCTGCAATCGAGAAGCCGGGAGATATGGCAGCTATACTTAACAACTTGAGTGAGGGTGATATTCTCTTTGTTGATGAGATTCACAGACTTAACAGACAGGTTGAAGAAGTGCTGTATCCGGCAATGGAGGATTATAAGATTGATATTATGATCGGAAAGGGTGCAACAGCAAGGTCTATAAGACTTGATCTGCCACAGTTCACTCTGATAGGGGCAACAACAAGAGCGGGACTTTTATCAGCACCTTTAAGAGACAGATTCGGTGTTGTAAGCCATATGGAATTCTATACCGTTCCGGAGCTTGAGAAAATCATTATCCGTTCAGCCAATGTGCTTAATGTTGATATTGACTCAGACGGAGCACATGAGCTTGCAAGAAGATCCAGAGGAACACCGAGACTTGCCAACAGACTTTTGAAAAGAGTAAGGGATTTTGCACAGGTTAAATATAACGGACATATCAATAAGGATGTTGCTGATTATGCACTTAATCTGTTAGATGTTGACAGAGATGGATTGGACCGTAACGATCGTGTTATACTTACTACAATAGTTGATAAGTTTGATGGCGGACCTGTCGGTATTGAGACACTGGCAGCTTCAATAGGCGAGGATTCAGGAACTCTTGAAGATGTTTATGAGCCATATCTTATACAGAATGGGTATATTAACAGAACTCCAAGAGGAAGAGTTGCAACTAAAGCAGCTTATGATAATCTTGGCAGGCCATTCAAACAAAAATAACATAAAATATTCTAAAGAATGTGTTTTATGAGTTGAATAGTAAGTGTATTTATTATATACTTAATATGTTTATTTCTACATATATGGAGGGGACTTATGTCATCAAAGAATACAGCAGAAGTAATTCTTGGAGGTAAGGTAATCAAGCTTGGTGGATATGAAAGCGAGGAGTATCTTCAGAGAGTTGCATCATACATTAATAACAAGATAACTGAATTTAATAAAGAAGAGAGTTACAGACGAATGTCAGCAGAGCTCAGAACTGATATGATGTATCTTAATATTGCAGATGATTACTTCAAGGCTAAGAAGATGGCAGACAGTATTTCATTAGATATTGAGAACAAGGATAAGGAAATATATGACCTTAAGCATGAGCTTATTGCAGCACAGATTAAGGCAGAAAGTTCAGCAAAAGAGATTAAGGAATTAAAGAGTGAGATTAACAAGTATCAGAAGAATATTGTCAAGTTAGAGACAGAACTGAATGACTCTAAGAAGTGATTTACATAAGATTATCTGGTATTAATAATAACGGCTGTTGCAAATGCATTTGCAGCAGCCATTTAATTTAAAGGCGGTTACAACTATGAATGTTGATAAGAGAAAAACACAGGTGGAGGTTTTAGCACCAGCAGGTTCACTTGATATTATGAAGGCTGTTGTTGCGGCAGGGGCAGATGCCATATATCTTGGAGGCAATATGTTTGGAGCAAGGGCATTTGCCAATAATTTTAATGATGAAGAGCTTATCTGTGCTATTGAATATGCACATTTATTCGGAAGAAAGGTTTACCTGACAGTTAACACTCTTCTTAAGTCAAGAGAGATAGAGAACAGTCTTATAGAATACCTTATACCGTTCTATGAGGCAGGTCTTGATGCAGTGATTGTACAGGATATGGGTGTGTTTAACCTTATAAGAAAACATTTTCCTGATATGGATATACATGCAAGCACACAGATGACACAGACCGGAGTGTATGGCAGCAGGCTTTTAAAGGAACTTGGTGCAACAAGAATAGTCACTTCAAGAGAGATGAATCTGCAGGAAATAAAGCAGCTTCATGAGAGATTAGATGTGGAGATAGAAAGCTTTGTGCATGGAGCATTATGTTACTGTTATTCGGGACAATGCCTGCTTTCAAGCTTTAACGGAGGAAGAAGCGGCAACAGGGGAAGGTGTGCCCAGCCGTGCAGGATGCCTTATGATGTGTATGATAACGGTGAAAAGATTAATAACAGAAACAACAGTTACGCATTAAGCCCTAAGGATATGTGTGCATTACAGATACTTCCTGATGTTATAGAAAGTGGAGTGTATTCTCTGAAAATTGAAGGCCGTATGAAGAATGTCACATATGCGGCTATGGTAACGCATATTTACCGTAAATATGTTGATATGTATCTTGAGAGAGGACGAAAAGGCTTCAAGGTAGATAAGAAGGATATTGATGACCTTTCAGATATATATAACAGAGGTGCATTTACTACAGGCTATTATGACAGCGTCAAGGGAAAGAAGATGATGTCACTGGGGCGTCCTAACCATATGGGAACGGAGTGCCTTAAGGTAGTATCTAACAAGGCAGGAAGAATTACATTTAAGGCATTAAAGAATGTGAACAGAGGCGATGTCTTTGAGATTGATAAAGAGCATTCATTTGAGAGCGGAGCTGATGTGGCAGCAGGACAGACCTTGGTTGTTAATCTTCCTAAGAAATACCCGCTGTATGAGGGAAGAATTGTCAACAGAATGAATAATGCTAAGATTAAGGCATATGTAGCGGACAATTATGTCGGAATAACACCTAAGCTTCATGTAGATATGAGGTTTGTTGTAAGAAAGAATGAAAATATATCACTTACAGTAATGTATGATGGAATTGAAAAGACATGTACAGGAGAGATAGTTACCGAAGCACAGAGCCGTCCGGCCTCAGAGGAGGAACTGGTTAAGAATTTAAAGAAAACCGGCGATACATGTTTTGTGGTGGAAGATGCAGAAGTGCAGCTTGATGATGGTGTGTTTGTGCCTGTCGGCTGGATTAAGGAATTAAGAAGAAATGTACTTGAACAGCTTGAGACACATTTAAAGCACAGTCTTGTAAGAACTTATAATAAGCCTGAATGTGCAGAGCCTGACGATAGGGAGAATACTGATGATAATAATTATCAGGTAAGAAAAGCTGCATACCTTCATGATATAGCGCAGGTAAAGAAAGCAGCATCAGTTTCAGGTGTTGAAAGCATTTATCTTGATTATAAGATGTTTTATATGAATGATGAGAATTCATTAAAAGAGGCTGTAAAGCACTGTCAGTCACATGGAATATATGTATATATGTTCCTTCCACATATTCTTAAGGCAGAGAAATATGATAAGTTTAAGTGCTTGTGTGAGAAGGCTTCTGACTGTGGCATAGACAGGTTTGTATGCCGTAATATTGAGCAGATTGGTTTTCTTGGAAGTGACAACTGGAAAAAATTATCTGACAATGTGCATATTATTACGGACAGTAGCATATATATATTTAATACATTTGCAAAAGATGAATTAAGAAGGCTGTGCAGTAATGCCGGGGTTATTCTTGACAGAATGACACTGCCGCTTGAACTTACAGATAAGGAGATGAAGCCTGTAATTGGAAGTGACACGGAACTTGTAGTATATGGGAATGTGCCTCTTATGGTATCTGAACAGTGTGTGAGAAGAACTTACGGAAGATGTGACGGAAGCTGGGGCAGCATTAATATTACAGGGCCGAAGGGCAGCTCTTATACGGTGGAAAGTATGTGTGAATTCTGTTATTCTGTAATGAATGGAGAAAAACTCAATCTTACAAAAGAGGCAATGGAGATATTTGAACAGATTGGTATTCCTTGCGAAGAATGCGGTGTGTGTGTAATTCGTTATGAATTTGACGAAAGTGAAGCAGATGATATACAATTAGTTATGACTGATGGAGTGAGTGGCGGTACTACAGGACATTTTCATCAGGCAATCGACTAAGATTAAGTGACTTGAATAAAGGAGATTGCTATGCAGTCAGTTTTTATTGAACTTACAAAATACATATTTGCTTTTCTGATGGCGTTTTATGTTCTTTCTGCTTACAGAGGAGCAATAATCCATAAGGAAGAAAAGAGAAAAGGAATATATATCCAGCAGTATATTATAATATTCGCGATACATTTTCTTGGATATTATGTGTTGTATCTTATGAAAGGTGAGACTAGATATATAGGCTTTTATTTTGTACAGCTTATATATCTTATAGTATTCATTGCGTTTTATTACATATTGTATCCAAAGGCTTCAAGGCTTCTTGTTAATAATATGTGTATGCTGATGTCAGTTGGATTTATCATGATAGCAAGGCTTAATTTTGACAAATGTGTTAAACAGTTTGTTATTGCTGTGTTTGGAACGGTTATTATGTTTCTTGTTCCATGGCTTTTAAAAACTGTTAAGAGCTTCAGAAACTTTGGATGGATATATTGCATTTCGGGACTTGTGCTTTTATGTGCTGTTTTATTAGGAAATAAGGTGTATGGAGCCAATCTTACATTAAGCATAGGAGCATTTTCTGTACAGCCGGCAGAGTTTGTTAAGATTTTGTATGTTATGTTTGTTGCTTCGATGTTTAATAAGTCAACGACATTTAAACAGACATGTATTGTTACAGCGTTTGCAGCACTTCATGTTATTATTCTTGTGCTTTCAACTGACCTTGGTGCTGCACTTATATTCTTTGTGGTGTATATTGCAATGCTTTATATAGCAACAAGAAAACTGGCCTATGCCGGGGCAGGACTGATTGCCGGAGCAGGTGCATCTGTTATTGCATATAAGCTTTTTGCACATGTGAGAGCGAGAGTTATTGTATGGCGTAATCCGTGGGAATATATTGATACAAGCGGATATCAGATATGTCAGTCTCTTTTTGCAATTGGTATGGGATCGTGGTTTGGATATGGATTATGTCAGGGTATGCCTGATAAGATACCTGTAGCAGAGAAAGATTTTATGTTTTCTGCTATATCTGAAGAATTTGGACTCATATTTTCAATAGCTCTATTCTTAGTGTGCCTTAATAATCTTATTCTTATGATGAATATAGCTTCAAGATGTAAGACACTTTTTTATCGTCTTGTAGCTGTAGGACTTGGGGTTACATATGGGGTTCAGGTGTTCTTAACTGTGGGAGGTGCAATTAAGTTTATACCGATGACAGGTGTTACACTTCCTTTTGTAAGTTACGGGGGAAGCTCTATATTAAGCTCGCTTATAATGTTTGCTCTTATTAATGGAATGTACAATATGAGACAGGATGAAGGTGACAGGAAAGATGGCAGAAAACAAAAAACAGGACAGACGAAGAAAAAAACAAAACATACAAAGTGATATAGTTGATAATGAAAAGAAGAATCTGCGAAATAAAGAGACTAATATAATTGCATTCTTTTTTGTAGGACTTTTTCTTGCAACTATTGTGTATCTGTGTATATTCAATGTGAGAGATGCAGGAACAATTGTGAATAATCCTTACAATAAAAGAGTAGACAATCAGGAAAGCAAGGTTGTAAGAGGTGATATATTAGCAGATGACGGAGATGTACTTGCAACAACGCTTACGGATGAGGATGGTAATGAAACACGTTATTATCCTTATGATAATCTGTTCTGTCATTCGGTTGGATTTACTTCTCTTACAGGGATGAAGACAGGAATAGAACAGTCTCAGAATTATTTTCTTTTAAGT
>ERZ827498.3227-NODE-3227-length-14170-cov-4.368757_pt1 | contig 14170 bp, 10 predicted proteins | sample MGYA00519865_ERZ827498 | MGnify/ENA primary metagenome ERZ827498 (study PRJEB31778, sample SAMEA3449328) | human gut metagenome | biome: human gut; feature: human-associated habitat; material: faeces | place: United Kingdom | collected 2010/2012 ...
GCTGCGGTTGATGGGGCTGCTTGCCGGCACCAGTGCCACTTCGCCAATGCTGCGGGAGCCTTCGTCGCCGTCCAGCAGACGGCCCAGCAGCACCTGTCCCTGCTCGGCGTGGTAGTCCACAACCCGGCCCTTCTCAAAGGTGACACGGAAGTTCTTGATGAGCTGGCCGTTGAACACATAGGGCTTTGTGCCGTAGACAACGCCCTCTACCCTGTCCTTGTGGGGCGCAGTGAACACTTCCTCCGTGGGGATGTTGGGCAGGAACACCACGCCCTTTTCGCTCTTGCTGGCGGCGCTTTCCCACACAGCCTGATCCGCAAGACCCACGGTCAGGTCCGTGCCATTGCTGCTCTCAAAATGCACGCTTTCCAAGTCCAGCGCGTTCATTTTATCCCGCAGAGTGCTGAGCCGCTCCATGTGGGCTTGCCACTCGTCCACCGGGTCGCCACCGGTGACCCGGCACACGTCAAAGATCAGCTTCCACAAAGCCTCCATTGCGGCATCCGCGTCCAGCTCCGGGAAGACCTTCTTTGCCCACGGCACACTGGGCAGGGCCGCAATGGACCACTGCACCCGGTCGTTCATGGTGTACTCCTGCCACTCCTCCATAAAGGCGCGGCGGGCGGCATTCACCCTGCTGATCTTATTGCCGTCAATGCCCGCATACAGCTCCGGGTCGTCCGCAATGAGATGCAGTACACACACGCCGCCCTCGCTTTCGGCATAGTCAAGATAGCGGCGCAGCTGCCATGGCTTGAGGTCGGTCAGAGCCTCCTCGCTGCCCAGCTCCATGCGGGCGCGGGCCACAGCGTCATCGCTCCAGTTCACCTGCACATCCCGGGCACCGGCTTCGTAGGCACTGCGCACGCACAGCCGCGCCAGCGGCGCGCCCTCCAGCGGGCAGTTGATGATGAGGGTCTGTCCGGGCTGCGGGTTCACCCCCACCCGGACGATGAAATCGGCATATTTTTTCAGCAGTTCGTCAAAGTTTTCCACGGTAGAACCTCCTGCGGTGTAAAAATCATGTTTTTCTGTTTTTCAGTATACCCGGTACAAGCCGTTCTGTCCAGTAAAAAGAAAACAGACACCTCCTGCTGTTGAAAAAGCAGGAAACGTCTGTTATACTGTCCTTTGAGAGTGCTGTCTACATACGGCAGGCGGTCTATGCCTTTTCGGCCCTGCGTCGGGAAGGCGAACATTTTTGTCGTACCCCGACGCTTTGCAGCGAAGGGGGTGATGCTTCATGACGCTTTTAGAAACTCTGGCTCTGCTCACATTGCTTGCAACCGTGAGCTTTGGCATTTTCGATATCGCGTGGAAGATCTTCAATAACAAAAAATGACCGCCCTCAGCGTCCAAACCTGAGCGGTCATCTTTTGATTATCGCGCCGGAAAGGTACTGACCGTTTGCCAGACAGCACTTTCTTTATTTGTATTATAGCACAGCCCCGCCGAAATTGCAACGGCGGGGCTGTTTTTTATCGCCTGAAAGCGAATTTTTCTCAGAACTCGATCTTGCTCTCGATATAAGCTTTCAGCTCGGAGATGGGCATACGCACCTGCTCCATGGTGTCGCGGTCACGGACGGTGACGCAGTTGTCGGCGGCAATGCCCTTGGCCTCGTCACCCACGGTATCAAAGTCCACAGTGATGCAGTACGGGGTGCCGATCTCGTCCTCGCGGCGGTAACGCTTGCCGATGGAACCGGTATCGTCGTAATCCACCATGAAGTACTTGCTCAGCTCGTTGCGGATCTCCATGGCCTTCTCGCCCAGCTTCTTGCTCAGGGGCAGCACGGCGCACTTGTAGGGAGCCAGAGCCGGATGCAGACGCAGCACGGTGCGGATATCCTCCTTGCCCTTGCTGTCGGTCAGGTGCTCCTCGTCGTAAGCCTCGCACAGGAAAGCCAGCGCCACACGGTCGCAGCCCAGAGAGGGCTCGATGACGTAGGGGATGTAGTGCTCGTTGGTCTCGCTGTCGAAGTACTCCAGACTCTTGCCGGAAGCCTCCTGATGGCGGGTCAGGTCGTAGTTGGTACGGTCTGCAATGCCCCACAGCTCGCCCCAGTCGGTGAACGGGAAGGCATACTCGATATCGGTGGTAGCGCGGCTGTAGAAGGCCAGCTCTGCAGGCTCGTGGTCACGCAGGCGCAGGTGCTCCTTCTTGATGCCAAGGCTCAGCAGCCAGTTCTCGCAGTAGTCCTTCCAGTAAGCGAACCAGTCCAGATCGGTGCCGGGCTTGCAGAAGAACTCGCACTCCATCTGCTCGAACTCACGGGTGCGGAAGGTGAAGTTGCCCGGGGTGATCTCGTTGCGGAAGGCCTTGCCCACCTGACACACACCGAAGGGCAGCTTGCGGCGGGTGGTGCGCTGGATGTTGGCAAAGTTGACAAAGATGCCCTGTGCGGTCTCAGGACGCAGATAGCAGGTGGAAGAGCTGTCCTCAGTAACGCCGATGGCAGTCTTGAACATCAGGTTGAACTTGCGGATGGGGGTAAAATCGTGCTTGCCGCACACAGGGCAGACGATATCCTCGTGCTCTGCGATGAAAGCGTCCATCTCGTCAAAGCTCATGGCATCCACGTTCACCTCGGGGTGCTCCTCACCGATCAGCTTGTCGGCGCGGTGGCGTGCCTTGCAGGCGCGGCAGTCCAGCAGGGGGTCCGAGAAGCTGGACACATGGCCGGTGGTCACCCATGTCTGCGGGTTCATGATGATGGCAGCATCCAAACCCACGTTATAGGGGCTTTCCTGCACAAACTTTTTCAGCCATGCCTTTTTGACGTTGTTCTTGAACTCCACGCCAAGGGGGCCGTAGTCCCAGCTGTTGGCCAGACCGCCGTAGATCTCGGAACCGGGGAACACATAACCACGGTTCTTGCAGAGATTGACGATCATATCAAGGGTCTTTTCGCTCTGTTCCATTGTAGTACATCCTTTCCGTCCGCGGCTGGTTTGCCGTGTCGTATCGTGTTGTGTTCCGGCGGCTTTCCCACCGCCGGGCGTGCTTGTGGCTTGCGCAAGCACAGTATATTTACTGTACCATGTTTTGCCCCGCTTGTAAAGCCCGGCAAACAGTTCAGTTGCGCTCTGTCAGGTATTTTACCAGCAGGCGGTACAGGGCATCCGGGTCGATTGGTTTAGGCAGGTGCTCGTTCATGCCGGATTCCAGTGCCTTACGGCGATCCTCTGTAAAGGCGTTTGCCGTCATGGCAAAGATGGGGATGGTCTTTGCGTCCGGGCGGTCCATGGCGCGGATGGCGCGGGTGGCCTCGTGGCCGTCCCGCACCGGCATCATCACGTCCATCAGAATGGCGTCAAAGCCGCCCGGCGGCGAGGCCGCAAAGGCTTCCACTGCCTGCTGTCCGTCGGCGGCTTTGGTCACTTTTACACCCACATCGTTCAGTAAAAACTCCATGATCTCCATGTTCAGGGCATTGTCCTCGGCCAGCAGCATCCGCCGCCCACGCAGCACGGTAAGGTCTGTCTGCTGCCGCTCCGGCTCTTCCGTTGCAGTATTGTCGATGGCAAAAGGCAGGGTGATGGTGTAGGTTGTGCCCACGCCCTGCTTGCTTTCCACCCCGATGGTACCGCCCATCTTATCCACAAGACTTTTGGCAATGGACATGCCAAGGCCGGTGCCGCCGTATACCGAGCGTGCCCCGGCGTTCTCCTGCGTGAAGGGCTCGAACATCCGCTGCTGGAATTCCTCGCTCATACCGATGCCAGTGTCCGCGCAGACAAAACAGATCTGCGCCTTGTCCCCGTTGCTGCTCAATTCAAAGCAGTCCAGCATCACCCGGCCCTTTTCCCGGTTATACTTGATGGCATTGCTGAGCACATTCATCAGCAGCCGCTTGACGTGCAGCGGGCTGCCCACCAGCCGTGGATGCGGCAGCCTGCCGTATTCCCGGTGCAGAACGATTCCGCGTTCTGCCGCCTGTTTTTCCAGCACGTCCGTGATCTCGTGCATCAGCTCGGGCAGATCAAAGGGCACGTTTTCCAGCACCACCTCGCCGGACTCCAGCTTGCCCATGTCCAGCACCTCGTTCACCAGCTCCAGCAGCAGGGTGGAAGCCTCCCAGATCTTTTTGCGGCAGTCGGCCTGCCGCGCCATATCCTCCGGGCAGCGGTCGCCGATCTCCACCATGCCCCGGATGCCGTTGATGGGGGTGCGGATATCGTGGCTCATGCGCTGCAAAAACTCGGTCTTGGCAAGGTTTGCGCTCTCTGCTTTCAGTGCGGCTGCCTTGAGGGTCTTTTGGTACTCCTGCTCCCGGCGCAGCTGCTGTTCCCGGTAGCGCTGGTCGGTCTTGCCGCGCAGCAACTGCAGCAGGAACAGAACGACCATGTAAGCAAAGGCAGCCATGCTCACATTGCGCATGGTAGAGACATATACCTCCTGCTCCGGGCGGTAAACATAGATATAAAAACTGCGTCCCTGCCCTACGATGCCGTAGGCGTACTGCTGCCCGGTGGCGCTGTGCACATGGATCACGCCACCATCGGTGCTGCGCGCCTTTAGGGCAGAAAGGGTGGGGTTTTCGTCCACGGTGGTATCCAGCAGGGCGGTATCGTTGCTGGCCACAATGCGGTCACCACGGGTCACCACGATGGTGCCGTCCACAGCGGGGTTATAGCCCTGCACGCAGTTCTGGTAGGAAAGGCTGTAATTGCGCACATATTCTGCCGTGGTGCGGTAGTACACCACAAGCACCCCGTCTCCGTCCTTCCGGGCGCAGGCTGCGGTATCTATATAGGAGCTATCCTCCTTTTCCGTCCGCCCGGCATAGACCTGCTGGGGGTGGTCGGCCACCTTCAGCACGATAGAACCGGCCAGTTCCTTTTCCATCTGTTCCCGGACCTGCGGGTCAGCCACCCGGCCATCCTGTGAGGCACCGCACAAAATTTTGCCCTCTGCCGAAAGCACAAGGATGCCGCTGAGGGTATAGTCCTGCAAATATTCTTCCATAGCAGCATCGTCCAGCACCCGCCCGGGATTCTCCTGCTGGTCCCGGGCGATCTCACTGCACAGATGCTGGGCGTTTTCCATCATCCGCATCAGGCTTTTGGTCTCCGTGGCAAGGTTCAGGTTATCGTAGTCGGTGCACTGCTCCTTAACATAGCTGATGGTATCCTCAAACTGCTTTTCTGCATTTTGCAGGTCGCTGTGGGCCGAAAGCCCCAGCACACCGCCCAGTATCAGCAACCCAGCAAGCGCACAGATCAGAATGTGCTGCTTCCGGCTGATAACCAGTGACCCTTTTTCCATTCCGTCATGCATGGGCGCTGTCCTCCAGTCCATCCAGATAGTGCCCGGGGTCGTCCAGATAGCGGCTCACGATCTGCCGGACGGTGCCGTCCGCCAGCATCTCCTGAAACACCTCCGTCAGCTGCTGCGGCAGGTCATCGCTGCGATTTTTGGAAAAAGCCACGCCCAGCCGCGCCGTCATCAGCGGCTCGTCCAGAATGCGGTATTCAACGCTGTAATCCTTCATGAACTGCCGGATGGCGCTTTCGTGGGCGGCTAAGGCGTCCGCGTAGCCTTTGAGCAGGGTGGTGTAGAGCAGATCCCGATTCTGCAGGGAATACAGCCTGCGCAGCCGGGGCAGACCGTTCTGCTCCGCATTCAAAAACAGTTCCTCCGGCTTTGTGGTGGACTGCACCGCCACCACCTTACCGGCCAGATCCTGTAGAGTGCGAATGTCGCTATCGGAGCGCACCGCCACCACCTGACGGCTGTACAGATAAGGCCCTGCCCATTGGTATTCTTCCTCGCGGCCGTCCATGGTAAAACTGCCCCAGATGCAGTCGATGGTGTCGTTTTCCACCAGTTCCTTCTTCTTTTCCCAGTCGATGGTCACAAATTTCACCCGGTAGCCCAGCCGCCCGAACGCCTCAGTGGCCAGTTCCACGTCAATGCCGGTGGGTGCGCCGTCTGTGCCCATATAGTTGAAGGGCGGGTAGTTATCGCTGCCCACCACGATGACCGGCATCGCTGCCGTATAGCTGTCGGCTTTTCCGGGATGCAGGCAGCTGCAAAGCAGCACCGCACACGTTGCCAGTGCCAGCAGGCAGGCCGCCAGCCGCAGTCCTCTTCTGTATTTTTTCATGGTTCTTCCATCCTGTATTTTTTGCTGTATTTTACAGCAGATCGCTCCATGTTATCAGTATAATAAAATCTGTTCCAAAAGAAAAGCCAAAAATCACTTTTCCGGCAGTTTTTACGCTTTTCTGTAAAAAGAGCTCCCGGAGCGTTCGCAGACGTTCCGGGAGCCAAAATAAAACTTTTTACTTGTGGTACTTCATGCCCGCATTGATAGTGCAGGCGCGGTAGATCTGCTCGGTGAGCACCAGCCGTGCCAGCTGATGGGGCATGGTGATGCGCCCCATGCTGAACTTGAGAGCAGCGGCCTTTTTCACCTCGTCGGACAGGCCATGGGACGAGCCGATGACAAAGGCCACATCCCCTGCCCCGCTGCCGGCGCGCTGTGCCAGAAACTGCGCCAGCTCGTCGGAGGAGATCTGCTTGCCCTCGATGCACATGGCTACAATAGCAGCACCCTTGCGCACATTGGAAAGGATGGCCTTACCCTCCTTGTCCAGCGCCTTTTTTACCACGGCATCCGAGGCATTTTTCTCCTCGATCTTTTCCTCCGGCAGTTCAATGATGCGGAAGGCGGCAAAGGCCGCCAACCGCTTCTGGTACTCTGCCACGCCCTCGACAAAATATTTGGCGTTCAGCTTGCCCACACAGATCAGGTCGATATTTTGCATAACAGCTTCCTCTTTTCAGGATAAACGATTTAAAATCGTCTCCGCTTCGCTCTGACATTAACAGCGGAAAGAATATTTTTGTTTTCGGGGAAACGGCACGCCTGCGGGCGCTCCGTTTCCCCTATTTTCACAAGAGGGGACTTTTCGGAAAGGCAGCGGGGAGTTTCCTGAGCAAATTCCGGCGAAGTGGAGCCCCGGTGCGCAGCACTGGGGCGGAACAGGGGGTTCCGGGCTCATTTGCGAAGGAAAGCTCCCCGCCGTCTGCCAATCAAAGCAGGCTCATCTGCTCGCCCTCGTCCTCGGCGCGGATCAGCGCACCGGTGGCGGGCAGGCTGCGCACGCGATAGCGGTGTGGGTTGGCCAGCTCTAAAGTGTCGGCCGGTACCACCGAGGCGATGGTCTGGTTCTTTTTCAGGGTGACCACCGCCACACCCTGACTGTCGCGGGTGGTCTTTGCGGCGATCTGCGCCGTGCCGACCAGAAGCATCCGTTCCGCGCTGGTGCGAATCGCAAGCTCCGTCTCCTCGGGCAGGAAGAACATCGTCGCCAGCGGCTCTTTGTCGCAGTAGGCTTTCAGCAGCTTGCGGCGGTTCTGCTTTGTCTCGTAGCTGGACAGCGGCACCTTGGCGCACTTGCCGTTGTCGTAGAAGAAGAGCATCCAGCCCTTGTAATCGGGGGTCACGACCATATACAGCGGGACCTCGCCCTCCTCCATGCCGAGGGCGCTGGCGACGTAATCGCCGAGGACGCTCGCCTTGCTGTCGTTGAAATCGTAGGCATGGGACTTGTAAACCTGACGATGATTCGTGAAGAACAGCAGCTCGACGCTGTTCGTGCTCTCGCAGGTGAACAATACCTCATCGCCGTCCTTGAGCTTCTGCTCGCCGCTCATGCGCAGGCTCTGGGGCGTGATCTTCTTGAAGTAGCCGTCCCGCGTGAAGAACAGATGCACGGGGTAGTCGGGAATCTGCTGCTCCGGCTCCTCGCCCTCAACGGCGGGCACCTCGTACATGATCTCGCAGCGGCGGGGCTTGCCGTACTTTTTGGCGACGTCGGCCAGCTCCTTCATGATGATCTTGTTGATGCGTGCCGGGCGTTTGAGAATATCCTCCAGGTCCGCAATCGCGTTTTCGAGTTCTTCAATTTCCTCGGTGCGCTTTAAAATATACTCGCGGTTCAAATGGCGCAGCTTGATCTCCGCCACGTACTCGGCCTGCACCTCGTCGATGCCGAAGCCGATCATCAGGTTCGGCACGACCTCGGTCTCCTCCGCGGTATTGCGCACGATTTCGATGGCCTTGTCAATGTCGAGCAGAATTGCCTTCAGGCCCTTGAGCAGGTGCAGGCGCTTCTGCTTGCCCTGCAAATCGTAGTAGGTGCGGCGGCGCACGCACTCGGCGCGGAAGGCGATCCACTCGTTCAGGATGCTGCGCACGCCCAGCACCTTGGGCTGGCCCGCAATCAGCACGTTAAAGTTGCAGGCGAAGCTGTCCTCCAGCGGCGTAGCCTTGTACAGGCGCGCCATCAGCTTGTCGGGGTCCTGGCCGCGCTTCAAATCAATCGTCAGCTTTAAGCCGTTCAGGTCGGTCTCGTCGCGCATATCGGAGATTTCGCGAATCTTGCCCAGCTTGACCAACTCGGTGATCTTGTCCATGATGGCTTCTACCGTCGTCGTGGGCGGGATCTGCGTGACGTCGATGCAGTTGTTTTCCTTGTCGTAGCTCCACTTAGCGCGGACGCGGACGCTGCCGCGGCCATTTTCCAGCACGTTCTGCATCTCGGCGGCGTCGTACAGAATCGTGCCGCCGCCGACGAAATCAGGGGCCGGAATGATTTCCCGCAAATCAGCCTGCGGGTCCTTCATCAGGGCAATCGTCGCATTGCAGAGTTCCTCGAGGTTGAAAGAGCAGATGTTGGATGCCATGCCGACGGCGATGCCCAGTGTGTTGTTGGCCAGAATCGTCGGAAAGGTGACGGGCAGCAGCGTCGGCTCCGTCGTCGTGCCGTCGTAGTTGGGCACAAAATCGACGGTGTCCTTGTCGATGTCGCGGAACAGCTCGTCGCAGACCGGCTCGAGCTTGGCCTCGGTGTAACGGGCGGCGGCGTAGGCCATATCGCGGCTGTACGCCTTGCCGAAGTTACCCTTGGAGTCCACGAAGGGCACAAGCAGGCTCTCGTTGGAGCGGCCCATGCGGACCATCGTGTCGTAGATCGCAGCATCGCCGTGGGGGTTCAGGTGCATCGTACTGCCGACGATGTTGGCGCTCTTGGTGCGGTTGCCCTTGAGCAGGCCCATCTCGTACATGGTGTACAGCAGCTTGCGGTGGGCGGGCTTGAAGCCGTCGATCTCCGGCAGGGCACGGGAGACGATGACGCTCATCGCGTAGGGCATATAGTTGGTTTCCAGCGTATCGGTGATGGCAGATTCCAGCACCTCGCCCGCCGATAAAATTTCGACGTTATCGCCCAGCTGCGGGCGCGCAGGGGTCAGTTTTTTTTCTTTACGTTTTGCCATTATGATTTATCCTATATTTCACAGCCGCCCGGTAGGGGCCGGACATATCCGGTCCTTCACTTACCGGGAGCAGAGCGTTTACGGGAAGGTTGCGGGCGGGGCATGTCCCGCCCCTACACGCGCGGCAATCGCAGGGGGTGGGTTCTATATGCGCCCATCAAACGGCAGCCGCCTTGCGGGCGGATATGGAATCCGCCCCTACGGGTGTTCGTATCAGCTCACGTCCAAATCGTCCAGATACTCCGCGCCGTGCTCGGCGATGTGCTCCTTGCGGCCCTGGAGGTTATCGCCCAGGAGCAGGTCAAACACGGCGGAGGTGCGCTCGGCGTCGGTGGGCAGCACCTTGATCAGGCGGCGGCTGTCGGGGCTCATCGTCGTCAGCCACATCATCTCGGGGTCGTTCTCACCCAGACCTTTCGAGCGCTGGATCGTGTATTTCTCGTCGCCGATACGGCGCAGGATGTCGGCCTTCTCCGGCTCGGTGTACGCAAAATAGGTCTTGCCCTTCGTGTTGATCTCGTACAGCGGCGACTCGGCGATATAGACATAGCCCTTGTTGATGAGGGTCGGCGTCAGACGGTAGAGCATCGTCAAAACCAGCGTGCGGATCTGGTAGCCGTCCACATCGGCATCGGTGCAGATGACGACTTTATTAAAGCGCAGGTTGTCCAGATTGAAGCTGGCCAGGTCTTTGTTGTGGCTGCCGCCCAGCTCGACGCCGCAGCCCATGACGCGGATCAGGTCGGTGATGATTTCGGATTTGAAAATGCGGGCGTAGTCGGCTTTCAGGCAGTTCAGGATCTTACCGCGGATAGGCATGATAGCCTGAAACTCCGAGTCGCGGCTCTGCTTGACCGCGCCCATAGCGGAATCGCCCTCCACGATGTACAGCTCGCGGCGGGAGGCGTCCTTCGTGCGGCAGTCCACGAACTTCTGCACGCGGTTGGCCAGATCCATCTGCTGGGTCATCGTCTTTTTGATGGTGATGCGCGCTTTTTCGGCGTGCTCGCGGCTCTGCTTATTGATGAGCACCTGCTTGCAGGCCTTTTCGGCCTCGTCAGGGTGCTCGATGAAGTAGACCTCCAGCTGATGCTTCAGGAACTCGGTCATGGCCTGGGCCACAAACTTGTTCGTGATGGCCTTTTTCGTCTGGTTCTCGTAGCTCGTGCGGGTGGAGAAGCTGGACGAGACAAGCACAAGGCAGTCCTGCACGTCGGCAAAGGTGATCGCACTCTCGTTCTTTTTGTACAGACCCTTGTTTTTCAGCCAGGCGTTGATCTGGCTGACGAATGCCGTGCGCACGGCGCGGTCCGGGCTGCCGCCGTGCTCGAGCCAGCTGGAGTTGTGGTAATATTCCAGACACTGCACGGTGTTGGAGAACGCGAACGCGACGTTCATCTTGACCTGATAGTCGGGCTGGTCGGCGCGGTCACGGCCCGCGGCGGCACCGGAGCAGAAATGCACGGGCGTCAGGGCCTTGTCCCCTACCAGCTCGTTGGCGTAGTCGGTGATGCCATGCTCGTACAGGTACTCGAATTTTTCGGCATCGCTGCCGGACTTGTCGGTAAAGACCAGCGTAACGCCGTCGTTGACGACGGCCTGACGGCGGAGCATATCCTTGAAGGATTCCGCCGGGACGGCGATGTCGGTGAAAACCTCGGTGTCGGGCTTCCAGCGGATGACCGAGCCGGTGCGCTTGCCCTTGAACGGCTCCTTCTGCAGGCCGCCGACATTCCCGCCCTTTTTGAAGTCGAGGTGATAGTGGAAGCCGTCGCGGTAGATGTCGGCGGTCATCCACTCACTGGCATACTGGGTGGCGCACAGGCCCAGACCGTTCAGGCCCAGGCTGAAATCATAGTTGCCGCTGCCCTCGGCGTATTTGCCGCCGGCGTACAGCTCGCAAAAGACCAGGTCCCAGTTCCAGCGCTCCTCGGCCTTGTTGTAGTCAACGGGGATGCCGCGGCCAAAATCCTCGACCTCGACGACGTGGTCCGGGAACAGCGTGACATTGATGCGGTTGCCGTGGCCGTCGCGTGCCTCATCGATGGAGTTGGAAATAATTTCAAAAATGGAATGAGCGCAGCCCTCGACACCGTCGGAGCCGAAGATGACCGCCGGGCGTTTTCGCACACGGTCCGCGCCCTTCAGCTGGCGGATGCTGTCATTGCCGTATTCCTGTTGTTTTTTTGCCATGCGGCGGGTCCCTCCGAATTTATAGTAAAACAGTGGTAGTTTTTGCACATGTAGATTTATTAAACCACAAGGCACAGCGGTTTGTCAAATTTGATTTGGTCAGATTTTCTTTCTGCAGAGGTCGATGCCCGCCTCCGCCCCTATAAGTTCAGTTTAATACAACATTCAGTTGTTGTCAAGTTGTTTTTAATTGCAGTCACAGTTGCAGTCCTCCACCCGGTTGCGGTCTCCTATGACGGCGGTCCAATATTCGGTGCCCTGATAGCGGAAGATGACCCAGTCATAGCCGTTATATTTCCGTGTGCTCTGCTTTACCACGCAGTAATTGCCCAGCGGCAGGTAGCCGACCACATCGTTGAAGTTGGCGGTATTAAAATACTCGCACCGGGCGTTGAACACGACCAGACGCTTGCCGCTGACCGTCTCCATAGAAGGGCCGGAGACCCCATAGTTGTTGTAGCCTCCGGCTCTGATCTCGGGCAGGAAGTCCTTGTAGCTGCGGTCCAGGTCGCACGCGCCGGAGATTCCGCTGGCCCTGCCGCTGCCTGTGTACTGCCACATGGCATAGCTGCCGTTGTACCCCAGCGCCGAGCGGTAATCCGCGACCCACAGCGGGTACCGGCTCAGCGCTGCGGCATTCAGATAGCTGTTGATATAGTTTGTGTAGCTGTACCACCCAGCGTACCATTTGCGCTGGTAGAGAATGTCCATGGCGTACTGCACCAGACTTGTCAGCTCAGCACTGCCCAGGCTGGTAAGGCTCGAGTCCTCGACGTCCACAAAGACCGGGTACTCCAATTGCAGGCCGTCCATGACGTTCAGGAACGTCGTCAGCTCGTTGGCAACGGCGGCGCGGGTGCGGGCGTAGGTATAGTAGTAGGCCCCTACCCGCAGACCCGCGGCCTTGGCCCCGTTGACGTTCTGCAAAAAGTACGGGTCCACGTACAGGCCGCCGCTGTTGCCGGAACCGACGCGGACAATGGCAAACTGCTTGCCCGCCGCCGCCACCCTGCCCCAATTGATATTGCCCTGATAGCGCGACACGTCAATGCCGTTTTGGAAAAGCGCCATAAAAAGCCCCCCTTTGCGGTATAATATGCAAAGAGGGGGCGGGGTGTGTAATATCTGTTTCCGCTGCAAGGGCGGTAGCCGGGGGCCTTTACGCCAGGCGGCGAATTGTATACGCATCGGACAGCTTTTCAATCTGTATATTTTTCACAGCAATTTGATCCTCAAATCGCCCAGCAGCGACACTGCCTCCGGCAGGGAGAATTTTGCGTCCTGCAGCTTGCAGCCGAAGATGTCGACTTTATACCCGCTGGCCTCTTTGAAGTTTGCCTTGCGCATATCGCACTGGAAAAATTCAGTGTCCAGCAGGTCGCATTTCTCAAAATCCGCGCTGACAAGATTGCACTTGGCGAACATCGAGCGCTGTATGACACTGCCCGCAAATTTGAACTTTGTCAGGTTCATTTCGGTGAAGGTGTTATATTTCAGGCGGCAGTCCCGCAGGCTCTCGATGGGGTCGGCAAATGCGCCGTCGCCCTGCAGGGACATCCAGTCGATGTTGTTCAGCGTACAGCTCTCAAAATCTGTGAATTTTGCGCGTGACATAGTGGTTTTTAAATTTGTGACCGTGCAGCGCAGGAACTGGCATTCGGTCAGGACGCTGTGGTCGAGCTTGCAGTCCTCAAACGTGCAGTCGGCAAAAACGCAGTCCGAAAAATCGCAGTCGTAAAACGTTTCCCCGGTGAAGGTCAGGCGCTCAAAGCGTTCGCCCTCGCGGTATTCGGCGCGCATCAGATCACCAGCCCGCCGTTGACGCCGAGCACCTGCCCCGTGATGTAGCCACTGGCCTCGTCGGCGAGAAAGACCATCGTGCGGGCGATCTCGTCCGGCTCACCGAGGCGCTCCACAGGGGTCTCCTCCGCCAGCGCGGCGCGGTCCTCTGCGGTAAAGCCGGCCATCATGTCGGTGTTGATGACACCGGGCGCAATGACGTTGACCGTGATGCCGCTGGGGCCTTCCTCCTTGGCAAGGGCCTTGCCAAGGCCGATGAGCCCTGCCTTGGCCGCACTGTAGGCGACCTCGCAGCTGCCGCCGGTCTGGCCCCACATGCTGCTGACAAGCAGGATGCGGCCGTATTTACGGTGGATCATACCGGGCAGCACCGCGCGGCAGGCGTAGAACGCGCCGTCCAGATCGACGGCCATCATCCGCCGCCAGTCCTCGTCGGTAGTGTCGGTGAACAGCTTGACCTGCGCGATGCCCGCATTGCAGACGAGCACCTGCAGACTGCCAAGTTCCTGCTCGGCCCGGGCAACGGCGGCGCGCACCTGGGCGGGGTCGCCCGCGTCGGCCCGGATGGCAAGATAGAGGCCGCCGGGGTTGATTTCTTCGGCCTGACGGCGCACGGCGTCGGCGGCATCAGGGTGGGAATTGTACGTAAAGGCGACGTTATAGCCCGCCCGCGCAAAGGCCAGCACCGCCGCCGCACCGATGCCGCGGCTGCCGCCGGTGATGAAAACGTTATTTGTCATGGTAAAACCCTTCCAGTGTTGAGACCGTAGGGGCGGATTCTATATCCGCCCGGGAAGCTTGCCGCAGCCGCAAACGGGCACGGGCGAACCATGTTCGCCCCTACAGCACCCCCTTGAAATCGCTTTGTAGGGAGGGGTCTTGACCC
>ERZ827498.3235-NODE-3235-length-14137-cov-3.980116_pt1 | contig 14137 bp, 9 predicted proteins | sample MGYA00519865_ERZ827498 | MGnify/ENA primary metagenome ERZ827498 (study PRJEB31778, sample SAMEA3449328) | human gut metagenome | biome: human gut; feature: human-associated habitat; material: faeces | place: United Kingdom | collected 2010/2012 ...
TCTTGTCGGGGAAGCTCGCCTGAATCAGCGCCTTCATGCCCTTCGTCGCGCCTACACAGTCCCCATCGACGCGCGAATGCCGGAAGAGCATAATCGTGTCGTATGCCTTCATCTTTTCCAGAATCTGATGCTGTATATCCATTTATTTGCTTTCTCCCATCATTTCATCCAAATCATGCAGCATGGCCATTGCTTCCTCGCGATTTTTCAGCGTCGCGCCGCTGGCTTTCATGTGCCCGCCGCCGCCGTATTTGACGGCAATCGGGTTGATGTTGAAGCGGCTTGACCGCAGTTCGCACAGCACGCCCTTGTCGCTCTCGGTGAAGTTGACCCAGATGTCCACGCCGCGCATGTCCGCCATGCTGTTGACCATGCCGCGGGACAGCGTGAAGTCATCCACGCCGTACTCAGCTTTCCCGTCCATCGTCGTATAGACATACGCGACGTTCTTCCCCGTGAACTGCACATGCAGCAGAAACTTCGCCCGCACGACAAGCTGGGCATAATCGCTGGCATACAGATTGCGATAGAGTGCGTTTGTGTCAATCGGCTGCTCCATCAGGTAGGAGGCAAGGCGAAACGTGCGGGCATTCGTCGCGTCATAGCGGAAGCGCCCGGAATCCGTCACCATGCCGGTGAACAGCGCCGTCGCCGCCTGCGGATTCAGTGACCAGACGCATTCCTGCGCCATCTGCGCCACCAGACCGCAGCAGCTCTCGAACGTGTCGTCCGTTGCTTCAATGTCTGCAATTTTCTCCACGAAGATGTGATGGTCAATGTGGGCGGTCTGCGCGGCAAGTGTGTAACGGGTATCGCTGATGAGCGACTTGGCGGATGTATCCAGCACGATGGCGAGCGCGCCCTGATAAGCACTGTCGGGAATCTCGTCCATGATAGAATCTTCCATAAAGCCGTAGCGCCCAGCACCGTCACCCACCATGTACACCGTTTTGTCCGGATAGTTCACCAGAATCAGGTGCTTGAGGCCGATCTGACTGCCCAGCGCATCACCGTCCGGGTTGGTGTGGCGGTGCAGGATGATGGTCTGGTGCGCGGCGATAGCGTCTCGAATCAGTTCAAACATGTGCAGGAGCCTCTCTTCCGTCAAAATAGCCCTTGTAGACGACCTTGTAGGGGCTGTTCGGGAACAAATAATGGTGCAAATCAATAAAGTAGTCGTCTGTCATGCTGGCAATGTAGTCCACTACAATCTGATTTGGATCACAGTCCGCATAGGGCTTGACGCGCGGATAGTATGAGCGGGTCACATAGACGATATGATGCGTGAAAATGGGCGACGTGGTGTGGTTTTCGCGCAAATCATCCAGCAGCTGCCCGTACATCTCCTGCATCATGGGGCGCACGGTGTCGGACAGGTGCGCGGCCTTGGCAGCTTCGTTGTAAATCAGCTTGTAATTCTCCGCTTTGGACGCCCGCAGCGCCTCGAAATGCACCGTATCCAGTTTGATGTAGGGCTTCCCGTAGCTGTTTTCGATGATGTTGACGACCAGATTGTTGATGATTTCCGCATTCAGCGAGCCAATCTCATGCTCCGCATAGGCATCCTCCGCCGTCATCTTGACGCGCGCGGCATCCTGCCGATCCTTGCCTAAATAGGCGATAATGTCCGCTACGCGCACGACATTCCCTTCCAGCGTGGAGGGCTGAATGCGGTTCGCATAGCCATCCTCCGTGTAGGCGCGTTCCATCATCCGGTCAAATTCCGCGAAGCTGTCCACCGGCACGGGGCGGTATTCCTCCAGCTCAATTTCGCCGTTGTGTCCGGCAATGCCCACCAGCGTCTGCAAGCTGATGTTGAAGGGGTAAATGCCGTCCAGCACGCGGACAGAGTGGATGTTGTGGCTGAAATGCCGCCCGGTGTGCTGCATGGAAATCTCGTTCAGAAACACTTCGCCCGAATGTGCAAACGGCGGATGCCCGATGTCATGCCCCAAGGCAATCGCCTCAATCAGGTCGAGATTGAGGTTCAGGGCGCTGCCGATGGTGCGCGCAATGCGGGATACCAGCTGCACATGCAGGCTGCGGCGCGTCACGTCATCGTTGCGGATGAGCGAAAACACCTGCGTCTTGTCGGTGTAGCGGTTGAAATACGGGCAGTGCATAATTTTATCCACATCATGCAGGAAAGCTGGTCGCCAGACGCTGCCCGCATCACGCGGCGAGGCAGCGCGGCGGATGACGCTTGTATTTGGGCAGAAAACCTTGGGGCTTGTGCCGTGCTGCCGGTCGCTTTCAATCCGGCGCGTCATTTCTTCAGATAATGATTCAAAACGGGGCATTCAATCGCCTCTTTTCATTGCGTTTCTGTTCCATCCAGTGCGCTGAGCGCGGCTTCATCCGCCACCAGCGTGAAATCAGGATGCAGCTGGAGAATCGAAGCCGGAACGCGCGGGGTCACAGGTCCGAAAAACGCCTGCTTGAGGATGTTTGCCTTGCTTTCGCCGGACACGACCATCACAATCCGCCGCGCCTGCATGATGCCGCAGATGCCCATCGTGTAAGCGAAATGCGGCACATCCGCTTCCGATGCGAAAAAACGTTTGTTCGCCTGAATGGTGGCATCCGTCAGCGCAACGCGGTGTGTGTCCTTTTGGAACACGTCTTCCGGCTCGTTGAAGCCGATGTGCCCATTTGGCCCAAGCCCCAGCAGCTGAAGATCAATGCCGCCCAGCTGGCGGATGGTCGCGTCGTAATGGCGGCACTCCGCGTCGCCGTCCTCTGCCATGCCATTCGGAATGTGCGTGTTCCTCAGGTCAATCTGGATATGGTCGAAGAAATTCTCCCGCATGAAATGCGCATAGCTCTGCGGATGGCCGGCGGGCAGCCCGACATATTCATCCAGATTTACCGTCGATACCTGCCGGAAATCAACGTCGCCCTTATGCTCCCACGCGATGAGCTGCTGATACGTGCCAATCGGGCTGGAGCCGGTTGCCAGTCCAAGAACGGAATCGGGTTTCAAAATCACCTGCGCCGAAAGAATGTTCGCCGCTTGTCGGCTGAGATGCTGGTAATCCCGTGCGCGAATGATCTTCATATCGCTGCCTGCCTTTCTGCAAATGGGGACAAATCCCCTCTATACAGTATAGCATAAATTGCAGCGTCTTTCAACTATTGCGCGGAAAGGAAGCGGCGAATGTCCAAAATCATATGGACAAATCGGTAGCAATTTGGTATAATCATGACAGAACAATCCACTGCGGAAGAAATTCCATATATGAAGGAGGAGCACTCTATGATTTACTATGTCAATCAAGCCATGCTGCATGATGGTGACGGCAGCCTCGGAACTCCCTTCCGTCGCATCAGCGAAGCCGCCAAGATTGCCAAGCCCGGTGACGAAGTGCTGGTGTTTCCCGGTGTGTACCGCGAATATGTCAATCCGGAACGAGGCGGCACGGAAGATGCGCCCATTCTCTATCGCTCCATCGAGCCGCTGGGCGCGGTGATTTGCGGCGCAGAGCGCATCAAGGGGTGGACGCCCTATCAGGGCACGGTGTGGATGGTGCGCGTGAAGAACAGCACATTCGGCGCGTATAATCCGTACACGACGGAGGTTTTCGGCGACTGGTACTTTGCGCCGACGGTGCGCCACACGGGTGCGGTGTATTTGAACGACCAGATGCTCTACGAGGCGGAATCGCTGGAGGAGTGCATTGCGGGCGAAATTTACAAGCCGTCGTGGGATCCGCAGGGATCTACCTTCAAGTGGTTCAGCGAGCAGGACGGCGACGAAACCGTGCTGTATGCCAACTTCCACACGCAAGACCCCAACCGCGAGAAGGTGGAAATTAACGTCCGCCGCCGCTGCTTCTTCCCGGAGAAAACAGGCTGCGGGTACATCACGGTGCATGGCTTCAAAATCGAGAAGGCCGCAACGACATGGGCGCCGCCAGCTGCGTTTCAGGACGGCATGATTGGCCCGCACTGGTCGAAGGGCTGGATTATTGAGGACTGCGAAATTACGAACAGCAAGTGCTGCGGTATTTCGCTGGGCAAATACTACGACCCGGAAAACGACCACTACTTCACGAAGAAGCACCTCAAAAGTCCGACGCAGATGGAGCGCGACGCGGTTTGCCGCGGGCAGTATCACGGTTGGCTGAAGGAAAACATCGGCAGCCACATCATCCGCCGCTGCAACATCCACAACTGCGAGCAGACGGGCATCGTCGGACGTATGGGCGCGGTCTATTCCGTGATTGAGAACAACCACATCCACCACATCAACAACATGCAGGAGCTCGGCGGCGCGGAAATCTCCGGCATCAAGCTGCACGCGGCGATTGATGTGGTGATTCGCCGCAACCACATCCACGACTGCACCATGGGCGTCTGGTGCGACTGGGAGGCGCAGGGCACGCGCATCACGCAGAATCTGCTGCACCACAACGAGCGCCCGGCGTACTGCACATGGGCAGTCGGCGGTATGGAAAGTCAGGACATTTTCGTGGAGGTCGGACACGGCCCGACGCTGATTGACAACAACATCATGATGTCGAAAGTGTCCCTGCGATTCGCGACGCAGGGCGTGGCGCTGGTGCATAACCTCATGCTGGGTACGTTCACCTGCGTCGGCGGCGGCACGAGCTGGCGCTATACGCCTTACCATATCCGCCATCGCACGGAGGTTGCGGGCTTCATGACCATCCTCCATGGCGACGACCGCTTCTACAACAACATCTTCGTGCAGGCACACCCGGTGGATGCCCCGGCGAAGCAGGGTGATCCGGGCGAAAACGAGCGCGTCGTGGGCACTTGGTGCTTCGACGACTACCCGACCGAACAGGAGTGGCTGGATCAGTTCGACTTGGACGTGGCGCGCCCGGACATGGGCAAGCTGGAAAAGTACCACTTCGGGCATCTGCCGGTCTGGGCAGACGGCAACGCCTATTTTGCGGGCGCGAAACCGTGGAAGAAGGAAAAGGACTGCTGCGTCAAGTCCGAAAAGCCATATTTCATGCTGGTAGAACGTGAAGGACAGATTTTCCTTGATACCGACGTGGCGGAGCTGATCGGCGCGTTCCGCGGCGGATTGGTGGACAGCGATACGCTGGGGCGCGCGTTTGAGCCGGATCAGCGCTTTGAAGCGGCGGATGGCTCGACCATCGTGTTTGACAGTGACTTCTACGGCAATCACCGCGGGGCGCGGGTGCTTCCCGGCCCGTTCGCGACGCTGGATGCGTCGATGCAGCCGCTGTTCTAATCAAAATAAGAAGAAGGTGTGGAGGTTGTCAAGCTGCCTCCACACCCTTTTCTATACTGATTTTACGCTGCAATCAGCCGCAGAATCAACAGCGGGAATTTTACATGACTGGACTTCGCACGGCTTGAGTTCCACGGTTCTGCCGCCCAGATTCTCGTAAATGCGGTGCGAAATGGAGAACACGGTGCGTCCCTCGGAGGCACGGCGGAGCGCTTCCAGTACACGCGCTTCGGTTTCGGCATCGAGGTTTGCGGTGATTTCGTCCAGCAGCAGCACCGCCGGGTTTGCCGCCGCCGCGCGGGCAATGGACAGCAGCTGCCACTCCCCCTGCGAAAACATGCCGTCTATGCAGATGGTATTGTACCCGTCCGGAAGCGCGCGGATGGCGTCATCCATTCCCGCCAGTTTCGCGGCATTCTGCGCCATTTCCTCGGTGATGGTCGGGTCGGAAAGTGTAATCTGGTCAAGCACCGTCCCCGGTACGCGGGAGAAGCGCTGCTCCACGCAGCCGATGCACGCGCGGCGCTCATGGTCGGTAATCGCCGAAACGTTCACGCCGCCGATGGTAATATCCCCCTTTTCCGGCTGATAAAGCCCCAGCAGCAGCCGGAACACCGTGCTTTTGCCCGCGCCTGTTCTGCCAACCAGCGTGACCTGCTCCCCTTCCTTCACGGTCATGGAGAAGTCGGACAGCACCGGCTTTTCGCCGTAGCCGAACGTCACATGGGACAGCACAACGTCGCCGCGCGCGGTATTCTTTCGCTCCTGGGAAATGGCGCGTTCCGGCTGATTAAGGAACGTGTCGATGCGCTTGACACCCGCCATAGCGGACTGAATCGTCTGAATCTCCATGCCGAGGCTTTCAATCGGCGAAAAAATGCGGGAAATGTAGTTGATGATGGCGACCGACGTGCCGACCGACATGCCGAACAGTGCCAGCACATCCGCATTGCCCGACGCGGAGAGCAGCATCACGATGCCCACGACGGCGGCGTTGAGCAAGAAGACGACGGGCGAGTAAATCGCGTCGAAGAAATTCGTCTTTTCCGTTGCGGCATAGCTTTCGCCGATGCGCTGGTCATAGCGCTGCTCCATGTAGCTTTCCAGCCCCAAGGCGTGAATGGTGCGGATGTTGTGCAGCGTTTCCGGTACCTGCCCGGACACGGCGGCGACGGCGCGACGGTTCTCCAGCTGCGCGGCGAGCATCCGCTTCTGCACAAAACGGGTGAAAACGGCAAACAGCGGCAGAATCACCAGCAGCACCAGCGCAAGCCCCATGTTCTCCACGGCAATCACTGCCAGAATCGAGATGATGCGGCAGGCATCCGCTACCATGCTGATGATGCCGGAAGTGAACAGCGCCTCGACAGCATCCACATCACCCGAAAAGCGCGCGGCAACCTCGCCGGGATTTTGCCCGACGAGCGTGCTGGCGGGCAGCGCGATGAGCTTCTGCGACATTTCGGAGCGCAGGGCGTGCGTCATCTTCTGCCCGAACAGCACCAGCAGCGTTTCCTGCGCCGAGGAGAGCGTCCCCTCCAGCACAAGGCTGCAGAAATAGAGCAGCACGGCGGTGAACAGCAGCGGCATACCGCCCGTCAGCCGGTCAATTATGTTCTTGAGCAGCAGCGGCGGAATCAGCGATGCGGCAACCGATGCCGCAACGCACAGCAGCGTACTGACCGTCAATATCTGATGCGACTGCACCGCTGCCTTGAGCGCGGAAATCACGCCCGCTTTTTTCTGATTACGCATGTCCTTCACCCCCCGGTTTGGCTCTCGTAAAGCCAGCGGTATGTCGGAACGGATGCCATCAGTTCGTCATGCGTGCCGACCGTCGTCTTGCCGTCCTCCATGAAAATCACCTGCTGCATTTGCGGGAAGTGGTACAGTCGATGCGAAATCAGGAAAATGACCTTATCCTTGGCGTATGCCTGCAAATTCGCAAACACAGCGTCCTCCGTCTTGCGGTCAAGCGCGGAGAACGGGTCGTCCAGAATCATCAGCGGACGCGGATGGGCAAGCGTTCTCGCCAGCGCCAGCCGCTGCGCCTGACCGCCGGAAAGCCGTATGCCGCTGCTGCCGACGACCGTATCAGCGCCATTTTCCATCGTCAGCACTTCGTACGTCAGGACGACGGCGTTCAGCTGCGGCAGAACGTCCTGCCTGCTGCCGAAAAGCACGTTGTTTTGAATCGTGTCCATGCTCAGTTCCGGATCATGTCCCAAATAGCCGACCATACCGGAGATTTCCCGCGGCGAGAAGCTCGAAAGTTCCTTGCCGCCGAAGCGAACCGAGCCGCCATAGGGCATTTCGCAGAGAAATACGCGCCCGAAGGTGGATTTGCCGCAGGCGACCGGGCCAGTCACGCCGATGATGTCGCCGGGATGCGCTGTCAGCGAAAGGCCGGAGAAAATCGGCGCGTCTCCGTAGGTGAAGGACAGATTGTCGAGCGTCACGTCGGCAGACTGCGGGATGCGGAGGTCGTCCAGCGCTTCCGGCGACTTCATCAGCGGCTTGATGCGCTTCCACGACACTTCCGCTTTCTGCACGGAGTTGAACAGCTTTGCCACCTTGGAGGACTTCACCGTCAGCCGCGTGAAGCAGGACAAGAAGGTGGTGAAGGCGCCGATGTCCCATGCGCGCCAGCCTGTGCCGAGTACGTTCTTCGCGCCGAACCACAGGATGAACAGCGCCCCGGCTCCCGATGCAGCCAGATACAGCGGCGGCAGGGCGGATTGCCACACGTTGGAACGCACAGCAGCCTTTTCGTAATTCTTCAGCGCACCCTCGTAGCGTTCCGCGCGGGCTTCCTCGCAGCCGTAGATACGGTAGGTGACGGCGTTTTCCACGCGGTCGAGCGTCGCACTGCTGAGCGCGCTCGCCGCTTTCTTGTACGCCGCTCCTGCGCGCTGAACGGGCTTCTTCATCTTTGCTGCGCAGAAGTACGAAATGGACGTGAACAGCAAACTCAGCAGCGCCAGATGCCAGTCGTAAATCAGCAGCATGACTGTGTAGCTGACCATCACCACGCCGGTGTCAAACACTTCGGTGGTGAATTTGCGCATTCCTTCCACGCAGTCGTCCACGTCGGAAATGGCTTTCGTCATCAGCTCACCAGCACCTTCTTTTTCCAGCGACGTGCGGCTTTCGCGTACCAGATTGGCGTACAGAATGCCCTTCATACGTCGGTTGATGTTGTTGGCGAAGCGCCGGACGTAGAATCGCTTGATGAAACGCGCGCCCTGAACCACCAGCGTGATGACCAGATACGCCAGCACCAACATCGCCATCGCGTCCGCGGTTTGATAGCCGCCCAGAATGTCGGTCAGGCATTGGGCAAGCCGCCCCTCAAACCACGGCGTCGCCAGCAGACCCACGTTGTAGAACACCCCGGACAGCGTGACGAAGGTCAGCGACAGCCATTCGGCACGAAAATAGGAGCTGACTTTGTTCGGACAGAAATTCTGCTTGTCTTGCATCGTCTTTATTTCCTCTGCGCCTGAATAAAATGCGGGAATCCTGCGCGGCTTTCGGTTTTCGATGCTGCGTACAGCTTGTTCAGCAGCGCTGCGAAGGTTTTGGCTTCATCGTCCGTCAGCACAGAAGTCAGGTACTCGTAGAAGGATGCTTCGATCTCTGCTTTGGAGGCTTTCATGGCTTCCGCCTTTTCCGTGGGATACAGCAGCTGACTGCGGCGGTCGTTCGGAGCCTCCTGACGCACCAGAAAGCCTTTCGCTTCCAGATTTTTCGTCCGCCGCGCGATGGCTGCCTTGTCTGCGTGCAGCAGTTCCGCCAGCGCCGCCTGTGTGCAGCCGGGATGATGGCGCAACGCGTGAATCAGGTCGATTTCCGCCGTGCCGACGCCCTCTTCCCGCAGGGACAGCAGGACGAGTTTCTCTGTTTCCCGCGCGATTTTTGTGATTTTCCGTTCGGTGATATCCATATGTGCACCTCCGTGACGCTGATGGTTGTATGTGCATCGTTGTACATGCAACTATTATAATCAGGGACAGTACAATGTCAAGGGCGTTTTTGCAAGATTGCCGCGAAATTTGAAACTCCCTGCCGGAACATCCTCGGCAGAGCGCATTGTTATTCTTATGAAACTTCCCTTGCCTATCGTGTTCTGTTGACACATGGAATCAGCCGCAATGCTGACGGTGTGCTTACGTTGGAGCCGTATGCGGAAAACGCGGATGCTTGTCAAAAACGTGACGTTCTCCTGCCAATCCGCCTATTTCCGAACATTCACCTAAATTGTTCGCAAAAAAGTCGGATTTTTTCTGAAAAAGGCTTGATTTTTGTGCCGAATTTGTGTACAATGGGTCATGTTTCCCGGAAAACGTTCGCTTTTTAGCGAATGGTTACACCGTTTTCACCCATCGAATGGAGGAGGACTTGACCATGAAAAAGTTTGCATCTCTGCTGCTTGCGCTGGTGATGTGCCTGTGCTGCCTGACGACTGCTGCACTGGCTGAGCGCGCGCCCGTCGCGAAGGATGACCTGAAGATCGGCTTCATCTTCCTGCACGACGAAAACTCCACCTACGACCTGAACTTCATCACTGCGGCGAAGGCTGCCTGCGAGAAGCTGGGCATCGCCTACGAAACCAAGACCAACATCCCCGAAGGTCAGGAATGCTACGACGCAGCTGCTGAGTTGGCGGACGCAGGCTGCGACATCATTTTTGCGGACTCTTTCGGTCATGAATCCTACATGATTCAGGCTGCGCTGGAGTTCCCGGAAGTCGAGTTCTGCCATGCGACTGGCACGAAGGCGCACACCGAGAACCTGCCCAACTACCACAACGCTTTCGCGACCATCTATGAAGGCCGCTATCTGGCGGGCGTTGCGGCTGGCATGAAGCTGAACGAAATGATCGAAGCCGGCACGATTACGGCAGATCAGGCGAAGATTGGCTATGTCGGCGCTTACCCCTACGCGGAAGTGAAGTCCGGCTACACCTCCTTCTTCCTCGGCGCGCGCTCTGTCTGCCCCTCCGCGACGATGGAAGTGACCTTCACCTACTCTTGGTACGACGAGGCGATGGAAAAGGAAGGCGCGCAGATGCTGATTCAGAAGGGCTGCGTCCTTATTTCCCAGCACGCTGACTCCATGGGCGCTCCGACTGCCTGCGAAGTGGCGGGTGTGCCGAACGTCTCCTACAACGGCTCCACGGTGGTGGCTTGCCCGAACACCTTCATCGTTTCCTCCCGCATCAACTGGGAACCCTACTTCGAGTACATCCTGAACTGCATGATGAACGGCGAAGACATCGCGCTTGACTGGACTGGCACGATTGCGACCGGTTCTGTCGAGCTGTCTGCCATCAACGAGCAGGCCGCGGCGGCTGGCACGGCTGAGAAGCTGGAAGAAGTGAAGGCTGCGCTGGCGGCTGGCACCATCAAGGTGTTCGACACTGCGACCTTCACCGTGAACGGCGCGGCACTGACCTCCTATCTGGCGGACGTGGACGACATGGGCGACTTCGTGGGTGACACCGAAGTGGTCAAAGACGGCGAATTCAAGGAATCCTTCTTCCGCGCCGCTCCCTACTTCGACCTGAACATCGACGGCATCACGCTGCCCGAAGGTATGTAATTCCATTTTCGACTGCCCCGATCTTTTGCATGGGGTCGGGGCGGTCGAATTTCTTGTTGACACTGCAAATGAAAGTGCAGGCAAACCCGCTGCATTCCCATTTGCAGTGTTTCCTATTCATTCGCGTCATTTACGATTTGCAATCATAAAGGAGTGAGCCGGTTGGAACAGAGAACCGCAGCCGTCAGCGTTCGCAATGTGACCAAGCGCTTTGGCCCTGTGCTGGCCAATGATAAGGTGTGTCTGGATATTTACCGCGGCGAAATTCTTGCGCTGCTGGGCGAGAATGGAAGCGGCAAAACTACACTGATGAACATGCTCTCCGGAATTTACTACCCCGACGAGGGCGAAATCTACATCAACGGCAAGCCCGTGTCCATCTCTTCCCCGAAGGAGTCGTTCCATCTGGGCATCGGCATGATTCATCAGCACTTTAAGCTGGTGGATGTGTTCACGGCGGCGGAGAACATCATCCTCGGTCTGGATGAAAAGCTGGATATGAAGTCCGCCATCCGCAAAATTCGGAAAATCTGCGACCAGTATGGCTTTGATATCGACCCGAACCAGAAGATTTACGATATGTCCGTTTCGCAGAAGCAGACGATTGAAATCATCAAGGTGCTGTATCGCGGCGCGGATATCCTGATTCTGGATGAACCGACCGCCGTGCTGACCCCGCAGGAGACGGACAAACTCTTCGCCATCCTGCGCAACATGCGCAACGCGGGCAAGGCGATTGTCATTATCACCCACAAGATGCACGAGGTGGAGTCGCTGTCCGACCGCGTGGCGGTGCTGCGCAAGGGGCAGTACGTCGGCGACGTGATGACCCGCGACACGAATGCCGAAGAACTGACGAACATGATGGTCGGGCATCCGGTAAAGCTCAACATTGAGCGCACCGAGCCGGTCAATCCCCGCCCGCGCATCGAAGTCAAAGACTTGATTGTGCGCAACGAGGAAGGCACGACGAAGCTCGACCACGTCAGCTTTACCGCCAATTCGGGCGAAATTCTGGGCATCGCGGGCATTGCGGGTTCGGGTCAGAAAGAATTGCTGGAAGCGATTGCTGGGCTTCAACCTGTCGATTCTGGCAGCATCAGCTACATCGAGGACGACGGCACGCATGTGGAACTGATTGGGAAAGCTCCGTTGACTATTCAGAACATGGGCGTTTCGCTCTCCTTCGTGCCGGAGGATCGGCTGGGCATGGGCTTGGTCGGCAACATGGACTTATCCGACAACATGATGCTGCGCACGTTCCGCAAAGGGCACTCGTTCTTCACCGACCGCAAGAGCCCGCGCCGAATCGCGGAAAACGTGGTCAAGGAGCTGGAAGTCGCGACGCCGAGCCTGAGTACGCCGATTCGCCGTCTGTCGGGCGGCAACGTGCAGAAAGTGCTGGTCGGGCGCGAAATCACCTCCGCACCGAAAGTGCTGCTGACGGCATACGCGGTGCGTGGGCTGGACATTCATTCCTCCTACACGATTTACAACCTGATTAATAACCAAAAGAAGCAGAACGTGGCGGTTGTCTACGTCGGTGAGGATTTGGACGTGCTGGTGGAGCTGTGCGACCGCATTCTGGTGCTGTGCGGCGGCAAAGTCAGCGGCATCGTGCCCGGCCGTGGCGCAGACAAGCGAGAAATCGGCATGATGATGACCCGCGTGGGAGGTAACGAGCATGAGTGAAGCCAAACGGGAGCCGCTCTTCCACATTTCCAAGCGAACAGACATTTCGTGGCAGAAGGCGCTGCTGATTCGCGTGATTGCCATTGCGCTGGCACTGGGCGCAAGCGCCATTATCTGCTTGCTGCTGACAGATGACGACCCGCTCGCCATTTACAGTACCATCATCAAAGGCACGTTCGGCACGCCGCGCAAGACGTGGGTGACTTTCCGCGACGTAGCGATGCTGCTGTGCATTTCCCTCGCCGTTACCCCTGCGTTTAAGATGCGCTTCTGGAACATCGGCGGCGAAGGTCAGACGCTGATGGGCTGCCTCGCCTCCGCCAGCTGCATGATTCTCCTGCGCGACGTGCTGCCAAACTGGGCGCTGATACTCGTGATGCTGCTGACCAGTATGCTCGCTGGTGCGATTTGGGGCGGCATTCCGGCGCTCTTCAAGGCAAAGTGGAATACGAACGAGACGCTGTTCACGCTGATGATGAACTATGTCGCGACGCAGCTGGTCGCGTACTTCTGCATCTTCTGGGAGTCGCCGAAGGGGTCGGGCAAAATCGGCATCATCAACCAGCGCTCGCAGATTGGCTGGCTGCCGAAGGTTGCTGACCAGCAGTATCTGCTCAACATCATCGTGGTCGGCGTGCTGGTGCTGCTGATGTTCCTCTACCTCTATTACACCAAGCACGGGTACGAGATTTCCGTCGTCGGCGAAAGCCAGCGCACCGCCCGGTATGTAGGGATCAAGGTGGAGTGGGTCATCGTTCGCACGATGCTGATTTCCGGCGCACTCTGCGGCTTGGCTGGCTTCCTGCTGACTGCGGGCAGCGACCACACGCTGACGACGACGCTTGTAGACGGACGCGGCTTCACGGCGGTCATGGTGTCATGGCTGGCGAAATTTAACCCGTTCGTTATGATTTTTACCAGCTTCCTGCTCGTTTTCCTTGACCGCGGGGCTGGCGAGGTATCCTCGAAGTTCGGGCTGAATCAGTCTTTTGCGGACATTATCACGGGTGTGATTCTGTTCTTCATCATCGGCTGCGAGTTCTTTATCAACTACAAGATTAACTTCTGCAAGCGTAATGGGAAGGAGGAGAAGCTGCGTGTTTGACCTCATTTCGTTCATTCCCCGCGCGGTGGTGCAGGGTGTTCCGCTGCTTTACGGCAGCACGGGTGAAATACTGACGGAAAAGTCCGGCAATTTGAACCTCGGCATCCCCGGCATCATGTATGTCGGCGGCATCTGCGGTGTTATCGGCTCGTTTTTCTACGAAAACTCCCTGCCCAGCAAGGCGGACATCAGCGCGCTTCCGGCAATTCTGATTCCGATTGTCTGCTGCCTGCTCGGTTCGCTGCTGATGGGGCTGCTCTACTGCTTGCTGACCGTTACGCTCCGTGCGAATCAGAACGTGACGGGCTTGGCCATGACAACCTTCGGTGTGGGTGTTGGCAACTTCTTCGGCGGCTCACTGATTAAGCTGTCTGGCAGTGAAGTTCCGTCTATTGCCCTCTCCGGCACAAGCTACTTCTTCCATCGCCCACTGTTCGCCGAGAGCGAAGGCTGGTTCTATCAGGACTTCCTGTCCTACGGTTTTATGGTATACCTCGCGATTGCCATCG
>ERZ827498.3248-NODE-3248-length-14090-cov-3.619808_pt1 | contig 14090 bp, 16 predicted proteins | sample MGYA00519865_ERZ827498 | MGnify/ENA primary metagenome ERZ827498 (study PRJEB31778, sample SAMEA3449328) | human gut metagenome | biome: human gut; feature: human-associated habitat; material: faeces | place: United Kingdom | collected 2010/2012 ...
CGTCTTTGGTTTTAAGATTTCAATCTCTGGCAGACGTGCTGCATCTCTATATAGTACATTTGCTGAAGTGCGAATTCCCGGTGCGATCACACCTGCTAAGAATACGCCATTCTCTGTGACAATATCGTATGTTGTTGCAGTTCCATAGTCAATGACGAGTGCTGGTCCGCCATATATTTCATATCCTGCAACCAGATCCACGATCCTGTCTGCTCCAACTTCTCTTGGATTAAATCTTCCAAGATTAATCCCTGTCTTGATCCCAGGTCCTACAATGATCGGTTTTACATCAAAATATTTGATCAAACCACTACTCAGTGAATGCATGATATTTGGCACAACGGATCCTATGATCGCTGCCTTCACTTCACCTTCATCCAATCCTTTTTCCTTTAATAGGCTTGAAATCAGAATTCCAAATTCATCGGATGTTCTTGGTAACTTTGTTGTAATTCGAAATACCTCTATAATCTCTTTTCTTTTGAATACGCCGATCGTTATATTGGTATTCCCAACATCGAGTGCTAATAACATAATTTATACCTCATCTTCTCCCAAAAGGAATATTTTATAATATAGTTCCAAGGACTCCCAGAAATCCTGTTTTTCCTGTCTTAGTTTCTTGATCATCAGTTCGCTTCCGATCTCATCATAGAAGAAATCGTTCTCTTCCACATGAGTAACAAAATTTAATTTGCCTTCTTCATCGAACTCTAATGTCAAGACTCCGCCGACTTCTGCTGTAAATAGTACACATGCAATCTGCAGTTCCTGTTTGATCTGTTCTGGTAATCCGTTAAAATCTGGATTCAAGTAATATTTTTTCTCATATGCATTAGAACCGCATAATGTAACTTTATCCTGATACATGTTTTTGTATTTCTCCTTGTTTCTTGTATATATTCTCGGAATCTCTTATACGTATCCCAAGATACCTCTTACTGATACCTCTCCGGATGAAACTTCTGATACCTTTCCATCTTCATCCTCTACCAGTAATTCTCCACGATGATTGATGCCTCTTGATAAGAATATCTCTTCTTTGGAACCTCTGACAACCTTGATCTTCTGGTCTGTATGTACCAGAAGTTTATTGTATTCATCTTGCAACATGCTAAGATCTTCTGTCTTCAAAAACATATCGTAATATTTCTCAAAACATTCTAACACTTTCGCTGCCAATGGAGCTCTCTTGATCTTTCTTCCTCCCTCGATCTGGAGTGAAGTTGCCTTATCACTTAAATCTTCTGGAAAATGATCGATATTTACATTGATACCAAGTCCCACTACAATGTAATTGATCTCATCCATCTGAAGGCTCATCTCTGTTAGGATTCCACAGATCTTCTTTCCATTCACAATGATATCGTTTGGCCATTTGATCTTTGCCCGAATTCCTGTTGTCTCACAGATTGCTTCATTTACCGCTAATGCAGTAACTAACGTAAGCATAGAAGAATTCTGAGCTTCGATCTGAGGTCTTAGAAGAAAGCTCATCGCGATCCCTGCTCCAGCTTCTGCCAACCAGCTTCGTCCTCTTCTTCCTTTTCCCATCGTCTGTTCTTCTGTGATCGCAACGGTTCCGTGACCGGCACCTGCCTCTGCTAGACGGCGGATCTCAAGATTTGTAGAATCCATTGTCTCATAACAATAAAGATCTTTTCCAAGCCATTTGGTATGAAGGCAGGATGCTACTTCTTCTTTTGTCAAAAGATCTGGTTCCATCATAAGTTTATAGCCTTTATTTGTCACAGAATCAATCTCGTAACCTTCTGCTCTTAATGCTTTGATATGCTTCCAGACAGCAGTCCTTGAAACTCCCAACCGCTCACAAAGCTGCTGTCCTGATATATAATCATCTGCATTCTTTAATTCCTTGAGAATCTTACTTTTCATTGAATATCCTATCTCCTAATATTCTCCTAAAGTCGCTACCATAACAGCTTTGATCGTGTGCATACGATTTTCTGCTTCATCAAAAATCACATCTGCATAATGTTCAAAAACATCTTCTGTGATCTCATGTCCTTTAACTGCTGGCAGGCAATGCATAACAACTGTAGTATCTTTTCCTGTCATCTCTAACATTTCTTTATTTACCTGATATGGTCTTAATAAAGCGATTCTTTCCGCTGCCTTATCTTCTTCACCCATAGATGCCCATACGTCTGTGTAAATGCAGTCTGCACCTTCCACAGCTTCTTTCACATCTTCTGTAAAACGGATCTTAGCTCCAGATTCTTTCGCATACTCTTCGCACTGTTTTACCAGTTCTTCATTTGGCCATAAACTCTTTGGTGCTAAGCATGTGAAATTCAATCCCATCTTACTGCATCCGATCATTAAAGAGTTGCTCATGTTATTTCTTCCGTCTCCAGCGAATACGAAGTTTAATCCTTTGATCTCTCCAAACTGTTCTCTTAATGTTAAGAAGTCCGCTAAGATCTGTGTTGGATGGTAATCATCTGTTAAACCATTCCATACTGGAACTCCACTGTATTTTGCTAATTTCTCTACGTTCTCATGTAAGAATCCACGAAATTCGATCCCGTCAAACATTCTTCCAAGAACTCTTGCTGTATCTTCTACAGATTCTTTGTGTCCTAACTGAATATCATCTTTTCCAAGATATTCTGGGTGAGCACCTTCATCAACACAACCGATCGTAAATGAACATCTTGTTCTTGTACTTGGTTTTTCAAATAAAAGAGCAATATTTTTCCCTTTTAGACTGTTTCCTGTGATCCCTTTTTTCTTATCTGCTTTTAATTTCGCTGCTAAATCTAAAAAATAACCAATTTCTTCTGGTGTAAAGTCTTTTAATGTTAAGAAACTTCTTCCCTTTAAGCTTGTCTTTGCGTCCATCTTTTGTTCCTCCATTTTCTTGTATCGTCAATGTCTCTGCCCTTTAACCCACGGCAGGCATCATATAGTTGTTATTATATAGGAATGCATCTTTGAAAACAACCCGAAACCCTTATATTTCAAGGATTTCCTTGCATTTTTTCGCAACCATTTCACCTAATTTCCTATGACTTTCTCTTGTCAGGTGGCAGGCATCGATTTCGGAAGCTTTTGCATATTTTGCTGCATCCAGAAATTCAATGTTATGAAACTTTGCCCAATCTTCATAAATCGGTGCCAATCTCTTGGAATAACTGATCCCTCTTTCAAATCCCATCTCTTCTCCACTTGGAATCTCTGTCAGATCATCCCCAAGATGCGGTGGTGCCATTAAAAGGATCTTTGCGGATCGTCCATCTTGTCTCTTCTGTGGAGTGATCGATTTGATCATCTTGATCAGACGGTCGATCCCTTTTCCGATATCTGTTGGTGTTGCCTGAAAACGGATCTTAAGGTCATTCGTTCCAAGCATTAACACTACCAGATCAATCGGTCCGTGGCTGTGTAAACATGGATCTAAATATGTTGCACCATTTCTTCCTGGTCTTAACTCATCTTCAAAACTCATTAGAACTAGTCTCCTTTTTAATATTTACTATTTATAGTATTACCATACTTTTGTGCATTAAAATAAAAAATCTCCTTTGAATTTCTATTTTTTTTATCTTAGAAAATCAATACTTCTTATTTATCACTGCAATAAATTCATTATAATATCTTAATGTTTCTTCCTCATTTTCACCATTAATAAAAATTATTTCATCATTACTTTTAATTAATATATAAGGTTTAACATCATTATAAATATAAAGCTTACACTTTCCATAACCTTCTACGTTGAAATTACCAACAGAATACTCATCCATTCCTATTCCATTTATCCTTAATTTCACTTTAAGCTTATCTACTATTTCAACTTTTTCAATATCTTCCACATTAAATTCAATACCATATAGTGGTGCATTTATCTTCACACTGTTATCAATAATTTTCATATTAAATCCATTGTAACATCTGTTATTTCAATGTTACTTAATTCTAATGGAGGAATCGTTACACCTAATATAATGTTTTTATTGGACTTTACTGCACTTTGTGCCTGCCAGTAATATGCCACTATAATTACTAATGATGTAATTAGCATTACTAAATTCATAACTACCTCCTACCTCTTTCCAGCTGAAGTCCATTCATTGTATTATATACAGTTTCGCATAACTTCATAAACTCTTCTTTACTAATTCCCTTTACTCCTGATTCAGCTATAAGTATCTCCAGCTCACTTTCTATCTTCTCTCTAAACTCTAATGATTTATCTAATACAGGCTTGATTTTAGCACCATGTCTTCTATCAATTTCAATAAAGCCCTCATTTTTTAAAATGTTATATGCTTTAGTTACAGTCATCATATTAACACCTATATCTTCTGCCATTTGCCTTACAGTTGGAAGTTTTTCTCCACTCTTTAATTCACCACGACCTATTCCCATAACTATTTCATTCCTTAATTGAACATAAATAGGTATATTACTGGACATATCTAATTTCAAAATCATTTTACCACCTCTTTGTATTATTAGTATTAATACAAAGTATACTTTATTTTTATATTTTATGCAATAAAATTTACCAAATAAAATTAAAAACTGTGACATAAAATGCCACAGTTTTCCTAAACATATTGGTCTAAACTTATTCCTTTTCCTGGTTCAACAGCCATAGTTTGAGCAATTTCTAATAAATTATTAGAAACTTCTTGATCTGTATTCATCTGCATCTTAAGCAAAGCCATTGATGTTGCAGTATTTACTACATTTTGACTCATACCAATTGATAATGCTGCTATATCCATATTATTCCTCCTATTATATTATTCATCTTAATTATCGTACAAAACCAAAATAGTATTAAATTTATTTTTGAAGTTCCTTTTTCATTGGTACAAAGTACAGATTATTTTTTTGAGTACTTAAGAATCCACCTATATTATAAACATCATTTAATAAATTCATACTTATTACTTCACTTGCTTTGCCTATTTTAATAAGCTGACCATTTTTCATAACCATAATATTATCACTATATGTTAATGCTTGATTTATATCATGCAATACCATTATTATAGTCAATCTCTCTTTTTCCTTTAATTCCTTTATAAGCTCCAACAATTCTATTTGATGATAAATATCTAAATATGTAGTAGGCTCATCTAAAAATAATATCTTACTTTTTTGAGCTAAAGCCATGGCTATAAAAACTCTTTGTCTTTCTCCACCTGACATACTCATGACTTCCTTATCTTTTAATGGTTCTAATCCTGTTCTCTCAATTGCCCACTTTACTATTTCTTCATCATCATGAGAATTTTTTGCAAAATATTTCTTATGTGGCATTCTACCATATGCGATAAGTTCTTTTACTGTTATGTCATCTGGCACAGTATTTTGCTGGTGTACAGTAGCAATTTCCTTAGCTATATCTTTATATTTCATACTCTTAATATCTTTATCATTAATGATAATCTCTCCAGATGAAATCTTATTTAAACCACATAATAAACTTAATACTGTAGACTTTCCACTACCATTTGGACCAAGTATAGTAGTAATTTTTCCTTTTTCAATATTAAAGCTTAAATCTTTAATAAATTCTTTCTTCTTATCATAACTAAACGATAATTTATTTACTTTTATCATTTTAAGTCACTCCTTCTTAAAAGATATAAGAAAAATGGTGCCCCTATTATACAAGTAACTACTCCCACAGGTATTTCATAAGGTTTCATAACAACTCTTCCTATGGTATCGGCAAAAAGCACCAAAAATGCTCCTAATATTCCACTACATAGTATTAGATACTTATGATTAGATCCTACTATTATCCTACATATATGAGGTACAACTAATCCTACAAAAGAAATCACTCCTCCAATAGCTGTTGAGATACTTGCCAAAAATACAGCAATTAAAGTTACTATAATCATATATAAATCACTATTAAATCCTAAGCTCTTAGCATTCTTACTTCCTAGTACAAGTACATTACATATTTTGCTTACACATATTGATAAGATTATTCCTATAATTGAATATGGCAATAACATATATACATTATCCCATGTAACTGTGGCTAAACTTCCCATAATCCACTTTTGTATATTGCTAGCTCCAAGTCCTGCACTTATGGTAAACATTGATGATAGTCCACCTAGTAGAGCATTACAAGCTGCTCCTGCTAGAACTATTCTTATAGGTAAAAGTCCTTTTTTATAAGCCATTAAATAAACTATGGCACAACAGATAAGGCCTCCAAAAAAACCAAATACAGGCCTTAATGTTGTTACACTTGGTACAAATACCATAAAGAAAACTGTTACAGCACAAGCTCCAGATGAAATACCTGTAATATAGGGATCAGCTAAAGGGTTTCTAATAACTGCTTGCAAAAGCACACCTGAAATAGCTAAATTTGCCCCAATAAGTACTGCAATGATTACTCTTGGCATTCTTAAATCCTTTATAATTCCTATATTACCAGTGCTATCACCGGTGAATATTCCCTTAATTAACTCCGTAAAGCTTATATCAATACTTCCTAATTTTAAAGATATTAATATAGTAGCCAATAATACTAAAAGCAAAGAAACTGTAAAAACTATTTTCGTTTTTTTATTCAACATCTTCATTTTCTATTCACCTTTATTATGCACTATATCATATAGCATGTCTAAACCTTCAATTACTTTTAAATTAGCACTCATACCAAAATAAGTATTATCTAGATATTCAACTTTACCATTTTTTACAGCCTCAATATTTTGCCATGATGAATCAGTAGCCATTTCAGTTTCTAAAGCTGCCTTAGTTTGCTCTGGAAGTGCATGCATCATTACAAGGATTTTATCTGGATTTAACTTTGCTATTTCTTCCTTACTATATGTTACATACGCTAAAGAAGTATCCTCAATAATGTTCTTTCCTCCCACAATTTTAACTAAATTTCCTATATAAGATTTTTCAGTGGCAATCATTGTTGAACCTGGTGCTGCAAATAAAATAAGTATATTAGGTTTTTCTTTTTCACTTATTGAAGCCATTTCTTCTTCCTTAGTATTTAGTTCTTTAAGTATAGCTTCTGCCTCAGCCTGCTTATTAAATTTATTTCCTAAATTACTAACTGTCTCTTTTAATCCTTCCAAGCTTGATAATGAAACAAATTCACTTGGTATATTGTTATCTGTAAATAGCTTTTCATAATCTGCTCCCAATGTATCAACAGACACTACCACCGACGGATTTAATGACTTTATTATTTCTAAATCAGGACTCATTGGATTACCAACTTCTACTGCCTCCTTTGTACTTTCTGGTAGTTCATATGAAGTGGTAGGAACTCCTGATACTTTTACTCCTAAAGCATCTAAAATTTCTGTTACTGCTACAGAAGTAGCTACTACAACATCTTCATCATTGTTAACAACAACATCTTTTTTGTCATTACTACAACCTATCATTGTTGCAGAAAGCATTGTTACCATTAACATTCTTAATATATTCTTAAATTTCATATTAATTCTCCAGTCTTACTTTTTTCTTTTTAACATTATAGTACAAACTATACCAATCACTAATATTGCTACTCCACCAAATAAAATTACTTTACTAATACTATTATTTTCTTCTGTATTATTATTTTCACTTATAGGCATTATTTCATTATCTTGTATTTCTTCAATAGCACTATTTTCAGTAGTTTCTTCTGTACTTTCTTCTTCAATAGATTCAATTAATGACATTGTTTCTAATTTTGGTATTATTCCAAACTCTACGTCTCTTCCCATTGGACCTACATATATACATGCTTTTAGTTCATCACTTAATGAAGTTGCAGATACTTTCAATGTTACTATTCCATCTCCATCAACTCTTTCTACCGGAACTTCAACATCATTAACCTTCACTCTATAATTTTCCATATAATCAGTTCCTGTAAAACCAATAGTATATAAAACTTCATTTTTTGTAATTTTCATAGTCATGGTATCTTTTAAATAACTTCTAGCCATAGACATACCAATTTCAGTATCATGATACACTTCATTAGAAACTTCATATATTCCACTTGCTATCTTTTCTTCTGCAAATACCGTATAAATATTGATATTTCCCATAACTACTATTGATAGCATAATCATTATTAAAATCTTTATCTTATTAATTATTTTCATTTTTTCCCACCTTATCCTTTACGCTGAAAATGGGCCTTTACAGCCCATTTTAATCTTTTTCTATTTAACTTTTTTTCTTAAAACTACTCCTGAACCAATAGCCATTAATCCTATAGATAATGCTAATGCTGATGATGTTGCTGCTCCTGTTTCTGGAAGTGAATCAGCTTCTATAGTATACTCATTAACTAAAGTCATAGTATCTAATAATAATTCCACACCAAATTCAACATTTCTTGCCATTGGTACAACATAAGTTTTAACTGATATTGCATCATTTAAGCTTGCAATGTTAAATCTAATTGATACTGAATCACTAGTACTTGATACTATACTGTGACTTACTTTGCTACCATTTACATAAACTTCATGATTTTGCATGAATTCAGTTCCTGTAAATGTTAATGTTACATAATACTTACCATTTATCTCTTTTATTTCTGTATTACTGTTTAAATATTTTCTTGCCATAGCTACTCCTGTTGCATTATCATGAGTAACATTATTTTGCACATTATAAACTTTAACTTTTACATTTTCTTTAACATTTTTCTCTTCTTCTACTTTATTAGTAGCATTATTATTAGAACTGCTTGTCCCATTATTTACTAAAGATGAATTATTATTAGATTGATTATTGGTATTATCTTTGTTTTTATCTTCTTCAATATTTCCATTAACTAATGTAAGAGTATCTTCCAATAACTTTACATCAAATTCAATATTTCTACCCATTGGAATTACATAAGTTCCAACTTTAATTGAATCACTTAGGCTTTCTACAGCAAATCTTAAAGCTATCTTACTTGAAGTACTTTCAACAACCTCAGCTTCAACTTTGTTGCCATTTACATATATTTGATGATTATTCATGTATTCAACACCTGTAAAAGTCATTGTTACATAACGCTTACCATTAACATCCTCCACCTTGGAAGTAGTATTTAAATATTGTCTTGCCATTGTCATACCAGTAGCATTTTCATGATATACCTGATTTTCTATTGTGTATACCTTAGTTCCTGGTATTGTCTCTGAACCTTCCCCATTATTTCCTGAGTCTGGTGTAGTTTCTGGTTTAACTTCTGGAGTTTCAGGCACTTCTGGTACTGTGTCATTCTTGTCATCTTCTGCTGGATTATCTGTCTCCTCACTTATCTTTGCCAATGTATCCATATCATTAATCACATAGAAATCAACTGCATGATTCATTCCTTTTATATTCATTCCTAATAATACTTCTGTATCTACTGATGGAACTTCAAAAGTAACTGTTCTTGCATTTGAATCTTCAACTATATCTAGTTTTTTTCCATCTAAAGAAACAGAAATATTTTCTAACATAGAATACATAGATGAAAAAGTAATTGTTAAGTAAGTTTTTCCATTTTCAACCTTTATTAAAGTTTCGTTTTCAATAGCTCTTCTTGCAGATGAATTTCCATGTTCACTATCTGTATAGTATCTTGTAATATTACTTGCTTTATATTTACCATCTTCTAAAACAACAGCACCTGTTTCTTCCTTAAAAGCTTCTTCTAATGTTAATGTATCAATATTATTTTCTACATAAAAAGATACCTGTCTTCCCATCATGCTAACTGTAACATCAACCTTAACCTTTGAATCCACAGATGGTACTTCCATGGTAACTGATTTTTCATCATTATTAACCTCAGCTATTAATTCTGTATCATCCATAGAAACTTTTATATCACTTAGCATTTTAAACATTCCTTCATCAAAATACATCGTTAATAATACTTTACCATCTTTAACTACTATTTTTGAATCTTCCTTTAGTACTTTTCTAGCCATACCTTCGCCTGTAGTATTACCTTCTTCTACATACTTAGTAGTATTTTTTACAGTATATCTTCCACTTTGCAATTGTTTTTCATTTTTTAAAATTGTTTCATTTATTACATCAGCCTTTACCACTGGAGTAACAGCTCCAAATACTGATGTAGCAATCATTATCACTGATAATAGCTTACATATTTTCTTCCTTAACATTCTTTATCCCCCTATATCTTAGTAGTATATTTATTTTTTATTCAATATTGACATTTTATTATTTTCTGCGATAATTGAAATTGATTCTCATTTACCCTTAATATAATAACATATCTTTTTATGAATGTTTTTAAGGATATTTATATTTTATTTTATATATTTTTAACTATGGAGGTATAAAATGACTGCTTTATATACTAAATTAGATAATTTTTTTAATTGCTGTAATGTTCCTCTTTCAATTATAGATTTAAATTCAAATTTTCTTTATGAGCGTAATTTAAATAAATTATCAAAGTTTACATTACTTGATTTAAATATTGTAGATAAGATTATTAAAAATGATTTAAATTCACCACAAGAAATTATCTCTGAACATTTAAAAATAGTAGCAATTCCTTTTGCCAACAACAATAAGAACTCTGCTACTTTTCTTTTACTTGGTCCTTACACTATCCAATTAGAGGAAGATAATACTTTTTATTATATTAATTGTGAAAAAGGCCTTACTTACTTTATTAAGCTCCTTAAGTTATTTTTATCATATAAGAATACATGCTCCTGTGAAAAAATTTCTGATGTATCACCAATAATCAAAGAATCACTGGATTATGTACATAAAAACTACTCCAAGCAAATTACAATTGATGATATTTGTGATAAATTCAAAATAAACAAATGTTATTTCTGCTATATGTTTAAAAAGGAAACAGGTCAAACCTTTATTAACTATTTAAATAATTACAAGATAGAAAAAAGTAAGAACTTATTAGAAAATACTAATATGACTTTACTTGATATATCTTTAGAAGTAGGTTTCAATAATCAAAGTTACTACAGTACTATCTTCAAGAAATATACCAATATGACCCCACTGGAATATAGAGAAACAGCCCTTTACACATAAAAAATCACACAGCCAAAAAACTGTGTGATTCTTTATTACATTAGTATTTTTTTCTCCAAATTGATGGGCTAAATAAAATTAACATTGGATATATTTCTAACCTTCCTGCTAGCATACAGAACGATAAAACAATCTTACTTAAAGGTGAAAAAGCTGCAAAGTTACCTGTAGCTCCTACCATTTCAAATCCAGGTCCTATGTTACTTATAGTTGCAATAACTGATGTTGTAGTTGTTACTAAGTCAAATCCATCTAAAGCTACTATAAAAATAGCAATTAATGATATGACTATGTATGATCCAATAAATAATAATACCCCTGAAACTACTTCTTCTTCAACTACTTTTCCATCCATTTTTACTCTTTGTATTCTCTTTGGATGTAATATTTTATCTATTTCTCTTTTAATAGCTTTTAAAATTAAAACTATTCTTACGGTTTTAATTCCTCCACCTGTTGATCCTGCCATGGCACCAGCAAACATTAGTAATGTTAATATGATTTTACTAAAAGTAGGCCATAGATTAAAGTCTGTTGTGGCATATCCTGTAGTGGTTATAACTGAAGCAACTTGGAATGATGATTCTCTAATTGAAAGACCAATATTTCCTCCATTAAAATCAATTATATTTATTGTAATAAGGACAATTGATACCACTACCATTAATATATAATATTTAAGCTCTTCAGATTTAAATACGCTTTTAAAATCTCCTTTAAACATTTGGAAATATAACACAAAGTTAACTCCAAACAGCAACATAAATATTGTTATAATCCATTCAACTGCTGGATTATTAAATGATGCAACACTGCTATTCATATTAGAAAAACCACCTGTACCTGCAGTTCCTAATGCATGAATTAAAGCATCATATAGTGATAATCCTGCCATCATAAGCAGTATGGTTTCTATCACTGTCATAATAAAATAAATCATATATAATATTTTTGCCGTTTCTTTTATTTTAGGAACTATTTTACCTGGATTAGGTCCTGGACTTTCTGCTTTTAATAAAAATATTGTATTAGTTGATAATGATGGTATTAATGCCAGTATAAATATTAGGAATCCCATTCCTCCAATCCAATGGGTAAAACTTCTCCAAAACAATATTCCTCTTGGAAGTGATTCAATTTCTGTTAATATAGAAGCTCCTGTTGTTGTAAAACCTGATGATGTTTCAAAAAATGCATCAATAAATGAAGGAATTGCCCCACTGATTACAAAAGGAAGTGCACCTACTACTGAAATTAATATCCATGCTAATCCTACTGTTAGGAATCCTTCTTTTGCATATATTTCTTCCTTATCAGTCCTAATCTTACATAAGAAAATCATTATAGGTAACATAAGCACCATTGTTATAAAAAATGATAATGCGTCTCCATCACCATAATATAAAGCTACTAAGAATGGAATCATTAAAAGGAAGATTTCGTATTTTAATACATTCCCCAGTAGCTTTAGTACTACTCTATAATTCATGCTATTTGTCACCTCCGAAGATTATCTCTTCAAATTTCTTATTTTGTGACACAACTATTACTTTATCATTAATTTTTAAGCAGTCATCTCCTGTAGGTATGATTATCTTATCATCTCTAACTATAGTTGCATAAATTATATCATCAGATATTGTTATATCCTTGAACTTTTTATTTAAATTTTTAGTATTTTCATCCACTATAAATTCTATTGCTTCAACCTTTTCATTACAAATCATATACATGTTTTCAATTAAGTATTTTCTTTGCCCTTTAAGAGATCTTACATATTTAATTATCTTATTAGCTGTTGCAAGTTTAGGACTAACTATTGAATTAATTCCTACACTTTCAGCTATAGTGATATGATTTTCTCTTGTAACCTTAGTAATAATGTTATTAACACTCTTATTTGCTGCAAACAAGGCAGCCACTATATTATCTTCATCTCTATCAGTTAAGGCAATAAAATTATTAACTTCACCTAAATTTTCAGACATTAACAATTGCTGATCCATACCATCTCCATTAATTATTATTGAATCTGGTAATAACTCAGTTAATTCTTCGCATTTTTTAATATTCTTTTCTATTATTTTGCAGCTTACACCAACGTCGTTGATTTTCTTAGCTAAATAGTAGCTTATCTTACCTCCACCAATAATCATTGAATTTTTAACTCTTTTTTCATATTTTCCTAATCTTTTAAAGAAATCTTGAATTTCTTTATGCTCTCCAATAACGTATATTCTATCATCTACTTGGAAAACATAATCACCTTTAGGTATTATTACTGCATCATTTCTTTCAACTCCACAAAATAATATATTACCTCTAATAGAACCTAGCTCAGAAATTCTCTTTCCCACTAAGTCAGTATTAGGAGTAATTTTAAATCCAATTAAATTTACTTTTCCTTCGGAAAAATCATCTATACTACATACTGATGGGAACTTTATTAGTTTTGCTATTTCATTAGCTGCAGCTTTTTCCGGATTAATTACTAAGTCAATTCCTACAGCATCTGATAATAAAGTTATGTCCTCATCATATTCTGGGTTTCTTACTCTTGATATAGTATACTTAGTACCTAATTTTTTAGCAGCTAAAGAACAAAGCATATTTAATTCATCACTATTTGTTACAGAAATTAATAAATCAGCATCTTTAACCTCTGCTTCATTAAGCACTTTCAAACTTGTACAATTTCCTTTAACACACATTACATCTAGACTATTGTTAATTCTCTCTAAAGCTACAATATTATTATCTATTATAGTAACATTGTCACCTTCTATAGAAAGATATTTGGCCAAGGCATATCCTACTTTCCCTGCTCCTACTATAACTATATTCATCTGTATATCTCCTTAAATCATATGTATATTTAATATAAATAAAAAATATATTCTTATTATATATTATTACACTAAGTAACTCAATTACTCTTTGTATTTTACTTAACAAATATATATATATTTATTAAGTATTAAGTAAAATAAAAGCTCCTCTATATTTGGGAGCTTATATATATATTTAATTATTTA
>ERZ827498.3267-NODE-3267-length-14022-cov-3.421064_pt1 | contig 14022 bp, 9 predicted proteins | sample MGYA00519865_ERZ827498 | MGnify/ENA primary metagenome ERZ827498 (study PRJEB31778, sample SAMEA3449328) | human gut metagenome | biome: human gut; feature: human-associated habitat; material: faeces | place: United Kingdom | collected 2010/2012 ...
TGGATCTTCTCTTTGCAGAGAATCTTCTGCTGATTTTATGATGTGCTCTTTAGAAAAATCGTACATCACCCCCGGCACAATTCCGCATTTGCTTTGAATCCACATATCTTCACGGCTTATTTTCGCTTCTTCCGCCGCCTCTTTAAAACGCTCTTCGCAGACTCCCCCTCCGTAAATATCCGCATGATCAAAAAAATCGACCCCCTCTGCCATTGCCGCATCAACCAGCTTCGCCGCTTCTTTTACGGTCAGTTCTTTCATGCGCATACATCCCATGACAATAGCCGGAACCTGTTTTCCCGTACTTCCGAAATTCACTTTTTTCATCTGCATTTCCACCTCTTTCTTCCTTGCTGTTACTTATATTGTAAACGCTGTAAACGATAGTCGTTTCCCATGTTGGATATCATAACCGATATCCAAGTTCATATGCTCCACGCACAGCTTCCAGCGCCTGCGCCACTTCTTTTGCATCTCCGATCACATATGTTTCATAAGTGTCTTTGATTTCTTCATACAACGGATTCCATGCCTTTGAGCCAACCGCGCATATCACATGTGTAAATCCCGGATATTTCATCTCACCTTTTTTTGTATCTGCGATAATTGTTCCCGCATCAATCTTTTTTACTCTTGCGCCTGTAATCATCTGTACATTTTCCTGTCTGAGACGAGCCATAGTCGGCACAAGATTATTCGGAACCATTCCCTGACCTATGCTGTCTGTCATCTCGATAAGAGCTGCTCTTGCCGCTCCTCTGGAATGATGAAGCACATATTCCGCCGTTTCTATTCCAACCATTCCTCCTCCGATAATCGCTGCATTTCCGCCGAGAATCGGAACTTTTCCGCTCAATACGTCATTTGCCTGAATCATAGTTTCCTTGCCTTCTACCGGAAGTACGATAGGTTCTGCTCCTGTTGCAAGAATTACGACATCCGGATTCTCCGCTTTGATCACATCTGCATTTGCTTCTGTCTCATAGCGAATCTCCGCACCATATCTGTCACATTCCTGCAAAAGATATACGATCCATTTTGAAATTTCTTGTTTAAACGGAGCGCGGCATGCCAGATTCAACTGACCGCCTGCTTTTTTCTCTTTCTCAAATACGACTACATGATGTCCGCGTTTTGCAAGAATCCTTGCTGCTGCAAGTCCTCCGATTCCTGCTCCGACGACTAAAATATTCTTTTCTTCTGCTGTCGGTTTTTCTTCAAACTCCAGTTCTCTTCCTGCCAGTGGATTGATCACGCAAGATGCCGGACGTCTTTTCGTCTGCTCACCTACACATCCAACTCCGCAGCCTGCACAAGGAGCAATCTCATCATAACGTTTTTCTTCTGCTTTCTCCACAAAATCCGGATCTGCCAAAAGAGCTCGGCCAAGTACAACTCCATCCACTTCATTTGCTTCAAGCACATCTTCCGCTAACTGTGCATCCAAGATTTTTCCGACCGTGATCACCGGTTTTGTTGTTATTTCTTTAATTGCCCGAGCTTCTTTTAAGTTCGTAAATTCTTCTTCTCCATGACACGGAATAATCTTATTACAACGCTCATATTGTGTTCCGCCGCTGATTTCAAAACAATCAACGCCATGTTTTTCCAAGTAAGGGATCAAACGTTTCATATCTTCTAACGTATTTCCCTGCGGATCTCTTTCACTTCCGGACATTCTTAAAACGATCGGAAAATCTTCTCCACAAGCTTCTTTGATCGCATCCAATACTTCAAACAACAAACGGGCGCGATTCAGCAAACTTCCGCCGTATTCATCTGTACGTTTGTTGCGTAAAGGTGACAAGAACGATCCGAGCAGCATATATGCATGGGCACAATGCAGTTCGATTCCGTCAAATCCAGCCTCTTTCGCATTTTTAGACGCTTTGGCATAAAGAGCGACAATACCCGGAAGTTCTTCTTTTGCCAGCTCTCTTGTCATCTGCCCCATAGAGTTCGGATATGAACTGCTGGCTACTGGCGCTACTCCGAAAAATGCACTGATACTTTCCGGACCCGGATGCGTAATCTGCGGAATGATCTTACAGCCATAAGAATGAACTTTGTCTGTAAAGCTTTTGTATTTTTTGATACTTTCTTCATCCCGAAAACAAAGTGTATTTCCAAGATACGGAACATTCGGATCAACACTTGTAGCGTCTACGATGATACATCCCACACCGCCTTGCGCACGCCTGAGCCAGTAAGCTTCCATTTTCTCATTCACAGTACCATCCTGACTTTCATATCCCAGCGACATCGGAGCCATAAAAGTTCTGTTTTTCACTTCCATTCCCGCAATCTTAAGCGGGGTAAACATTGTTCTCATACGCTTTATCCTCCTATATTTCTACAGTGTTCTTGCCGCTTCAAATCCTTCCGCGATCGCATCCAGAGCACGTCTTGCGGATTTTGCGTCTCCGATCACGCGGCACGGAATCTGCCTTTTTTCACATTCTTCCACAAGTAAATGTGAATCATTTGAAGCAAATCCAACAGCAAATACCGCGCAATTACACGGCACAAGAGTTTCATCTTCCAGCACAATTCCTTCTTCCGTAAATTTACACACTTTGCTGTTTGGAAGCATTTTCACCTGCATCTGCTGCAATTTCATCATAACGGCAATCTTACGAAGGCTGCCCAGATCGCTTCCGATCTCATCTTTCATTTCCAAAACAGTTACATCACATCCGTCTGTCGCAAGAGTATCCGCTGTTTCCAGTCCTACCAGACCGCCTCCGATAACAGCGACTTTTCCTTTCGGACACACTTCATGCCTGAGAACTTCCGGTGCTGATGCATGCTGCAACTTATCCATACCTTCTAACTTAATCGTAATCGGAGAAGAACCGATTGCCAAAATAACAGCGTCCACATCTGCATCCTTCAACATTTGTGCATCTACTTTTGTATTCTTATATACCTTTACAAGTTTTTCTACCTGTTCGGCCATCTCAAACGCCGCCGCCTTCATCTCAGCCTTGCCCGGCGCTTCTCCGGCAAGAAGAAATTCTCCTCCTAATGTGTCAGAAGCTTCAAACAGCGAAACTTCATGTCCTCTTTCGTGCAGGATCTTCGCAGCCTCCATTCCGGCAACACCTCCGCCGACAACCCATACTTTCTTCGGAGTTTCCGTTTTACTTAAATCGTACTCTGATTCATGACCGATCATCGGATTTCTCATACAAGTAATATGAGGACGGTTTGCAACATCGGTAAAGCCATCATAGCAGCCCTGATTACATCCTACGCAATGTACAATATCGCCGATTCTGCCTTCGTGCGCCTTATTCGCGAATTCCGGATCTGCAAGCTGCGCCCTTCCCATAACAACCATATCTACTTTGTCCTGAGATATGATCTCTTCTGCCAGCGCCGCCGTATTGATCCTTCCTACTCCGACAGTCAACATCCCTGTCTCTTTTCGGATTCTCGCCGCATTGTCAATATTAAATCCATTTGGCACATCAATAGGCGGAACTTCATACATAGACGCCGCCGTAATGATATTTCCTCTGGATACATCTAGAACATCAACGCCATGCTCTTTTGCAATCTTACAAAATCGAATCACATCTTCAATCGTAAGACCGTTTTCCAACATGTCGTCCTGAGCGTCAATTCTGATAAACAACGGCATCCCTTCCGGCATATTTTTGCGAATTTCATCAATTACTTCCAACGGGAATCGACATCTGTTCTCAAAACTTCCTCCATATTCATTTTCCCTGTGATTGAAGCCCGCACCCAGAAATGAATGAGGAAGGTAATTGTGCGCCAGATGAAATTCCAAGCAGTCATATCCGGCTTCTACCGCTCTGGCAGCCGCTTTTCCATAGCATGCGATTACTTCCTGAATCTGTTCTTTTGTAATGGCTTTGATCATATAAGCGCCAAAATTCATATCCGAAACAACCAGCATCTGCGCCTTCGGATCCATGCATGCGGCAATAGATCCCTGCCAAAGCTGAATTCCTGCTTTCCCGCCGTTTTCATGGATTGCATCTGTCAGTTTTTTATGTCCTTCAATCAAGTAATCTTCACTGATAGATACAAAATGCGCCGGCGCACTTGGCGTATGTACGGCGGCTACTTCTACAATATTCAGTGCGCATCCGCCTTTTGCTCTTGCAGCGTGGTAAGCAATCAATTTATCTGTCACTGCCCCGTTTTCCGCCGCCATTCTCGTTCCCATAGCCGGCAAAATAATTCTGTTTTTCAGCTCCATATCACGAATCTTAATTGGAGCAAATAAATGTTCAAACATCTTTCTGTCACCTCCGGTATTTTGATTTCATTATAAGGCGAAGTACAGAAAATAGATATTCAGATATTTTAAAATTATTATCAATTATTTACTTTTCATACTACATCTGAATTGACTTGGCGTTTGATTCATATATTTAAAAAAACTGCGCTGAAAAGATGAAATACTTCCAAATCCAACGTCACTGCTGATCTGTGTAACAGTCCGGTCTGTAGCAACAAGATAACTGCAGGAAATCTGAATTCTTACTTCCTCCAACAATTCCAAAACACTTCGTCCAAACACCTCCCGCGCTCTTCTTTCAAGCAAATGCGCATTCTTTTTCAACACTTTCTCCATTTCTTTCATCTGAAACGGATCATGAAAATTAAGTATAAGATAAACCAAAATCTGCAGTGCCTCTTCCTCCGAATGCATTTGCATACCGTTTCCTACATTTTGTTTCTGGTATTCTCTGACGCTCACGTTCATATAACGTTTAAATACTCTGTAAAAATCTTCGATATTAGTAAATCCGAGATAATCACTGATGTATTGGATATTCAAATCCGGAAAATGCAGAAGGGCACAGGCATTAAATATCTTTCCCATTTTCTGAAGCTGAAAAAAAGTATAACCACACCGCCGCACAATTTTACGATTCAATGTTACCGTTGTCATCCCTGCCGCTTTGGCATACTCTTCCATTGGTACTGTTTTGCTTGTATCCAACAGCACCCTTTGAATAACATCCCATACACAGTCTTTTTCGGAATCCTCTTTTTTCTTTCTCTCCATAGCGTATCTGCAGTACAATGCATGTAACTGCATGGCAAGGTAGATATTCATATTATACAGCAGAAATTTTTCTTCCTGCTCTTCAGCCAACAAGTCGTCTAAAACACGAAGAACCCTCTGTTTTTCTTGCGCATTCAAAACAAATAAAGGGGGAACGCCATACATCAGCACCTCATTTTCATTTTCTTTGTGCTGTTCAAAACACAAAAACATAAACAGACCGATATGAAAAGAAACCTTTACGCAGCGCAAAGGTTTTCTGATCTGTTCGATTCTATAAAAATGATGCATGTAAAGGCAGCAGAAAACGCCCTCTTTCATTTGATATTTATCTCCGTTGATCCAAATATCGGCGTCACCGCTCTTAACATAATATATCTCTGTCCTTTCATGAAATTTTTGTTCGAGCGGCTTTTTAATCTCGATCTCTTCTGCATGAATCTGTTTTTCTTTTAAATTATAGTAATCACTTCCTGTAAACCAATCCTTCTGATACCACATTTTGATTTCCTCACCGTTTCTTTTTTCAGATCTGGTTTTCTTCGATCACTCCTGATCGCATTTTATATTATAATCCTTTAGCGTCAGATGATCCCAAACGGCAATTACTTCCTCAGCGCTTCCATCATGCTTTCCTGATATGCCGATCTTCGTTTCTTATACATCGCTTCCCTTATTTCCTGCAGTTCTTGAACAGACACCTGCTCCAGCTTTTTCATCCGCCTGTCGCTTAGTTCTACTTCCGATAAATATGTTTCATACAAATCCGCCTCATACTTCCAAAGTTTCAGCCGCTCTCCATATCGGATCTTTAATTTCTGTGCGATCAAAAGCCCCTCCGGATCAAAATCCCCCGCATACCAAAAAACAGTGTCGCACGAAAATTTATCCATAAGAATAAGTACCGCCAGACGTAATTGCCCATTCCCGCAGATCACAGTCCGCTGCGGATACTCCCTTATCAATACAGAAAATACTGCCGGATTTTCCACAACGTATACCTGACTACTCTGTCCACAGACCTTCTCTAATCTTCCAATCGTCTGTAACGTCAATTTTACAGGCTCTCTATTCTCAAGAAAACCTTCAATGCCTTCATGTAAACCGCCGTCCGGTTTCCATCCGTGAATCCCATATGCCAGCGCATCATTCGATACTTCATCTTTCAAAATCCCTGCCTCATAATAGATTCTGTTTTTATACTCTGCTCTGGAAAGTCCTTCTTGTTTTAAATCGAAATTCCTTTCTCCAAGATAATTAAAGAGTAGTTTTTCCCCTGTCTTCCCTTCATCAAAATAATGGGGATTTCCTGTGACATTTGCCGAAAACACAGCTAACAATTCTTTCTGCTTTTTATCTTGAAACACTTTCAATTTTGCAATCCCTGTCGTTACATACGTTAGAATGCTCCTCAATTCCTCCGGGCTTTCTTTGTATAACTGCGTAATAAGCAAATATCCCTCTTTCTTTTCCTCCAATATGCTGCGCAGCCATTCTCGTCCGCTTTCATCCGAAATACTTTCCAGTATCTCCGCAAAATAATCTTCTCGCCTTTTCGACTCTGCCAGTTCGATTTCCTTTTTTACCTGCAGCGGCTCTCCAAAATAAGTTTCCAGAATCAATTCCCAGGTTAATCCCGCAAATTTACTGGATTCCAAACATTTTTTCATTAAATCCGCAGAAATTGTTATTGTCTTATTACTTGTATAATCCCTTTGAAAAAATCCTCCTAATTGACTTTTCTCTTCTCTGCTCAGCGACGTAAGCATCGCCGTTCCCCCAAAGTGGCCAAGACCGGCATATTTATCCCGCATTTTCAGAAATAGTTTTTTATATACCGGACGCGCCTTGAAATACAGCATGCATTCTTCTAACAGATCGTTTGTTTCTGTTTTATCCATGACTCAAGTCCTTTTCTGTTACCATACTTTTTATATTTCCATTCCAGACATACCGAATAACCGTAACATATTTCGCATTCTCCGGGCGGACAAGCTGATAGATTGCCAAAGCCGGAACCGTATCATAATCTCCCCAGAGAATCTGTGAGTTGATCATAAAATTAAAGTCAAACTTCACCATCAGCCGGAACATGTCCCGAATATTCATTTCATCTACTCCCGCGAATGCCTCGTCCAAGGAAATCAAATACGGAGCATCCTGTCTTGCCCCTGCATATTTTGCTACTACTGCCGAAAATAGCGGCACGTACATCGACATCGCCTTTTCTCCGCCGCTAAAAGTAAAGAATACGCGGTCTGTCAGTTCCCTTTTCTTCTCTCCTGTTTTTTGACATTCCAATTGAAACTCAAACCATTGACGATAATCCAGCACATTTCTCATAATCGCATGAAAAGACTGCACATTTCCCAGATCATTTGCAGATTTTCTTGCCTCTTCGATCTTAGATCGAAAATGTCCGGATAACTGCTGCGCCTCTTCCGGACGCATAATTTCGGCATCTTTTTGCAGAAGTTCTACAAGTTCCCTCGTATCCAGCTGTTCTTCTTTCTCCGCCCGCTTATTTTTCCAACGCAGACTCAGCGTAAGTCCGCTGGAAGTCTTCATAGACTCCATCAATGTGTTCATTTTCTCAACCCATCGCTTACTGGCCTGAATTTTTCCGCGAATTTTCTTACTGATCGTATTGGCAAGAATATCTTCAAATAACTCTCTGTCCTTATCACTCAAAAGCCGACGCTGTACCTCTGCATCTTCTTTCATTCTGGCAATCAGTTCTTTAAACTTGATCGTGATTCCTCTATACTTAGCAGAAATATCGATTCGTCTCATACTTGTGTCGAAAACTCCGCTCTCCTCATCCAGTTCTTCAAATAATGACTGCAGCGTAACCTGATATTCCAACAGATATCCCCTATTCATATGATATACATTTTGCAGATTCTCCAAAATCTCACTGTGCCTTTTATTTCCGAATCTCCCCATAAACATCCTGCATATCTTCTCCGCCCGTTCTTCCGCATCGTCGCTTACCGCAAACGGACACTCTACATATCCAAGCTGATATTCCATTTCAAAAGCAGTGCAAAATCTGTCTTTCTGCTGTCTGTACTTTCCAACTGAAACTTCTATATCTCCCAGTTTTTCTATAAATTGTTTTTCTTTTGTTTCCAAATGAGAGCTTTGTGTAACACTCGCCTCAATCTCTGACGGCAGTTTCTCCAATCGCTCTATGCAATGTTCCAATCGCTCCCTGATTTCCTCATAATCCGTCAAAGCAAGCTGTTCCATCACTGAATTCAGACTTCCCCGCTTTTCCCGTTCATTTCGTATCATATGATTCAAATCGTAGCGGATATCATCCAAATCGGCGTCAATTCCTTCCAAATATTCCTTCTGCACCTTTGCAGAACTAATTCCATTCCTATAATTTCCATAGGAAATCTGTACTTTCATCAACTCTTCTTTATACTCGGTCAAGGATTCTTCTGCTTCCGTAAACACATCCAGACGCGGGGGCAGATAACACTTCTGACATACTTCCTGCACCCGCAGCCGAACTGCATCCAGACTTTTTCGTTCTTTTTCTACAATACCTTTCTGGATCTGTACTTTACACTCTATTTCTTCCAGAATATTCGTTTTCTTTTCTAATTCTTTTGCTGCCACTTTCAGATCCTGTTCTTTCGGAAATGATTTCCACTCTGTTTCCAGACAGCTTTTCCTTTGCTTTAATTGTGTAATTTCGTCTTCCGCTATTTGAATGGTATCTTCCAGCCTCCGACACTCTGCTTCTAGTTCCTGTATCTTCTTTATGCGATACTGCTCTCTTGCATAAGCTCCTATAAAACATGGCGTATAATTTTTCGTAACCGTTCCTTCTATGATTCCGATTCCATAATTTCCTCTTTTATCGATCCATGTCCTGTTTTTTTCTATAGACTCACTTATCGTCTCTTCGTCCTGTTCCTTCCAGCCGATTGCTGTTAATATACGGGAAACATTCTGGTACAGAAGAATATCTCCCTCTTCGTTGTCTACATCCAGAAAATCCATAATGTTATTTCTTACATATGCGGCATCACTGAAAATATAACGGTCACATACCCCCGCATCCAACGCCAGCGCCTGTTCTCTATATTCTTCAGGCACAATCAGCGCATCCAGTATGCCCATATGCAATAGCGCTTCTTCCAGATATGCCCGCTGTGTTTCATCCAATTTTCCGTCAAAATCAATTACTTTATATAACTGCAAATATGGAATTCCTTTTTCTTTCAAAAGCCGTCGATTCTTTTCCACTGCTTCACTGCGTTCCGGCTCCGGCTCCTTTTGATTCTTCCACTGTTCCAGTTCTTCGCAAATTCCGTCTTTCTCCAATCGTCTGTCGGACAATTCTCTGCTCTGCTGTAATACTTTTCCCGAAAGTTCCTGACTTTTCCGCTCAAATTCACCATTTGCCAATCCGCGGATATTCCAATAATCGGTTTCCGTTGTATACTTCTCAATTTCCCTTGCCATTTCCTGCAATAGATCTGACTGCAGATGCAGCTCCGCATTCTCCTTTTCCCAACGATATACCGATTCTATTGTCTCCTGTTTTACTTCATGAAACTGATTTTCATATTGAAGGACTTCTCGTTCCGCTTTGTTCTTTTCTTCCTGATAGGAATCCAATTCCTGCAAAAATCTACTGTATCTTTCCTGACAACCCTTTTCTTCTTCCAGCGTCGTTTTTCCAAGACGGACCTTTGTCATATAATCCTTTAATAATTCTGAATGAGCCTGAAAAGAATACTGCTCTCCTTTCTGCTCTGTCAGCTCTTTCTTCATAAATGCAAATTCATCGAAAGGAACCCCCGCCATCTCTTCTTCCATATACTCCAGACTGTTTTCAATTTCTTCCCAAAGCATTTCATTTTTCTGAAATTGAAGTTGTATTTTCTGCTCTGTTTCCTGATATTTTTCTTTTTTCTCCTCTTCCTGCCTCTGTTTTCCTGTAATATTCTTTTTTAATCCTTCTAGTTGACTTTTAATTTCAACTTCCCTCTGCTTTAATTTGACCGTATCGCTGTCAGACAATGATTCCTTTTCCGCCTGATCTTCCGGCGTCGTATATCCCATAATATCCTGTGTGAAATTTTTCATAAAATATCTGGAGACACCTGTATTTTCATAGAGTACTTCACTCGTATCATCCCTCGCAAAATTCTCTTCACTTCCATCATTCAAATTCAGGATTCCACAGTTCACACAATACTTGATCACCTTGATCAAATGTCTTCGATACTGATATACTGTCCAGTCAATCTGCTCCTCCCTGTACTGCCCCTGTATATATTCTGTCAGCTCTGAAAGTACAAATTGCTCTTCGGCTTCTTTTTCTTCCAGAAACATTAAAATCATACAGAAAAAAACATATTCTATTTTCCGGGTAAATTCTTGAATTCCCATCCAGTTCTCCGGTGTCGCCGGCATCTTTTCCACTTTTACAAGATAAGGATTCACGATTACCTGATACCCCAGCTTTTCCATCAAGAATTTCTTAACCGTTCCTAATTCATCCTTTATCTGATAATATAATTCTTTTTCCCGACTCTTCAAAATCCAACGCCGTTCCAGCAGAATTTCCAATGCTCTCATGACTTCTTTTTAAATTCCCTTCACTCATTTTTCTCGAATACAATCACATATGCCGGCATTTGCAGATTACCGTCCGATGATTTCAAAATGCAGATTTCCTCTGTATCCGACTTTTCCACACGATAAACCTGCCCATCCTCTGTTTTCCCCTGAAGACTTTTATTCTCCAATGCTTTGGAAAGCCATGTCAGAAATACATCTCTTACATGCGGCTCTATCTCGGGAAGCTTTGCAAACTCCAGACGATTATCCTGAATATAACTTTTCAAGATCCTGCGTTCTTCCTCTAATCGCTGAATCGTAGCAAGCCGCATTTCTTCTTTTTCTTTCGAGCGGTCAACAATCCCGCTTCGTTTTGCTTTTTCTTTATATGTACGAATCCTCGGCGTCACAGTCACGATATACGGTTCTTCCTCGAACACGCCGCTGTTGATACTCTCGGTCTGACGCCACGGAAGCCCTTTTAAATGCAGCGGCTTTTCAATGCCAAATACAACAGCGGCCAATCTGCGCGCCTCAAAAATATTCTTACATTTTGAAAACATCACCGCAACCTTATGATACTCTTCCCGCCGATTCGCCCCCGCATTGCTCATTTCACTGATTCTTGCCGCATACCTTGTAATCTTTCGTATGATCTCATTCGTTGTGTCAAATACCTTTGCCGCCTCAGAATCCTTTCCGTCTGTTCCGGTAAACCATTCCTCCAGACTCTGCCAACGGCCATATACTTTATCTGCAATCAAATCTTCCTTCACTTCCACATCGATTCTCGGAATCAACAATTCATACTGTATAATTTTTTCCAGCAAACACCTCAAAACCTGCCTGTCCGTATTCTTCAGACATTGTTCTATAAATGCGGCATTGACCTGCAGACTCCTCACGAAACTTCTCAAATACTCGATCAAACGGTCTTTGAACACAAGAAACTCTGTCGTTTTCATCATTTCTTCCGCTTTTACACTGTTCAACTCCCGCATATAATCCTGATAATTCTGATTCAATCGTATAAAATCATTATTCAAATCATTCCACCATGCATAGATATGCTCCTGATCTGCTTCTGTAATCTCAGAAATCTTGCGCAGATTGATGCGAAGTCTCTCCAATAATGTAGGTTCCAACGAAGAACTTTCAATAAACAGATTCTCTACCCGGATAACCATTCGCTCAATTTCTACCGTAGCTTCAGACAACTGATACCGGAACTTTTTATTCTTAAACTCCTCGATAGTCGCAACCTTTCTCGTATCCTGAATTGTTACCAGATTCCCCCATGCAGTCAAAGCCGCCAAGTCCTGCTGACACTGCTCAGGCGTATATTCTCTAAAGTATGCATCTTCCTTTAATTCTTCATATACCTCTTCCTGATACAGCCAATACTTCAGCTTTTCATATTTCAAATAAAAAAGCCGGATGATCGGACGATACCTGTCTGTATTATCCACATTCAGATATTTTGCTTCCGTCATCGGCTTCCTCACCGTCTCCTGTATTCTCATAACTTGTCGTGCTCCTTTGAAATATGATGATTCACTGCGCCTTAGTTATCAGCGTGCTACCATATATGTATTATATCAAAGACGAGAATAAAATCGAAGATTTTATTTATAATTTTCCTTAATAATAACTCATTTTTAAAAACTCCCCAGAACCGGAGTCCTGAGGAGTTGTAAATTCTTTTGAAATTGTACGTTCCAAAAACGTATGATTAACGTTTAGGTAACTGGGAACACTTGATTTTACTGGGTTCTTGGAATGTGGTGTTGCAAACACGTTACAAACGCAGGGCTTCTCATTACTCCTCAGAGCACCTCATAGACTTCAATTAAGAAATCTGACAGCAAGTTCCTGAATAGCAAGTATTGGACCTTGTGCATATGTTTCTTGGAGATACATTCTTTCCAGACGTTCTGTTTCTTTCGTCAAAAAAGAAAGCATTTCTACATCTCCTCGAAATCCAATTACTAAGCACAACATAGATTTGAAATATTCATTCCAAATATTAGAGTATTCTTTCATAAGCCAATTGCAACAGTTTTCTTCACAGTACAAGAAAAAATAAAGCGTATTTTCTCTAAAGATATCCTGCCCGTTTTTCATAGTTTTTTCTTTTATCCATGGCATCAGCACTATTTCGTATTCCAGTAATTTTCCTCTTAATCTGCTTCAGTTCCCTCCTGATAAAGGCTTTCGCTGAAATCGCATTGGCATATTCAACAGCTTCAGACTCAAGATATGAACTATATTCAAATTCAGCTGCCGAGAAAGGTATATCTGGGTGTTTATCTAAAAATTTATGTACTTCTTTTTTACTAATGGTTGCCATAATGTTTCACAACCTCCTCCAGCAATGGCAAATCACAACATCTTTCCTTTATTTTCTTGTCATTGCCATTCAATTCTTCATCTTTCTTAAAAAGAGTATCTCTTAATCTTTTTGCTGTCAACTGAATTTGTTCCCGATCAGCTTTAATACACTTATATTGATTTTGAAGCAAACGCTGATATTTTGAATCTTCCATTGCATCAATATCAATAAGAAGTAATGCCGATTCCACAACCGGTATCATATTATTAAAGTTGATTGCACCATATATTCCCTGATTAATTTTCCTAAAATCTTTTGTGTTCTTCATTTTACGATGCTTTTCTTTGGGCGATGTAAATGGTGTATAATATTTTATTCCATCAATCTCAAGCACCACGCCTACATACGGCCGCTTTCCCTTTTTATTATCTACAACTTTTGCATCATATTTTTTCAAATAATTAATGTATTCATCTTTGATATTATAAAATTTCATTTTTCCTCATCTGTCAAAAAAAGAGACGACTTCACTCGCCTCTTTTTCAGGTTCTCTCTTTATGGTGGAGACTCACCGCTTTTTTAGGTTCTCTCTTTATGGTGGAGACTCACCTGCTTTTTTAAGTTTCCACTTTATGGTAGAAACTCACCTAAGACAATTCTTTGTCTATAATAAGTATATGCAATTCTCCCTAAAAAATCAATATAATTCTATAATTTTTCAAAAATATAAACCTCCCAAGGAGCATTCCCTGAGAGGTTTGTAAAATCTTTTTGAAATTGTACGTCCCGAAACGTATGATTAACGTTTGGAGAACTGCGGAGCTCTACGAGCTGCTTTAAGACCGTATTTCTTACGTTCTTTCATTCTCGGATCACGAGTTAAGTAACCTGCGCTCTTAAGCACCGGTCTGTAATCAGCGTCAGCCTCAAGGAGTGCTCTTGAAATTCCATGACGGATTGCTCCTGCCTGTCCTGTATAACCACCGCCGCATACATTAACAATCACATCGAATTTATCTGCTGTTCCTGTTGCCACGAGCGGCTGGCGAACAAC
>ERZ827498.3268-NODE-3268-length-14021-cov-7.343978_pt1 | contig 14021 bp, 14 predicted proteins | sample MGYA00519865_ERZ827498 | MGnify/ENA primary metagenome ERZ827498 (study PRJEB31778, sample SAMEA3449328) | human gut metagenome | biome: human gut; feature: human-associated habitat; material: faeces | place: United Kingdom | collected 2010/2012 ...
CTTGCCGGCAATAGAATGAGCTGAGATCTCCAATGCTTTATTTGAGGCGGCCAAGTGTTCCGTTTTGCCGCCTCTGCTTTGCTATACTCTTTTTCTGCCTATAACTTTTCTTTTAATTAGGGCTTGACTTTTTAGCAGGTTTACAGCGGTGCGATTTTAGAACAAAAAGCGTGACTGCGATAGCTTTAATTTCCCACTTCATTTTTTACAAAAACCGTGGTATACTGATTAAGAGGTGAGGGCTGTGCGGTTTCGTCCGTTTGTTTATGATGCCGCCAATCATCAGGTGCCAGTAGTTATTGCGCCGATGACACCACAGGATGCTGCATTGACAGACCGAGAACCGTTGTGGCAGACCTCTTGGGCGAGTGAATACTTGGCGAACGAAGGCTATGAAAAATACGCAGCCAAAGTTGGAGCCGAGCTGATCGCTCTGGCGGCGTATGAGATCCTTCCGACTGCGCTGGTCGTGCATATCGTGTATATGGAGGCACAGCCGGAGTCAAACGCTACACTTGACGAAGGAAACCCGAAATACAAGGGAATAGGACGGCTGCTGATCGCCTATGGCATTAAGCTGTCTATCGACAGCGGTTTGACCGGCGATGTGGTGCTTGAAGCGAAGACAACGAGTTTGGCGAAGCATTATGAGGAAAACTTTGGAGACGTTTTGCTCCCAACCTTCCAATCCTCTGCGCCAAGGTGTTTGATTGCGGACGAAGCTGCCAAACGAATTTTCTTTACCTATCTTGTTTGATTTTCCGCAAGGAGGTGCTTTGCATGGATATGAATAAAATCAGACTGGCGTCTGACGCTGTGTGGTATTGCCGCAAGGATGCAGAGGAAGAACGTTTTTATGAGATATTCTTTCAACTGTGCCGCAAATACAGTGTGCGTTGGGCAAGCGCCACACCGAAGGAGAAAAGCTTTATTGAAGAAGTGACCCGCGTCACCTATGAGCGGGACAGGGCGCAGCGGCTTGGTTTGCCGCTGTCGGAGGTGCGCCCCTCGTTCGCGTCCTGAAAGTTGTTTGACCCACACCGTGACCCACACGGGAAAATGAGCGGACGGAAACAATGGAACAAACAGGCTGCGACCTCATCCTTTTTGGACAAAAAACCGCCGCAAAGCCTTGTACAGCAGGGGCTGGAAGGCTCTACGGCAGTTGGTAAGGATGAGGTCGGCAGTTCGAATCTGCCCAGCAGCTCCAACATTAACCGCTTAAATCGTTTGATTTGAGCGGCTTTTGCTTTATATTTGCAATTTTTAAAGAGAAAAGGATTGTGATCGGTTTTTGAACTCTTTAGAAAACCCATACAAAAACCCGTACCGACAGAAAAAAGCTGCTCAAAAGGGCGGCTTTTCATCTTAGTATAGCGGATTATTTGCGTTCGGTATTCAGTTCTTTTCCGAAAAGCTCGCGTTCGCGCTCGACGGTTATAGTCGTGCCAATGCTTTTACAAAGGAGGATAGTCCGGAGCCAATGCACCCGCAAAGCCCCACGCGCTATCTCAAAAAATTGTCCGACCATTGCGGGCTGCCTGATCTTCGCCCGCACAAGCTGCGTCACACCTTTGCAAGCGTTGCGATTACCAACGGCGCGGATGTGGCCAACGTATCCGAAGCGCTCGGCCATAGCGACAAGGCCGTAACACTGCGGATGTATCAGAGACGAGAGCTGATTGTCGGTCAGACGGCGGAAACAGGGGTGCTTCCGCATGTAGAGAGCCTCACCGCAGCGCTTGAGCCACACGCGGGACAGCAAGATTTTGGCGAGTTCGACATGCGACACTCCGCCGCCAGCGAAGCGACGCTCGTAGCGGTGGAAGGTTCCGTCTCTGCTTCCCTGATTGTGCTGTCCTTGATACGGCATCAGCGGGCTACCATAGGGAAGGAGAATGGGGCGCTTGGCAAGCCCGAACTCTTCCTTATATTGTGCACGCAGGTCGTTAGCGGCTATCACGACCGCTGCCTCTTGTGCTGACGCGAAAAAGGTCATGGTAGGCTTGCCGCCTGTTTTGTCTGCCTCTGCGCGTGCGCGTTGCTCTGCTGCGTTTTCGATGCTTGCTGCTGCTGCTGCTGCGATGGTCTGGGCATCATTACCTTCGACATAAAAAATAGCCATTTCATTCTCCTCCTCGGAATTTTGATGGGAGGATTATGCCACGTGCTGGGGGACTTTCCTATTGACAGAGGCAGCGACAAAATTTTATTGAATGAGGGTTTCCGATGGAGAAAAAGATGCTCGCCGCAAGCGGAGAGCGGAGGGAGATCTTCGTCCGCTGCTTCGAAAACGGCGAAATGAATTTTTTGACTATGCCTACGCCGGAGATCCAAAGTTGATGATAGAACGATTTCCCGAAATGGAGCTCACAGAGGATTCAGATTATTTCAAGAAGATTCCACCATCTACGTTCGACGACAAGAATATTATCGAGCAGTATGGCAAAAAGCTCAGAGAACTGCGCACTGAAAGGGGCTGTTCCTTACAGCGAGTTGCTGACTACATTGGTGTGGACTTTCAAGCTATTTCTCAAGTTGAAAAAGGTGTCCGTAAGAAAATCAGCCGTAACCGTCTCTTGCTGTTGTGTGCTTTCTTTCGGTGTTCACCGGAGGTTGTGCTCGGCTTAGAGCCCAACACAACCAGAGTAGAACTATTTTTTGATCGTCAGTCCCGAGATCGAGCATTTTACGTTATGGCAAAAGCCAGAAAAACTGAGCGGCTACAGCACAAGAATGAAAAAAGGGAGCGCATCGGGCCTTGCCCGATGCGCTCCCTTTTAGCGCGTTTCTCACTTTTTCAGAAAATACATGTTGATCTCGGCGCGGGCGATCAGCGCGCCGGCGTCGTCGGTGATATTGACCTCGAAAAAGCCGATGTGACCGCCGACCCTGACCGGTCGGCCGACGGCGGTGAGCGCTTTGGACTGCACCGTCGAGCGCAGATAGTTGATCGAGCCGTTCAGCGTGACGTTGTGCTGGCCGTAGTTGATGCGCGCGAACGCGCCCGCGGCGGTGTCAGCCATCGCGTAGAGAAAGCCGCCGTGCACGCCGCCCCAGATGTTGGAATTTTCCGGCGTGACGTCGGCGGTCAGCACGCTTTTTTCCTCGTCGACCGAAACGACGCGGATGCCGTTGTGACGGATAAAGCCGCTGTGCTCGCTCGAAAGCATTTCCTGATAATTTTCGACCATGGCGCTTTTGCCTCCTTTTGGCGCGGAATGTTATACTGAACCAAGCATAGCAGAATCGCGCCGGAGGCGCAACAGAAAAATGCGCCGCGCCGCGAAACGGCAAGATTTGAGGTCGCTTTCCGCTTCGGAACGATTTACAAGCGGCGAAAACTCTGCTACATTAAAAGCGATTCGAACCAAGGGAGAATTTTTATGAACGACTATCAGGCTAAATTTGTTACGCCGGAGCAGGCCGTCAAGGCTGTGCAGTCCGGCGACTGGGTGGACTACGGCTTCGGTGCGGGTTTTCCCGAGCTTTTGGACAAGGCCCTCGCCGCGCGCAAGGGTGAAGTGAAGGACGTCAAGGTCCGCGGCGGTCTTGTGATCCGCCCGCGCATCGAGGTCGTCGAAGCAGACCCCGAGCAGGAGAGTTTCAGCTATTACAGCTGGCACATCGGCGATTATGAGCGCAAGCTCCAGAAGAATGGCCTTGTGAAATTCATGCCCGTCATGCTGCGCTCGTTGCCGTACCTCTACCGCGACAAGCACATCCGCTGCGATGTGGCGTTTGTTCCAGTCTCCAAGCCGGATGAGAACGGCTACTGTGGCCTCGGCATTTCGAACTATGCCTGGCGCACGATCTTTGAGAGCGCCCGCACCGTGATCTTCGAGATCAACGAGCACTATCCCAAGCTCCAGGGCGTGGACGGCTCGCACCGTGTGCACCTGTCCGAAGCGGACTACATCGTCGAGGGCGAGCATGAGCCGCTGCCCGTGCGCTCCTACCGCGCGCCCAGCGAGACCGATATCGCCATCGCCAAGATCGTGGTGAATGAGATCCCCGACGGCGCGGTGCTGTCGCTCGGCGTGGGCGGCGTGCCCTACACGGTCGCCAAGATGCTTGCCGAGTCCGACAAGAAGGACCTCGGCTGCCACACCGGCACCATTTCCGATGCGTTCCTTGAGCTCTACAAGGCAGGTAAGCTGACGAATGCGCGCAAGGAACTCGACACCGGTCTTTCCGCGTGGAACCTTGCCATGGGCTCGCAGGAGCTTTATGACTGGCTCGACGCCGAGCCGCAGCTTTTCCACCCGGGAGACCTCGACTACATCCACTCCGTCGAGCGCATCTCGAAGCTCAGCAGCGTCATCAGCATCAACGGCGGCGTGCAGCTCGACCTCATGGGGCAAGAAAATGCCGAGAGCACCGGCACGCGCCAGCTCTCCGGCATCGGCGGCCAGATGGACTTCCTCGAGGGTGCCTACCGCTCGAAGGGCGGCAAGGGCTTTATCTGCATCAACTCTTCCCGCGTGACGAAGGACGGCGAGCGCAAGAGCAACATTCTCGCAACGATCCCCGGCGGCAGCACGATCTCCGCGCCGCGCACGATGATCCAGTATGTCGCGACCGAGTACGGCATCGCGAGCCTTTCCGGCAAGACGCTTCGCGAGCGCGCCGAGGCCATGGCCTCCATCGCGCACCCCGACTTCCGCGAGGAGCTGATGAAGTACGCGCGGGAGAATTTCAAGTAATTTAGATCAAGATAAAGGACGATGTAGGATAACATGGCACAGATGGTTTTGCAGCAGGTTTTGATTCTCTCGGCAATGATGATGCTCGGCTTTTTGCTGGGAAAGCTGGGCAAAGTGGATCGCAAGGGGGCAGACCTCCTTTCCATGCTGCTGCTGGACGTGTTTTTTCCCTGCAACGTGCTCGCCGCGGCGAGCGGCGACTTCGGCGATATGCCATTTTCACAGGTGCTCAAGATCATCGCGGCGTATTTGTCGATGTTTATCCTGTTTACCTATCTGGCAAAGCCCATCGCCAAGCTCATGGGGCTGAATGAGGACGAAACGCTCGTCTTCACCCGCAGCGTGGGCTATCCCAACAACGGCTTTGTCGGCATTCCGCTCTGCACGGCTGTTTTCGGCACGGAGGGCACGGTGCTCGGTTCGCTTTCCGTGCCCTGCGCCACGATCTACATGTTCCTCTTCGTCATGCAGAGCTTTCGGCGGGATAAGGAGCAGGATCTGGGCCAGCAGATCAAGAGCCTGATGACCCCGTTGAACATCTCCACCCTTGCGATGCTCGTCATGCTCGCCACGGGGTGGAAGTTCAGCGGCGCGCCGCTCCAGTTTTTGAGCAGCATGGCGAACTGCGTCGTGCCGACGTCGATGCTCATCATCGGCTGTCTCCTTTCGGGAAGCCCGCTCATCGACGTGCTCAAAAAGCCCATTTTGTACCTCATCACGCTTCTGCGCTGCCTTGTTATGCCGCTCATCGCGGCGGTGATCCTGCGCTTTACCGGCTGGAACCGCACGGCGTGCCTGTGCATCGTAATGGTGCTCGGATGCAGCGTGGCGACGGTCATCAGCATCTTCGGTGTGCGCTATGACCGCTCGCCCGAGATGGCGAGCAAGAGCGTGCTGCAATCGAATCTGCTGCTGCCGGTCACGATGCCGTTGATGATGTTTATCGCCGAACGGATCTTATAAGGAGAGACGATTATGGACCTTCTGTTTACCCCCGCAAAGCTCGGCACGTGCGAGCTTAAAAACCGCATCGTCCGCTCGGCGACGAACGAGCATCTGTCTGACGAAAAGGGTCAGGTGACTCCGCTCTGGGCGGATACGCTCATCGAGCTTGCGAAAAACGAAGTGGGCCTTGTCATCACCGGCCATTTCTGCGTCGACAAGATGCAGCGTGCCGACGCGGGCCAGCCCGTGCTGGACGAGACGACGGACGAGTCCCTTCTCCGCCGCGCCTGCGACGGCGTGCACCGGTACGGCGGTAAACTTTTCTTCCAGCTCAGCCACAGCGGCATCAAGGGTGTCGAGAGCGTGAACGGCGCGCCGCCGAAGCACCCCGAGGATTTCACTCGGGAAGAGCTCGACCGTCTGGTTGAGCAGTTTGCCTTCGCGGCGAAAAAGTGCAAAGAGAGCGGTGCGGACGGCGTGCAGGTCCACAACGCGCACGGGTATCTGCTCTCGAACTTTCTGAATCCGGAGGAAAATCTGCGCACAGACGAGTACGGCGGGAGCCTGGAGAACCGCTTCCGCCTCATCGAGCGGATCCTGCGCGCGGTGCGCGAGGCGTGCGGCGCGGATTTCCCGATGATCGTCAAGGCCGACAGCAACGGCTGCGGCGATCTGCCCGCGCTGCTGCGGCTCTATGAGCGCTGCGGCGTGGACGGCGTGGAGGTCAGCGGTATCGACTTCAACCGCCGCGCGCGGCAGAAGACGCCGTTCTATCTGGACGCGCTCAAGGCGGCGCGCGAGGGGATCGGCATTCCGCTCTTCCCAGTCGGCGGCGTGTTCTCGCGCAGGACCGCGGAGGAAATTCTTGCACAGGGTTTCCCGCTCGTGTCGATGAGCCGCGCGCTCATCTGCGAGCCGGACTTTGCCGCAAAGCTCAAAAGCGGCGCGCAGGACGGGAGCAAATGCCTTGCCTGCAACGGCTGCTACACGATCTACCGCAAGCGCTTTGTGCGCTGCGTGCAGCATCAAGACGAGATCGAGCAGTTCAAAACCATCCCGTGGTAAAGAAAAACGGCAGAGCCGGCGCATTTTGCGCCGGTTCTGTTTTCATTGTTCGATGACGCTTTATCATGTTAACAAAATGGAAAAGCGCGCGAACCTCGAATTCTATCGACATTACCGATTGCATTCTGTCGGAATCTGCCATATACTGCAATAAAATTCAGCATTTATACACACCGCGCGGTACGCGCAGCAAAAAAACGCCGCCGCGGTCACTTTTGATCCGCCAAGGAGGAATTCACCCATGAAGCGAAACTTTATTGCCAAGCGCTTCCAGAGCGCGGGCACCGGCCTGACGCTCGACACCGCGGCGCTGGCCAAATACAAGGACATTGTCGACCTGAGCATCGGCGACACGGACTTTACGACCGACGAGGCCATCATCAACGCGGCCTTCCGCGACGCCAAAGCGGGCTACACCCATTACGGCGACCCCAAGGGCGACCCTGAGCTCATTTCCGCGGTCTGCAAGGCGTGGGAAGAGGACTTCGACCAGAGCCTTCCGCGCGACCACGTGCTCGTGAGCGCGTCGAGCTGCCTCGGCATGTCGCTGGCAATGTTTGCCATCCTTGACCCGGGCGACGAGGTCATCGTCTTTTCCCCGTATTTCGCGCTGTACCGCGCGCAGATCGAGCTGGCGGGCGGCGTGTGCGTCGATGTGCCGACCTACGCCGAGGAGGACTACGCCATCAGCGAAGAGCGCCTGCGCGCTGCCATCACGCCGCGTACGAAGGCCATCATTTTCAATAACCCCACGAACCCCACCGGCATGGGCTACGATCTGTCCACCATGGAGATGCTTGCCCGCGTGGCAAAGGAATATGATCTTCTCATCGCGGCGGACGAGATTTACACGACCTATATCTACGAGGGTGATTTCCGCCCCATCCGTACGCTGCCCGGCATGGCCGAGCGCACCATCACGCTCAACAGCTTTTCGAAGAACTTCCTGATGACCGGCTGGCGCGTGGGCGTTATCATTGCTGAGCCGGAATTCCTCGACGTGATGAACCGTATCAACGGCTCGCTCGTCTACTCCGCGCCGTCCATCTCCCAGCGCGCGGGGATTCAGGCGCTTGAGATGCGCAAGGAGATCCGCGAGAAGTACGTGACGGCGTACCGCGACCGCATTTTCTACTCCGCCGACCGCATCGAAAAGATCCCGTATCTGAGCCTTGTGCGCCCGAAGGGCACGTTCTATCTCTTCCCCGGCGTGGAGAAGACGGGCCTCGACGACAAGCAGTTCTGCAAGGAGTTACTTGAGCGCGCGCATGTGCTCGTCAGCGCGGGCAGCCCGTTCGGCAAGACCGGCGCAAACCACTTCCGCATCGCCTGCACCGTCGGCATTGACCAGCTCAAGCAGGCGTTCGACCGCATGGAGAAGCTGGAATTCTGAGAATTCCGCTTGTGTCCGTAAGACGGGCCTGGTAAAATCAAAAGATAACGAAAAAGCTGCCGTTTTTCGGCAGCTTTTTTCAAAAGGAGGGGCGCTTATGCAGGAAAAGTCGAAACCTGTGGATAACCTGCGCGCGGACGCGGAGAAGATCATCACGCGCGCCATCGCGGCGGTGCTGCCGGACGCGGCGGTCGAGCGCGCGCTGAAAGGGAAGACCTTTTTAGGAAGGGTGTACCTCGTCGCGGCGGGAAAGGCCGCGTGGCAGATGGCGCACGCCGCCCGCGCGTGTTTGCAGGATAATTTCTGCGGCGGTGTGGTCGTGACGAAGTACGGTCACGTGAACGGTGAGATCGCGGATGTCGCGTGCTTTGAGGGCGGGCACCCCGTGCCGGACGAAAACTCCCTGCGCGGCACGGACGCCGCGCTCGCGCTGACGGAAGATTTGACCGAGAGCGACACGGTCGTCTTTCTGCTCTCGGGCGGCGGCAGCGCGCTTTTTGAAAAGCCGCTGCTTCCGCTTGCGGAATTGCAGGACGTCACGAATCAGCTCCTTGCCGCGGGCGCGGACATCGTGGAGATCAACACGATCCGCAAGCGGCTTTCCGCCGTCAAGGGCGGACGCTTCGCCCGGCACTGCGCGCCGGCGCAGGTCTTCGCTGTCGTGCTGAGCGATATTCTGGGCGACCCGCTCGACATGATCGCCTCGGGCCCCGCGTATCCCGACAGCTCAAGCTGCGCGCAGGCGCTCGATATTGCGAAAAGGTACGGCCTGCACCTGTCGGAACGGGCGTGGGCGCTTCTGGCGCAGGAAACACCGAAGACGCTCGAAAATGTCGAAACGCAGATCACCGGCAGCGTGCGCGAGCTCTGCGCGGCGGCCGCCGCGGCGTGCGAAGCGCTCGGCTACGAGCCGATGATCCTCACCGACTGCCTCTGCTGCGAGGCGCGCGAGGCGGGGAGCATGCTTGCTTCCATTGCGCGCACGCATGCGCGTGACGGGAAGAACCTTGCGTTCCTCATGGGCGGCGAAACGGTCGTCCACCTGAGGGGAAAGGGCCTTGGCGGGCGCAATCAGGAGATCGCGCTGTCTGCGGCGCTCGGCATTGAGGGACTTTCGAACGCGCTCGTCTTCTCCGTCGGCTCCGACGGAACGGACGGACCGACCGATGCCGCGGGCGGCGTTGTGGACGGACAGACTGCAAAAATACTGCGGGAGCGGGGCATTGACCCCGTGCAGTTGCTCAATGATAACGACGCCTACCATGCGCTCGGCGCAGTCGGCGGACTTCTCAAAACCGGTGCGACGGGCACGAACGTCAACGACGTCACCGTCCTGCTGCTGCGCACGGCGGAATGAGGGAAAAATGCGGAGCGCTTGACAACGGGGCGTTCCGGCGTTACGATAGCTGCGGCAAGCCTTTCCGGGCTGCCGGAATTTTTAGAATGAAGGAGCCGTTTTTTGAAGTCTAAAACGATGTCACTGGAGCGTGTGCGCTGACCGGGAGGGCCGGCAAATTTACTGATACACGCCGTTCCTCCCGAGAGCCATGCTTTTCAGGAGGACAACATGAACCGCGAAAACAAATGCAAAATCTTTGAAAAAGGGTATTACAAGACCCACGCCTGCCGCGACACCTTCACCTGCAAGGTCTGTGGGCGGCTCTGCACGCCGGAAAACGCCGGCAGCGACCATCGCAACCACTGCCCGAACTGCTTATCGAGCCTGCATGTGGACATTGAGCCGGGCGACCGCGAAAGCGACTGCGGCGGCATCATGGAGCCTGTGGCCGTCTGGGTGCGAAGAGGCGGCGAGTGGGCGATCATCCACCGCTGCAAGCGCTGCGGAGCGCTCAGCTCCAACCGCGTGGCGGCGGACGACAACCCGATGAAGATTATGAGTATCGCCATGCGGCCGCTCAGCGCGCCGCCGTTCCCCCTCGAGCGCATCGAGGAGATGACGGCACTGATGGGCGGGGAGGGGCGTATTCGGTAATGCGGGGCGTCGGGGACGCCGACCCCTGCACTGACCCCGACGCAATTTTCCGTTTACAAATTTCGCCAATGTGCTATACTGAATAAAAAACATCAGGAGGAAATTCTTATGAACGTGAACGATCCGCGCTGGGCGTCCATTGACGCCTTTGTGGAGGAAAACCGCGACAACATCCTGCGCGACATCACCCGTCTGGTGGCCGTGCCCAGCGTGGAGGGCGCACCCGAGCCGGGCGCACCGTTCGGCCCCGGCCCCAAGGCCGCGCTGGCCAAGGCGCTGGAGATCGCCGACGAGCTGGGCCTGGACACCTTCAACGCCGACAGCTACATCGGCTGGGCCGAGACGGGCAGGATCGCCGACGGCCAGAAGTTCCTGGCGACCATCACCCACACCGACGTTGTGCCCGAGGGCAACGGCTGGGACGCCGACCCCTACACGGTCCGCGTGCGGGACGGCTGGCTCGCGGCGTGGCCGACGACAAAGGCCCAAGCATCCTCTGCCTGTACGCGCTGAAGTACCTGAAGGACAGCGGCGCGGCACTGAAATACCCCGTGCGTGCCCTGCTGGGTGCCAACGAGGAGACGAACATGCACGACGTAGACTACTACGCCGAGCATTACCCGATGCCCGCCTTCTGCTTTACGCCGGACGCCGAGTTCCCGGTCTGCAACGGCGAGAAGGGCGGCTTCAACGGCGAGCTCGTCAGCCCGAAGTTTGAGAACGGCATCATCACGGCGTTCGAGGGCGGCGTCGCCCACAACGCCGTGCCGGACCGCGCCTCCTGCACGGTGCAGGTCGGCGCGGGCGCACTCGTCCAGACCGAGGGCGTGACCTTCGAGGCAGGGGAGGGCGGTGCCACCGTCATCCGCGGCTGGGGCAAGAGCGGCCACGCCGCCATGCCCGAGGGCACGGTCAACGCCATCAGCCTGATCGTCAACTGCCTGCTCAAGAGCGGCGTCTGCACCCCGCAGGAGGAGGCCTACCTGAACGTGCTGCACACGCTGCACGCCGACACCGACGGCAGCGCGCTGGGCATTGCGGCGGACGACGGCCTGTTTGACCCGCTGACCATCATCGGCGGCACGATCGAGATGGCTGACGGCGTCATCCGCCAGAGCTTTGACTGCCGCTACCCGACGAACACCGACCCCGAAAAGATGACTGCCGCCATCCGGAAGGTCTGCGGCGGCGCGGCCACGCTGGAGAACATCAGCAGCCGCGTGCCGTTCTACATCGACGCGGACAGCCCGGCCATCCAGACGCTCATCAACACCTACAACGACGTCACCGGCGAGGGCAAGAAGCCCTTTACGATGGGCGGCGGCACCTATGCGCGCCACTTCCCCTATGCCGTCAGCTTCGGCCCCGAGCACACCGACATTGAGATCCCGTCCTTTGCGGGCCCGATGCACGGCGCGAACGAGGGCACCCCGTTTGAGAAGCTGGTCGAGGCGCTGAAGATTTATATTCTGGCGCTGCTGCGGCTGCAGGAGATTGAGCTGTAAATAAAAAAACGGACAACTGCTGTTTTAGGTAGTTGTCCGTTTTTTGTTTTCTACCCTGGGAAGGCAGTATTGTAGGGAGGGGTCTTGACCCCTCCGCGCCAGAGGGCTGGCCGCCCTACAAGCCCACAGAAGCCCCGTTGCACGCTATGACAGTTACCCGCAGCCGGGAGGGATAAATCCGCCCCTACGATTGTCCTGTAGGGGGGCGGCGTCCCCGACGCCCCGCAGGTCAGCAGCAGTCAACGGGAAGGACGTAGGGCGGCCCGCGCGGTAGGGGCCGCACATGTGCGGCCCGCAGCATGACAGCAGCAGTCAACGGGAAGGACGTAGGGCGGCCTGCCCACAGGCCGCCGCAGCAGCTTGCGTGGCCTCACAGTTCCATTGTGCGGCCGCGCGGTAGGGGCCGCACATGTGCGGCCCGCAGCATGACGGCCAACGACCTATTATGGGAAGGCCGCGGGCCGGGCATGCCCGGCCCCTACCATATCACCCCTGGCAGACCGACATCTGCCAGGGGTTTTCTTTGTGGGATTGTTAATTTTTATACAGCCTTTTATTCTGCGGCGATTGCCCAAATTGTTGCAAATCTTGCGTGTTCGATGCAAAATCGACCTTTTGTCATACTTGGTTGCTTGACATGCTTTTGAAAAATGGTACAATAAATCCGTATAGTTATCCACCACGGACGGGGGAGCAGAAATCCCGTCCGCGGCGAGAAAAATCAGAGAAACGGGGGAAATCAGATTGTTCAAGTCCCTAAAGCGCTCTGCCAAGGGTGCTGCCGTACCGCACACGAAGGCGACAGCCGGGCAGCCGACCAACAAGATGCCGGTGCCCGAGCACGTCGTCATTCCCATGTCGATGCACATCGGCGCGCCCGCGGAGCCTGTCGTCAAAAAGGGCGACACCGTCATGGTCGGTACCGTGATCGGCAAGGCCGGCGGCTTTGTATCCGCCAATATCTACTCCAGTGTGTCCGGCACTGTGCAGGACATTGCACCGCTGCGCATGGTCAACGGCGCGATGACGACGGCTGTCGCCATCAAGACCGACGGTGCGCAGACCGTTGATCCGGCCTGTGTGCCGCCCGTCGTCACCGACAAAGCCAGCCTGCTGGCTGCCGTGCAGGCCTGCGGCCTGGTGGGTGTCGGCGGTGCCGGCTTCCCGACGCATGTCAAGCTGGCGGCCAACACCATCGACACGCTGCTCATCAACGCTGCCGAGTGCGAGCCCTACCTGACTACCGACTGCCGCGAGATGCTGGAGTGCAGCGACACGATCATCTCCGGCATCACCGCTGTCATGAAGTACTGCGAGATCCCGCACTGCATCATCGGCATTGAACGCAACAAGCCCGAGTGCATCGACCTGCTTACCTCGCTGACCCGCGAGATGAAGGGCGTCGAGGTCAAGGGCCTGCCGATGCGCTACCCGCAGGGCGCCGAGAAAACGCTCGTCGAGACCTGCACCGGGCGCGAGGTGCCGCAGGTCGGCCCCTCCGGCAAGCCGGGCCTGCCCGCCGACGTGGGCTGCGTCATCATGAACGTGACGAGCGTCTCCACGCTGGGCAAGTTCCTCAAGACCGGCATCCCGCTGGTGACGAAGCGCGTCACCGTCGAGGGCGACGCCATCGCCAAGCCCCAGAACATCGAGGTGCCCATCGGCACGCTGTACCGCGACGTCATCGACGCCTGCGGCGGTGTCAAGGAGGGCGTCGAGCTGGGCAAGATCATCTTCGGCGGCCCGATGATGGGCGGCGCTGCACCCAGCGCCGACTTCCCGGTGCTCAAACAGAACAACGGCCTGCTGCTGTTCAGCAAGAAGGCCGCCGCGCTGCCCGAGCCGTCCGCCTGCATCCGCTGCGGGCGCTGCATCGAGGCCTGCCCGATGGGTCTGGAGCCCGTCGTTATTGCGCAGGACTTTGCCAACAAGGACTTTGCTGCGCTGAAAGCACGCTGCGTGGATCTCTGCGTAGCCTGCGGCAGCTGCACCTATGCCTGCCCGGCCAAGCGCCCCGTCAGCCAGACGATGGGCCTTGCCAAGGGCTGGTACATGGCCGAGCTGCGGAAAGGAGGCAAATAACCCATGGAAGATCGTCTGATCGTTACCGCCTCGCCGCATATCCGCGATACATCCACCACCCGCGGGCTGATGGGCAATGTTGTCATTGCGCTGCTGCCCGCCGTGCTGGCCGCGGGTCTGATCTTCGGCGTGCAGGCGCTGGTGCTGGTCGCTGTGACCACCCTGGCCTGTGTGGCGTTTGAGTACATTTATGAAAAGCTGCTGAAAAAGTCCAACACCGTGGGCGACCTGTCCGCCGTTGTCACCGGCATCATTCTGGCGCTGAACATGCCCGTGGGCATGCCGCTCTGGATCGCCGTTGTCGGCGCGTTCGTCGCCATCGTCATCACGAA
>ERZ827498.3278-NODE-3278-length-13968-cov-3.720046_pt1 | contig 13968 bp, 12 predicted proteins | sample MGYA00519865_ERZ827498 | MGnify/ENA primary metagenome ERZ827498 (study PRJEB31778, sample SAMEA3449328) | human gut metagenome | biome: human gut; feature: human-associated habitat; material: faeces | place: United Kingdom | collected 2010/2012 ...
TTCTCAAAAATATCGCACCGGAGCTGATGGAATCCGCGGATACCGTCTATGCACAGAGTGATCTGAATATCGAGGAAATCATGAAGTTAGAACCGGATGTCATCTTATACAATGCCGGCAATACGGCACACGCAGAGATCTTACAGGAGAGCGGCATTCCGTGTATCGGATTTGCAACCGTCGGTCACGAGACAGAAGCTGATCCGTTAAACCGCTACAAACAGTGGCTGGATCTTCTGGAGGATTTCTTCGGTGAGGAAGGCAAGACCGATGCTTTCACTGCTGCCGGCGACGAGATTGTTGCGGATGTGGAGGCAAGGATTGCAGCCGTTCCGGAGGATGAGCGCCCGAGCGCACTGATTCTGTGGAAATACAGCGACGGCGTACCGCAGGTATCCGGCAACGGAACCTTTGGTACCTACTGGATGAAACACTTAGGTGTCACGGACGTTGCCGCGGAGGCAACCGGCTTTACACAGGTGAGCATGGAACAGATCTACGACTGGAATCCGGATATTCTGTTTGTCGACGGTCCGGGACTCATCGGTCTTACCTCGGAGGACGTGCTGGAGAACAGGGTAGAGGGAACCGATTTTTCCTCCATCAAAGCTGTTCAGGACGGACGTGTCTATGACACAACGCTCGGCATGTGGAACTGGTTTACACCAAACCCGGACGCTCCGCTGGTATTCGCATGGCTTGCATGCAACACTTACCCGGAAGTTTTCGCAGACTATCCTCTGGAGGATACCATCCGTGAATATTACCATGACTGGTATGGCTACGATGTTACCGATGAGGAAATGGAGGAAATGCTTCAGTACTGATGAATGATAATTTTTTGATCAAACGGGGGCATTTTACACCGCTTGCCATTCTCTTAATGATACTGCTGCCGCTTGTCACCGCACTGATCTGTATCTGCCTCGGCAGAATGAATGTGCCGGTCGGCGACGTGATCGCTGTTTTCCGCGATGTTCTCACGGGAAATGAAGGACATGCGCAGAATTACTCCATTGTAATCAATCTGCGGCTGCCGCGTATTCTGATGGCAATTATTGTGGGAGCAGGTCTTACCTGCGCGGGAAACACGTTCCAATCGCTGTTTTCCAATCCACTGGCAACACCGGACATTCTCGGTGTTACCAGCGGCACCTGCGTGGGAGCGATCCTTGCGATCATCCTTTCCTGCGGTATTCTGGAGACACAGCTCATTGCACTTGTGTTCGGACTTGCCTCCGTATTTTTTACATTAAAGATCGCAGGAAAAAATGAGAACCGCCAGGTGGTCTATCTTGTGCTGGCAGGCGTGATCGCCTCCTCCCTGTTTAACGCCATCGGCTCTCTGCTGAAATATACGGCCGACCCACAGGACAAGCTTCCGGAAATTACTTACTGGCTGATGGGCAGCTTCACAAGCGCCACTTATAAAAAATTGCTGATCGGTTCTCCGCTCATTCTCATTGGAATCGTCGTCATCTATCTGCTCCGATGGAGACTGAATATTTTATCCTTAAGCGAGGATGAAGCGAAAGCCAGCGGCATCAACTTAAAACGGACACAGATGATATTCATCCTGGCGTCGACAGTCATTACTGCCTCGGCGGTATCCATGTGCGGTCAGGTCGGCTGGATCGGTCTCTTAGTCCCGCACTGCGCCAGAATGCTTGTCGGAAGCAACAACCGTTATGTGGTTCCCATCAGCTTAAGTCTCGGTGCAAGCTTTATGATTCTGATTGACACACTCTCAAGAACCATCAGCGTCATCGAGCTTCCGCTGTCCATTCTGACCGCCATCATCGGAGCACCGGTCTTTATTTCACTGCTGAATAAGAACAGGAGCAATCTGCAATGATTCTTGAAATAAAAAATGGCTGTTTTGGATATCCCAAACAGGATATAATATTAGCTGATATCAATCTCTCATTAGAGGAAGGTCATATTTTAGCAATCTTAGGTCCCAACGGTATCGGAAAGACCACACTATTAAAATGCATGATCGGTCTGCTCCCCTGGAGAGAGGGTGCGACTTTTCTGTACGGGCAGGACATCAAAACATTAAAACCAAAGGAATTGTGGAGCAATGTCTCCTACATTCCGCAGAGCCACGGTTTTGCTTTTTCCTACACCGGACTGGAAATGGTCATGCTCGGCCGCTGTTCGCATCTTGGCGTTTTTGAACAGCCCGGCAGACGGGAGATTGAGATGGCGGAAGCCATGATGGAGAAAACAGGCATCACGCATCTTGCCAAAAAAGACTGCAACCGCATGAGCGGCGGAGAACTTCAGATGGTACTGATCGCGCGCGCACTGATCAATGAACCAAAGCTGATCATTCTCGACGAGCCGGAAACAGGTCTTGATTTTCACAATCAGATTCTGGTTCTCAACATGATCGACCGGCTCTCCCACGAGGACGGCATCAGCGCAATCATGAACACGCACTATCCGACCAACGCCATGTCTGTCGCCGACGAGGCTTTTATGATGAATCACAAAGGCATTTTTTTCTACGGCAGCACGGAGAAGGTTCTGACAGAAAAGAATATTTCCGTGTCCTTTGACGTCAATGTGGTTGTCAATGAGTTCAGCCATCATCAGAAAAAAATAAAAAGCATCGTACCTGTCTCCCTGACAGACAAAGCGATGTGACAGAAAGGATCTACTATGTCAGAAGGCGTATTTACCATCGCAGCAAAGCGTCCGATCCGCGAGGAGATGACCATCTCACGAAATACCGGACTTGGCACTTCCAATTCCGCTACCTGGTTTTCCCTGGGCGCAGGCACATCCATCACACCGGAAAGCTACGATACGATGTCCATCTATATCGGAGCCGCCGGCACCGGAACGTTTCTCATCGGTGAACAGCCGGAAACAATGGATCTGCACCCGGATGAGATATTGCTCGTACCGGAGAGAACTCTCTGCGGCGTCAAAACCGGCGAGGGTTGTATCTATACAGAAATTATTACAAAAAAGGAGAACACTATGAACGATCTTGTTAAAGCAAAAGAGGTATTGAATCTGAAGGAACTGATCTCTTACGAGGAGGGAAGTATTGCAAATGTGGATATCGTACACAATGATACAATGAAGTTTGTCCTCATGGCATTCGATGAGGGAACCGGACTGACACCGCACCGCGCACCAGGCAACGCAATCCTGACCGCGCTTGAGGGTACAGCTGTCATCGGATACGAGGGTACCGACTACACCTTAAACGCAGGCGAGAGCTTCCGTTTTGAGAAGAACGGTCTGCACAGCGTAACCGCAAAGGGACGCTTCAAAATGTCTCTGCTGCTTGTTCTGGAATAAGACCGGAATAAAAAAAGAGCCGAAAGGCTCTTTTTTTATTTCAATTTCTATTTGCATTTCCGTCAAAATGGGATATGATACTGTTAGTTATAACTAACCAGAAAGGAATGTGAATACTATGGCAATGACACCGGAAGAATATAAAGCAATGTCCATCAAGGAATTTACCGAGGCGGCAAAAGTCTACGACAGCGGTCACTCCGGCATCTATGAAATGTGTAAGGATGATTATCCGCCGATTCTGGAAGAACTGGAAAAAGAGAGTTTTACGGATGTGCTCGACTGTGGCTGTGGAACAGGACCAATGATTGAGCTTTTACATAAAAAATATCCCGAAAAACATTACACAGGTCTGGATCTGACACCGGAGATGATCCGCATGGCAAAAGCAAAGAATCTCTCCCATACAGAGTTTGTTGTGGGAGACTGCGAGCATCTGCCGTTTGCGGAAGAATCTTTCGATGCGGTGATCTGCTCGAACAGTTTTCATCATTATCCCAATCCGCAGGATTTTTTCAACAGTGTATACCGCGTCCTGCGAAAGGGAGGACGTCTGATTCTGCGCGATTATACATCATCCGATACGATGGTCTGGCTGATGAACCACATCGAGATGCCGCTTGCCCATCTCTGCGGACACGGGGATGTAAAGATCTACACAAAAACCGAATACGATACCATGATCCGCAAATCGGGACTGACTCTCATTACCCTGGAAGCGCAAAAAAAGATGCGGCTGCACCTCGTTGCGAGGAAATGACCTGCTACATTTCCTCGAGGGTGTGGTACTGTTGGATTGCTGTCTCGTAGAGGTTGTTTCCCTCACGGTCGATCACGACGATGACCGGAAAATCTTTTACCTCGATCTTGCGGATTGCCTCCGCTCCGAGATCCTCATAACATACAATCTCGGATTTTGTGATGCATTTGGAAAGCAGTGCGCCGGCTCCGCCGATGGCTGCAAAATAGACGGCATGATTGCGGATCACTGCGTCTACGACTTCTTTTGAGCGCTTTCCTTTTCCAATCATCGCCTTTTCACCGAGATCCAACAGTCTCGGCGCATATTTATCCATGCGGGTGGCTGTGGTCGGTCCGGCAGATCCGATCGGACGCCCCTCTCTGGCGGGAGACGGTCCCATATAATAGATCGTCGCATCCCTGATGTCAATCGGAAGCTCCCCTCCCTCATCCAGCGCCTCGATCATGCGCTTATGCGCTGCATCGCGCGCCACATACATGGTTCCTGTCAGATAGACATAGTCTCCGACTTTTAATTCTCTGGTAACCTCTTCCGTAATTGGTGTTGCAATATGTTTATCCATATCTTTCCCTCTCATCATCCTGCTTATCAACATTTTATTTTCTTTTTGTGGAAAACCCGTCACTTTTCCGGTTACAGTGTTCTCACAACGTGCCGGTTGACATGGCAGCAGATATTGACAGCTACAGGAAGTCCCGCAATGTGTGTCGGATAGGTATTGATGTTCACTGCAAGCGCCGTCGTCGTTCCTCCGAGTCCTCCCGGTCCGATTCCAAGCTGATTGATCTTTGAGAGCATCTCTTCCTCGAGATCTTTGACATAGGGAATATCGGAATGTTCATCAACCGGTCTCGTCAGCGCCTGCTTGGCGAGAAGCGCGCATTTTTCAAATGTACCGCCAATTCCGACTCCGACGACCATCGGCGGACATGCATTCGGCCCCGCATCCTTTACGGCGGTAAGGATCGCATGCTTCACTCCCTCGATGCCGTCTGCCGGTTTTAACATGAACACGCGGCTCATATTTTCACTGCCGAATCCTTTCGGCGCCATGGTGATCTTTACCTGATCGCCCGGCACGATGGAATAATGAATGACTGCTGGCGTGTTATCTTTTGTATTTTCACGAATGAGCGGATCACCGACAACAGATTTGCGCAGGAATCCTTCTGTGTATCCCTGACGGACTCCCTCGTTAACGGCATTCTCAATCGCTGCGCCCTCAAAATGGACATCCTGTCCGACTTCCAGAAAGATCACTGCCATTCCGGTGTCCTGACAGATCGGAATCATCTCCTCGTCCGCAATCTTTAAATTGTCCTGCAGCTGATGTAAAATCTTTTTCCCGAGTTCAGACTGTTCTGTGTCAGCGGCATGCTTCATCGCCGCATCCATATCCGCGGAAAGATAATGATTTGCCTGTATACACATTTCTTTGATATTTTTTGTAATCTCATCTGTTTGAATTGTTCTTATCATACCGTTCTTCCTCTCCTTGTCTGCTGTGTATGTGGCGTTTAGGATGCCTGATCTTTTTTGTTTTCGTCTTTCTTTTTGATATTAAAGTGAATCTTGAATTTTTCCAGCGTCTCGTTGTTATCCCGCGACTTCATATCCGGGAATGCCTTCATCAGACGCTGAAAACCAAAGCTTTTCTCCTCGTACAGCTTCTCGTAGCGCTCCATAAGTTCTGCGCGCTCGCGCTTTTTCTCCTCGAGTGCAAGTTCGCGTTCGCGCTTTTTCTCCTCACGGGAAGCTGCATAATTCTCTGCTTTCTCGGCAAGCTTGTTCTTCGCTGTCTGCGGCAGTTCCGAAATGCTCTCCTTGGTCTCTGAAAGCTTATCCTTCGCCGCTCCCGTCGTCTCCGCAAGCTTATCCTTCGCTGCCCCTGTCGTCTCCGCAAATTTATCCTTTGCTGCTCCCGTCGTCTCCGCAAGCTTATCCTTCGCCGCTCCCGTCGTCTCCGCAAGCTTATCCTTCGCTGTCTGCGGCAGTCCATAAATATTTTCCTTCGTCTCGCTGATCTTATCCATCAGCTCCATATGTGTTTCCTGGAATTTTGCGGATTTTTCAATAACGTCTGTCACATTTTCATAGATATTTTCGCCGATCTCATCGGACAGCCGGTGGATAGATGCCGCCATCTCATCCATGACCTTTAAGCGTTTATTGAATTTCAGAATCGTTGTCACTGTGATGATGCAGTCTGCCGCGAACACGCACATGATAATGCTGAGCAGCACTACGCCAAGCACGAACGGAATAAAGCGGATGGCGGCATAGATGATCGGATGAATGATATCCATGATAAAGGTACATGCCAGTCCCCAGTAGATCGAAAACTTCAGGCAGACGTAACCTTTGATGTTGAATGGTTTGTCAGAATAGTCCCACCACTTGTTGTGAAATACTTTTTCCAGAATATAACCTGTAATATACTCCAGCACAGAGGTAAGAAGAAAAGATCCTGCAAACAGGATCAGCAGATTTTCTTTCAGAGGTGTCAGGATGGCAACCACAATCACCACGCCGCACCCGTAGATCGGACAGTACGGACCGTTTAAAAATCCACGGTTCACGAACTTTCCGGTATCGAGTGCAGCGTAGGATACCTCGGTACACCAACCGATAAATGCATAGATAATAAAAATCCAGACCAGTTCATAAAAATTCTGCGGCATAATCATTCTCCTTTGTCCCGTGCTTTCTCCACGTACTCATAAGAATCATTATAGTCCATAGAATTTTATGAAACAATCCTATATTATCCGATTTCTCCGTGTTTTTCGTAATTTGTCACCTTTGTGACTTTATTTTTCTCATCCACGAAAAGCACCGTTGGACGAAGCTCTGATGCTTCCTCCGGCGTCACCTGCGCGTATGCCATCAGAATAATCTTGTCGCCGGTCTGCACCATGCGTGCCGCCGCACCGTTTAAGCACATCACGCCGCTGCCTCGCTCTCCGGCAATCGTGTAGGTCTCAAAGCGGGAGCCGTTGTTGACGTCCACGATCTGTACCTTCTCGTATTCCAGGATTCCCGCCTGCTCCAGCAGATCCATATCCACGGTAATGCTCCCAACGTAGTCTAATTCCGCTTGTGTTACTGTTGCGCGGTGTATTTTTGCTTTCAACATTTTAATTGTCATCGCCTAGTTCTCCAATTCATACATAAAATTATCGATCAGTCTTGTCTTTCCGATATAGACCGCTATCGCGGCAAGGATTCCTCTGTCGATCTTCTCCACCTGCTGCATCGTGTCAAGATCTACGATTTTTACATAATCAATCTTTGCAAGAGGCTCTTTTTCGATCTCCGCTGTCATTGCGGCAAGAATCTTTTTGCAGTCGCGCTCTCCCTTTTCCACCATCTCTTTTCCGAGGAAAATGGAACGGCTTAACACGAGCGCTGCCTCCCGCTCCTCTATAGACAGATAGGTGTTGCGGGAACTTTTTGCAAGTCCGTCCGCTTCACGGATGATCGGACAGCCGGTAATCGTAAGCGGCATGTTCAGATCTTTCACCATTCTCTTGATGACCGCGAGCTGCTGCGCGTCTTTCTGTCCGAAATATGCGCGGTCCGGCGTTACAATATTGAAAAGCTTTGTCACAACCGTGCACACGCCGCGGAAGTGTACCGGTCTGCTGAGTCCGCAAAGCTCCTTGGTCAGCACATCCATATCCACATAAGAATAAAACTGATCCCCGTACATCTCCTCCGGTGTCGGATGGAAAATGAGATCCACACCGTGCTCCTCACAGAGCTTCGCATCATGTTCCAGATCTCTCGGATAGCTTGCGAGATCCTCCGTCGGCCCAAACTGCATCGGATTGACAAAAATACTCACAACGACTCTGTCATTCTCTCCGGCTGCATCGATCAGACTCATATGTCCCTCATGCAGGTAGCCCATGGTCGGCACAAAACCGATCGAAAGTCCTTCCTTTTTCCACTCCTTCACCTGTGCTCTTACTTCTTCTATGGTTGATACGATTTTCATAATCTGCTCCTTTCGGCATTTTCTATATTTAGTATAATTTTTCAATCACCGAGTCATCGATCTTAAAGCAATGTTCCTCACCCGGGAATGTTCCCTCTTTTGTCTCTTTGATATATGCTTTGACGCCCTCGCGCATCACCTCGCCGACATTCGCGAATACCTTCACAAATTTCGGACGGAAATCGCCGTACATGGCGAGCAGATCCTGGTATACAAGTACCTGTCCGTCACATCCTGCTCCTGCGCCGATACCGATCGTCGGAATTGTAAGTTCTTCGGAGATCTTAGCTGCCAGCTTCGCCGGCACACACTCCATCACGACCATGCATGCACCTGCCGCTTCCACTGCCTTCGCATCAGCGAGAAGCTTCTTCGCTGCCTCCACATCTTTGCCCTGCACCTTGAATCCGCCGAATGCGTTGACGGACTGCGGCGTGAGTCCGATGTGCGCGACAACCGGAATGGATGACTTCACGATCGCTTCAATGTGAGGTGCAAATTCCACACCGCCCTCCAGTTTTACTGCATTCGCACGACCTTCCTTCATCAGTCTTCCGGCATTTACAACTGCATCATACACGGATGTCTGATAGGACATAAACGGCATATCCGCAACTACAAATGCATCTTTTGCGCCGCGGGAGACCGCCGCCGTGTGATGAATCATATCTTCCATGGTCACAGAGAGCGTATCCTCATATCCGAGCATTACCATTCCCAATGAATCCCCGACGAGAATCGTGTTGACACCGGCTTCATCCATGATCTTTGCCGTCGTGTAATCATAAGCCGTCACCATGACGATCTTATCGTGTTCTTCCTTCTGCTTCTGTAACGTCAATACTGTGTTTTTCATGTTTCCCTCCACTTTTCCTGCGCCCCAGGCGCATAGACTGTGTTTTCCTGTTTACACTGTTTCCGCGCATTCCGCGCCCGGGCTGTGTTCCCCGTCTCTGCACAATTTTCTCATCTCCGTGTAATCACGATCCGGATGCTTGCTCTGTGCGAGATCTGTGAGATATTCAGCACAGGAAGTATATATTTTCCGCTGTTTTTTATTTAACGCGGAAATATGTTTTTCTACGGTAGCACAGTCATTTCTCTCCAGCGGACCTGTGAGAGACTGCACGCATCCCTGTGTCAGAATGTGATCCAGATTTCCCTTTGCAAGTGCATAGAGCTCGCTTCGCGCTTCCTCCTGTGCGAATCCGCAGTCGAGAAGCAGCTGCTCGGACATGGAAAATAAGGCAGTCATATAGTTGGATGAGATTGCTGCCGCCGCGTGATATTTGATTTTGTCTTCTTTGGAAATGATACGGGTGCGATTGCCCATGGAATAGAAAAATGTCTCCAGATCCTTCACATAGGAGGAGTCCCCCTCGAGTGTGAACAATACGCCGGATAATTCTCTCCATGCATTTTCTTTGCTGCTGATTGCAGCAAGAGGATGTACGGAACATGCATGACAGTTCATGCTGTCCCAGTCTGAAAAGATGTCTGAACTGTAAAGACCGCTGCAATGACCGATCACTTTACCGGATACATAGGGCTTTGCCTGCTGCCACACTTCTGCGATGGCGGAATCCGGTACAGTAAATAGAATCATGCCGCAACTGCTGATGATTTCTTCTAAACTTTCATAACAGGTTGTCTGTGTAAATGCTGCTGCCCATGCAGCAGACGCGCGGGTCAGGCTGTAATAACCTCCTACGTTCCTGCCCTTTTCTTTAAAATATTTGCCAAGTGACACGCCGACCTTGCCGGCACCGATAAAACCGATCTGCATACGTTCGGTCTGTACATCATTCAATGAAATACAAACGCCTCCTCCCGGAAGCAGTATGCGGCACCTTTCCTGTGAAATCATGGTCTCCTCGATCCACGTCCCGTCGGAAACTGGCGGTCTAAGGTTCGTTCTCTTTTCTTCTACGGTATCATTTCCGCGCTGCGGAATATCATCCGTGATTTACTATAACACCTGGTATTTCAAATGTAAATAAAGGAATAAGAAAAACCCGCGGTCTTTTAACCGCGGGTTCCGATACATCTTCGATTTTAGTTGTTTCCCTTATAAGACAGGAATTTTACAACTGCAATGATCGGGATCAGACCGGATACACAGCCGATTGCCTGTGTCTCGCTCTCCTGCTTTCCCTCTAACTTTGCATACATCTTAGCGTAGCTGCATCCTAAGAATACAACGTTTAATACGATTGTGATGACATTTTCTACCGTGCCGTTTACCGGAATGAATAACAGTGCAACCGGTAAAATCCACCAGAGCTTGAATACCATTACCGGAAGCTCAAGACTTCCGAATAATTTTACCTTTTCGCCTTCCCCCTCTGCTGCTGCATCCGCACATGCATAAAATACACCGTATGGAATCCATGCAAGCCATGCATTTTTGTATCCCAGTGCCTTTAATGCCTTCATGTGGGAAACTGCATATAACACATAGCATGCTACCACAACAACAAGACATAACAGAATGACACCGATGCTTGCTCCAAGAATTGCTCCATAAGTACTCATATAACCTGTTCCTCCTTAATAGTAAAATCTCTCTTCACACTCTATCATATATAAAAGGCTATACGATGTCAAATGTATCTTTATATTTTTTTTATATTTTTTATTTTTCTTTTATTTTTAGAAAAATGCTTATTCCTCGTCACTGTCATCCTTGGCATCGTCTTCAGCACGCTTCAACAGCTCATCCATCAGCTCGTCATCCGTCTCGGAATTGTCTGACTGACCGGCTGCTTTCTTCGCATTTTCTGCTGCAAGAGCCGCGCTTGCCGCCTCTTCCTCATCGGTCAGAAGCTCAGAAGTATCGGCTGTCTCAAGCTCCTTATTCTCGCGCACCTTCGCAATGCTTGCCACAGTCACATTCTCGTCCAGATTGATCAGCTTGACACCGGAGGTAATACGTCCAAGAAGTGCCGTATCCGCTACCTTAATGCGGATAATGATACCCTCTGTCGTGATTAACATTATTTCATTGTCATGGTTGACTGCCTTGACACCGACAATATTACCTGTTTTCTCGGTAATCTTGTAGCACTTCACACCCTTACCGCCACGGTTCTGTGTGGTAAACTCGGAGATTAACGTGCACTTTCCGAGACCTTTTTCGGAAACGATCATCAGGGAATCTCCCTGGGATTCCATCTGCATGCCGACGACCTCATCTCCGTCTGTCAGGTTCATACCAATGACGCCCATGGATGTTCTGCCTGTCTTTCTTACATCTGTCTCCTTGAACCGGATACACTGTCCGTATTTGGTGACAAGGAAAATATCCTGATTATTATCGGTCTTCTTCACCTCGATCAGCTCGTCGTCCTCGCGCAGATTGATGGCTGCAAGACCTGTCTTTCTCACATTTGCATAATCGGTGATCGGTGTCTTCTTCACGATACCTTTCTTTGTCGCCATGAAAAGGAAATGTCCCTCGGTGTACTCCCGGATCGGAATGACCGCAGTAATCTTCTCGCCCGGCTGCAGCTGAAGCAGGTTGATGATTGCGGTACCGCGCGCGGTTCTGCTTGCCTCCGGAATCTCATAAGCCTTCATGCGGTATACACGGCCGGTATTCGTGAAGAACATCAGGTAATGGTGCGATGTCGTCATCAGAAGTTCCTCGATGTAATCGTCATCAATGGTCTCCATTCCCTTGATTCCCTTGCCCCCGCGGTTCTGCGCACGGAAATTGTCAAGGCTCATACGCTTGATATATCCAAGCTTCGTCATGGTAATGACGGTATTGGTAACCGGAATCAAATCCTCCATGGAAATATCATATTCGTCAAAACCGATGGATGTTCTTCTGTCATCCCCGTACTTGTCGGCGATCAGAAGAATCTCCTCACGGATGACGCCGAGCAGCTTTTTCTTGTCGGCAAGAATTGCCTTCAACTCTGTGATGCGCTCCATCAATTCCGCGTATTCGTTCTCCAGCTTCTCGCGTTCCAGACCTGTCAGAGCACGCAGACGCATATCCACGATCGCCTGTGCCTGTACGTCCGTCAGCGAAAAACGCTCCATTAAGCGGTCTTTTGCTTCCTGGGTGTTCTTGCTGCTGCGGATAATGTTGATAACTTCATCGATATTATCAAGTGCTGTTAATAATCCCTGTAAGATATGGGCACGTTCTTCCGCCTTGTTCAGATCATATTTCGTTCTTCTGGTGACAACTTCTTCCTGATGGATCAGGTAATAGTTGAGCATCTCGTAAAGATTTAAGACCTTCGGCTGGTTGTCAACGAGTGCCAGCATAATAACACCGAACGTATCCTGAAGCTGTGTATGCTTGTACAGAAGGTTCAGCACGACATTCGGGTTCACATCACGGCGGAGTTCGATGCAGATTCTCATACCTTGACGGTCGGACTCATCCCGCAGATCGGTGATGCCGTCGATTTTCTTATCTCTGACAAGCTCCGCGATCTTCTCGATCAGACGCGCCTTGTTTACCATGTACGGAAGCTCTGTCACAACAATACGGTTCTTGCCGTTCTGCATCGGCTCAATGCTGGTCACCGCACGGACTCTGACTTTTCCGCGTCCGGTACGGTACGCTTCGTTGATTCCGGCTGTTCCGAGAATCGTACCTCCGGTAGGAAAATCCGGTCCCTTGACGATCTCCATGATCTCATCCATGGCACAACCCACACCGGCATAGTGGACGGGAACGATGACCTTCGTTTTGTCTGTGATGGCATCCTCAATGAGACGCTCATCCAGGTTCATCGTGTCGGGACGGATATCCACAAAAACCAGGGTTGCTCCGCGCTGGACGAAGGCATCCGCTGTGGAGACAAAGGTGTAGGAGGGAAGAATGACCTCATCCCCCGGTTTCACCTGGGTTAAAACCGCCGCCATCTCCAGGGCGTGGGTACAGGAAGTCGTCAGAAGCACATGATTTGCCTGAAATTTTTCTTCCATCCAATGACTGCATTTTTTGGTAAACTCGCCGTCGCCGCAGATCTTTTTGTTTTTTATGGCCTGCTGCATATACTCCAAACAAATTTCTTCATCGTCTACCAGCACAACCTCATACATCACAGTGTTTCCTTTCCGTTTACCGCCCTGAGACCTCCGCAAACAGCGATCAGAATCGAGGTGCCCTCATCTGCCTGCTCCAACGTGATGGTACATTTATCTCCGTAGCATAACCGCAAACGTTCGGCAAAATTAAACAGGCCGTAGCCCTTTTCCGACCCTCTTTCCTTGCTGACGCACTGCTCAAACAGGCCGGCGTTCAAGCCCGCGCCATTGTCCGCCACGCGTATTTTGACCGTTTCCTCCTCCAGCCATGCCTGAACGGTCACGGTCCCTTTTCTTCCAAGCGGCTTAATGCCGTGATAGATCGCATTCTCTACCAGCGGCTGCAGCGTCAGTTTTGGGATCTCAAAGGCTTCGATGCTTTTTTCACATTCCATTCGGTAGGAAAGGATACTGGGGTAACGAACGGACTGGATCTGAAGATAAATTTCCGTCAATTCCATTTCTTTTTTTAATGTCACCTTTTCCAGCCCGTTGTTCAGCGCGCGCCGGTAATACTCCGACAGCAGTTTCGTCATGGAGGATGCTTCTTTGCAGCGGCCCATTTCGTTTAAGCAATAAATAGCATCCAACGCGTTATAAAGAAAATGGGGCTTGATCTGGGCCTGAAGAAGGGAAAACTCCAGTTCTTTTCGTTTCTGTTCTTCTTCGATCACGCGAACGAACAGCAGCTGATTTTTTTCCAGCATTTGATTGAAATTTTCGATCAGGACCCCGACTTCGTCCTGTTGATACGTCCCCTGAAACGCCGTCGGCAGTTCTTCTTCCCGGGTATTTAAGATATAGGTCGACAGTTGGCGGATCGGCCGAACAAAAT
>ERZ827498.3295-NODE-3295-length-13853-cov-4.231193_pt1 | contig 13853 bp, 7 predicted proteins | sample MGYA00519865_ERZ827498 | MGnify/ENA primary metagenome ERZ827498 (study PRJEB31778, sample SAMEA3449328) | human gut metagenome | biome: human gut; feature: human-associated habitat; material: faeces | place: United Kingdom | collected 2010/2012 ...
TTTCGGTGAGCTTCACGCCACCTGCCGTAACGACCACCGAGCCTTGCGGCACATTGTATGCGCCGAGCGAGATGATGTTGGCTGCCGTGCCTTTAAACTGTCCCGACAGCATGTACTTGTCTTTCTCTGCTATCTGCTTGGCAACGGTCTTGGTCGAGTCGTAAAGCTCGGTGAACGCATATTTCTCTGCCTTGTCGGCAGGCACGCCACGGCTCACGAGAAAACTGTATATTCCTTTTCCGAACGGCTCTGCCTGCGGGAAGAACACGCGACCGTTGGACACGGTGTAGCCCTCGACAAAGTCGAAATAGCCGTTAGGGTGAGGTTTGTTGTTGTTGTCGAGACGGTCGGCACCGAGGGCTCTGATGATCGGCTGGTCCTTGGTCTGTGGCTCAGGCAGGTAAGAGAGGTACACGCCTGCCGTGTCGCTCTGAAACTTGACGTCGAGGCGGAACTTCTCTTTCTCCACCTGTGAAGAGAGATAGTAGACGTTCTTCATCATCAGTCGCCAGTTGCCCTGAGAAGGGTTGTTGCTGGTGTTCTTCAACGCCTTGACGAAGAGAGCCTGTGACACGTCCGTCACGTCGCTCGCAAACTCGCCCACCTGGAAGGTCTGTCCACCATAAGTGTACTCGTAAGCCACGGCAAGCACCTGGTCGGTCTGCAACGAGGTCTTCAACGAGATGTAGCCGAGGGCGGTGTTGACGCTATACTCGGAAGAGCTGAGCAGACGGGCGCTCGACAGCTTCTCATAGTCGCTGCCGCCAGCAAAGGAGCCGATACCGTCGAGCACGGTCGATGTCTGATCGATGTCGCGGGCAGCACCATACTGCTCCACCATGGTCTGATATTCGGTGTTGGCGGCGTTGGCAGGCACCTGCAAGCCTGTGGTCTGCCACATGTGGTTATGTACAAGCGTGTTCTCGCCCAGGTCGGTAAGGGCAATGATGGAACGTGTGTTGCTGGTTGTGGCTGTCTTGTTCGTGACCCACACCTCCACGCGGTTAATCTTTATGCCTGTGGTGAGGTTGGGGAGCGACCGCATGCCGGCATCATATTTCTCACGGAAATATTGTGAGAGGAAGAAGTGGCGGTTTTCTTCATAGTTGGCAGCGTCGATCTCGAAGGGCGTGAACTGTGTGCCGCCCTTTGTCGACACGCTCTTGGTTGTCGACTTCTTCTGCGAGGCAACGAGCTGGAGCTTCAGCTTGCCAAACTGCAGGTCGGTGCGCAAGCCAAAGAGTGAGGACGCGCCCTTGACCAACGACGAGTTGCTGGGGAACGACACGTTGCCGGCCTCAACGAGCTTTATGATCTCGTCTTCCTTGCCGTCATACTTGAGCTTGAGGTTCTGTGAGTCGAAATCGAAGGTGGCGTCGGTGTTGTAGTTAAGGTTCATGTTGACCTTGTCGCCAACCTTTCCGTTGACGTTGAGGTTTATCTTCTCGTCAAAGTCGATATTGGTTGTCTTGCGGTTTCTGATGGGCAGCGACGGGTTGTCGATATTCTTCATCGTGGCGCCAAACTTCAGTTCTGCCGTTCCCTGGGTCTTTATGCGCACGCCGCCGGGGCCGAAGATCTTTTCGGCGGGACCGAGGTCGAAATGCATGTCGGTAAAGTCGAATTTCTCCTTGCCCTTGGCCTTGTAAATCTCGTCGTTCTTTGAACGGAAATAGCTCTGCATGGCCTTGCGCTCGCTCCATTTTCTATACTCCTCGGGCGTCATCATGACAGGGGCGTTGATGTAAGAGTCGCCTATCTTGGAACCAATGATGTAGCGGTTGATGGTGTCGTTATAGACCACCTCCTGCTTAAGGTTGTCGGGACGGCGTAGGTCGGCAGCGCCCTGGTTGAGGTCGCTGAGGGTGATGGGCATGGTGCGTTGTATTTTCCAACGCGGATGGAGCAATGAGTCGGGAATGGTGTCTTCGTTCTCTATGATGGGCTGTGCCAAGATGCTGTCCTTGGAAGGAAGGTTCTTCTGTGCCCCACCCTGTCGCTGCGCTTCACCCTGTCGCTGGTTTACGCCATTGCGCTGCACGCCCTGCTGGCGTTGAGCGCGGCGTGTGCGGTCGTCCTGACGAAAAGGCACAGCAAAGGCATAGCTCGCCACGATGGCAACGAGCAGACATGTTATTATTGAAAGAAAAAGATTCCTTTGCTTCATTCAGTTTCTTATATTTCTTTATGCGCTACTTTATGCGCTTCAACGCTTCCTTGACAACCTGTTCCACGGGCATGGCGGCGTTCTCTTCAAGCAACGCCTTGACAACCTTGGCTGAGGGTGCTGGCGAGAAACCAAGCATGGTGAGAGCAGAGACAGCCTCATCCATGACCTCGTTGTTAACAGCCACGGTGCTGCCACCCTCGCCCACTGTAACCTCTTGAGCGATGCCGAGAACCACAACTTTGTCCTTAAGGTCGACAATAATGCGCTGGGCGGTCTTCAGACCGATGCCTTTAACGCCCTTAAGCAGCCGTTCGTTGCCAGAGGCAATGGCGTTGCTGAGGTCAGCGGGCGATGCTGCCGAAAGGATCATGCGGGCTGTGTTGGCACCCACGCCCGACACGCTGATAAGCAGACGGTAGAGGTCGCGTTCCTGCTTGGAGGCAAAGCCAAAGAAGGTGTAGCTGTCGTCGCGTCCACCTGTAACAAGCGACTCATGGACAAAGAGTTTCACATCTTTCTTGCCTTGTATGGCGGTGTAGGTGTTAAGCGATATGTTGAGGGCGTAACCCACGCCTGCCGCCTCGATAACGGCCTGTGCCGGTGTCAGTTCGGCAAGTTCGCCTTTGATATAATCAATCATGCTTTTGTTCTGTAATCAATGTTCAACATCTTAAGCGGCAATTTCTTCTTCAGGCCTTTCTCTTGCCTGAAGACATGCGGTTTCTTGACATCTGTTTTTGAAGAAACCGCAATATACCTTTAAAATAACGCTCAACGCCCTTGTTTTAGTATATTTCAGATATAAAAAAATATGCTTCAATGCATCACGCACTAAAGCATAAAGAAACGAATTTGCTTGTGTCTTCATGGTATACACACTGCCTAAAATATGTAGGATAGATAATTTAAATAAATTTTTTATTGTAAAAAACCACCCAGACTATGCAAAAACTGAGAAAACATAGCCATGGGTGGTCTGTTATAAACGTCTTGTGTAAAAACTTTACTCTATTTTTTTAATAGCCACAAAACTACGAATTGAAAGGATATATCTCTTTTAAAGCTGTTTACTTCTTAAGAACCTTGATTGCCTTGCCATTCTTAACGACGATGTTAACGCCCTGCTTCATCTGGTCTGTGCGCACACCGTTGAGCTGATATACAGCGTCAGCACCAAGCTCGTCGGCTGTTACACCGTTGATGCCTGTAACTTCGCCCTTGGTCAACTTGATGGCAAAATCGGCACCCAGAAACTCGGTAGCTTTCTTCGAGCCGTCAGGCTGAACAATATTGGCAGAGGTGCGCACATTGGTGAACAGTATTTCAGAGCCGTCCACAAAGGTGTCGTCGGCCACTATCTGGAACGAGCCAAGCTCGCCCTCAGTAGCAGAGAAGGAAGCGTCCTTCATGAAGTTTTTAACCATGATGGTGTACACGCCATCGGTGTAGTAGGCGTTGTGGTTGGGGCAAATGGCACCAACTGCGGCAGAATTGTCGACAAACTTCACGCCTTTGGGCAAGGTCACGATGAAAGAGGCAGCCGTAAGCACAGTCTTATCGAAAGCTACATTGAAAGTAACCGTCTGCGGTGTGCCTACCGTTAAAGCAGCGGTGGCACCCTTTACCGTAACCTCGTCAGCTGTACTAGCAGTCTTGCCTGTCACGAGGTCGGCCTTTACAAGCCCAGTGCCGTTCTGGCGCACCTGAACCTTTGTAAGTTCAATCTGTTTTGTTCCGGTATAGTCGGCAGCAACGTTCACGTCGAACGTGAACACATCACCCTCGCCGGCTACCACTTCACCCATGCCAATGAAGGAGCCTACCTGTGCATCCTTCCTAAGGCAACTGAACTCCATCTTGTCCATGGCACGGCCTGCTGCCTTGTTGGCAAAAGCTTTTGCATTGCCTTCCTCTTCCACGAACGACAAACCCTCGGGCAGGGCTATGCGGGCCTGTACATAATCTACAGCACTGCTGTTTTTCAGACCTACAGCTATGGTAGCCTTTTGTCCTGGCTTGAGGAACGTCACCGTTTTGAGAGAGAGCTCCTGCGCCATTGCGCCCACACTTGCCACCATCATGACAGCCAGCGCTAAAAGGCATCTATATAGTTTTGTATGTTTCATAATTTTAAATCGTAAAAAAAATTGATGTTGGTTTCTACAAATCAGCCAAGAGTACGGCCTTGCCGATAGTGGCAGACCGTATCTCTTGAAAAGATTTATGAAAATTACTCGGCTATAAGCTCGAGGTAACGGTTTACGAAGTCCATGAATGCGTTCACATCGCCAGTCTTCTTCGACTCGTCAAGCTTCTGCATAACGTCGTCTCCGTCTATCTCGCCGTCGCCGTTAATGTCCAAGTTGCCGCCTTCCTGCTGCTTTTTGGCATCCTCAGCAGCCTTCTTGAGGTCAGCGCGTACTGCCTCAAGCACACCCTTTATGGTGTTGGGGAAGGTGGTGCCAAGCTTAAGATCGTCGGCATAGTTGTCCTCAATGTCCTTCTTCTGTGCATCCAGCACAGTCTGTGCCTTGTCGATGGCAGCGTCGCCTATGGCCTTGGCATCGTCGCGGTAGTCGGCTATCTGTGCCTTAAGGTTGGTTATGTCGGCCTCCACGTTAGCCACAAGTTTGTTGGCATCGGCCAAAGCCTGTTCGTTGGCTTGATAAGCCTGATAGCGGGTCACCATATCGTAGCCCTTGTCAAAATCTGCGAACGTCTTAGTGCCGTCAAGCTTGGAGGCAGAAAGAGCCTTGCTCTCAAGCATTGACGAGAAATCAGAAATGACTTTGCTTATCTCGTTGAGCTTGTCGCTTACAAACTTCATTGCATCCTTTTCCTCAGCGCCCGTAGCAGCCATGTAATCCTTCACATAAGTTGCCTCCTTGGCCTTGGCTGCGGTGTACTTCACCTTACGGCTTGAAACGCCCTCATAAAGACCTGTGTAAGCAGTGAGGTTAGTGTTTACCTCTGCCACAGCACCCTGTATTTTGGACAGGTAGTCAGTAGTAAGCTTGCCAATATTGTCGGCCATGGTCTTGGCGTTGTAGTACTCGGTAGCCTTGTTCGTGGCATCAACAAGATAATTTTCGCCTACGCCATTGTTATCTGCCTTGTTAAGAATGCCCTGATAGCGCTTGTCGAAAGCGTTGTAGGCGTCGTTGCTCATCTTAGAGTTGTTCAAACCATGGTTAAGGCTTTCCTTCAGATGGTTATAGATGTTATTAGCATCATTTACGGTCATGGTCTTGTCAGTGCCGGCATCGTTGAGGAAGAACTGGTAGGCCCTGTCGTTAGCCTTGTTGATGGCGTCCTCAAGCTGGGTGTTTATAAGGGTCTCTATGTCGGAAATGATGGTGGAATAATCGTCACCGGCCTTGTTTTTGCCTGTGAAGCGGTACTTGTTGTCGTTGGGGTCGAACTCTACGTCATCCACGCCTTCCATCACGTCGTCCAGCTTTTTCACGTCGCTGTTGATGTCATTCTTAGCCATGTCCAGCTTGTTCACAATGTCGAAGAGAGCTCGTTGGCGTGCCTCAAGATACGTCACCATGTCGTCGTTGGCAAAGTCGGCAGCCTTCCACTTCTCTATGCCGTCAGTCACCTTGGTGTTGTAGTTGGCACGCACGGCATCTATCTTGTCGGTGAGCACCTTAGCTGCTGCTACGTTGTTGTCATGCACCTCCGACTTCTGTGCGCTCAAGGTTTCGGTCCACAGACCCTTCTCGCCGGTAGTGGGATCACCCAATATGGCCTTATTTATGGCCTCAATATTGTCGGCAATTGTGGTATAACCAACAACCACCTCCTCGTACTGCTTCTCAGTAATGGTCTTCTTGTAGCCATTGAGGTCAGCCTGCAGCTTTGAGAATTCCTTTTCGTATTTTTCGCGCGTATCTTTCTCGTTTTGGTATTTGGCGGCTATCTTGTAGCTGTAGGTGTCAATATTATCCTGTGCTGCCTTGGCCAGCTTGTTAAGGGCAGCCTCGGCTTGATTGGCAAAGTCGGTCTTAAACTGCTCGAAACTTGTCTCGGCACTTGTGTAAAGGCCTACAGGCATGGTGTTGAGCTGTGCCTGCGTGAAGAGACGGCGATTGTCGGTCTTGGCCACAAAATCGTTTATCTTCTTCACGTTCGCAGCCCATGCGTCATAGCCCGCGTGCTTTGTGAAGATAGTGTTGCCCTCTGCGTCCTTGGCCTTCAGCACGTTGTCAAGCTTTGTTACGTTGTCAGACAGATTGCTGAATTTCTTGGTCTTTACATAGTCTCTCTCAACTATGGCACGAGCTATCATGTTGTCTACCTGATTTTCCAGCGTGCTGTACTCTGCATTGTAGTCGACAGCCGTCCATGTGATGTTGGGGAATTGGGAGAGCAACTCCATGGCGTTGTTCTTTATGGCATCGCGGTCCTTCTCTATATTCTGAAGCTCGCTCTCGCACCAGTCGGCCTTGGGCTTGGTCACGTCGGCATAGCCGTTCGCATTCAGCTCGTATATATATTTTGTATTTTTGTTCTCAACGAAGGCGAAACCATAGATCCTGCCTGTATCAGTGTTTCTCGCTTGCTTTATGCGTTTGTCAAGCTTAGCACACAAGGTCGTCGTAACCTGATTGTACGTATTCTCGGCATCAGAAGCATCGGTCACGATGCCGTTTACGTTATTCTTTACGGCTTCAAGCTGACTAGCCAGATCACGCAACCAGTCCTGTGTCACTGTATTTGCGGCCTTGCGCTTAGCCAGCTCGGCCTCCAGCTTGGCCACTTTTTCGGCCTCTATGTTTATCTGCGCCTTTATGGCAGTGTAGAAGCCCTCAAACGACAGTTCTTTGCCGTCTTTCATGTTGTTGGGATCCGTCTTCTTCGAGTAGTCTGATATTTTTGCTACAGCCTCGTTTACAGAAGCCTTACCCACGGTCTTTATCTTCTCAAGAGCCTCGCGGTAGTTGTCCGATTCTACATAGATTGCAGTAACGGCAGTCTGCTCGCCCATCGTTAGGATTACCTGTCCGCCAGCAGTAGCCTTGAACGATATTTTGCCGTCTTTCAGCTCTGTATTCAGATCTGTACCGCCTACATTCACGGTAAGATTCTTGCCGTTCACGGTAAGCTGAACCTCATCTCCTGCATCTACATTGAAAGAGAAGGTATTGTCCACAAAATACAGGCCATTGTAGCCTTTAACCATGTTAGAAGCATCCGTTGCGGGTTTGGCCGGTATGCTCTGCCAGTCGAAATCATTAGCAACAGCACCGGTTACAGCCGACATTGCTGCCATCAAAGTCAAGATTTTCTTCATAATCTTTTGTTTTTTGTTATTGTTATGTTTTATTTTTTCAGATTTCAAGAGCCAACTAACAGCCCGTAGTTTTCGTTACAGTCATATATCCACATCAATTCGCTCTTTCTATCCTTCACTCTGCAAATTTCGATATTTTTTCACAACCGCAAACACTTGTTAAATGCCTATTTCCCGAACATTCGGGGTTTTTGCACGAGTTGTCGCGACGTTTGCACCGAGTGGTTTAACGCCCTAACTATCAGTTAACAAAGGCAAAAAGAGCACATTTTAACCTTACATCAAGCCGTTTTGCCGCTCATTCGTGTAAAAATCCCTATGGTTCGTGAAAATTAACAGTCGCATTGTTTGCAAGTTCTAAAAAAAATATTAAATTTACACCTTGTTAAGACTTTCATGGGGTGGTTCAAGACTTTTTATAGCAAGCTAAGGGTTACAACGGGTAAGAAAAACCTATAAACAATAAAAAAACCGAATTGAAAACAAAAAAAATAGTAGAACAGAAGAATAGAAAAAGTGGAAAGAACCACTCTATAAATTATTAACGAGACTTTTTCTCTTCGCAATCAACGGCGCGTCACAGCGACGAGGCTCTTGAAACGGAGAGGTTATCAACCCAAAAAAAGCAAAACTTATGATGCTAAAACTATTTAAACGTGACGAATCGTTCGGAGCTATGCTTGAGGACGTACTTTATTTTAAGGCAGAAGGCCATTACACCAACGTGTTTTTCACACGAGACAGTAAGATGCTTCTGCCTTACGGACTGTCACAGCTAGACAACGAAATATGGAAACTTGACAACGGAACCTGCTTTGTGAAGGTGGGACGTAGCCACATCGTCAACCTGAAGAAGGTTGTGTATGCGTGTATTACGAAAGAAAGCTGCACCTTAATGGACCAGAACGGCAACTTTACCAATATCGTGGTGTCGCGAGCTGCGATAAAACAGCTAATCAAAGCTCTGAAAGACGGAAAAGCAAGCAAAGAGGAAAAAAGCGACAGCGACAACAACGACAACGGACCGAAACAGAAGGAAGGCTCGGAAACCGCCAATATTAATAATGTAGGCACACAGAACGATGAAAGCAAAAACATAGAAAACCCTGACGAGGACAAAAAGGACAAGAATCTTTGCCCCAAGAAGAATCGGGGGGGGGGGGGAAAAAAATGACCTTTTCTTCTAAGAAAACGAATAACAAGCTTCTGTAAAAGAAGTTTCGTATATTTATAAGGTACACGAAATTTCTTTTTTACTTTTACTAAACTTTCGCATATAGATAACGGATATTAATCTCAAACAAGCGTCGCCGCGCTCGACTTTGTCGCTTGCCAGAGCGGCGCCGAAGGCGGCGCTTGCTTGAGATAATAAGTGACGTAGATAGCAATCGTAAATGCCTATGTTACGGGGCGTAAGTGACGTAGATAGGCTTCGTTTCTTTGATAGATAGCCGAAGAAGAGCCACATACGAAAAAAAATAAAAGTTTTTTAAGCACTATTTTCAACCGTTTAAGCACAAAATAGCGACGTTTAAGCACAAATAAACGCAAAAAGCGGGTAAACGGCGTTTGCACAGGTTTGCACAACAAAAATATTTTTTGTAATTTTGAAGCATTAAAGCTGCGTTAATCATAAAACGCGACACAACTAAACATAACCACCTGTTAAGGCAAAGCAAAAAAACAAATGGCAAACATAGAAACCACACAAAGCGCTCTTCCAGCAGGCACCGTTCTGAAGGGAGGCAACGCCAGCTACACGCTGCTGAAGACTCTGGGACAAGGGTCGTTCGGCATAACCTACCTTGCCAAAAACATTGTGGGCGAGGACGAGGTGGAGCAGCTGTTCTGCATAAAGGAGTTTTTTATGCGCGACATCAATGGACGCGAAAACACATCCGTGACAAGCAGTAACCGCGAGGGCATGTTCGACTATTACAAGCGTAAGTTTGAACAGGAGAGCGATCACCTCAGCAAGCTGCGCCACAAGAACATTGTGATGGTCGTTGACGCCTTCCGCGCCAACAGCACATCCTATTATGTCATGCAATATATCGACGGACAGAGCCTTGACAGCCTCATCGCCGCAAAAGGACGGCTGTCTACTGACGAGACGGTGGGCATAACAAGACAGGTTGGCTCTGCTCTAAGCTGCATGCACTCGATGGGCATGCTTCACCTCGATGTGAAGCCTGCAAACGTGATGATGGCAGACGAGAAGACCGCCATTCTTATCGACTTCGGCCTGTCGAAGCAGTATGACCAAAACGGACAGCCTGAGAGCAGCACAACCGTTGGGTCTGGAACGCCTGGCTATGCGCCTATAGAACAGGCCAACCACCGCGAAGGCAAAGATTTTCCGGTGCAGATGGACGTCTACGCCCTCGGTGCCACGATGCTGAAAATGCTTACAGGGCAAAGACCACCAGAGGCTTCCGACATTCTGAACTTCGGGTTTCCGAAGAAGGAGATGAAACAAGAAGGTGTACCACAACCAATTATTGGCGTTGTGGAAAAGGCGATGAAACCACAACGCAGCCACCGCTTCCAGACGATGGAACAGATGATGACAGCCCTGGATGAAGCAATGGATAAAGTGAAGGAAAACGAAGAGAAGCAAACGAGAAGGGCTGAAAGCGAAGCTACAACCGTTGACTCTGGCAGCAATAAAGGAAAGAGCAAGAGCCATGATTCTTCAAAAAAAGCAAGCACGTCAAACAATGGAAGCGCAACAAACATTGCACGCTCAATAGAAGACAACAAAGGCTGCTCAACCATATTCAAATGGGCATGGGTGTTCGTTATTGTCTCAGCAATAAGCAATATTATCGATTTTCTACATCGCGGGAGCGGATACTCAGGCGTGGAAATTGCTGTAAACTGGGCGTTTCCGCAAGAGTCGTCGGAGACTCTGATAGCATGGTACGCAGCATCTATAGGAGCCATAATTTTCAGTTGCTGGCGTCTGCACAAACGATGGGAATGGAAAACCGTAAGCGAGAAAAGAGGCGACAGCCTAAAGATGTTGGGATGGTGCATTGCTGCAAATTTCATCATGTCTTTTATTTTTCCCTCTGAATTGAACAGAGATTGGGCACTTTCCTTCTTCTTTATACAAGAAACCTTGTGCGCCATAAACACTTGGATGTTCATCAACAAGGAAGAGTTGTGATCTAAGAAAACGAGATTATGTAAAGTAATCGCCGCATTTCATACAATTAATCAAAAAGGAGTGTGATTGTTTGAAGAAAAAGGGTAATTTTGTATTGCCGAAAAGATAAAAACAAGCATCGGCATAACAAGAACAAATTCTAAAACAAGAAGATTATGAGATATTGTCCAAACTGCGGAAACCCCATACCCGACGACGCACGCTTCTGCGGACGTTGCGGAAGCGACCTGCAGCCGTTACAAGGCGGCCAACGCACACAACGAAGCAACAACAACGGCAACCATGCCCAAGGCAGAGGCCAGAGCGCCGCCAGCTCGTTTGTGGACCATCTTAACGAGTATGTGGGCAACGACAGGCCTGCCGACCTCAACTGGCGCATGCTCTTCACAGATGTGTTTAAGAGCCACACCGTGGAGGAGGCCGAAGACATCTTTATATGCGGCACACACGCCACCACGCCACCACCGCAACTGGTGTCGAAAGAGTGGCCGAGACCATGGCTCTACAGCCGCGTGTTCCTCATGTTCACAGCAGCCTTTGCCCTCTTGTGGCTCTGCTGCAACCTCTTCGGCAACCCTAACGCCCTACCCGGCATGATTGTGGTTGGCTCGTTCACCGTGCCTCTCTCAACGATGATCATGTTCATGGAGGTCAACGCTTGGCGCAACATCAGCCTGTATAAGGTCATACAGACCTTCCTTGTGGGAGGATGTGCCTCGCTGGTGGCAACGCTGATGCTCTTCTCCATAGTGGGCAGCCACGAGCTAAACCTCATAGGTGCCATCGTGACGGGCATTGTGGAGGAAGCAGGCAAGGCCGTCATCGTGTTCTGGTTCCTCAGCAAGATGAAACGTCTGAGCATTCTCGTCGGACTGCTCATAGGCGCAAGCGTGGGAGCGGGCTTCGCCGCTTTCGAGTCGGCAGGCTATGCCTTGCAACCTGTGCTCGCCTTCTTCCAAAACTCGGGCTATTATGCCGCCTATGGCAGACAGCTCGATGCCTCAATGATGATGGATGCGATAAACCAAAGCATCATCATTCGCGGTTTCCTCGCGCCCGGCGGACATGTCACCTGGGCAGCAATATCGGGAGCAGCCTTGGTCATAGCAGGCAAGGCCTTGCGACGTTTCGACACGTCGCTCTTAACCGACAAGAGGTTCCTGCGTCTGTTCATCATACCTGTCATTCTTCATGCCGCATGGGACTCACCAATGTCTAACATCGGCAGCAGCATATATCTCGTTCCGATAGCCCTCACCGTCATCGTGTGGATTGTGGTGATGATTCTCATTAACATGGGATTGGCTGAGGTTGAACGGGTGACAAAAAGACAATAGGACATTGCCTTGTCTATAGTAAAAAAAAATGAAAACCAATTATGAAGGAACAGCCTTTTCATAGTTTACCGATTATGAAGAATAAGAACAAAAAAAGCAGGGAAGAAGAATGAAGAAAAGACAAAGAGGAGAGTAAGAAGAAAAAACGAAACGACAATCAACAGTTATGAACAGCAACACGACATCAAGCCTCGCACCTGGAACCATACTCCACGGCGAGGTTTACAACTATAAGATAACAAAGGTGCTCGGTCAAGGCTCATACGGCATAACCTACCTTGCGGAGACGGTAAACAACAACGAGGCCACATGTCTGGTTGCCATCAAAGAGCTATTTATAAGAGAGGCTTGCACTCGCACAGGCACAACGGTGAACACAGGCAACGCAGGAACCGATTTTGCCTACTTTAAACAGAAATTTGAGAAAGAAGCTCTTCACATAAAGACACTCAACCATCCTAACATTGTGAGAAGCGCAGAGACGTTCAAGGCCAACAACACGGTCTATTTTGTTATGGAATTCATTAACGGCGAAAGTCTCTCTAACCGCATCGCCCGACTGGGACGTCTATCCGAAAGCGAAGCTCTCAACATAACTCGACAGATAGGCGCCGCACTAAGACACATGCACGCTCACAACATGTTGCACCTGGACGTGAAGCCCGATAACATAATGATGAGAGGCAACGAGGCGGTGCTTGTTGACTTTGGACTGTCTAAGCAGTATGACCGCAATGGCAAGGCCATGACCATGACGCTCATAACATCGGGCACCAACGGCTATGCACCAATGGAGCAGTTCAGCTACCGCGAGCACAACGGCTTCCCTGCCACGCTCGACATCCATGCCCTCGGTGCCACACTCTTCAAGATGCTCACAGGCTATGGCAACATGCAAGACTTGGTGTTTGAGATTGATGAGGAAGGTTTTCCTTCACAAAAACTTTTAGCGTTCAACGTCTCTGCCCACATTGTCGCAGTAATAGAAAAGGCCATGGCACATCTCGCAAGAAACCGCTATCAAAGCATTGATGAGATGTTAAAGGCTCTTGACACACAAACAACACAAAACCACCAAAGCAACGAGGCAACAACATTTGCTTCGTCAAACAACTCGTTCTCTTACAAGAAAGAATTGGATGAGGAAGAGGAGATAGAGGAAGAGGAAGAGGAAGAGGAAGAGGAAGAAGAGGAAGATGAGGAAGAGGAAGATGAGGAAGATATTGAAGAAGATGATGATGAGTTTGAAGACGATTTTATAGATGATAAATTTCCACCAACAATTAAACACGGTGATGAGATCAGATTCCGATTTCATGAGGGAAACATTGAATATAATTTCAGTATCACAATTGAAAGAAAAGAAAAAGAAGACGTGTCTAAAATTTGGGGAACAGCATCACGCCCACACGCCAACTTGCTTACACACATAAAGTGTGAGCTTCTTTGGTTCAAAAGCCCAGACTGGGCTGAAGAGCTTAAGTCTATTTTTACGGACGAACTTTTAAAAGATATCCAAGACACAGGCATGCTAAAAGAAGAATATTGGTGTGAAGGAAATTATAAAATCTTTGGTGAAGGCAACTACGGATTGGATTTTTCTGAAAGCGGGTCTTATCGTTATTTTTCTATGAAAACAGAGAAGGCCTCTATCTATGTTCCTGCCCTTATGAAAAACGAAGATATAAGCAATTGCTACAAGGCGCTAAAGGAAAAGATGAAAGCTCAAGAATATTAATCGCAAACCTTTGCTGCCCATGTGGAACGGTTCACTCACATTCTCTTCTTTCGCGCTCTCTATCTTGTTCGCACCGGCCTCAGCCTTGCTTATGATGATAAGAAAGGATTAGAGAATGATGACAAGAAATGATTAGA
>ERZ827498.3297-NODE-3297-length-13844-cov-2.844586_pt1 | contig 13844 bp, 10 predicted proteins | sample MGYA00519865_ERZ827498 | MGnify/ENA primary metagenome ERZ827498 (study PRJEB31778, sample SAMEA3449328) | human gut metagenome | biome: human gut; feature: human-associated habitat; material: faeces | place: United Kingdom | collected 2010/2012 ...
ACAGCGTTGATTTTCTTGCCGACCATGGTGAGCCGATCTATACGGTATCGCGCCGCGGCCTCTCGGTCGTCACGAGCAACATGATGTCGCTTGTCGTGGACGACAATCCGGCAGTCAAGGAAATCTGCACGCAGGTCGTGCGCTCTCTTGAGCTCGACGGCAATTTCGGCTTTGATCTTCTCTATAATGCCAACGATGAAACGCCATATGTTATCGAGATCAATCCGCGCCTGACCGCGGGCGTTGTTTCGTGTGCGGCGGCGGGTGTCAACCTGCCGTATCTCGGTATGAAGCGGCTGCTCGGCGAGCCGCTGCCGGAGCTGACGCCTCATTTCGGCACGCGTATGTCCCGGCGGTATCAGGAGGCGTTTTTCGACGCCGCCGGAAACCGACTTGACTGGTAAAGGAGCTGACGATATGAAGAAAGTTCTAGTCCTCGCCCCGCACACCGACGACGGCGAGCTCGGCTGCGGCGGAACGGTGGCACGGCTGCTGGAGGAAGGCTGCGAGGTGCATTTCGCAGTGTTCTCCACCTGTGCGGAGTCGGTACCGGCGGGCTTTCCGGCGGACGAGCTGAAAACGGAGTTTCTCTCCGCCATGGAGAGCTACGGAATACCGGCAGAACAGATTATCCTTTTCGATTTTCAGGTTCGTCATTTCCCGGCGCACAGGCAGGAGATTTTGGAAGAGCTCGTGCGGCTCAACCGGCGCATCGTGCCGGATCTCGTGCTTGCCCCGTCGCTGCACGACGTGCATCAGGATCACCACACCATCGCCGAGGAGGCCATCCGGGCCTTCAAGCGCACGAGCATCCTCGGCTACGAGGAGCCGTGGAACAACCTGACGTTCAACAATCAGGTATATGTCACGCTTGAAGAACGCCATGTAGAAAAGAAGATCGCCGCCGTGGAGCGGTATATCTCGCAGCGTGGGCGCATTTATGCCTCCGGCGAGTATATCCGCGCACTGGCCATGAGCCACGGCGTGCAGATCGGACGGCAGTACGCCGAGGTCTTTGAGACCGAGCGCTGGATCCTCTGACAAGCAAAGACATCCGGCGCGCAAAAGGAAAGGAACGCCATGAAAAAGATCCTGCTGGTTTTCGGCACGCGGCCGGAGGCCGTGAAAATGTGCCCGCTCGTGCAGGAGCTGCGCGCCCGGCGCGAAATAAAAACCGTTGTCTGCGTCACGGGACAGCACCGCGAGATGCTCGACCAGATCCTTGCAACGTTTTCCGTCGTGCCGGACTACGATCTCTCCGTTATGAAGGATTCGCAGACGCTCTTTGACGTAACAACCGGCGTTCTCGAAGGGATCAAGGGCGTGCTGGAAGCGGAAAAGCCGGACATCGTCCTCGTGCAGGGCGACACGACGACCGCCTTTGCCGCCGCGCTCGCGGCCTATTATCTGCGCATCCCGGTGGGGCATGTGGAGGCCGGGCTGCGCACGCGGGATATCTACAGCCCCTATCCCGAGGAATTCAACCGGCAGGCGGTGTCCATCGTCAGCCGCTACAACTTTGCGCCCACGGAGCAGGCAAAGGAAAATCTTCTCGCCGAGGGGCGCGACCCCGGCACGATCCACGTGACCGGCAACACGGTCATCGACGCGCTGAAAACGACCGTCCGCGCCGACTATACCCATCCGGAGCTCGCATGGGCGGCGGGGAAGAGGCTCATTCTCATCACGGCGCACCGTCGGGAAAATCTCGGCGAGCCGATGCGCCACATGTTCCGCGCCATCCGCCGCGTGCTCGATGAGCACGACGATGTCCGCGCGATCTACCCCATCCACCGCAACCCCGCCGTGCGCGAAACGGCGGCGGAGGTGTTCGGCGGCGACGAGCGAATCCATATCATCGAGCCGCTGGATGTGCTGGATTTCCATAACTTTCTCGCGCGCAGCTATCTCGTGCTCACCGACAGCGGCGGCATTCAGGAGGAAGCGCCGAGCCTCGGCAAGCCGGTGCTCGTCATGCGCGATACGACCGAGAGGCCCGAGGGCGTCGCGGCCGGAACGCTCCGGCTGGTAGGCACACGGGAGGAAACAATCTACGAGAGCTTCACGGAGCTTTTGGATAACGCGGCGGCGTACAAAAAAATGAGCCGCACCGCGAACCCCTACGGCGACGGCCGCGCCTGCCGCCGCATTGCGGACATTCTTGCAGGAGAATAACGGATGAAAATCCTCATTGCAGCCTCTGGCTTTGACAGTCCGAGAAAACACGAAGTAAATATTTTTGCTCTAGATCAGGCCAAAGCGCTGCGGGATGCCGGACACGATGTCCGCTTTGCCGCCGTGGACACGCGGTCGATCCGTCACTCCCGCCCGTGGGGGTGTTATCGATACACGCTGGACGGCATACCCGTTTATTACGCTTCGGTTCCCTGCGGCGCGCTGCCGATGGGGCTTCCGGAGCTGGCCGGACGGCTGGCGGCCTCCGGTATCCGTCGCGCCATAGCAAAGGATGGTTGGAAGCCGGACATTATCCACCAGCATTTCGGCCTTGAACTTGCCGCGATGGCGGAGCGGGAGGGCATTCCGTTCGTTTTCACTGAGCACTCCTCCCTGCACAACCGTGCGCTTTCACCGGAGAAGGCGGAACATCTGAAAAGAAAATATGAGTGCTGTGCCGCCGTACTGGCGGTCAGCCGGGCGCTTGCGAAAAACATGCGCGCCAACACCGGTGGCGAAGCTATTGTCGTACCCAATATCGTGGATACGGCGCGGTTTGCGCCGAAGAGGATCGCGCACGAGCGCTTCACGTTCGTATCGGCTGGTAATCTCATCCCGGTGAAAAACATGGCGGGGCTTCTCCATGCGTTCGCTGCGCTGCACGGCGAGCCGAGGCTTATTATTTTCGGCGATGGACCGGAGAGCGGCGCGCTGCGCGCTTTATGCGCCGAACTGGGGCTGTACAGCCGCGTCTCCTTCCGCGGCCACTGTCCGCGAGAGGAACTTGCCGAAGCGTACGCCGCGGCGGACTGCTTTGTGCTGGCGTCGAGGAGCGAAACGTTTGGCGTCGCCTATATTGAGGCAATGGCGGCGGGGCTTCCCGTGATCGCCACGCGCTGCGGCGGTCCGGAGGATTTTGTCACGGAGGAGAACGGCATCCTGATCCCCGTGGACGACGAGAGCGCTCTCGCCGGCGCCATGGAGCGCATGATGCTCCGCCGGGCGGATTACGACAGTGCGGCAATCGCCGCGGACACCCGCCGGAAATTTGCCCCCGAGACCATCGCCGCTCGGCTTACCGAGCTTTATGAGGGAGTTCTTTCATGCTGATTTTGTATATCACCTATGTGGATATTAACTCCGGCACCTCCGGATCGTCGGTACGCCCGCAGAAGATGTACCGGGCGTTTCTCGACGCAGGGCATGAGGTGAAGCTCCTCTCCGGAGCACAGCAGCGCTGGGGAAGAAAGGCGCGCACCGAAGCGGTACAGGAGATACGGCGGTGGCTTAGGGAAAACCGGCCGGATATCTGCTATATCGAATCTCCCTCTATGCCGATCACGTTCCGCTGCGATATCGCTCTTATCCGGAAAATCTCCCGAATGGGAATTCCCATCGGGTATTTCTACCGGGATTTCTATTGGATGTTTCCGGAACTGTATCCCCGCCGGACAGATCTTACCGGCTGGCTGAAGGATCACTGGCTGGATTATTTGCAGCAGCGCACAAATAACGTGCTCAAATGTGCAGACATCGTGTACTTTCCATCGGAAGAATGTAAGAAGTATTTTTCCTATACAGATATGCGTTCGCTGCCCCCAGCAGGCGAAGATCATCTTTCTGAGCGGTGCCCGGAGGAAAAGACCTGCATATATGTCGGTGGGCTGGACGGCGGGTACGGCGTCGGGATGCTGCTTGAGGCGCTTGAGCAGCTAAACGCCGGAGACAGGACATACCGTCTGATCCTTGTTTGCCGGGAAGCGGAGTGGGCGGCGTTTCAAAGTCCATACAGGGACGCGCCGTGGCTGGAAGTACATCATACTTCGGGCGAGGGGCTGGAGCCACTGTATGCGCGCGCCGCCGTTTCTGTTATACCAGTCTGCCCGACACCGTATACGCATTTAGCGGTCAATGTAAAACTTTTTGACTACCTGAGTTATGGTCTGCCTGTTGTTGTTACAAACGCTCGGACGATTTCGGCCATTGTCCGTGAAAACGGCATCGGTTTGGTCGTGCCGTATGAGGCGGAAGCTCTGGCGAACGCGCTGCAAAGCATAATGGACAATCCAGGGAAAAGAAAAGAATATGAAAAACAATGTATCGAAGTACTGAGAAACGGAAATCTCTGGGTTCACCGCGTTCGTCAGATCGTTTCGGATTTGGAGGAAAAATAATGAAGAATCTTCTTCTTCTTACGTTTGCCGGTCTCGGAGAGCGGCATAATGTTGGCGCCCCTACGTTCTGGAAAACGGTAGAGGGGTTTATTGCTGCCGGATGGAAGGTTTGGATTGTGGATGTCGGCACAAAAGAGGATACGCCGCTCGGCGAACGGGACTACGGGGATGGACTTTATATCGTGCGGTTTAATCCTCCTTTTTTGAGGGAGACCAGAATCCGGAAAATTGGATGGTTTTTTGGCTTTGCCAATGTGTTTGCCATTCGCCATATCCTGATCCGGGAAGCAGGGCGACTTATAAATGAACAGCATCTTGCCGCCGATAATACTGTGGTTTACGGACAGGACACCCACGCAGTGCACGCCGCGAAACAAATCAGCAGGACCTACGCTATGCCGTTGGTTACTCGGTTTTATGGTATATGGGACATGATGACGAAAAAAGATAATTTAGTCAACCGTCTCCGGTATTACCCCAAGCTGCAGGCATACGGTGTCGAGGCGGACATGGTGCTGATGACAAACGACGGTACGCGCGGAGACGAAGTTTTGAAGCGCTCCGGAAATAAGAGTAGAAAGATTTTTTTCTGGCGCAACGGCGTAGATATTCCGGGAGCGCCGGCTGCCTCTCTGGGAGCGGAGCTTCCATTGAATAAATCGGATACAGTATTAATGACTCTCTCCCGCCTGCAGGCGGGAAAACGGGTGAATCTGGCAATTGATGCACTCGCAGAGGTTGTAAAGTCTCATCCGGAGGCAAAGCTTGTCATCGTTGGTTATGGGGAAGAGAGAAAAAATCTGGAAGAACAGGTATGCGCGCTAGGGCTGGAAAAGCATGTGATTTTCACGGGAAAAATATCCCATGAGTTGGTCTATGACTATTTGCAGCGCGCGAATGTGTTCATTTCATTGTATTCTGCATCAAATCTCGGTAATCCGCTTTTTGAAGCTATGCGCTGCGGAAAAGCGATCATCACCGTTGACACTGGGACGACCGGTTCGGTAATCAAAAACGAAGCAAACGGTATACTTCTTCCGGAAAAAGAGCTTTCCTGTCTGCCCGAAGAGATATGTCGTCTGCTGTCGGACGAAGATGAACGGAAACGTCTCGGTGAGGGTGCAAAGCGCTTTGCTGACGAAAATTTCTGGACGTGGGACGAGCGCATCGCCGCGGAGATCCGCGAGGTAACGGCGCTCCTGCCGCCGGAGAGGGACTGAAAATGCATATTCTGGTATTGCCGTCGTGGTATCCGACAAAGGAGGATCCCGTTAAGGGGAGCTTTTTCGCTGAACAGGCGGCGGCGCTCGCGCGTTACGGTCACACGGTCACGGTCATGGCGGTCTATAACGACGGCGAGCGTGGAGTGCAGACCGAAAAGCGCTCAGACGGCAATCTTACGGAATACCTGATCCATGTAAAGCCGCTGCGGTTCCATCTTACATATTTTCGCATTCTGCGCGAAATGCTCCGCATTCTCCGTGAGAGCGGAAAGCCGGATATCATTCATGTTCACTCGTTCCGCGCCATCCGGTATGCCCGTGCGCTCAAGCGGCGGCTGCATGTGCCGATTGTTGTTACGGAGCATGTCACGTGGTTTGAACGGAATATGCTCAGCGAAAAGGAGCTTGCCGCGGTCTCCCGCGATTATAATGCTGCGGATGCCGTGATCGCGGTAGGGGAAGGGCTGAAAAACGCCATACAGCCGCTGTGCCGGAAAGAGGTGCAGGTCATTCCCAACTTGGCGGACCGGCGGTTTTTCGAAAACGGATGCCATGCTCCGCCGCAGAACGGACGGTTCCGCTTTATTTCCGTTTGTCTGCTTGACCATAAAAAGGGAATGGATGTGCTGCTGGCCGCTTTTGCCGAGGTGCGAAAAAAATATCCGGAGTCAATGCTTACGATCTGCGGCGACGGGGAGGAAATGGATAATCTCTGCGCGCAGGCAAAGACGCTTGCTTTTGATGGTGCGGTGGAGTTTGCCGGAAGCTGCTCGCGCGAGGAATGCGCCCGCCGTCTGAAGGACAGTCAGGCGTTTGTCCTGCCGAGCCGGTATGAGACGTTCGGCATCGTGTTTGTGGAGGCCATGGGCTGTGGACTTCCTATTATCATGACAAAAACCGGCGCGTGGAAAACTCTTGTACGGCCCGAGACCGGCCTTGCCGTGGAGACGGAAGATCCCGCGGGGCTTGCATACGCGATGGAAACTATGATCGAACGGTATGACGATTACGATCCGGAGGCGATCCGCCGGTTCTGCCGGAACAATTTCTCGGAGAATGCTGTCTGCGAACAGCTGACGGCGGAATATAAGCGGCTCATCTGCCGCTGAGGAGGTGCAGTGTTGAAAACCTATATTAAACTGATGCCGGGACTTCCGCTTTCATCCGCCAGCCGGAATAAGAGGGAGATGGCAGCGGCGCGGGAAGCGGGCTACCGGGTCGTGGCGATTTATTATGAACCGGACTACGTACCGGAGGCCGAGCTTGCCGGTGTTGAACTGGTGCCGTTTAAAATGAGACCGCTGAAGGGAAAACATTCTATTCTCTCCAAATGGAAGCATATCTTCGGCGAATGGATCCGGCTTGGCCGAGTGCTTCATGCCAACCACCCGGACGTCATAAGCTGCCATAATCTTCCGAATCTTGAGGTGGCGTATATAGTCACGCGGTTTTTCCTCCGCCGTCCGAAGCTGATCTACGACTCCCATGAGTTTGATCTTTACGCCCGCGGCGTTCGGAAGGAAAAGGATCGTGCGAAACGATGCCGGAAGGAGCGCTTTCTTATGCGGCGCTGCGCTTTTTCCATCATGGTAAATGACAGCATCGCCGATGAGGTTCAGAAAATCCACGCTTTGAAACAGCGCCCAGTCGTTATCCGTTCGACACCCTATTGCTGGGAGCTGGATGAAGCGGAAATAGAACGGCACCGGCAGGCCGTGCTGCGGGAATTTGCCCCGCAGGGCGTGACCTTTCTTGCTATGTTCCACGGCGGCCTTTCCTCCGGCAACGGCATCGAGACGGGTATACGCGCTGTGGCAAAGATCCCGTCCGCGGCGCTCATTTTGATGGGAAATTCCGACGATGAATACCGGCGGACGCTCGAAGAGATCGCCGCGAAGTGCGGTGCCGCGGAGCGGCTCCGATTTCTCCCTCCGGTACCGGTCAATGAGATCTGGAAATATGCCGGCGCGATGGATGTTGGTATAATGCCGATCGAAAATTTGTGTTTAAGCTATTACTATACTCTTCCCAACAAATTCTTTGAGAATGTGCAAAGTCTCACGCCGGTAATTTGTTCCGATCTCCCGGAGATGCACCGGCTTGTAGACGAGTACGGCATAGGGCTTATCTGCGAACCAGAAAACGTGGATGACCTTGCGCAGTGTCTGGAACGGATGCGTACAGACCGCGCGTTTTACAACTCCTGCAAGCAGAACCTTCTCCGTGCCAAGCGGGAGCTTTGCTGGGAACGGGAAAAGACCGTCCTTTTGGACGCTTATCGGAAATATCTTTTATAAGGAAGCTGCCCCCGCAGCAATATGGATCATGCGAACAATCAATGCATTCCGCAATTTCATAACAGGCTTTGCTGGACAACTCGTCAGTATGCTGCTCTCCTTCGCGTCTCGCACGGTGTTTATCTATGTGCTGGGAGAGAAGTATCTTGGCATAAACGGCCTTTTTAGCAGCATCCTCTCGGTGCTGTCCTTTTCGGAACTCGGCCTCGGCGCGGCCATTACGTATGAGCTGTATAAGCCTATTGCAGATAAGGACAGCGAAAAGATCCGCTCGCTGATGCTTTTCTATAAGAAAGCCTATTTTTTCATCGGGTCGTTCATCTTGCTTGCCGGTCTTGTGCTACTTCCGTTCCTTCCGTATCTCATGAAGGAAACCACGGATCTCGTGAATGTTCGAGTGATCTATGTTCTGTTCCTTGTGAACAACGCCGCTTCCTACTGGCTTTTTTCGTATAAGCAGAACCTGCTGTACTGTATGCAGAAAAACTATGTCAACGCGCTTGTTACGGCCGGCACGTCCATAGCCGCAACGGTACTTCAAATCGTGCTGCTCCTTGCGCTTCGCAAAGACCCGGTGACGGCGTTTTATGCATACACGGTATCGGGGCTCCTGCTTGGCATAGCGTCAAATTATGCGCTCAAGTATCAGGCGGACAAAATGTACCCAGAGCTGCGCGAAACGGGGGCGGCGCCTCTTGACCGGGAAACCAAAAAGCATATATTCAAAAACGTCACCGGGTTGACTGTGTCCAACCTGTGCGGCATTGCGCTGACCTCGGCGGATAACATTCTCATATCCGCATTTATCAGCGTCGGCACCGTGGGCGTCTACGGGAACTATCTTACATTAAAAAAATACATTTCCCGATTGATGGATACGCTTTTCGGCTCCATTGCCGCCGGGATCGGCGATGTATGCGCCGGAGAGGATACGGAAAAAAAGGAACACCTTTTTCGCGTGCTGCAATTTACGTATTTCTGGCTGTACGGATTCACGGCGATCTGCTTCTGGCACCTTTACAATGTGTTCATTGCCGGCGTATGGCTGCACGATACCAAATGGCTTCTGCCGGACGCGGCAGTCGCTCTGATTGTTATCAATTATCTGCTGGATGGGCTGAACGGTGCGGTATACAAATACCGCGTTGCCTGCGGCCTCCACTGGGAGGTCAAATACCGCCACCTCTTCTCCGCAATCTTCAATGTGTTTATTTCGTATGCTCTCATGGGTCCCTGCGGTCTGGGCGTTACGGGTGTGCTGCTTGGAACAACGGCAAGCATCCTGATCATGATCTCGTTTGACCCATATCTGATATATAAAAAAGTATTCAAAAAAAGCTCGATACCGTACTATCTTTCATATATTGGATATTTGGCGCTGATTGCCGCTACCTGTGCGCTTGTGTCGCTGCTTTGCGCGCCGTTTTCAGAATACAATGTGCTCCACTGCTTGATCCGCCTGGCGATCTGCCTTATCGTTCCGAACGGCGTGTGGTTTATTCTGTTCCGCAAAAGCCCGTCGTTTCTTTTTTTGTGGGACAAGATGTACAAACTGCTTGGCTCGGTCAAGCGGAAGGTTTCTGACGGAAGAAAGGATAACGAACAATGAACCGCATCCGTGGCTTTTTATCTAAAGTGTCGAAGGGATTTGCGTTTTTCCGCAAAACGCTTACGAACCGCGCAGTGAGAGAAAACGCTATTCTGCTCCTGACGGCGCCGCTGTTTCCCAAGCTGCACATTCGCCTGCGCGTGAAATACGGTCATTATATACCGGAAAACCCGATCGATCTGAGCCATCCAAAGCTGTTCAATGAAAAGCTGCTCTGGCTCCAGTACTATATTTACAATAAAAGCCCGTTGGTACAGCAATGCTACGATAAATACCGTGTGCGCGATTTTGTTAGGCAGCAGGGCTGTGAATACACGCTCAACCCGATATACGGTGTGTGGGACGACATGAATGACATCCCATGGGACTCGCTTCCGGCGCAGTGCGCGATCAAAGCGACCAGCGGCTGGAGTAACCACGTATTCCGCACACACGGAGAGCCGGTTGATCCGGAACAGGCAAAGGAAAGACTCCGCCGCTGGGAAAAACAACGGATTACTTTCCGCCAGGAGGGCATCCTTTTTGCGGCGAAAGAAAATCAGCATTATATTTGTGAGCATCTCATGACGGCGGACGGGGGCGGATTCCCCAGCGATTATAAGTTTTACTGTTTTCACGGGGAGCCGCGGTATGTTCTCTGGATTTCGGATCGATTTTCCGGAGAAACGCCGATAGAGGTATACAAGGATGTTGACTGGAATGACCGGCAGGATATTTGCAATGAATTTCGATATGCCGAAGCGCCGAAGCCGTCTTGTTACGATGAAATGCTGGACATTGCCCGAAAACTGAGCGCACCGTTTCCGTTTGTCCGGGTGGATCTCTACGATATCGGCGGCAAACCCGTGTTCGGTGAGCTGACATTTGCTCCCGGCGGCGAGCACAGTGCGGCGGCTCAAAAGGAAATGGGCGAGCTGCTCCATATGGAGCGAATGAAAGAATACAGGAAGAAGCTTCTTTCCCACGGATGAACCGAACGGCGCGGCGGAATGGCCGGAGCGCAGAATTGTTCCGCCGGAGGTTGTACACCGCAATACCCGTAAAACGTTTTTTCGGCGCAATACACGTTGATTCTTGAAAAAACGGATCAGCCGTGATATTATCCTAAGGATAGCTTATCAACTTCGTAACGGAATCGAGGAAATACACATGGGACTCAAAGAAAAACTGCTCGCTCGTGAGGCCACGCTCGGCGTTATCGGTCTCGGCTATGTCGGCCTGCCGCTCGCTGTGGAGAAGGCAAAGGCCGGCTTCAAGGTCTACGGCTTTGATGTGCAGAAGGAAAAGGTGGACATGGTCAACGCCGGCAAAAACTACATTGGCGATGTGGTGAACGAGGATCTCGAAGCGCTTGTCAAGGCCGGACAGCTCGTTGCCACGGCCAATTTTGCCGACGCGGCGAAGTGCGACTGCGTGTGCATCTGCGTGCCGACGCCGCTCGACGCTCACCAGCAGCCGGACATCAGCTACGTCCGCTCCTCCACGGAGAGCATCATGCCGTACGTCCATAAGGACATGCTCGTCGTGCTCGAATCCACGACATATCCCGGCACGACCGAGGAGCTCTGCAAGCCCATCCTCGAAAAGTCCGGTCTCAAGTGCGGCGAGGACTTTTATCTTGCCTTCTCGCCCGAGCGCGTCGATCCGGGCAACCTGATCTATAAAACGAAGAACACCCCCAAGGTCGTCGGCGGCTGCACGCCCAAGTGCACCGAGATCGCCGCGGCCATGTATGAGACCGTCCTTGAAGCGCCGGTCTATAAAGTCTCCTCTCCCGCCATCGCCGAGATGGAGAAGATCCTCGAGAACACCTACCGCAACGTGAACATCGGCCTCATCAATGAGCTTGCCATCCTCTGCGACCGGATGGGCATCAACATCTGGGAAGTGATCGACGCGGCCAAAAGCAAGCCCTACGGTTTCCAGGCGTTCTATCCCGGCCCCGGTCTCGGCGGCCACTGCATCCCGCTCGACCCCTATTATCTGAGCTGGAAGGCGCGCGAGTACGGCTTCCACACCTCGATGATCGAATCGTCCATGATGGTCAACGACCGCATGCCCGAGTACTGCGTGGACCGCGCCGCCCGCATCCTCAACACCTTCAAAAAGTCGATGAACGGCGCGAAGATCCTTGTGCTGGGCGTCGCCTACAAGCAGAATATTGCCGACTTCCGCGAGAGCCCGGCGATCAACGTCATCAAGGAGCTTCAAAAGCGCGGCGCAGAGATCGCGTACTACGACCCGTGGGTGCCGTCCTTCCGCTGGAAGGGCATGAGCATGACCGGCATCCCGGCGCTCACGGAAGAAGCGCTACGCGAGGCCGACCTCGTCATGGTCACGACCGCGCACACGAATGTGGACTATGCCTTCGTGCAGAAAAACGCAAAATTTGTTTTCGACACCAAGAACGCGATGAAGGCCGTCACCGAGCGCGGCAACATCGAGGTGCTCTAAAATGAAGATCGTTACCGTCGTCGGAGCCCGGCCGCAGTTTATCAAAGCTGCGGCCGGTTCTCGTGCTCTCCGGCGCGAACACCGAGAGATTCTTGTCCACACCGGTCAGCACTATGACGCCAATATGTCGGACATCTTCTTTCAGGAGATGGGAATCCCCCGGCCGGACTATAACCTCGGCATCGCCGGCGGAACGCATGGCGAAATGACCGGACGCATGCTCATCGAGATCGAAAAGGTTCTCCTTGCCGAAACGCCGGACGCGCTTCTCGTGTACGGCGACACGAACTCCACGCTGGCTGCGGCGCTCGCGGCAGTGAAGCTGATGATCCCCGTGCTGCATGTGGAGGCGGGCAACCGTCTCGGCACGAACGACAACCCCGAAGAGATTAACCGCGTCTGCACAGACCACTGCTCGCGCCTTCTTTTCGCGGCGACGGAGTCCTGCATGGAAAATCTCCGGAAGGAAAATCTCGCCGCCAAGGCGCACCTCGTGGGCAACATCATGTACGATTCGTTTCTGCATTTTGCCAACCAGCCGTGGGAGCACCCCAACATTCTGGACTTTGACGGCAACCGCATGAGCGTGCCGAAGGAGTATTACTTCATGACCTGCCACCGGCAGGAAAACACCGGCAGCGACGAAGCGCTCACGGAGATCTTCTCCGCCATGGATAGCCTTGACGCGCCGACGGTCTACGCCGTGCATCCGCGCAACCATGCCCGTGCGCTGCGTCTGCGCGAGCGGCACGGCTTTAAAAACATCATTCTTACGCAGCCAGTTGGGTATTCCGATTCGGTGCATCTCACGCAGCATGCGAAAAAAATCGTTACCGACTCTGGCGGATTGCAGTGCGAAGCATTCTATGCCGGTGTGCAGTGCCTGCTCGTTATGGATCATGTGGTGTGGCCGGAAACAATGGTCGATAACCGCAATCAGCTCGCCCGGCCGGACAAAAACGATATTCTGAAAAAGCTCTCCGCCGAGCAGCACATCGACCCGGCCTACCAGCCGTTCGGCGACGGCCACGCGGCGGAAAAAATCTGCGATATTCTGCGGGAGACAAAACTATGAAATATGCTCTCATCGGCTGCGGGATGATCTGCGCCAACCATATCCGCGCCGCGCTCGAGACCGGGCTGGAGATCGTCGCGCTCTGCGATCTCGTGGAGGAAAACCGTGAAAAGGCGCTTGCGATGCTCCCGGAGGAGAAGCGCTCCGGCGTGAAGCTCTACGCCGACTACCGCGCCATGCTCTCCGAGCAGCGCCCCGCTCTCACGGCGGTCGCTCTCGGCAGCGGCATCAAGCGGCAGATCGTCTGCGATTGTCTCAAAGCCGGGACGAACGTGATCGTGGAAAAGCCGGTCGCGCTCTCGCTCGAGGACGCCGACGCGATGATCGAAGCGGCCGCGAAAAACAGCGTGAAGCTCTGCGTGAACCATCAGCTCCGGTTCTGCCCGTCGATGCGCGCGCTGCACGCGGAAGTCGCGGACGGCAGCTTCGGCCGTCTTCTGCACGGCGCGGCGCAGATCCGCCGCAACCGCAACAAAGCGTACTTTGACGCCGGAAAATGGCGCGGCACGTGGAAGAACGACGGCGGCACGCTCATGAACCAGTGCATCCACTATACCGACCTTCTGCAATGGATGTTCGGCGACGCGGACGAGGTATTCGCCTATACCGACCGTCTGACGCATCCGTACATCGAGGCCGAGGATATGGGTCTCGCGCTCATCCGCTTTAAGAATGGCGCCTATGCGACCGTGGAGGGCACGGTGAACGTGTATCCCAATAACCTCAGCGATGCGCTTGCCGTGTTCGGCGAGACCGGCACGGTGTCCGTGTCCGGCAAGTATCTCGATCAGGTCGAACGCTGGCAGTTTGAAAACGGCACGGATTCCCTTCCGGGGG
>ERZ827498.3305-NODE-3305-length-13825-cov-3.436747_pt1 | contig 13825 bp, 17 predicted proteins | sample MGYA00519865_ERZ827498 | MGnify/ENA primary metagenome ERZ827498 (study PRJEB31778, sample SAMEA3449328) | human gut metagenome | biome: human gut; feature: human-associated habitat; material: faeces | place: United Kingdom | collected 2010/2012 ...
CACTTGCATCCCTCGAAAATACCCTGACCGTAATGGAATATCATCGTTGCGGGACTCAAAGCAAAATCTTCCACCGGCTTGATGACAGGCTCGCCCCATTTGCCGTCCGCATAATCGCATTCGAGCATATAGTCCGAAATGTTCTTGCCGAATACGAGATTGGAAAAATCGGGCTTCTGTTTGAGAACTTCTCTCTTGATAAATTTCATCTTTTCCTTCCTCCGGAACACATTTCAAATTTCGGGAAAGCAATGAAAATATGTTCCTTTTCTACCGATAATTATCATATTCGACTTTAAGCGGATTGTCAAGCGCAGCAGTGAGTTTTAAAAGTTTTTTATGTAAAAAATTATGAAATTTATTCATATCTTATTCAATCGTTTTTATAATTATGCGACGAAACAAACAACCACAAAATACTTAAAAGGAGGAATTTACAATGAAGAAACCAAATGTAAACATATTGTACATCTGTGTAATATTTGCACTAATTACATTATTCAGTTGTAAAGGAAAGGGTGGTACTTATAGGGACGGTGTATTCTATCCAAATGATGAGAAACTGGCAGGTAGTAAGAAAGTTACGAAACCGGATGGACATGAATATATAATGTTTTACAATAGAGATGGGACACCACAAAGCGGAGAAGGAATGCATCATCCTACCTGTAATAAGTGTAAACAACTAGAGAAAGAAGGGTACTATGAACATCAATTTATACTAAAAGACGGAAAGAATATTCATGACCCTAATTGCTCTGTATGTAAAGAATGGAACAACTAATACAGAAACTACTCTAAGGTAATGAAGAACGAATTTATAGCGTTAATAATATTGTTCTTATTAGTTTCCTGCCAATCTAGGCAACAAGTTACAGAGAATATCTCCACAATAGATAGTATATTACAAGTAAATGTAACTTCTCTACTGGAGAATAAACTATCTGAACTCGATGCTTTATCTGGGCAGGCTATAGTAATGGAAGTTCAATCAGGGCAAATAAAAGCTCTGGTTGGACTTACTAAGAAAGACAGTACGAACTACCAACCATGCGAGAACTTCTCTGTATGGCAGTCTACTGGTCTGATGCACCCAATATCGCTATTGGCAGCTTTAGAAACTGGTAAGGTGAAGTTGAGTGATAAGGTTGATACAGGAAATGGTATCTACCAAATTCATGGCAGAGAGCTTAAAGACCATAATTGGCATAGAGGTGGATATGGTGAGCTTACAGTACAAGAAGGATTGGCAGTTAGTTCTAATATTGCCATTTATAAGACTATGGAGAAAGCATTTGGTAATAATCCCCAATCGTATTTTGATTTATTAGCTAATATGAGCTATGGTAAACCGGATAGTATCACAGGAATAGCCAATCTAAATCCTGCATACTTTGTAACTCCTAAAGATAACAATTGGGCTAAGAGTGATTTTGCATGGTCAAGTATTGGATATAATCAACAAATATCACCTATCCAAATACTAACCTTCTATAATGCTATCGCCAATGATGGGAAGATGATACAGCCTCAACTATATAAGGATAGTGTAGTAGTTATTAATCCACAAATAGCAAGTAGGGTTAGTATTGATAGTTTGAAGAAAGCTCTAGTATTTAATGTTACTGACGGATTAGGTCAACCTGCCAAGTCTGACAAGGTACTAGTTGCAGGTATGCAGGGAACTAGTTCATTATCTACTAATGAGGATAGTACTAAGGATATGTATGCAGTTGAGTTCTGCGGGTACTTCCCTACTGATAATCCCAAGTATAGTATCATTGTATCTATTAATAAGACTGGATTGCCTGCAAGTGGTGGACTAATGGCAGGTGATGCATTCAGACAATTTGTTGATAAAATAATGGAAAAATAATCATGGATGGTATAATTGAATTTGATTTAATCAAGAATCAGGCTTCCAACATTATAAAAGTAATAGGTGTAGGTGGTGGCGGTGGAAATGCTGTAAAGAATATGTACAGTCAAGGAATTAAAGATGTTTCTTTTGCTATATGCAATACGGACAGCCAAGCTCTAAGCCGTTCCAATGTACCTACTAAAATACAGTTAGGAGACACTGGTCTAGGAGCAGGTGGTAATCCTGAAAAAGGACGTGCAGCAGCAGAAACAAGCATTGAGCAGATAAAAGCTCTTTTTAATGATACTACTCAAATGGTATTTATTACAGCGGGAATGGGTGGTGGAACGGGTACTGGGGCAGCACCCATAATAGCTCATATTGCAAAAGAAATGGGAATATTGACGATAGGAATCGTTACAATCCCGTTTCAATTTGAAATGAAGCCTAAAATAGTAAAAGCTATTAAGGGAGTTAATGAGATGAAAGAAAACGTGGATGCATTGTTGGTTATCAACAATGAACGTTTGAGAGAAATATACGCTGATGGAATCACTACAGCTAAAGAAGCGTTCTGTAAAGCTGATGATATTCTAACAACTGCAACCAAAAGTATTGCAGAAATAATCACCATTGAAGGAACTATAAACAGGGACTTCTGCGATGTTGAAACCATAATGAAAGATGGTGGAAGTGCAATTATGGCAATGGGTAGAGCCAAGGGAAAATATAGAATACAAAATGCAATATTGGATGCTCTCAATTCTCCTTTATTGAATGATAATGATATAGAAAAAGCACAAAAGCTATTATATATTATCTATTCCAGTAAAGAGAATCCTATTCTTATTAATGAATTGTCTGAATTGAATACATTCATGGAGGAATTAGACCCAAACATTGAAGTCATTTGGGGACTATATGACGATGATAGTTTAGGAGAGGATGTGAAGATTACACTAATTGCAACAGGTTTTGATAACAAGAAAGATTCTGTGAACGCTGAAATTAGCGATGATGAAAAGCTTAAATCTGAAATTGAGAAATATTACAAACCTACTCCTGAACCATTGAGTAAGCAAGCCCAATCAGCTATTGTTGAATCAAATAATGATACGAAAGAAGAGATAACAGAGACGCAAGAGCCTATTACATTTGAAGAAACGACATCTCATTCTACAAAAGAAAAACTTATTACTCGTCTTAGTAATATAATAAGTAAATTGATGGAAGATGAATAGCATAGTAGTGTTTTCAAGAAACTGTTTATCGCATAATTTCTAAACAAATACAATATGGAAGGTTGGATAGTTTTAGGCTTAATACTAATAGTTATCGCCTATTTCTTTGGCAGGATTGGATTTGCATTTGAGGAAGATAAGGAACAGTCTGAATATGCAAAAACAAATGTCGCTATTGATAAAGCAATTGATGCAGAAGATAACAAGACACGAAATCTAGTTATCAGTACGCTGAAGGAGATTGGTTGTCAACCAGAAGTTGATGATGAAGATAGAATCTGTTTTAAATACCAAGGTGAGGAGTTTTTTATAGATGCAGATAACAATTATCAGTTTGTCACTCTCTGGGACACTTGGTGGCTATGTGTAGATTTGGATAATGCCAATGTTGAGAATTTAAAGGAAGCAATAAACTTGAATAATATAAATACTATTGTTTCCACTGTCTATTCCATTGATGAAGATAATAACCAGATGGGAATACATTGCAAGGCAATAATTGTATTTACTCCTTCAATAACAAACAGAGGAAATTATTTGAAAACAATACTCAATGATTGTTTCAAGGCTCATGATTTACTAAAAGAACGGTTTATACGTCTTAATTTCAAACAAGAGAAACATGAAGCCAAAAGGGTAGTTATAAAAGGATTTAATTAATAATATCATGAAGAAGTTTTTTAGTTCTATGTTTAATACTTCTCCCCAAGTAAAGAATATCTCAAAAGATAAGGAAGAAGATGATTTGGTTGATAGATTAGAGAATGAAACGTATCTGTCAAATGAATTTAGGTTTCAACACCAAAATGAAAAGTATCAATTACGTGCCACTCCTAATGAGAAAGTGACTTTAGGCGTATTACTTAATAGGACTTTTGATATAAGGCAAGAAGAAGTTTCTGATTTATATATTGTTACAGATAACATACGTGAGAAAAAAGGAAGGCTTATTGTTGACAGAAATGAAATCTGGAACTTTGATTTATGTAATGCAGTCCTTATCAAACATGATAATGGAGATATAGGCTATAGATTTAGTGAAAATGTTGTCTTGTCTATTTCCTATAGAAAGGGTTATGCCAAACAGGAAGATGATGATAAATCTATTGGCAGAGTGAATGACACTATCATTGTACATTTAAGAGGATGTGGCGGTGGAAAAGAGACATGGTTTATTCGTGCATCTATTATGCTGCCAACATTTAGCCATGAAGGAGATAAAACATATATTAGAACTGCGAATCAACCTCAAACATTAAGTGTTTTGTTTGCCTATGACAATACAAGTCCAGAACAAAGAATAGAAGAGTATAAGGCTATTCATGACAGAGCGATTGAGAAATTTAACAATGGGGAAGAACTGGAGTTTAATGAGTATTGTATTATCTCTCAAATGATACCTACCATTGGAAAGGATTTTTATTGGGGTAATGAAGTTTTAAAAGAAAATAGATATTGGGATGCAATTATATATTTGGAGAATGTGTATCATGCTTTACGAGAAAGTTGGCTAAAAGGCAATATTACAGATGAGGATAAAAAGATGTTTTACCAAACCTGTTACATTATGGGATATTGTTATGCGGAAATGTGTTTATATGAGAAAGCTCTTTTTTATCTGGAAATAGTTCGTCCGTTAAATAACATTACATACAACATAGAATACATAAACTGTTTAGCAAATAGTAGAGATATAAGGGCTATTTACACTATTCATGATGAACTTAATCAATTGGCACAATTAAAAGAAAATGAGATTACGGATAGTGTTATATATTATCACAATTTCTTGCGTAGAAGAAGAGCATACACCTTTGTTGACATGGGACGGTTAGATGATGCAGAGGAAGCATTTAAGGAAATGTTGAATGAAGATGCAAATAAGGAATATGCCAAAGGCGAGTTGGAGTATATTCAAGAACTGAAAAAACGAGAGAGTATTGAAGGTTAAATAAAAGGTTTATAGAAAATAATTTCTTATAAGTGGTGGATTTACGGTATGTAATGTATTTAGACAAATTGTAGATACAATGAACTTCTAACCAATAAACAGATTTGCAATGACAGAAAGAATAGCAAATGTAACTAACGACTTCGATTCATTATGCAACATTTGCATAGAAGTCTTGGAAGGACTATCCCAAGACCTTGGAATGAGTTATGGAGAATTGAATGTGTGGTTGTTTGTAATCATTCAACCTGCATTGATACTGATATTCTTTACCACAACTGTAATTCTTACTATAAGGCTTTACAGAAAGAATAAGGACTTTAAACGTGGAAACTTAATCACTGCTTCAATATCTACCATAGTTATAATTGCATTTGTTATTGCTATGCTATTAGGTACTGCCTATGTATTTCTAATCTTAGCAGTAGGAAGTAGGGGAATTAATGAACCTGTTTGAGTTTAGGCAAGTGATGTATTTAAGAAGATTATTTTATACAACAATCAACATTCTGATAACAACGATAAATGAATGAAAGGGGAACGGTAATCATGTTAAAATTACAAGAGAATAAAAAGTAGCTTATTGATATATTGAAAAAATAGGCTACGAACCAGAAATGGAAGAAACAACTGGAAAAGTAAAATTTATAACTCGTTATCAAGAGTGTATCTATATTGGTAGTGACGATAAATCTCCATTTATTGTTATTTGGGATATAAATTGGGCAAAAATAAGTTTAGACAACCCTAATATTAATAGGGGAATAGAAACTATAAATCAAACCAATATCCATGGTATAGCAACTATATGTTATTCTATTGATGAAACAGAGAGGGTGCTTGGATTAAACTCCAAACATGAAATTCCATTCATAGTGGAAATTCCTCATATAGAAAGTTATCTTTATACCAACATAAGTTGTTCTTATAGTGCACGTGAAGATTTCTTTAACAAGTTGGAATATCAGAATATCCATTTGGAAAAATCTAAAGAAAGACTAAGACCAATAGGTTGGAATATGCTTCATAAAGCACCTCCAATTAAAAGATGGTTATATATTGGAACAGCATTTAATCATTCATACTAATCTAATAATCAGAGAAATGAGAATATGAAAAACAATATTCTAATAGGTGCAATAGCAGGAGATATAATAGGTTCTGTTTATGAATTCCGTTCAATAAAGACTACAGACTTTGAGCTATTTTTTGATTATTCCACTTTTACAGATGACACTGTTATAACTGTTGCAAATGCAGATTGGTTATTAACAGGTGATAGTCTTTTAGGAATAATGCAAGACTATGGGCATAGTTATCAAGCTAATTATGGCGGTTGGTTTCAATCATGGTTAAGAGAAGAAAATCCTCAACCATACGGCAGTTGGGGAAATGGTTCTGCCATGCGAGTAAGTCCGATTGGTTGGGCTTTTGATACTCTGGAAGAAACTTTAGATACAGCTAAACGAAGTGCAGAAGTCACACATAATCATCCAGAAGGAATAAAAGGAGCACAGGCTACAGCTACCTGTATTTACTTGGCTCGTACAGGAAAAACAAAGCAGGAGATTAAAGAATACATTGAAACAACTTTTGACTATAATCTTAGTAGAACTTGTGAGGAAATAAGACCTACATACCACTTCAATGAAAGCTGTCAAGGTACAGTACCAGAATCTATTATCGCTTTCTTGGAGAGTACGGATTATGAAAGCGCTATCCGTCTTACTATATCTTTAGGTGGTGACGCTGATACAATGGGGGCTATTACAGGCGGAATAGCAGAAGCATATTATAAAGAAATACCTGAACACATAACAGAAGGAGTCATAAAAAGGTTGCCAGACGAATTTATTGATATAATGCAGAGGTTTTATGGAAAGTTCATTGAAAAATAAAATCAAAGGAGTCTTGTTTGGTGGAGCAATTGGTGATACTTTAGGCTTAGGTTCTGAATTTATGTCTAAAACAGAAGTACAAAGATATTATCCTAATGGTTTATATGACTATTCACAAATAGTACAAGACTATCATCGCTGTCGATGGCGAAGAGGGGAGTGGACGGATGATACAGAGATGATGATTTGTATCGTAAATGCAATTATCAAGGATAAAGACATAAAACTATCATCTATTGCGCAAAACTTAAAAAACTGGTTTAATGAAAATCCTCTAGGAATAGGTAAGCATACCTACAATGTACTTAGTTTTGCTGATTATGTAAAAGAACCATTTAGAGCAGCAGAGATAATATGGAAGTTGGGCAAGGAAAGAAATGCGCCAAATGGCGGTATTATGCGTACATCTATCATAGGATTATGGAATAAAAATGTTGGCAAAAATGCAGAGGAAGTATGTAAATTAACACATTACGATTCTCGTTGCATTGGCTCATGTGTGATAATTTCTCAATTAATTCATTCTTTGGTTTATAATGATGAGATTATCCCATTGAAACAACTTATCACAATGGGAGACAAATATGATGAACGAATAAGAGAATACCTTCTATTAGCACAATCTGACAGTACCGACAGTTTATTTTTAGACCAAGAGAGAGAACAAGGATATACTCTTAAAACTATGGCAGCAGCTATATGGTGCTTATATCATTGTAGCAGTTTTGAAGAAGGTTTATTGACCGTTGTTAATGCAGGTGGTGATGCAGATACCAATGCAGCGGTTGCCTGTAGTTTACTTGGTGCAAAGTATGGGTATAATACTATACCCAAAAACTATATTAATGGATTGATTAGAAAAAAATATTTAATGGATATTGCTGATAAACTAATAGCAATACTAATATCACATAAATAATGGAAAATATAGAACTTAGAAACATAGATGATGAACTACAGCATACTTTTAATAGTATGCCTCCATATTTCCCATTTACGGAAATTATAGGAGATTGGAAATATGAGCACCCACAAATGGGAACTTGTATCGGTACGAACCTAAAGACTGGAAGCTCTTTCTTCTGTGAATACAATCCACCTATTGATTTTCTTACTTTAGCAAATATGGATAATGAAGGAAATGTATAAATAATGAATGGGAATAAACTTTTTTTAGTTGTAACAGATTTATGTAGCAATGCCTTACCGCTAACTTTACCTACAATCATCTCCAATTTCAATAATACTGGAGTTGTAAGAGGATGTATCATATTGCTGCCATCTAAATTTGAAGGACGAAAACAAATAGAATTAGCTAATGAGCGCATGAGTGTTCTGTCTCCATTATTTGACTTTCTTATTGTGGTTAATCCTCAAAAACTTTCCCGTGAATTTGTAAAGATGCATAATATTAACGGGTTTGAAGCTTTTTATGATGAATTATGGAAAGAAGTTGCAACTCTTACAGCTATCGTTCATTCTTCCAAGAGTTTGGATGAAGTTAGGAGAAATTGGGAGAAAGATAAATCATCAAAAGCACTATTGCAGGGTGGAGCTTTATATATCATTAGAGATAAGGATATTGATTTCACTATTGATAAAAAAACTTTGCTTTTAGGTGTAGGTGATGCTGGTACTGGAGTGGCAGAAGAAGTTCATTTATTAGGTTTAAACAATATGACGGTGGTTCGATTGGGAATTGGCGGTGTGAGATGTTGGGGAAATAGTCATGGATTGGATTTGGCAGGAAGTTGGAATTATTTTTATGGGATTGATAAAAGTTACCGTTTTTGTATTGAATTTGTGAAGGAGAATATAAATGCAATCCAATATGATATAGAATACTTTTTAGGGTTCGATGTTTCTTGCCAATCAGATATACAAATTAAAGAACTTGAAAAATATAGTAAACACGGTCATTAATAAACACAATAGTATGATAAAATTCAGCCAAATACCATATTCTACATATTCCAATGATGGAATGCCCAAACCAACATGGGTAAAAGCTATTTGTCCCCCAAACGGTTTTCCTCATAATTTCAGCTTATCTGATGATGATATGCTAACCTATTATCTTGAAATATTTAGGAATAGAACAGCTAAGGATAAGCCATATATAAACCAATATAACTCTATAGAAGAATTGGAAGAAGATATATATGGAAACTGTTTATATGATTGGATTCCTAAAGATTTTAAGGAAATATATTATACTCTTGATAAACAAGAATTTTTCCATAAAATAAATGTGTTGATAAAGCAACATGGTAATGCCATTGTAATAAAACATCGTGCTTTATGTATAAAAACAGATGAGAATATCAGCTTGTATTCTTTTTACAAAGGTTTATGCCCAGATAAAGATATATTGTCTATATGTATTCCAATAAGAATATTTGAATTAGGACTATGGGAGGAAGGAAGCTTAATGTATATGACTAACGAAGATTATGATAATTTATTAGAAGAACTTCTAGTTAAACAAGAAGCAGGAGAATTAACGGAAAACAAAATAGAAGAAATAATAGGTTCTGTAATCACAAAACATTGGTTTATTGATATAAAGCCAATCCAATAGGGATATTGGCTATGGTTATATTTGCAAAGGATTTTATTTAATTACAAAAAAGAGCTTGATATTGTCAAATACCTTATAGATTGGAAATTTATTTATATTGTTTGGATAGTATGTGCTTGGGTACTTACTAATAAACCATTACCCAACTATCACGATTATTTATTTGAGGAATACGAGTTGGTATGGTGGATTATTGGCTGTATAATCACACTGATTACAATCTGGCATTTATACAAAAGAAACTGGATGCAAGCAACTTTATTGTTTTTGCTATTTGCAGTACCTAAGTGCCTTGTATATATTGGCAATACGGAAGTAGTAAGTGAATTGATTTTTAGATTATTAAAGATATGAGATACTTAAAGCAAATAGAATACCCCATATTAGTAGCGATGATATTCAGTTTAATTAGGGCATTTATCCATAGTTTGATAAGTGAGCAAGATAGGTTTAGCCGTTTATATTGCTTAGTTTACAAAGAAAGACTTGATTACATAAACAATCTTGAAAATTGGATTTTCATGGTTGGCATGATAATTCTCATTCCTACATTTACTTATAAACTAATAAATAAAGAATGGAAGGATGTGTCTTGGCTACTATTATTTGCTTTATTATTAATCCCTTGGATTTCTTATATTTACTGTTTCAAATAAACAATAATCAAAATAGGAAGCCGAATTTCTGCATTTCTAAGGCTCCAATTAAATATGCAACAGCAGGGGAAAAGAAGTAATATTCACTTGTTGCCTTTTTAGTTCACTTACTTCTCTTCTTAACCAGTTTATGCTTATTCTTATGCAAGATATACATTCTGAATTATTGGAATATATGTGCGTATCTCTTCAAAAGGATTTGATTTGAGGTAGCAAATAAAATAGATTTTAGAACAGAGATATGCTCAATATTTATAATTTCGTTTATATTGGGTAATTGGAAATATGAGAAGGAGTGCAGGATATAATCATATAAACAAACTACAGTAATGGTAATATCAAGCATTTCTATTTATTCGTTTTCTGATTTATTTGTAGAAAATATTTCTTTTTATTACTTTATGTTTTACCTTTGTAAGGTAATTTATCAATTTAGCATATGGTAAACGATAGGGATATACTACTGAAAGATATTATGAATGATTTTAGTGAGTTAAACAATGTTATCACTGAAACTAAACGTATGATTAACATAACTCATAATGTTAAAATTATACAGGGTAATATAGACAAGCGATTCAATGATATTACTTCATTTAACAAAACTGATTGGATGTTTTTAGCTTTCGCAATAGCTTTACAAATATCACGTCAATATTTGCTAACGGATTTTAAAGAGAGATTAAATGATAAAGATGCTGCAAACAACACATGGGGACATACAAAAGAACATTCGAATAGATTTCATCGTTGGTATCATCCTTCTATAGAGGATATTAAAAATAATCCAGTTCCTTTTGATACCAATTATGGTAGTCCTAATTTTAGTCTAGGATTGCATGGAACTCAACATCGCTACAAAACATTAGGACATGACCCTCTGTTAGGCTGGTATTGGGGAACAATGAATATTTTAACAAGCACTTTAACAACATGGGATTTACAATCTTTTCATATAAAAACTGGGTATATACAAACAGGTGCTGCACGAGATAAAATATTAAATAGAGCATCAAATGAAAAAATTCTAGAATATTCCGTTAATCGTAGCCTAAATGAAGGTAAAGAAGGAAAATTAGCACTCGCAACAGCTTTCTTAAAAGAATTTGTGCATTTAAGAACTGATATAAAATCAACCCAAAGCCTACCACTTCCTTTTATATCCAGATTATCACCTAATTTAGCAAAAGAATTATCGACATATGGTTTTGATATTCAAAATTTAGAAACCGTAGGGAAACAAGCTACTCTATCTATTTTACTAAATTGGGTTATTGCGAGTATTCATAAGTTGTGTCAGCCTCAAGATGTTAAATCTGACTTATACGAGGTAAAGACCCGTAAAATACTATTATATTCTAATTCAATAGCTACCTCCAGTAATATCTTATTTTCAGTATTGACAGAAAATTGTAATAAACTAGATATAGGAGGTAGTCTTGTTACTATTTATAGAATTATCAATGATGTAGATTTTATAGAACGAATAAAAAGAGAATTTATCTCTGATGAATTTCAAATAATTATAGATAGCAATAAGAATCAATACGGTTTCTAATATTTTACAATATGATAGATAAAGTAGTAGTTCAAGTGGGAAGGCATATAATAAAACATGTTAGCAAATATGCTATAGCAATAGGAACAGCAATTGTAGGTGCTGTGGGATTTAAAGTGGGAAAGTCTGTAGGGAAAACAGAGGGAGTAAAAAAAGGCTATGAGCAAGCTTCTGAAATGTATGAAAAGAAATTTAAAAAACAAGAACAAGATTTTCAACAGAAGTACAACAAACTTAAAGACAAAATAAATACTTTATTCAATCGTTAATTTCAATTATACAATAGTTCATAAACAATTTTGTAGGTAGTAAGTGAAATTTCATTTACTGCCTTATTTTTTACAATACAGTGGACTGGAATATTGGATAAATTTGTTTCTTTGCAGTCATTGATTTAAAAGATAATACCATGAATGAATATGTAGATTTTTATATGCAGAGATGCTTGCAGGTAGCCACAAGCATAGATGACAAAAGCAAACATATTATATTGAACAATATCAAGGCTATAAATTATGAGGAAGCTGTAAAACTCGCTGAAACCATAATCATAGATGATAACAAACGAAAACTATTGCTAAGTGAAGAAGTCTTTGTTAACGATAGTACTTTAGCTCAATATTTAGAAAGAGAGGAACTGGATGCGTTAAAATTATGGAGATTATCCGTATTGCTGTACGCTATGATAATGGGATGTAATGTTGCTGAACTATCCATATCTGTAGCAGACCAATATTTAGACTTGTTCAACCACCTAAACGATGGAATGAAGGTTGCAAGTATTGAAGTAGTGGGTAGGTTGCCAACAGAAACGAAGAAAGGTAAATCGTCAACTAAAACCAAAAAGTTTACTATCTCTAGTCAACTACTGATTAATAAAATGAAACAAGCTTATTTAGAACTGCAAGATGATATTGTAACAGTAGATAACTTGAAGCATTATACAATTGAGAGGATTACCACTATGAATGAAATAGCAAACAAAAGAATCTTGAATTATTATTTTGCACAAGAATTGAAAGCCTTCTTGAGCAAATACAAAGGTGGAAAAATGTCCTCAAACAGAAAGAAGCTTGTTTTATACATCCTATACTTGTTTGGTCGTTTCAAGAACAATGTTCCAATAAATACAGATAATTATAGAGCATTAATGCGCGACTATAATAAATCCCCAATAAAACTTTCTCTATTCACACTAAACGGGCAGTCGTTCCCCTTAATCTTACTGCCTAATCCAGAAATTGAAAAAATAAGGTCTAAATATAGAAGGTTCATAGAGGAAATGTGAAATTTCGAGATAATCTGATTTTTCACGGAAAGTAATTTATAGCTCCTTACCTTTGCAGCATAGTTAATAACTTATTGCTGTAGGAGACAGCGTAATAGAAAGATATGAAAAATGAGAAAAATTTATTAAAAGAAGAATTTTTATTAAAAGTTATTGCCTTATCAACATTGTTAGAGCGAGGCTTTAAGATAGCTAGGCTATCAGGTAATCGTAACTTTGACGAAAAGGTGGTTAAAGCCAAAATGAAGTCCATGAAGGCAAATGGAATGTTAGTTCCCGCTATCATAGTGGATGCAAAGAAAGTTATAGAAGCCGGATTGGAGATTGTAGATTTTGAAACGGGAGAAATCATTAGCGGAGCTGATGCAGCCCGGTATGTTGTGTTAGTGGATGCAAACCACCGTTACAAAGCTCATCTAAATCTTCTGGAAGCTAACAAGGACTTAAAAGACGAAGAAAAGTACAAAGGTGAGTTCTATCTTATCTATGCTTTGAATGAAGAAATTGCAGTCTCGAGAATGTTTTCGGAGATTAACATTTGTACAAATCCTTGGAAGGGGGGCGACTTTCCTAAGGGAGCAAAAATGGCGTGCAAAGAGGAGCTTCCGCTACTTGATTTTATCGTGGAGCTTACTGAACAAGGTTATCCATTACCCACTGCTTCCAAATGGGGAACGTTTAAAGCGGGTATTACTAAAGAGATAATGGCAGATGCAATGGCGGGTAAGATAAGTGACAAATTACGGAAAACTAATGGATTGGAAAGGGGGAGAAGATTATTAAAAGCAGTA
>ERZ827498.3306-NODE-3306-length-13824-cov-2.458712_pt1 | contig 13824 bp, 9 predicted proteins | sample MGYA00519865_ERZ827498 | MGnify/ENA primary metagenome ERZ827498 (study PRJEB31778, sample SAMEA3449328) | human gut metagenome | biome: human gut; feature: human-associated habitat; material: faeces | place: United Kingdom | collected 2010/2012 ...
TCAAGCACAATTATTTTATCCGCGTCTATTACGGATGTAATTCTCTGTGCTATTATTATTTTAGTCGAGTGTTTCAAACTCGTTGTAAACGCTTGTCTGATTTTAGCCTCTGTGGCTGTGTCAACGGCACTTGTACTGTCGTCAAGTATAAGAATTTTCGGCTTTTTCAAAAGTGCTCTTGCGATACACAATCTCTGCTTTTGTCCGCCTGAAACATTGACACCGCCCTGTCCGAGCTCCATATTATAGCCGTCCGTAAATGCGTTTACAAATCCGTCAGCCTGTGCGGCGTCCGCAGCGGCACGAATTTCTTCCATTGTGGCATTTTCGTCACCCCAACGAAGATTTTCTTCGATACTTCCGCTGAACAATACATTTTTCTGAAGTACCATGCCGACGCCGTCACGCAAATTTTTAAGACCGTAATCCTTAACATTCACGCCGTCAACAAGCACTTCACCGTCTGTAACATCATAAAGACGCGGTATAAGCTGTACAAGCGACGATTTACCCGAGCCTGTTGTGCCGATTATACCGACAATTTCTCCCGGCTCTGCGGTAAATGAAATATTTTCAAGTACGTTTTCTTTACGTTTTTCGTAATACTTGAAAGAAACATTTTTAAATTCAACTCTGCCGTTTTCAACTTTCTTATCCTTTTGACCTGCATTTTCATCTGTAAGGTCTACATCTGTTTTAAGCACTTCCGTAATTCTTGTCGATGACGCAAGCGCACGCGAAAGCTGTAAGAAAAGCATTGAAACCATCATAAGTGACATAAGAATTTGCGTAATATATGTTGTAAACGCAGTAAGGTCACCAACGCCCATACTTCCGCCTACAACAAAATTACCGCCGAACCATACCACAAGCAATGTTGTTATATTCATTGCCAACGTCATAATCGGCATTGTCGTTATAACGATTTTCAAGGCTCTCATTGTAGTATTCATAAGGTCTGAGTTGGCATTTTCAAATTTTTCTGTTTCAAAATCCTGTCGTACAAAAGATTTTATAACTCGAACATTCGTTATATTCTCTTGTATACCCGAATTAAGATTATCAAGTTTTTTCTGCATTGCACCAAATCGCGGAAACGCGGTTTTTAACAGCAATCCTATCAATACCGCCAGTATCGGAATAACGAATGCCAATATAAGCGCAAGTTCTTTATTAATTGAACAAGCCATTATAATACCGCCTATCAGCATACCCGGTGAACGCATTGCCATAATCAGAAGCATTCTAACCATATTCTGCACTTGCGTAATGTCGTTCGTCAGACGCGTAACAAGTGAGCCTGTCGAAAAGTTGTCTATATTCTTAAATGAGAAGTTCTGTACCTTTTCAAACACTCCCTGTCTTAAATCCGCACTGAAATAAACCGACGCCCTAATCGCAAAGAAATGACCGCCGATACCGCCGATTATCATAATACCGATACACGCAATCATAAGCAACGCCCGCGACAAAATATATCCAGTTCCAAGTCCTGCGACTTCCGCACCAATACCGCTGTCAATCATTGACGCCATAATTTTAGGCAACACGATTTCCCCCGCAACTTCCGTAAGCATAAGCAAAGGACCTAATATGAAAAACAACATATACGGTTTTATATACTTCCAATAATATTTCAAGTTAATCTTACCTTTCTGTCAAGCAGGCAATCCAATTATTCAGCCGCCTTATTCTTCTTGTCCAATGCCGCCTTGATAAATGAGGCAAACAATGGGTGCGGACGGTTAGGTCTTGACTTGAATTCAGGGTGGAACTGAACACCGATATACCATGGGTGATCAGGAATTTCTACCATTTCAACAAGTTTATCGTCAGGTGACTGACCTGAAATAACCATTCCCTTGTCTGTTATTTCATTTCTGTAGAAGTTATTAAATTCATATCTGTGACGATGTCTTTCATAAATAAGGTCACTGTTATAAACCTTTTGTGCAAGTGTGTTCGGTGTAACCTTACACGGATACAATCCAAGACGCATTGTACCGCCCAAATCTTCAACGTCACGCTGTTCAGGCATAAGGTCGATTACAGGGTGAGTTGTGTCAGGGTTAAGTTCAGATGAATTTGCGTCCTTGTAGCCAAGTACGTTTCTTGCGTATTCTATAACCGCAATCTGCATACCAAGACAAATTCCAAGATACGGAATTTTGTGTTCTCTTGCATATTGAGCGGCAATAATCTTACCCTCAATACCTCTGTCACCGAAACCACCCGGTACAAGAATACCGTCAGAATCTTTAAGAAGTTTATCCGCAGTCTTTGCAGTAACTTCTTCACTGTTTATCCACTTGATATTAACATTTGAGTAATTCTGTATTCCGCCATGCTTTAGCGATTCAACGATACTGATATATGCGTCGTGCAATGATACATATTTACCTACAAGTGAAATTGTAACTTCTTCCTTACCGCCGTTCATAAGGTCTTTAACGACGTCAACCATCTTTGTCCAATCATCAAGCTGTGGCTTTCTGTCCTCAAGTCCAAGACGGTTACATACAACCTTTGCAAGTCCTTCTTCTTCAAGTGCAAGAGGAACTTCGTAAAGTGTATCAAGGTCAAGGTTTTCGATAACACATTCAGGTGATACATTACAGAATAGTGCAATCTTTTCTGCAAGTCCTTCTTCAAGAGGCTTTTCAGTTCTTAAAACAAGTACGTCAGGCTGAATACCAAGACTTAGAAGCTCCTTAACACTGTGCTGTGTCGGCTTTGTCTTTTGTTCACCCGATGTTGAAAGATACGGTACAAGTGTAAGGTGGATATACATACAATTTTCCTTACCGACTTCCTTTACAACCTGTCTGATTGATTCAAGGAACGGTGTAGATTCAATATCACCGACTGTTCCACCGATTTCCGTAATAACAATATCTGTGTCCTGCGTATTTGCAACACGGTAAACTCTTGACTTGATTTCATTTGTGATATGCGGAATTACCTGTACGGTTCTTCCCTCATAGTCACCGCGTCTTTCCTTTGAAATAACCGACCAATAAATTTTACCCGTTGTTACGTTTGAATTTACGCTTAGGTTTTCGTCGATAAATCTTTCATAGTGTCCAAGGTCAAGGTCTGTTTCCGCACCGTCATCTGTAACGAAAACTTCACCGTGCTGATACGGACTCATTGTACCCGGGTCCATATTGATATAAGGGTCAAACTTCTGCATTGTAACCTTATATCCTCTTGCCTTTAACAATCTTCCCAATGATGCGGCTGTAATGCCCTTACCAAGTCCTGAAACAACTCCGCCTGTTACGAATATATACTTTGTATCCATTTTTTCCTCCTATTTACTGTGTCTTTTAACAAACTTCTCTATTCTTTTAAGTGCTTCTTGAATGTTCTCAATCGAATACGCATATGAACAGCGTATAAATCCCTCTCCGCTCTCGCCGAACGCATTGCCCGGTACGACAGCGACCTTTTCTTCCATAAGCAGATTTTGACAAAATTCTTCACTTGTCATGCCCGTAGATTTTATGCAAGGGAATACATAAAATGCTCCGAGCGGTTCAAAACAACTAAGCCCCATTGCTCTGAAACCGTCTACTATGTAGCGTCTTCTGTAATTATACTCACGACGCATTTCTTCAATATCATCGTCGCAGCTCTTTAGTGCCTCAATCGCAGCGAATTGTGCGGTTGTCGGTGCTGACATTATGCCGTACTGATGAATTTTTGTCATAAGCTTTATAATTCTTTCAGGACCTAACGCATAACCAAGACGCCAACCGGTCATAGCGAATGTCTTTGAAAAACCGCTTACAACAACAGTTCTTTCTTTCATACCCTCAAAATTTGAAAACGGAATATGCTTTTCGCCGTCATAACGAAGTTCAGCATAAATCTCGTCTGACAGTACCATTATATTTGTACCGCGAAGCACCTCTGCAATAGCCTCCAAATCTTCCTTTGACATAATTCCGCCTGTCGGATTATTCGGATACGGCAGAATTAAAAGTTTTGTCTTGTCGGTAATCTTTTCTTTCAGCTGTTCCGGCAAAAGTCTGAAATTGTCCTCTTCTTTTGTTTCAATCGGAACAGGAACACCGCCTGCCATAACCGTACAAGGGCGATAACAAACGAAACAAGGCTCCGGAATAAGTACCTCGTCACCGGGATTAATAAGCGTTCTTACCATAAGGTCAATCGCCTCACTGCCTCCTACCGTTACAAGAACTTCTTTTTTCGGATTATATTTTATATCGAATTTTCTGTCATAGTAATTGCAGATTTCTTCACGCAATTCCATAAGTCCGGCATTTGCGGTGTAGTGCGTCTGTCCTTTTTCAAGCGAATATATACCTGCTTCACGAATTGCCCAAGGTGTTGTAAAATCAGGCTCACCGACGCCAAGCGAAATAGCGTCGTCCATTTCTGCAACTATATCAAAAAACTTTCTTATGCCTGACGGCGGTAAAGCCGAAACTACCGGTGAAATAATTTTTTCATAATCATAGCGTAATTACCTGTCTTGTATCCTTTTCATCGTCCTCGAATACAATTCCTTCCTCTTTGTATTTTTTTAGCACAAAATGAGTTGCCGTTGAAATTATCGAATCCATCGGTGCAAGCTTCTGCGCAACGAACAATGCCACTTCTTTCATACTCTTGCCCTCGATTGTAACGGACAAGTCATATGCTCCGGACATTAGGTAAAGTGATTTTACCTGTGGGTATTTGTAAATTCTCTCTGCCACCTTATCAAATCCTTCACCTCTTTGCGGAGTTATGCGAAGGTCGATAAGTGCAACAACAACGTCTTTGTCGGTCTTATCCCAATTTACAATGGTTTTGTAACCGACAATAACGTTTTCCTTTTCCATTTTTTCAATCTTGTCGGCGACTTCCTTTTCCTCCATACCAAGCATCTGCGCGATTTTCGCTCGTGATACATTACCTTTTTCCTTGTCAAGAATGTTTAAAATTTCTTCCATAAAAGTCAGCCTCCAATACTTTGTTATGTAACCGTTTTCACATTTTTACATATGAATAGTCATTTTATCTTATAATTATATCGTATTTACGCTAAAAATGCTATACCTTTTTTCAAAAAAGTTTCACAAATTTAAAAAAAATTAAAAAATCGGTGTTTTTACACCGATTTGGGTTGTATTTTTGCCACCACTCCGTCACTTTGTGATACCTCTCCTCAAGGAGAGGCTCTTAATCGGCTCCCATTGAGGGGAGCCGGCGGTGAAACCGTCTGAGGGATGGCTTTACTTTTCCACTTCCACAAGTTTAACGTCCTGTTCGGCAAGTGCCACTTGCCATTCATCTGTCAGTTGTGCGTCTGTAATAAAGCAATCTATACCGTCAAGGCCCGAAATTCTCGGAACACCTATTTTACCGATTTTATTTTTATCGCAAAGGAAAATTGCCGATTCACTACACGAAAGCATTGCTTTTTTTATTTCAGCCTCGCCCTCGCTCGAATCAACAAGCCCACGACCAAGCGTTACACCTCTGCATGAGAAAAAGCACTTATTCGCATAATAATTTTCTTTTATTGTTTTTTCCGCAACACGTCCGATATACGACATATTTCTCGGCGTCAGTTCACCGCCGACGCACACAACGTGAATATGGTCACACATTGAAAGTTCATTCACGATTTTTTCAGCATTTGTAATAACAGTTATACCACGTTTACCTTTTATGTATCTCGCCAAGTGCCATGCCGATGTACTTGCGTCAAGAAATATAGTTTCACCGTCTTTTATAAGGTCAGCCGCATATTTTCCTATACGTTGTTTGCCCTCATAATTCACCGTATCACGTTCCGTTATTGCAAGTTCGATTTCGCTGTTATCAACAAGCGTTGCACCGCCGTATGTACGAACAAGCACGCCTTGTTTTTCAAGTTTTTCAAGGTCACCGCGAATTGTTTCGGTTGTAACCTCAAACTGTTTTGCAAGTTCCACCACAAGTACACTCTTGTTTTTATTTATTATCTGCTCTATTCTGTTTCTGCGTTCAACTGCAAGCATATCTAATCTCCATTCTTATTTGTTGTATGTATTTTATCATATTTTCCCTATCTTTTCAATACGGTGCAAAAATAAAAAGAATACTATCCACATGGGCGACCAATGGTCGCCCCTACGACTGTATTCCGCCACTACTCTCCGTTTCCCCTCTCCACCCCTCAGTCGACTTTGTCGACTGCTCCCCTATATGGGAGCCTTATATGCCTCTCCTTGAGGAGAGGTGCCCGTAGGGCGGAGTGGTGGTTTCGTGCGGAACGGCGCCCTCGACGTCCCCTTTTTATCGCCACCGCAAATTACCTTGCTACACAGGCGACCAATGTTCGCCCCTACTCACACAAAAAGAGAAGCCATTGACTTCTCTTTTTAATCTATCCTAATAATTATCTCACACATTAAATAAATCATCATATTCAACATTTAGTATCTCTTTAAAATGCCTAATCTCATCAGGATATATATGACGCTGACCAACTTCTATTTTTGCAAGTGCACTACGTGTTATGTCACACCCTCTAACTTGCAGTTTTGCAGATAATTCCTCTTGTGTAATCTTTCTTTTTTCACGAATACTTCGGATTTTATTTCCTATTTTTTTCTCATATAATGCGTCCATATTTCACCCCGTCAAAATGCACTAATATAAGTACAAAACTATTGACTTCATTGTAGCATTGTGTTATAATAATTTTGCACCTATATAGGTGCAAAATATACATATATGGAGGGAACACTTATGAAAAAATGTCCTAAATGCTCAAAAGAATTTACTGATGATATTGTTTACTGCACTGCTTGCAATACACCGTTAGAGAAAGTTGAGCAAACAACAAATACCGACACAAAAAACACTCAATCAGAAACCGCCTATACTCAATCGACTCAAACACCGCAACAAAACACACAAACAACAGACACATCACCTATACAACAAGTTCCTCAAGGGAATAATAATCCAAATAAAAAATACATTATCACAATTATAATTGCGGCTATTATCATTATTATTCTTTTATTTACAAAATGTTCTTCATCTGACGAACCAACCCAAAAAGATTCAACTGTTGTCACAACAGCACCTGTCACCGAACAACAGTCGGCAACACCCGTACCTATTGCTACTCCCACTCCGGAACCTCTGCCAACACCGACACCTGCTCCCGTTGCAAAGGAATTTATAAGAGAAAATTATGGCTATGTTGACTACAAAGAACTTGCAAGGAATCCTGACCCATATAAAGGAAAAAGCCTTACATATAGCGGTAAAGTCATTCAAGTTATAGAAGGTGATACTGAAACTCAACACAGAATTGCTGTGAACGGAGATTATGACAACGTTATATATGTTGCTTATCCGAAAAATATAGTAACATCAAGAATTCTTGATGATGATTATGTAACGGTTTACGGAACTTCTTTAGGACTTTATTCTTATCAATCGACTATGGGCGGAAAAATCACAGTTCCTGCATTGTATCTTGATAGAATAGAATTACAACAATAAAACTTTTATCAAAAAAGAGAAGCCATTGACTTCTCTTTTTTACTATTCACCATACTTAACCCCTTGATATGTATCGCGTTTAACCATAAGTTTATCAATTTCATTAAGCACTACAAATTTCTTCAAACTCCACAGCGGACCTACAAGCGAATCACGTCCGCCGTCACCGGTAAGTCGTTGTATAACCGTTTCTTCCGAAAAAACTTCAAGCTGATTTACTATCGTTTCAACGTAATCTTCAAGAGTCATAAGTTCAAACTCACCTCTTGCGTACATATCTGCAAGGCGCGTATTTTTCAAAACGTGCAGTAAATGCAATTTCACGCAATGCGGATTTAGTTTCGCCACCGCCTTTGCACTTTCAAGCATCATATCTGTCGTTTCACCCGGCAAGCCGTCAATAAGATGTACGCACACATTTATATTTCTATCCTGTAATTTTTTATAACCGTCCAAAAACTCCGCATATGTATGGCAGCGATTAATCTTTTCACCGGTTTCGTCAAAAACAGTCTGCAAGCCGAGTTCGGTCACAAGATATGTTCTTTCGTTCAATTCCGACAAATAATCAAGCACATCATCTTCAAGGCAATCCGCACGCGTCGCAATACTTATCCCAACCACGTTATCCTGTTTCAGCACAGGCTCAAACCTTTCACGCAACACGCTTGCAGGTGCATATGTATTTGTATGTGCCTGAAAATACGGAATATACTTAGCCTCGTGCCACTTTTTATGCATACGCTCCTTGACTTCCTCAAACTGCGTAAGAATATTATGTGACGGATCACCGGCAAAATCACCGCTGCCGCTTGACGAACAATATATACACCCTCCGACGCCCTTTTTACCGTCGATATTCGGGCATGTAAAACCGCCGTTTAACGCCACCTTAAACACCTTACCGCCGAATTTCTGCTGAAGATGATAGTTCCATGTATGGTATCTTTTATTGTCGTTTGAATACTTAAATTTATTCTCCATAATTTTCTCCATAAACAAAGGGACTGTAGAAAAAACATAATTTTTCTACAGTTCCTTTTAGGGTTCTGAAATTTTTTTATTACTTCTTCAATTCAAATGAGTTACAGTCTGTACATTCTACCATTGTAGGATTAGCCTCGTGCGTACCCACTTGAATACTTGAAAGTGAACAATAATCTGCTGAATCACAGTGATTTGCACACTGCGTTACAGTACATTTAATACTTTCGTTCTTTTCGCCGTTACAACATGCCATGATATTTTACCTCCATAAAATAATATTTAATACCGCCCCTGCGGCACATAAATATTATTTGCAGTTAGGTTTAAAATATCACAGGAAAATCATACTAATTTTCAAGCAAGTTTGAAACTGCCGTAAGTGTGATTTCGTTGTCTTTTCTGTCGGCGGTGATCACACAGCCCGATGTAATCTGACCTGTAAGCGACAAGATTGAAAGTTTATCCTCCAAAAGTTTTTGGATTGCTCTCTTAAGTGGTCTTGCACCGTATCGCTTATCGTAACCCTTTTCCAAGATAAGTTCCTTCGCTTCATCGGTAACAACAAGTTTTGCGTCTTTTTCCGCAAGTTTTGCGTGAATATCCTTTAGTAATAGGTCAATAATCTGTCTTAGATTTTCCTTTGTAAGCGGTTTGAATGTTACAATTTCGTCAATTCTGTTAAGGAATTCAGGCTTAAAGAACTGTTTTAAACTCTTATCCACGTTATCGTCAAGTTTAACTTCATCATTCGAGTTAAACCCTGCCGCCGCCGACTTAAATTCAGAACCTGCATTTGTTGTCATTATAATAATGGTATTTTCAAAATTAACTATTTTACCGTGACTGTCCGCAACACGTCCGTCATCAAGAATTTGCAAGAACAAATTAAACACTTCAGGGTGTGCTTTTTCGATTTCGTCAAGCAATATTACGGAATACGGCTTTCTTCTAACCTTTTCTGTAAGCTGACCGGCATCATCATATCCGACATATCCCGGAGGTGAGCCGATTAATTTTGAAACCGAATGTTTCTCCATATATTCCGACATATCAATTCTGATAAGTGATTCTTCGTTATCAAACATAACTTCCGCAATCGTCTTAACAAGTTTTGTTTTTCCGACACCTGTCGGACCTGCAAATATAAACGATACAGGACGTTTTCTTGTAGTAATATCGGCTCTGCCGCGTCTTATCGCACGCGAAACAGCCTCAACAGCCTCATTCTGACCGATAACCCGCTCATGAATACGCGATTCAAGATTAAGAAGTTTTGTAGATTCGTCCTCCGTCAAGCGATGTACGGGAATTTTAGTCCACCCCTCGATAACAGCCGCAATATCGTCAAACGTAATCTCTGCTTTTTTAGCCTCGTTTTCAGCCGTTTCAATGTCTTTTTCAACTTTAAGTTTTTCTGTTTTTAAGTTGGCTATTTTTTCAAAATCGCCATCATCGGTAGCCGTTTCAATATCTTCCTCTATGACATCAAGTCTGTCCTCCAACAATTTAACGTCATAAAGTGCCTTATTTTTAAGATTTACTCTTGAACCTGCCTCGTCTATTACGTCAATAGCCTTGTCAGGCAAAAATCTGTCTGTTATATATCTTTCCGACAACCTTACCGCCTGTTCGATTATATCGTCAGAAATTTTTACAGAATGGTAATTTTCGTAATAATCCTTAATACCTTTCAAAATCTCGATACTTTCGTCAATAGAAGGCTCGTCGATAAGAACAGGTTGGAAACGTCTTTCAAGTGCGGAATCCTTTTCTATATGTTTTCTGTACTCTGTAAGAGTTGTCGCACCGATTATCTGAATTTCACCTCTTGCAAGTGCCGGCTTCAGAATATTCGCCGCACTCATTGCCCCTTCTGCGTCACCTGCCGCAACGATATTATGAATCTCATCAATTACAAGTACAACGTTACCTCTTTCGGCAGCCTCGTTTAAAAGACTTTTCAGTCTTGCCTCAAACTGTCCTCTGAACTGCGTACCTGCCACAAGTGCCGTAAAATCAAGCAAATAAAGCTGATATTCAAAAAGTTTAGGCGGAACATTCTTTTCATATATTCTGCAAGCCAAACCCTCTGCAACGGCAGTTTTACCTACACCCGGCTCACCCAAAAGAACTGGATTATTCTTTGAACGTCTGTTCAAAATCTGAATTACACGTTCAATCTCCGCATCTCTGTTTACAACTCTGTCAACCTCACCTCTTGCGGCTTTTTCGGTAAGATTTGTGCCGTAAGTATCAAGCATGGTCTTTTTCTGTTTTTTCTTCGACTGCTTTTTGTCTTTCGCCTTTTTATTCTCCTCGGTACTTTCGTCACTGTTTGAGTTAGAGCCAAGATTATTAAAGAAATCTTTAAACGCATCAAGAGGAGCGGTAGCCGCACCGCCTTCGTCGTCCTCACCGCCCGAAATCTGTCCGAGCATTTCCGACAAATCGCCGTCCATACCAGGCATACCTTCCATACTCTCCATAAATTCGGACATCTGATTATTTATATTTTCAAGTTCTTCGTCAGACACACCGAAATTATCTATCATTTGATTAATCGGAGCAATCCCCAGCTCTTTTGCACATGACAGACAAAGTCCTTCGCTTGTGGTCTTTCCGTTTTCCATTTTTGTAATGAAGAAAACCGCAGGGTTTTTCTTACATTTTGCACATAATGTCATCACTTTTTTCCTTTCTATATATCTTAAAACGGTTTTACCGCCGAAAATACACAATTTTTGAAGTTATTATACCATATCAATCTAAAATTTTAAACCCCTTTTTAAGTATGTTTACAAATATTTCACTTTTTGCAAAAATAATTGGAATATATTGTAAATTTATTTCATATACTTTATATATAGAATAAATTTCACAAAAAGGACAAGTTTTATTATGAATACACAACAGTTAAAAAACAGTAAATGTATAGCGGTTTCAAACTATACCCGCCGTCAAAAATCTTCACGTCTGAAAGGCGAGCTTATAGCATTCTTTTCAGTATTATCTATTATATGCACCTGCCTTTATATTATAATTTCATCTCTGCCATACTAAAAAATTACCCATATATAATTTATTTATTTAGAAATAATTATAGAATTTGCAAAAAATATCATAAATATATTGCTTTTTTCAGCCAAAGATAGTAAAATAGGCTATGAATATTTTATAGGGGGTAATTTAATGTCAGACGGCAGTATGTTTTTGACTGTGTTTAGCATAATTTTACAGGTATTTTCTTTGTCAATCGGTATTTACTATCTTATAGTCGGGATTACGGGTTTTTTGCCGATAAAAGACAAGAATAAGAAAATTTCCGACAAAACACATAAATTTGCACTTATAATATCTGCACATAATGAGGAAGTCGTTATCGGTAATATGGTTGAATCTTTGAAACAGCTTGATTATCCCGATGACGCATATGATATTTTTGTAATTGCCGATAATTGCGACGACAATACCGCAAAAGCGGCTGAAGATGCCGGTGCACTTGTATATGTAAGAAACGTTCCGGAGCTTAGAGGTAAGGGACACGCGCTTGAATGGATGTTCGACAAGCTTTATAAAATGGACGAACAATACGACTATATATCGGTATTTGACGCGGACAACCTTGTTGATAAAAATTATCTAAAAGCTATGAATGAACGTGCAAATCAAGGCTTTAAGGTTGTTCAAGGTTTTCTTGACAGCAAAAACCCATACGATTCTTGGATTACGGCAGCTTATTCATTCTGTTTTTGGAGTGTAAACCGTATATTTCAGCTTTCAAGATACAAACTCGGTCTTTGCTGTGAACTTTCGGGTACAGGCTTTATAATCGCACTTGACACTTTAAAGAAACTCGGTTGGGGTGCAACCTGTCTTACGGAAGATATGGAATTTACAATGAAACTTTCTCTTAACGACACACGTGTGGCATTCGCTTACGACGCCGTTGTTTACGACGAAAAACCTTTGACCTTAAAACAGTCGTGGCGTCAGAGAGTTCGTTGGATGCAAGGACATTGTGACGTTGCATCAAGATATTTCTTCAAACTTATCAAAAAAGGCATTAAAGAGAGAAAACTTTCGTGTATTGACTGTGCTGTATATCTTGTTCAGCCGATAAGAATTATCGCAACAGGTATCATTACATTCTTCGCATATGCACAAACATTTCACCCCGACGGTGACTTAGGATTCATTCAGCTTTCATACATATTCGGTAATTCGTGGCTGTGGAACGTAATCGTTATTTTGCAGTTCTGCTATACACCGTTCGTTATATGGTATGAACGCCGCGAATTTAAGCCAAAAATGGTATTTTACTACTTCACATATATTTTGTATAACTTCACTTGGGTGCCTATCGCAATTCAAGGTATGATCGGTAAAAACAAAACCGAATGGTCACATACAAAACATACTCGCACAATTTCTATGGAAGAGTTAAATCGTTTAAACAGTAAATAACATATTTTAAAAACCGCTTTATGCGGTTTTTTTATTGCCCCAAACGCTTGACGTATTATTTCATTTATTGTATAATAAATCTTATAGAGAGAAAAGCAGTGCGTGGCAGTCAAATTGTATGATTTGCTATTGTTTTTCGGAAAAATAATTAAATATTTAATTAATGGAGGAAGAGAGTAATGTTAGTTGAAACAAAGGCTAAAGTAGGCGTATTTTCTATTGCATTAGGAGCTTATCTACCTCAGTTCCCATCATTGGTACCTGAATTTGAAGCTCAATACGATGCGTTCAAGAAAACACTTCCTGACACTGTCGAAATAATCGACGGCGGAATGGTAACAACAAAGGAGCAGTCACAAGCAGCAGGAGATTTATTCCGTGCCGCAGACGTTGACTTGGTATTTCTTCAGTTACTTACATATGCAACATCATACAATATGCTACCGGCAGTAAAAGACCTTGATGTACCGGTTGTTCTTGTAAATATCCAAAAGCTAAAGGCTTTGGATTATGACCACACTGATATAGCGTCATGGCTTGGCGAAGGTTATGCCTGCGGTGCAGTCGGCGAAATGGTTGCAGACCTTGAAAGATACGGTAAAAGACACGCTGTAATCACAGGTGTTGTTGAAGGCGGTGACCCTGGTGTACAGGCTGAAATCAACGATTGGTGCCGTGCAGCTCAGGTTAGAAGAAGATTCAGAGATACAAATATCGCTCAAATCGGCAGACCTTATCCGGGTATGATGGACCTTTACATTGACGAATCAAACCTATACAGAAGAATGCACCTATATACAAAGCAGTTCGACTGGGAAAAGATGTGGGCAATCGCTGACAACATCACAGACGAAG
>ERZ827498.3310-NODE-3310-length-13805-cov-9.473018_pt1 | contig 13805 bp, 18 predicted proteins | sample MGYA00519865_ERZ827498 | MGnify/ENA primary metagenome ERZ827498 (study PRJEB31778, sample SAMEA3449328) | human gut metagenome | biome: human gut; feature: human-associated habitat; material: faeces | place: United Kingdom | collected 2010/2012 ...
GTCAATAGACACAAAATATAGTACCCACGCCCCATAGGGTAGGGGAGTATAGCAATTTTTGCAATGTATAAAGCAACATATACAATCTAGTATGTGGTATACTATATACAATCCATTAAGTAATTGAGATCAAAGAAAGGTGAAAAAAAAACCATGAAAAAAGAAGTCGTGATTAAAATTACTTTGACCGATGATAACATTACTCTTGATGGTCAGAACTTTCAAGAACTGACCGAGAACGACATTATTGATAGTATCAAGGTGATTGTCACTCTTGCCAAGACTATGAATCTTATATGGGAAGGAGACTCAACAGATGGAAATGCGTAAATTCATCATTGAGATACACCCCGACGGGTCGTTGACGTGCTGCGAGTACGAGGACCCAAAGGACGCGGCCAGAGCCGCAAATAATCGTGCATGGTTGGAAGGTTACCGGCAAGCGCTTATTCATTGCGACGATAAAATAAGTACCCTTGAAACATTTAAGGGCTCTTGTTTGTCGGCAGATCTTGAGTATCAGGGTGCCGTTAAAGTACGCGATCATATGAGCGCTTTCTATAATAAGTTATACAATAAGTATCATTTTTGAAAAGAAAGGTGAAAAAACCATGAAAAAAGAAGTCGTGATTAAAATTACTTTAACCGATGATGACATCGCTTTGTATGGTGAGAATACACAAGACCTGACCGAAGATGACATCATTGACATCTTCAAGATGCTAGGCAGTCTCGGTAAGACCTCAAGTATTTTACAGGAAGGAGACCCCCGATGTAAGTGCCCTGACTGCGGGTGTTGTTGCGATTATGGCTCTGCATGCTGCGAAATGAAAGGTCCCAATATAGATCATCCCGGAGGATGCAAAAAAAAATGTAAGTCGAAACGGCCGCGGGCCGTCTACCGGGACCGCCCGCCCGGTATTGATAATGACAGGGCACATATTGAAAGGAGTTTTGTATTATGTCCGAAGCGATGATGAAGTCCGAAAACAATGGTGCAATGATGGTATCCGATGTGATGAACACCGGCGTCGGGTATACCGACATGAATCTTTCTGACCGTTCTGCCGCGGTTGCATTCTACAATGCCACGAGCAACCCCGCCAACAAGTTGAAGGAGCATGTCAACGAGGTTCTGTCGCTGGTTCATGTCTCTGTGGAGTGCGTGGAGGTCAGCAAGGACGACGTCCCCGAGGGCAAAACGATTGCACCGCGTGTCGTCCTCATTACCGAGGACGGGCAGTCGTATTCCTGCGTCTCCGTCGGCGTGTATCAGTCTCTGAAGCGTATGTTTACGCTGCTCGGAACCCCTGACACATGGACGGAGCCGGTGAAGATCAAGCCTGTTCTTATCAGCACCAAAAAAGGTCAGGTTTTGTCTTTGAATCTGGTTTAATCTAACCAATGGCCGCCGCACATGCGGCGGCCTTATTTATTATAGGAGACCACATGAAAAGTAAAGATAATAGAGTATCCTTGCTGAATTGCGATGACTCCATGATATATCTTGCATCTGCCATTGTATACAGTGGAGTCACAAATAAAGATGTTAATTTTTTCCGTTCTGAATGGGCCAAAATCATTTTTAACGGTCTTGGCATTGAAGCGGACCCCCTCGACTGGTATTATATGATTATGAATAGAAAGGAGCGGAAGAAGCATGGCAGCAGGCGCAGCTAAAGCAAGAGCAACCCTTAAATACAGTCCAGAGCTATACACCCCGTACGCTTTGGAGTCGTGGCCCGATAGTCAGATGCGCAAAGAATACACTCGATTGCGTGACATTGCGCAGAAACGTATTAAGCGCTTATCAAAAGACCCCATCAGCGGCACCAGCGACATTTATAAAGAATTTGCCGGGGGGTTCCCAACTCTAAAGGCAATGCGCGGAGACCGTAAAGCATTGGAGCAGGCCCTAGCGGATGTAGCGCGTTTTGTGCGCTCCAAAGGCTCCACCGTTGGCGGTGCGCGTGCCGAATTTGAGCACAAAATGAAAGTCGGTGGTATTGACATAGCAGACGTGCCCAAAGATCAATACACGGCCCTATCGGAATGGTGGGAGATCGTTAAAGCGTCGGGCGTGTACTACTATCCGTCTGACCAGCCGGTCATGTACTGGCGCGAGAAAGGCGGCTACAACGTCAGTATTGACGATTTTGTAAAGTGGCAGCAAGGTGAGGTCAACTATGGCACAGAGTGGGACTATAGCGAGGGGAGCAGCTCTGCCGACCTGCGCGGAGGTTTTGGTGGAGGCTTGTAATTACAATCCGGTTCCCTGGCTCATGGAGCACCTGGACAGAAAGCACACTAAAGGCAAGAAGCGCAAAACAAACAAAAAACGATTGTATGTGGATATGCCTTGTGCATTTGATATTGAGACTAGCCGAGTATGTATTGACGCCGACGACAACCCCCACACCATTATGTATATATGGCAATGTCAACTTGGTTTGGATATTACCATAATCGGCAGGACGTGGGATGAGTGGTTAAATTTTACAGGTGCAATCAGCGATTACTTGCAAGCCAACAGCGGCCCTCAAGGTGACTGGTATCTGTGCATGTACGTCCATAATCTCGCCCATGAATTCCAATATTTGTCGGGTGTTCTGGATTTCGGCCCGGGCGATGTGTTCGCCAGCAAGCCCCGCAGGGTTTTAAAATGCGACAACCGAGCTATCGAGTACCGATGCAGTATGCGCCACAGCAATTTGTCTCTTGATGCTTGGGGCAAGCAGCTGGGGGCTCCTCATGCTAAATTGACGGGTGCTCTTGACTATTCAAAAGTGCGGTATCCATGGACTCCCCTGACATCTACAGAATTAGCGTATTGTATCAACGATGTTCGGTGTATTGTAGAGTGCTTGTTAATTGAGATGAAGCGAGACGGCGACGACCTGTATACGTTGCCATTAACGCGCACCGGATATGTCAGACGAATGGCCCGCGAAGCAATGTATAAATGGGGCATTAAAAAAGCCAAGCGCCTATTGCCATCATGGGACTTATACCAGATGTTGCGGGAGGCATTCCGAGGTGGTGACACGCACGCCAACCGCTATTATGTGGGTCTGCACCTAGAAAACGTCGGATCCGTGGATATGTCGAGCGCATACCCCGCAGTGCAATGCGAATGTTATTTCCCAATGACTCCATTTAGGCAGGAGCCAGCCACCGTTGAGCGGCTAATGCAATGTATGAGACACGGCAAAGCGTGCTTGATGCGCTTGCAAGTAAAAGGCTTGCGCCAGCGCTTTAAGTGGTGGGGATTTCCCTATATCCCCCTTGCGAAGGTTCGGCACTGTGAAGGATACATAAACGACAATGGCCGTTTGCTGTCTGCCGATCATTTTGAAATCACCATTACAGATATAGATTTTAGAATCATTGCCAAAGAATATGAGTGGGACGCTCTCAACGTCTTGGACCTTTATACTTCTGATTATGGCAAACTGCCGAAGCCCTTAACAGATTGCATTAAAGAGAGTTACACCGGCAAAACATCCCTTAAAGGCGTAGCCGGTCAGAATTTGTATTATGTTAAAGCAAAGAATGATCTTAACAGCTATTACGGTATGACCGCACAAGACCCCCTGCAGCTGGACACACTTTTTGACGAGGACGATCCCGACAATCTCTGGAGCGAATGCACCGACGACCCAGAGGGCAGTTATAACGATCACCGCCCCCATCTGTTTTTGCCCTACCAATGGGGCGTATGGACCACGGTCCACACGCGCAAGCGCCTAAAAATAGCGCAATGGGCCGCGGGCAAGAATGGCGTGTACTGCGATACAGACAGTGTAAAATACATGGGCAATATTGATTTAACGGAGTTCAACAAAGCTGTAAAGCAGCTCGCAAAAGATAACGGCGCATGTGCCACTGACCCAAAAGGCAACACTCATTATATGGGCGTCTATGAGCAGGAGCGCAGCTATGCGGAGTTTATGACGTGGGGCGCAAAAAAATACGCAACTACCTATAAAAAAGGCGGGCCGATCACTACTACCATAGCAGGAGTCAGCAAGCGGAAGGGCGGTTTAGAGCTGGCCCTGTGGGGCGGTTTTGAGGTGTTTAAGCCTGGGTTTACTTTTTGTCTGGCGGCAGGAAATCAGGTTATTTATAATGATCGTCCAAACGTGCCGGATTTTGTGGTAGATGGACACACAGTCCACATCACCCGCAATTTGTGTATTTGTGATAATACCTATACACTCGGCATCACGGACGAGTATGCAAAGATACTCGGGTATAAGATCATGGAGGTTACATAATGAACAACGCATTGTTTACAAGCAAAACGGGACTGTGGGAAACTCCACAAGAATTTTTCGACAAGCTAAACCGGGAGTTCGATTTCACATTAGACGCTTGTGCGACACCAGAGAATGCCAAGTGTATAAACTTTTATTCTCCAGAGCAAGACGGCCTAAGCATGCCGTGGAATGGGCGCGTTTGGTGCAATCCGCCGTATGGCAGACAGGTTGGCCAGTGGGTCAAAAAAGCGTATATGAGCGCACAGACCGGGGCTCTTGTGGTGATGCTGCTGCCCGCTAGAACCGACACCGCATGGTTCCACGATTATATTTACCGGAGAGCGGAGATCCGTTTTGTTAGAGGAAGACTAAAGTTTGGAGGAAGCAGAAACAGTGCTCCATTCCCTTCCATGGTATGTGTTTTTAGGGGGTAACAAGATGATTAAACTTTACACCGAAGATGGTTGGCCTAATTTCTCCGAGGATAACGGCATCTTGTCCACCGGAGCACCCATCATTTTTATATGGGGCGGACGTGGTACCGGCAAGACCTATGGAGCGCTAAAGCACGTCCACCAGACCGGGGAGGAATTTCTGTATTTGCGCCGTACACCGCAGCAGGCCGAACTTATATGCGCGTCGCCTAGCATGTGGCCATGGTCTCCGTTGAATGATGATATACAAACACATTATGCCCCGTTTAAAATACCTAAAATAGCGGGTCTCTATGAAGTGGGCAACGCAGGGGCCTACACTGATACAGGGTCTCCCATAAAACCGGCCCAAATGGCCGGAGTTGTGGGAAGTGTCGTCACATTGGCCAGGACCCGCGGTTTTTCAAGCCCCCATACCAATATAATTATTTTGGATGAATACCAGAAAGAAGAGTCAGACTACTATCGGCGAGGCGAGGGCGTGGGCCTTGCTAACATATATGAAACGGTAAACCGTAACCGCGAATTAAAGGGGCAAAAGCCCCTGACGCTGTTGTGTATGTCGAACGCTGTTGGCATGGCAAACCCCTATTATATGCAGTGGGAGATCACCGATACAGTAGAAAAGATGATCGGGAAGAAAGAGCGCGTGAAGCTGCTGGCCGATAAAGGCATTTTGCTGATTGATCTTGTGGACAGCCCTATTGCAAAAGAGAAAGCAAATACGGCCCTCTATAGGTCCATGACCGGCACAGATTTTTACAGATCAGCTATCGAGAATCAGTACAGCGCCGAAGAACAGAGTTTTGTTGTGTCCCGGCCCTTGCGTGAATACTACCCGCTTGTACAAATTGGCCGGTGCTGCATCTATGAGCACAAAAGTAAGCCGCTATATTATGTATGCCGCCACAGGTCTGGCGAGATGCCCACCTATGGCACTGGCGACTATGAGCGAAAACGTTTTAGGGCCGCGTATGGGTACATCTGGCCCGCGTACTTGCAGCGGCAACTTGAATTTGAGCGGTACTCGGATGAAATTTTCTTCCGTGAGTATTGCGGTACTTGACTTTTTTACACAGTTAATATATATTAAAGATAATCCTCGGTGCCCACAGGCAGCCCCCAGAAGGGGCGGGCAAGCGTCAGCCAGCGCAAGAACCGGGGATTTATCTGTATCTGTATCTGTATCTGTAAGGAGGTGCACAAAATGGATGCTAATACTGTGATTCAGACTATTTCTAACGTGGGTTTTCCGATCGCTGCTTTTCTGCTGATGTGGTATCAGTGTAATACTGTTGTGAAGGAAAATACTGCGGCTATTACCGAAATGCGGCTCGCTCTGGACGAGATCAAGAAGGAGAGCTGACTTATGGGTTGCTATATCATTTTCGCCCAGTCGATTACAAACGAGCGTGCGTTTCTGCTGGCTGATTTGTGCGCTCGTTTGAGTATCGGCTATTATAGCGACTGGGCCGACAATTCCCATACGCGGCAGTGTTGCGCAGTGGGACCCGTAACCAAAGGAGACAAAGACCAAGTTATTAAATGCTTGGCGCATGACACATACGTTGTAATGGAGGCGACTAAAGTTGAAAATCAGTGAAAAAACGGCCCTTGCGATGGCCGGATACACCAAAGCAGAAATCGAAGCTATGGAGAAGCCCGCGCCGCAGCCCGTGCCGCAGCCCGTGCCGCAGCCCGCACCGCAGCCCGTCCCGCAGCCCGTCCCGCAGCCTGCGCCACAGCCCGCGCCGCAGTACGATGGCCTTGAGACCCTGCTGCAGCAGCTTTTGCAGGGTCAGCAGACCACCGCCCAGGCAATGCAGACCATGACGCAGACGTTGCAGGCGAACGCGCTGGGCCTTGGCATCCAGCAGCAGCCGACGGCAGATGCCGCCACTGTGACGGCCCGAATTATTGACCCGACCTATGGAAAGGAAGTGAAGTAATATGCCCCTTGGCATGGATTTTGCGGACATTGCCGCAATTTTGACCGAGATCAACAAACTGGCCACGGGCCAGACACTGACGTCGCCCATCGTGGACACGTCTAGTTTCGTTTCCGTGGCGCAGGCCACTTTGCTGACCGGCCCCGACAACTACACCAAAGCGATCAGTCAGGTGCTGGGCCGTACCATTTTTGCCGTGCGCCCCTACGATGCCCCGCTGAAGCGCTTGCAGGTGACGGGCGACGACTGGTCAAATCATGTGCGAAAGATCAATTTTTGCGACAGCGACCCCGTCACCGATAAGGCGTGGGCGCTGGATGACGGCAAGAGCGTGGACATGTACGAAGTCCACAAGCCTAAAGTCCTCCAGACAAACTACTACGGCCAGACCAATTACAGCCGCGTGTACACGCAAGCTGATACCCAGATGGAGGCAGCATTCAAGGGGCCCGAGGAACTGGCACAGTTCTGGTCTTCGTTCGTGCTGCATCTGTCGAACCAGATCGAGGCAGACCGGCGCAACCTCGCCAACAACCTGATGGCCAACCATCTGACCGGTATGACTGTGACCAGCCCGCACAGCGTTGTGTATCTGCTCGATGAGTACAACACCCAGCAGGGTACCGAACTGAAGGTGCAGGACGTCTACAAAGAAGCGAATTTCCCGGGTTTTGCAAAGTACGCCTATGGCCGTATCAACGACATTTCCCGCCTTATGAAGGAGCGGTCTATCAACTGGCATCAAAACTGGACAATCGGCGGCACGACGTACAACATCATGCGGCACACTCCGTATGATCGTCAGCACCTTTATCTGTACAGCGGCATGCAGAGCCAGATCGACGCCCGCGTGATTCCCGAGGTATTCCATGACAACATGCTGAAATACCGCGACGCCGAGCAGGTTACGTTCTGGCAGAACATCGACAAGCGCGAGACCATTTCGGCGACGCCTGTCGTGACCGGCACCGACGGTGTGGCATCCAAGAATGCCGCGGTGCAGCTGTCGAATGTGTTTGGATGCCTGCTGGATTGGGACGCCATCGGCTACACTCCGAAGCTGTCCCGTGTGGTCCCGACCCCCATGAACGCCCGTGGCCTGTATACTAACTTCTGGTATCACTACGGTTGGTCGTGGTACGATGACTTCACCGAGAACGCCGTTCTGTTCCTGATGACTTCCGTCGACGTCACCGCGCCCGGCTCGGGCAAAGCCTCCACCCTGAAAACCACCACGCACAAGGACGCAGACCCCTCTAAGTCCTGACCGGCACCGGCGGGCATCTGCCCGCCGGTTATTTTATAGGAGGTGCAAAATGCAAGCTACCTTTTATCAGTTTGCAAAGCGCACAAACAGCACAAAGCGGCCCAGCGGTGGGCAGGGGTTCGGAATTGACCTTAAAGCCCCTTGCAATATCATTGACCCCGAGATCAAAATTGCAACACAGAGCGACCCTACCGGGTATAATTATTGCTACCTTCCCACATTTAGCCGGTATTACTGGGTGAAGAACTGGACATATACGGATGGGCTCTGGAGTGCCTCGCTGACTGTTGACACGCTGGCAAGCTACCGCGACCAAATCGGCAATAGTACGGAGTATGTCACAAGATCGTCGGCGCAGTATGATGGTACAATTTCAGATGGACTCTACCCGGCATCGGCTAAAGTGCAAAGTGTAACAACCGCTTTTCAAGGTGGCTTTGCGGAAACAATCAGCGGAGGCTTTTTTGTTATTGGGTTTATAGCTAAAGCCGCAAACTCCATTGGGGCTATTACATATGCAGTAATGACCCCTACAAATGCCAAAAAACTATCTGCAAAATTGCTGACTGATGTGTCATACCTTAGTATTGACAATTCAGAAATTAGCGACAATTTAACAAAGATCCTTTTTAATCCATATCAATATATCGTCAGTTGCACCTATTATCCATTTAACATTGCAGAAATCACCGCGCATTTGCCTCTCGTCTCCAATGTAGATGTGGGGTGGTGGTCTGTGGACGTCCCGTGCTGGATTTTGGGAGAAGATAATAATAACTTTACAAAATCGGTAAATGTGAATGTTCCGAAGCACCCCCAGGCGGCAAATCGAGGGGAGTATTGCAATGCGGCCCCCTACACAGATTACACTATTTTTTTGCAGCCCTTTGGAGTAATACCTCTTGACGCTTCTAAACTGTGGGGTGCCACAACATTATCTATACAATATGTGACTGACCTTTTTACCGGCGACAGCATTTTACGTATATTCACCAACGCAAATCAGTTAGTACACGAAACAACAGCAAAACTCGGGGTTTCTATTCAACTATCAAATATTACCTTTGATATTCCATCGGGGACCGGAGGACTTTTGCAAACGGGCATTGCTGCCGCGTTTGGAGGATGGAAGGCCGCCTTGTCTGGGGGCTCTATTTCGGACGTCGGAAATGGTATTTTAAATGCCGCCCAAGCAACAAATGCGGATGTCGCAAGCAAGGGCGCCACAGGGTCGACAATAGCCTTTGATACAATACCCTATATGGTAGCCCGTTTTAAAATTCTTGTGGACGACAACAATGAGGACCACGGCAGGCCCCTTTGCCAGCGCGTCCAGCTGTTCAGTATTCCGGGGTTCATTATGGTAGATGACCCCGACATCGCATTAACCGCGACTGCCGCCGAGATTGACAGCGTTAAAAGCTATATGAAAAATGGATTCTTTTTAGAGTAGGAGGCGTAAACAATGGCCGTATATAAACAATGTATTACTGACGTGTCGCCGATCAGAGTCACCGCCGGGTATCCGGCATACTCTGACGGCAGCCCCCACAGGGGCATTGACACAGTCCACGGAGATCATAAAGCCTATGCGCCCGAGTCTGGCGTTGTGGTCGTGGCTCAACACTGGAATGGCAGCACCTCGGGCGATCAGTCGTGGGGCAACATGATTAAAGTACGGATGGCCGACGGCACGACATGGCGGGCCGCGCACTTTGCCTCGCAAATTTGGAACGTGGGCGACACCATTTCCAAGGGGCAGTTTATCGGCACACAGGGCGAGACCGGCAACGCGACAGGCATACATACGCACTGGGAATATGCCGATGCCGCCGGAAACCTGAGGGACCCGTCCAGCATTATCAGGATCCCGAATCAGGTGGGGACATGGGTCGTAGAGTGGGACTCGGGCGGGGGCCCTGGCCCGGGTCCCGGGCCGTGGCCTACTGGCAAATTGCCGGTATGGTTGCTGTTTAAGATGGCGAGGGGAGGTCGTCTGTTGTGAGTGCTCCATACAGCTACGAGCAAATTAACGCCCATGTGTCGCCGGTGACTCCCTCCGTGATGCACACCAAGGGTAACAGCTTGTCCTATTATTTCCGTAAATACCTGTTTCTTGAGGCCGTGTCTATGGTCCGCTGGACATTGCCCGAAACATGGCCCAGTAACCGCTTGCAGTATCTTGTCTTTGGTTCCGGCGGTGTAACGGTTTTTAACACTGACCGTTATGGCCTCGTATATGACCGAATGGGACTGACCGGCATTAACATTTTTTACAATCCTACGCACTCCATCATTGCAAATCCTTTTATTAAGGGGTCCCCATATTTGCAGATCGGAAAGCAATGCGAGATCATCAATTTACAGCCCGATTACCGCGGGATGGTTGATATTGTGGCATATTACGGGGACATGATGGCCCTTGCCGCACAGACCATCCAGAGCAATTTAATCAATAGCCGTCTTGCCTACGTGTTCGCGGCAGGCAACAAAGCGGGTGCGGAATCTTTCAAAAAGATGTTTGACGCAATTATGCAGGGTGACCCCGCAGTTTTTGTTGATGCCTCTTTGCTCAAAGCGCCCAAGAATGGGGCATCCGGGCAAGCCCCGTGGATGTATTTTGCAACTGACCTCAAAGGGAATTTCATCACCAACGAACTGTTAACAGCCCTTAAAACCATTAAAGCGCTGTTTGACACGGAAGTTGGAATTCCCAACACAAATACCAGCAAGAAAGAACGAATGCTAACCGATGAAGTCAATTCAAACAACGTTGAGACAGCCGCTAAGGCGTCGCTCTGGTTGGATAGCTTGCAGCGTGGTTGCGAACGGGTTCACAAACTGTTTGGAATTGATAAGTCTACTTTGTGGGTTGATTGGAGGTTCCCACCAGATACTAATACGCAGGAGGTGAACAACGATGCACGCGACCTTGAGCTTTAACGGGTTGTTGGCAGGATACCCAGAACTGTTTGAGGACTTGAAAGTTCCAAACAGTGTATCTAAAGATACTGTCTGCAATCAATTACTGTTTGATACGCTGGAATTAGAGGTACTATATGCAGACGGCCCCACAATGCGCCGGGCGCTGGGTGTATATTCTGAAACCATGCTCCCGAGCTGGACCCGGTACGCCGAGGCACTGGGCCTTGAATACGACCCACTGGCATCGGATGACCGAACCAGAACTGCCGACCACTTAGGGACCGGCGCCGGCACAAACGGCGTCAAGGGAACGACAACCAGAGTGCCGAACCTGACCACCACCGGCCAAAATAACGGCAGTGACAGCACTACCCGGGATGTTACGGGGTTCGACAGTGGGACATTGCAGACCGCAGAGAGGAGCACTACGGCCCTCGGTACTGGGAACACCATTACCAGCAGTGGCACGGATACGACCACCACCGATCAGACAACCACCTCGGAGTCGCACGACAACTACAAAGACACCGTGACCGAGAAGGGCCGGGCAGGGCGAGACCCGCAAGACCTCATTGCAAAAGAGTTGTCACTCGCAATGGAAAATGCAGTTCATAAAATCGTCACGGACATTCGAGCAAACTTTTGTTTGCTGGTATATTAAGGAGATGCGATAATGGGTAATATCAATCCTATTCACAAAGCACCCTACACCAACTTCCATGATCTCAATCTTGATTGGATTATTGAAGTGCTTAACGAATTTAACACCAAACTGACTGATTTCGTCAGTTTGGCCACGATCAAGTATGCAGACCCCATCCAGTGGGACATTACCAGCCAGTATGAGGCAAACACCGTGGTTGTGGACAGCAATGGCAACGCATATCTGTCTGTGCGGCCGGTGCCGTCCGGTGTCTCTCTGGACCGTACCGAGTTCTGGACAAAAATTGGCAATTTCGATGAGCTTTGGGCCAATGTGAAACGGGCCATTACTCCCATCGATGAGGGCCACAGCCCCACCGCCACAGCCGATAGAGCTGTCAACGATCTTGTATGGGTCAATGGGTCGCTGGTGCGCGTCACAAAAGCAATGAACGCCGGTGACGCATACGTGCCCGGCTCTAACTGCGTGAGCAGCTCCACAAATGAAGTCTTGCATTACCTTATTACCGCGTTTAATGATGGCTTAAGCGCAGAGCAGACGGCCCGGGAGAATGCCGACAGAGACCTCCAGACAGCCATCGACACCGAGAAACAGACCCGGGAGGATGCCGACAGAGACCTCCAGACAGCCATCGACACCGAGAAACAGGTCCGGGAGGATGCCGACAACCAGCTCCAGACGGCTATTGACGCGGAGCAGACGGCCCGGGAGAACGCCGACAACCAGCTACAAAATAGCATCAATCAAATGCAGACATATGTGTCGGCGCCGGGAGCAGGTATTAAAGCAAACGATCAGAGCGCAGCAGCACAAAATACATCGACGCTACAACAGCTGTTGGATGCCGGAAAAACAGTATATTTTCCAAGCGGAACGTATTATATGTCGGACACCATATATATAAAAAGATGTTGTGGAATAATCGGTGAGAACATGCGCGAGACCGCCCTTATATGGATCACCGCCAGCAATGGAATTATTTACGACCTCGAATACAAGGCCCCCAATACATACGATGACATTTATTTTACGATTCGTATCGAATCGCTGGCGCTTTATGGAGTAGGGGCCCCCAACGGGGCAGGATCCGGCATTTATATCCGTAACAAAACATGGATGGTCACGGCAAACCAAAATCACGAAGAATATCGCAAGATCAAAGGTGATTCCTATGCGCTGGAGTGCCGCAATAGTGTTATCAGGGACATTATCGTCTCTGGGTGGTCCATTGGCATTAATTCGAGCTTATATATTGCATATGTATCCATTATCAACGCTTTTGTGGATACCTGCGATTTGGGAATCGACGCAAAATTTTCTGATTCGGAATTATGTAATATTGTAGTGACTTTTTGCTATAATGGCGTTTTGTGCGAAACCGAGGCAAACAAATGGTGTAACCTGGCGATTAAAATGAACGGATGGCGTGCATCTTATGATGCTACGCACACCATTACGGGCTCAATCGCTTTACATTTGTATCACGCAAAACGTGAACTATTTTGTAACACCGAGGTACAGGAGAGTTACGCTAACGGAGTAGTTGTTGAATCAACAAGTAACAGCATCGTGTTTTCCGGACTACTGCTCGATGCAAATGGATTTAAGGTTCCTGTAGGAACCGATGCAAATAATATTGGTATCCAAATACTGGGAGGTTCCTACAATATTCGGGGCTCAATCCTTGCTACAAACAAAAATGATGTAAAATGTCAGCGTGCCGGCATTTATGTATCACCCGATTGTGGCAATATTGATCTCCAATATGCCGAATATGAACAACAGATCAGCGCATGGACCCTTGGCAGTAATACGTGCCGTAGCATCACAACAGCCAGGATAAACAACATTACAAAACTTACAGCCACCAACTTTACAAACGGGACTGATGCAAGTTTTGCGTCTTTTGATGGCCGGAATTTGCATATTGCAATTCACGGCTATTTCAGCGCTGATGCCCCTACAGGCACAAAATTTTCAGTTGCGTCCGCGTTTGGTGATGTGCCTTTCGCGAGCCTCCCCGGTAACGTTTACAGAGACATTTATCTGTATAATTCTACTGACAACGCACTTGTGCCGGCCTACTATGATAACACTACCGCAAGTGTTATCATTAAAGCCCCTGCGCCAACAGGTAAACAAATCAACTGTGAACTTACATTCGATATGCTTTAATATCTTGTAATAGTTCCTATATAGTGCCCACTCCCCTACCCTATGGGGCGTGGGTACTATATTTTGTGTCTATTGACATTTTGCACAAAAATTGGTGCGTTGGGGAAGAAATTTTTGTGCAATCTGCTATTA